>Ga0308166_1004916_pt1 | contig 10455 bp, 6 predicted proteins | sample PhyCR2_2_FD_202137 | JGI IMG/M metagenome (GOLD analysis project Ga0308166, IMG submission 202137) | Phyllosphere microbial communities from UC Gill Tract Community Farm, Albany, California, United States - DLSLCC.R2 | ecosystem: Host-associated > Plants > Phyllosphere > Unclassified | place... | reverse complement strand
CGCGCCAGTCCTCGTGCCGGAAGACGGTCCAGCATGGATGCAGGTGCAACTGCACGTCGTGTCCTGCCACATGCAGTTTTTCGGCGATGTCGCGCATGGGGTCGCGATGGAAGTAATGCCGGTTCAGGACCTCGACGAAAAAGGTCGCCGTGATCCCGTACTGCGCGAAGCAGTCGAGCATATAGCCCAGGCCATGCGATTTGTAGCCGCTCACGCACCAGACCCGCTGCTCTGCGACCGGGCACGCCGTCTGATCGCGAAACGCGCCCGCGATGCTGAACTCGGTGTCAACGGTGATGGACACTTGGGTACGCATATTGACACCAGGGAAATTTGCTTAATTTCAGCATATATACGCCGGTGTAAATACACAAGTTACGGTTATGAAATGAAGAGATTGCGGTGTGAAAACAACAAATTTGTTGAAATGTATTTAAAAGCGAAATATCGACACATGCGGGGTGCATGCAGATGCATGCCCCGTACAGGTCGATGAAGTGGGGTGAAAGAAGGCCGACCTGTCAGATGTCGAGGCGTCGCTCGTGGTCGCTGGTCGCCAGCGGTGCGGCCATGGGATAGTCCGGGACGATGGGGACGTCCTTGCCGTGTGCCGACTGTGCCTTATCCCTTTTGAATAACGTTTTCAGGATCCTGGACAAGACAAACTTCAGGGGTTCGCATTTCAGGGACAACCATGTCGCCGCAACGAATGGAGCGATATAGATGGCCAGAACGTAGAATGTGCCTTGGGGGACCTGGGCGACGGCCAGGATGGCCTTGCAGAAGTACATCAAAGGATAATGGAAGAGGTACAGGCCGAAGCTCGTTTCTGCCGTCGTACGGACGAGGCGTACCGTTTGTTCGGAAGGGCTCCTGAAAACCCGTTGCATGCGGGCGAAGCCGTAGATGTTCAGTGCGATGAAGAAGCCCACGACATAGCTCTGCGGCCAGAAATTGATGCCCCATGACTTCAGATTGGCCAGCGGGTAAGCGATCGGGAGAGCGGTAAAGATCTTCGATCCACCCATCATGATGTACAGGGTGAGGCATACGATGGAGACAAGCAGGGCACCAAGGCCCAGCCGTGTCCTGTCCGCTGACACGTGTTTGTGCAGTAAATGGAACAGACCTACGCCGAGGAGCCATACGGGAAAGGCGATGATGATGCCGGGCCCGGCAATACACATCACGAGACCTGCCATGGCAACGCGCTGCCATCCACGAAAATAGATCAGCGTCGCAAAAATTGCGTAGTACCAGAATTCATACGACAAAGACCAGAACGGCCCGTTCGTTCCCAGCCAGATATCCAGGAACCATATCTCGTTGAGGAACAGCGCCGTGATGCCGGAAGCCGCAATCCATTTGTAGGCCGGATACGGCTGCATCGGCGCATATGCCGACAACGCAAGCCATTGACCCACCGTATCGAGGACGAGCGTCAGGAGAATTGCCGGCAGAGCGACCGACCACAGGCGGGCGAAGCGTGCAATGAAATAATCGACGATGTCCCGGCGCTTGCCCGTCGACGAAAACGCGATCACGAAACCGGACAATACGAAAAACACGGCAACGCCCAGGCCGCCATAGGTGCCGAAGAACGGGAGCCTGTAGTGCGAAAAGTGGCCAGCGTGGAAGAGATAGACCATCAACGCGGCGAAATACCTGAGCAGGTCCAGATACACCGACAGATTCGGCTGCAACACGTTCGACGAGTGAGAAAAAGTTGCTTTGTTTTCCATTATTCTGCCGTAGCGGGTCAACGTGACCGGCAGCGCCGGCTGGTCAAGACTGCTTACGATACCGGTTTTGCCGGAGGAATGTCATTCGTTGTTATATTTGCAATATAAACGTTCTTGTTGTGTCAATTTTCGATATCATGTCTTCCTGATGTCTCTATGGGTTTTTCCGTATCTTTCGAGATAATCGGATTCCACCCGCTCGCATGCTTGCGGTGCGTTGTCGCCAGGCCTGTACGATGGTTTGAGTTGCTCGATCCAGCAGTGCTCGATGGCCTGTCGGTCTGCTTGCCTGGCCTCTTCCGGTTGTGACGTGCTCGTCGCAATCCACTCGGCGGCGATGAGCATGCAAAACAATGCCGAGCCCCAAGCCAGCATGACGGTTGATTACCGCAGGTTTCGGCGCCGGAAATACATGCATGTTCATGAGACGTGGGCGCGCTGTGGGGCGAATCGCGCTACGGCAACCGACTTGCTCGAGCATCATCGCGGCGAGCACGCGCTCTAGTTTACGTCCACGCAAGACAGGCTTTCATCCGCAACGTTCGAACACCTCGAGTCTGCTTATCGCGCGGGCTGGCAGGCCATTGATGCGCTCAGGCTCATCCTTCGGCTACGCCCCATGGTGGTGTCATCGACGGACATACCTTACTCGAACAGAGCGACCTCATGGCCATGACTCATCCGAACCGCGGTAGAGGCGCGAAGGTGTCTGGTTGTCAGGCTCGACTATCGCCCCCAAGACTGTAAAGCCCATTTCCAAAACCTTTTAATTCAATCCCTTATCCTCATTTCTCTGTCCGCAAATTGTAGGATCTTTAGCTCAAATCTCCCTACGAAAGGTGATCAACATGCTCCGATTTGTGAAAGAATTTCGTTACTTTGTCGGCTTCACTAGCTTGCCTTTTCGATGGCGAACACAGTGTTTCGTCATCGCGGCCGTCGAGTGGCTGATTTGGTCTTGGGCGGCTACGATGCCTTGCGAATCCTCCTTGCCTGTTGCCACTTTGGCCCTGAGATTTCGGAACTGAAACGCCTTGATCTTGTTTGCCATTTCTGGCTGCGCAAGCGGAGATGTGACAGTACGACTATAGAAGTCCTACTCTACTTTAGTCACTCACCTTAAACATTGACATTAGATCATTCACATGAGAAATTAGTGCATTTCACCAATATCTATGTACCGCATGGAACTCATCTCTTGCAAGCATTGCAGCGCCCATGCGAAAGATGCAACTGAGTGTCCCTCGTGCACAGGTACACGCCTAAGAACGAACGTACAAAACATCTGCGTACCCGCAATGCTTGCCGTGCTTCTTTGCGGACTCGATTTTGTTATCGAATCGCCGCCTGAGGTACAGCATGCCGCCCAGCAAAGAGCCTTGATTGACTCATGTTGGGCTTGGCAGAAAACATTAAGCTCGACCTCCGATAAGGACACGTCTGCGCAAAAGTGCTTCGAGATGGAAGAAGAGTTTAAGGTCATGCACGATCAAAACCTATGAGACATCTGCGCAGCATGTTCATCATGCCGCGCCTGCCAACGCGATAGTTCCGGACGGACGTAGCACGAAACCGCAAATAGGCGACATCGTGGACGTGCTCTCGGCGCCCAATCGATCCGATTGACTGCTCTCGCCATGGCGACGATCTTATAAATGCGGTCCAACCGGCGGCGTCCGCTGTTTGCTGTTCTTCGCGACTGCAATACGGGCCCATAACCTCGATCATTGCATCGGAAATTTCCATCGCGCCGTATCTGCTTGGCCAGCCGGGCCGCAGCGGATAAGGTATCCCGAAGTCCAGCGCTTCAATGCGAGTGGCGTCTTTACCTCTCCTCACCTTGCAAATAGCGCGACAGCGTCAACTTTTGCGGCATTCTCGGGCCTTTTTTCTGAGCACCCTATAAGGATACTGTCGATCTTCTAACTCTGAGATCTAACTTTCGAATGTAAGGGAAGTTGTGTGACAATATGATATTTATGAATGTCCAATATTTTACAAAATCAACTAATGGTACGTTATTTTGTAACGCTTTATATTGTCGAATGGCTGGGACCGATGTTTGGTTTAAGAAGCGCCGTAAACTTATTTTTGCTTGGAAGTAGAGGTACCATGTTATAATAAATTGTATTTATTTTTGCAAGTGTTGATCGATCTGTTAACTTGGCGTAGAGATTCTACGTCACATTTGTGATGGCCATTTGGCCGGATTCGAGACAGTATTTTTCAGCCATGAGCATGGTGATCAGGCCTACGACTCATGCAAACCAGTTTAGGCGACGTATTCATCGATATGTATAAGGTTCGGTTAGCCATCAATTCCCGCTGGGTTTCATATACCCTTCTTCTGGCCCTGTACTGGATAGCTGCAACTGCGAGCATGTCGGGATTTATTGGGAAATGGGCGCTGCGAGACTCTGCGCCTACGTACGGTATCGAGCAGGTATTTGATAACACTGCAATCAAGCCGTTCGCTTATCGTATATTGTTGCCGACGGTGGCAAATGTTGTAGACCGCATTGTTCCTGCCAATGTAAAAGCGTATGCGGTTGACAAACTTGGTCCCTATCGGACGTTTACCAGAGCGACTTCATCTGTAAAGCCGAGCTATGCCTTTCGTTACATTGTTGTAATGTACCTATGTCTTGGACTTTGTCTTGCAAGCTTGTTTGTGTTGCGTGAGGTACTGCTTGAGCTAAAGTTTAGCATGCAGACAGCGACGTCGATACCGGCCATTTTTGTGCTTGCTTTCCCATTTGTTCAGACTATCGGTGGATATTTCTATGATTACGCAGAGATGTTCTTTTTTAGCGCGGCAGTGCTTTTAGCATTGCGTAATCAATTGTTGCTCCTCTGTTTGATGGCAATTCCTGCGACGTTGAATAAAGAGGCATTCTTCTTTTTTCTGCCGACTCTTTACCCTTTTCTTCGCGCGCGTTCATCAAAAAAAGCCACTATTTCGATCCTGGCAGGGGCAGTCGGCATCTCGGGATTGGTCAATGCAATAGTGAAGTGGGTGTACCTCGATGCTGGGGGCGGCGCTGCACATTTCCAATTTTTCGACAATCTCCGTAAGTATTTGTTGCCAACTACGTACGCGCAATTGGAGGTGACCTATGGTTTTGTTGGGCCAAGCGGCGCTTTCATTGGAACGTTGTTTGTCATCGTTGCTGTAATTCTTCGGGGATGGCCGACCTCTCCGGCTAAGGTTCGAGCCCATCTTTTAATCGCGGCCATTGTCAATTTTCCCTTATTTCTGCTGTTTTGTGCACCTGGAGAGATGCGTAACCTGAGTCTTCTCTTCGTTGGATTTATCGTGCTCATCGCTAGTACGGTAGAGCAGCCATCGGACCGGGGTCTTGCACTGGATCAGGCTGAGGGGAGTGATAAAAATCCATTATCGACGGCCGATGTTGATGCAGCCGGGTAGCAATAAAATTCTGCAACCTTTCGTATATTGGCGTTCACTTTGCAAGATTTACGATGACTTCCTGACGCTATAAAACAAATAATCAGTATGCTCGTCACTCTGACGCGGACTTACGAGGGCAATGACACGGCGACCTTCCTTTAGTGATCGATCTTGACGGTACATTAACGCCAACTGATATGCCAGTTGAATCTTCCTTGCGTCTGATTAAACAACGCCTATTCAGTGCACTAGGCATGCCTTCTGGCTTCTAAAACGTCGTGCTGTATTGAAATCCAGAATTGCGGAGCGTGCGCAGTTTTCATTAACGCACTTGCCTCTGCGCGAGCATCTAATTGAATGCTTCATGCTGAGAAGGCGCGTCGCCGCACGCTTATGCTAGCGACTGCCGCTCATTGAAGTATTGCGAACGAATTCGCACGCCGTCTCGGTATCTTCGATACTGTTCTTGCGTCTGACGACAGACAAACCTTAAAGGTATAGAGACGCTTACTGCGATTCGAGAGCATTATCCATAAATTTCGTCTATGCCGGCGATTGCAAGGCGGGTCTGCCAATACGGGTGCAGGCCAAGGGAGCAGTCTTGGCCTGCGCCTCGTCAAACGTTAGCTCTCAAGTACGTAACTTGACCTCGGTCGAGCGCGAGTTCGTTCGTGACGGCACTGTGTGGGTGGAGTGGAGGCATGCGTTGCGCGTGCACCAGTGGGAAAAAAATTTGTTTCTCCAGGTGCCTTTGTTGACCGGTTTCAGCTTCTTCGACATGGAGAAGGTGCTTTCAGTCCTACCCACTTTCGCCGCTTTTTCATTCGCCGCCTCGGCAACCTATCTGGTATTGATTTATAGGACCTCGATACCGATCGTGCTCATTTGCGCAAGCGTCTTGTGCTGCTCAGCTTCGGCTCACCATAAAAACGCCAGTACAGATCAGCAGCGCGCCGAATACGCGCGGGACGCTGACTTGTTCTCCGAGAAAGACGCCGATGATCAGCGAGAGCGCGAACCCAAGTCCAACGAGGGGATACGCTTTGCTGACTTCCCAGCTGGAGAGAACTGCCAGCCACACGACCGCACCGACGCCATACAAAAGGAACCCCAACAGGACGAATTTATTGGTCGAGATGGCAATGGCGGACTGGGCATAGTCGGCAGTCGATAAGGCTGCACGAACAGCTGCGCTCGACATCCCGGCCTTCAGCGAAAACTGCGCCATTACCGACAAGGCTATGCTGCCAATGGCGATCAGAAGGATATTCATGACAATTCCGACATCGTTCTATTAATCCGGCAAAATCTCGACAAAATGTCCGAACACCATTGCGCCGACGCAGATCGCGATGGTCAGACAACTGCCGCGGTTCTTGAGCGCGTAGACGATGGGATCGTCATGCATTTCGCCGCGCGCCGTCTTTATCCACAGGCGTGTCAGCCAGTAAATCAGACCCAGCGCGACAACCCACAACACTTCCGGCGTGGCGTAGCGTTCCCGCGTTACCGACGCCGAAACGAACAGGCAGAAAATGACGACGGACGACATTGCTGCGGCAACGCCCAGCGGCCACAGTACGACGAGATCGGTGGTCCGGTAATCGCGCCCCTTGGCAGCTTCGATGTCCGCTGAGCGAAGCGAAACGAGTTCCGAACAGCGCTTGACCAACGCCAGGCTGAAAAATATGAATACGGAAAAGGCGAGTAGCCATGGACTCATCGGGGCCCCGATGGCCAACGCACCGGCAACGATGCGTACGGAATATAAAACGGCCAATGTCAGGACATCGAGCAAAACGTACTCTTTCAGGCGCCATGTATAGGCCGTCGTAATGACCACATACGTCAGCAGGACGAGCGAAAAGCTTGGCGATACGAATGCCGAGAGCAAGAATGCGCCGCTCATCAGCGCAATGGCGGCTCCGATGCCGTCGACGATTTTGATCGCGCAGGAGGCAAACGGGCGTGCGCGCTTGCGGACGTGAGCGCGGTCGCTGCTCAGGTCCGAAAGATCGTTGACGATGTAGGTTGCGGACGCAGCGAACGAAAACGACAGAAACGCCAACAGAACCGTCAGCACGGCCGCAGTGCTTGAAAACGAAAATGCGGTCAACAGCGGCACGAAGATGAGCAGATTTTTCAGCCATTGATGCACGCGCAAAGCCTTGGCCCACGTTTTCAGTAGCGATTTCGCCGCGCGGAATTCCCGTTCCGTCGGAACGGATTGTCTGACTGCGCGCGACACGCTGTCGCCGACGTCGACCAGTATGGCGGCATGGGCGCTACGCCAGATCGGCAAATCGACCTTGCTATCGCCGGCGTACACAAAGGCGTGACCCACCTGTTCGCGTATCGCCGCCAGTTTACGCTCGCCCTTGAGATTGCAATTGGCGTCCGAAGCGATCACCAGATCGAACAGCCCGATATGGGCAGCGACCGCGTTGGCAATCGATTGATGGGCTGCCGTGGCCAGCACAAGCCGGCGCCCATCGGCCTTTTGCTCGGTAAGAAAGCGCAGAAGGTCTTCACGATATGGCAGACTTCGCGCAGAAAAAGTGGTCGCACCAGCGACTTTTGCCTTGAAATAGGCTATTCCTCGCAACAACCAGAAGGGCAGCAGGAAGAGGTTCAGCGGAGCCTGTTTGATCAGCTGAAGGACACTCTCGACAAGTGTGTCCGTCGGCGTCAACGTGCCGTCCAGATCGACCACCAACGGTGCAGCCTGTGCAATCGTCGCATCGGTGTCGGGTGTAGCGAGCTCGGAGTTTCTTTGCATTTTCATATGCAGTTCGTCTTGAGTTATCGACGTCAAAGTTTTTCGAAATTTTCCACACAACCGATTGCGTGATGATGACTTGCTGATTCAGCGATATTCAGTTCGTGTTTGGAATCGCAGGGTTTTGGGCCCTGCTTGTCTACTGCACTGCGGACGAAGACAGCAGACATCGCCGATTTTTTTACGGTAAGTCGATCAATCCGGTCAGCCCGTGCAGGCAAAGTGATCGGATTCCCGGTACCAACCAGGCGCAGAACACCTCGCCGGAACGTAGCAGGCGTTTTTCGACGGTCAGGAAGTTCATCAGGACAGGAAACGCTGCGACGTGGGCATATCGGTCCGAGCTCGTTCTTTGCAGTCTGTCAATGACGAATATAAATATGCTAACAGCAGAGAAAATGTAAGTCTAGTCCTATAGGATAATGGCGCATATTCCTAACAACATACCAGCGCGTGCCGTAGACAAGGCGTGCAGGATGAGGCTCTGCAACAACACACCTGGGTCTGCAGGGCGGTGCCGGTGCGGGTTCAAACGATTATCGGGCACTAGACTGCACGGCTGTTCCCGCTGACGCTGCCTCACCGTGACGCGCCGGTTCATGCGAGCGCTTCCTCTACGGTTCGATGGGGCGAACTGGTAAGATTGGCGTTTGCCCGATCACGCCTGCTGGCAGACCCTATGGCATTGATGAACCATTTGATCCACGACTCCCTGTTCGAGACCGCGGCGCGCGCACCCGCCGCCGAAGCGCTCGCGTACGGCGACAGGCGCTGCAGCTATGCGCAGTTGGCCGACGACGTGCGCGCCGTCGCCGCGCTGCTGCTGGACGCACGCCTGGAAGCGGGCGCGCGCGTGGCCGTGTACATGGAAAAGCGCATCGAGAACGTGGCCGCCATGTTCGGCGCCGCAGCCGCCGGCTGCGTCTTCGTACCCGTCAATCCGCTGCTCAAGCCCGAGCAGGTTGCGTACATCCTCGCCGACTGCAACGTGCGCCTCCTGGCCACGACGGCCGAACGCCTCGCGCAGCTGGCGCCCGTGCTGGAACGCTGCCCGGACCTGCGTGCCGTGCTGCTGGCCGACGGCGACGCCGCGTCCGTACCCGCCGCCGTGCCGGTGCTGGCGTGGCCCGAACCGCAAACCGGCGACCCGGCGCCGCACCGTCGTATCGACACCGACGTCGCCGCGATCCTGTACACGTCCGGCAGCACGGGCCAGCCGAAGGGCGTCGTGCTGTCGCACCGGAACATGGTCGCGGGCGCGCAGAGCGTGGCCAGCTACCTGGACCTGCGCAGCGACGACCGCCTGCTCGCCGTGCTGCCACTCAGTTTCGACTACGGCCTGTCGCAACTGACGACGGCCTTCCTGCGCGGCGCCTGTGTCGTGCTGATGAACTACCTGTTCCCGAAGGACATCGTGACGATGGTCGCGCGTGAACGCATCACGGGCCTCGCCGCCGTGCCGCCGCTGTGGATCGCGCTGGCGCGCCTCGCATGGCCCGCCGCTTGCACGCTGCGCTTCATCACGAATTCCGGCGGCGCCATGCCGGTGCCGACGGTGCAGGCATTGCGCGAGATCCTGCCGGACACGCGGATCTTCCTGATGTACGGCCTGACGGAAGCGTTCCGTTCCACGTACCTGCCGCCGGAGGAAGTCGCGCGCCGGCCCGATTCGATCGGCCGCGCGATCCCGAACGCCGAGATCCTCGTCGTGCGCCCGGACGGCACGCCGTGCGATGCCGACGAGCCGGGTGAACTCGTGCACCGTGGCGCGCTCGTCGCGCTGGGCTACTGGAACGACCCGGCGCGCACGGCGCAGCGGTTCCGTCCCGCACCCGGCCAGGATCCGGGCCTGCCCGTGCCGGAACTCGCGGTGTGGTCGGGCGACACGGTGCGCCGCGACGCCGACGGTTACCTGTATTTCATCGGCCGCAGTGACGACATGATCAAGGTGTCCGGCTACCGCATCAGCCCCACCGAGATCGAATCCGTGCTGCACGCGACCGGCCTCGTCGCCGAGGTGGCGGCCTTCGGCATCGAGCATCCGCAACTGGGCCAGGCGATCGCCGTGATCGCCGTGCCGGTGGAGGAGGGGGCCATCGACGGCGCCGCCCTGCTGGCCGAATGCAAGCGCCGCCTGCCGGCCTACATGGTCCCGGCCCGCATCGACCTGCGCGCCGGTCCGCTGCCGCGCAACCCGAACGGCAAGATCGACCGCAATTTGCTGCGCCAAACCCTGCACACGAACGAAGCACAATGAACAAACCGCGCCACGCACCGCAGATCCACTTTCCCGTCGTCGACGACGTCCTGCAGGTCGGCGGCATCCCGCTGAACCGGCTCGCGCAGCGCGTGGGCCGCACGCCCTTCTTCGCCTACGACCGCGCCCTGTGCACGCAGCGCGTGCGCGACCTGCGCGCCCAGCTGCCGCAAGGCGTCCTGCTGCACTACTCGATCAAGGCCAATCCGATGCCGGCGCTCGTGCAGCACATGGCGGGCCTCGTCGACGGTCTCGACGTCGCGTC
>Ga0308166_1004915_pt1 | contig 10455 bp, 18 predicted proteins | sample PhyCR2_2_FD_202137 | JGI IMG/M metagenome (GOLD analysis project Ga0308166, IMG submission 202137) | Phyllosphere microbial communities from UC Gill Tract Community Farm, Albany, California, United States - DLSLCC.R2 | ecosystem: Host-associated > Plants > Phyllosphere > Unclassified | place... | reverse complement strand
CCACCGCGCTGTTCTAATGTTAAATGGCAAGGCGACATCGCCTTCATAAATGCCAACTTTTAGCGCACGGCTCCTTGAGAGCCATTTCCCTGGACCGAATATAGGAATCGTATTCGGTCTTTTTTTATTTTAATTATTTATCAATGACTTAAAACTTACTCCACGAAATTACACGAAAAATCCACGAAATTCCATATCCGGTCTTTTTAAATTTAAAGCAGCGTGAATTTCTTCTCTCGAGTATCTAAATACTTTTCTGTCATCTTTTCTGATTTATGCCCAAGCAATTTATGTGCAAATGATTTGCCATATTCAGCTTCAAATAACCTGCCCGACAAACTCCGGATCTCATGGAAGGTGGGAGGTGTGTTGCTCAGGTCGATATCCGCATTATTGCGTGCTGTGACAAAACCCTTAGTGAGGCTGTCAGGATGAATAGAACCTTCCGGACTATTTTTGCGAATGCCAGCGCTGATCAGGTAATCGCAACGGCTGGCCAGTCGACATCTGTCAACAACGGTGCCCAGATTTAAACCGGCACTTTTGAGCGTTAATGACAACGGAATGGCGATCATTGAGCCGGTTTTTATCTGTATTACATGCAGGCGATCATCACTGATGTCACTAAACTTCATATTAGTAATATCTTCACGGCGCTGTCCGGTGACCAGCGCCAAATCAACTGCCAGAGTAAACCACGCAGGTTGTGACTTAGCAGATTGCCGTATAGCCTGGTAGAGTTCATGGGTGAGCCGCTGCCGGCAAACTTCTACCTTAGGTGCTCTGGTAGGCTCGACAGGATTGATGGTAATGCGCCCTGCCACTATCGCCTCCCTGAACATATCTGACAGCACCGAACGCAGTGTTCCTGCCATAGTGTTCTTGCCCTCCTGAACCCATGGCTCCAGAAATTCCGCTATATGGCGCGTTGTAATTCTGGACAGCACCATATCTCCCATTTTCTCGCAGATAGTTTTTATCTGTCCGGCTCTGACCTTGTGGGTATTTGCAGCCAACCCCCGCCTCTGAAGGATCCTCTCATAACGTTCAAGCCATTCTGCCAGCGTAAATTCATGCTCGCCCGTTAGCTTTTCAAGCAGTGCAACAGGTGAGTATCTTTGTTCTATAAAATTATTAGCTTCAATGGCCTGAGCTACCGCATCACGCCGGGATATCTGACCGAGCGAGATTTCTTTTTTTGTTAACGGATTTCGCCAGTAATACGTTTTATACTTTGCCCGGTATGTAAGATTTCTCGGCAGATTAGCGTTGTAATTTTTTCTCTGATTCATTAATTAACTTCTCTAACAGCGGGCTTCTTCTTCCAGTGCGGCCGTTCGGATGATGCTGTACCAGCTTCATCCCACATTTATTAGGCTTGATATAAAAAGCGTCTGGGGAAACCCTGTACTCACGGCCATGAATTTCTGGTGGTGGAAAAATATTACCGTTACGCGCCCAGCGGCGCAGTGTTCCTGGAGTAGGTGGATTATCATAGTACTCATCCGCCCAGGTAGTCAGTGAAACGTATTTCGACATTACAGCCTCACGACCGGCCAGCATTATTTCAGACTGGCCGAATAAATATTGAATCTTGAAAATCAGTTTGCTGAGCCATTGGCCAGCTCAATGCTGTGCAGGATGGCGGCGCGTAACCATGTTGCCCCATCAATAAATAACTGCTGCTCTTGCAGCGAATATACTGGGGCATAACCTCCGGCTTCCTTACGGATTGCTTTAGCATCCGGCACCAGCTCGGCCAAGTCAGCGGCGGGCGCGGGGCGGTCGAATAGAGGTGTAACGTGTGGCACTTTGTCGTGCGGGCCTATCTGCCACCAGTTCCCCGGCCCGTCCTCGTAAAAGTTGCCAACTGGCGGACGCCTCGTCAATTCTGCCAGCCTGGCATTTAACTGATCGCACTCTGCACCTACTTCATGGGCGACCCGCCATCCTTCGGTTGCGTGGGCCTCTGCCGCTTCTGCGCGCTGCTTCCAGTTGTCCAGTCGGTGGCGACGAAGCTCAAGAAGCATGACCAGTAATTCCGGTTCATCTCCGGTCATTTCGTAGAAGTCGATAACTTCATTCAGCTTTTCCATCACTCACCCTCCACCTGATAACCGGCTGCGCGGATTGCCGCGGCGTATTTATAGTGTGCCTCTGTCCTGTCGCAATCATCGGGAAGATACGGCTTCACAATCGGCGGCGCAGTCAGTGCGGCCAGCGCGATTTTCTGTCTTGCCAGTTCGCTTTCCAGATAAGGGAGCGTGTAAGTGCTTTTTTGCCAATGAGGGAGCGCTTTTTCAATTCTTGCTATCGACGCCTTGCAATCAGCAATCAGCGCCTGCTTCTGTTCTGCGTTCACTGGTCACCCTCCACGCGTTCTGCTGATTTCAACTCTATAATTTCCAGATGCTCGGGGCGTACGCGGCTGACTTTGACGGTCATGCTGCAGCAACTACAAAGGGCAAACTCCAGGTTGAAACCACGACTGACACCCGTGACCACAGCCACTGAACCCGCTGGCATTTTTGCGTAGCCGTTTTCCATTGCGTATAGCGTCTTCACGCGCGAACCTACCCAATCGGCCATCCGCTTTGGTGATTTGATAGCCATCACTCACCATCCTTGACGATTTCAGTAACTGAGATAGGCGCGATACTTTCCAACATTAGGCGGGCGCGTGTTCCTCCTGCACCTCCACGGCGGCCAGATTCTTTGTAGTAATACTCTTTGCCGTTAACCACCCAGGTTGTGGCGTTTTGATGCAATTTGACCTGTTTTTTCCCGGTGTTAGTGATCACCGTTCCTGTATGAGTTTTCACTGTCATTTCTTATCATCCTTATCAACATGGGGTTGATTGGAGGGTATAAGCGCGCGGCGAAGCACATCCTGGTATTTGGGCGCGCCACGCTTGTAGCGCCATGCTCTCTCATCAGCACAAATCAGTGTCCAGAGGTCTGGCGCGATGGCAAATTCGATTGCCTTGCGCATCCGGGCGTTCTGCTGCAGAACGTTGTCATATTCCGACGCGAGGACGTATTTACCCTCAGTCGCTGGCAACATCGCTGCAGCGGCAACTGTATTAATTCGTTGTACAGTCATAATGATTACCTGCGGGCGGCCGCGTGGCCGCCAAAATTTTTATGCAAAAATGTCCTGCAGCGCGATGCTGAAGCGCTGATATTCATCATCCGGAAGAACGTTTTTGCGGTTTTCGATGAGAGTTTCCAGCTGCTGGCGCGCCTGTTCGTCCGGCTCTGTGACGGCGTCAAATGCATCACTGATTTCCCTGATGGCGCGAAAACCGCTGCGCTTTTTCTGTGCTTTGCCCTTGAGTGTGAATAAAAGCGGGTTGCCTAGCTGCGCTTTGTGAGCAGCGATCTTTTCTTCAACCTTTGCTGCTTCGTCGGGCGTACTGGCTTCATCAAGCGCCTGGCCAAGCTCGGCGGCGAGTTCTTCCGCGCTGATAGTGTTGCCTGCGGGTTCTGATTCAGCCTGAGAGGTGGCAGTGACCACAGCTGCGATTGGCTCAGCGATCGGTGTAATATCCTTTTCGGTTCGCGGCTCTGACTCTCCGAGTTCATCGGCGGTATACACGCCTGCCAGCACGTCCGGGCAGTAAAGCCGGGTCCAGCGCTTGATGCCCAGGTAGGCAAGCTGCTGGCGCGGATCGCTGGCCCACAGCGTAGAGTTGCGCACCTGGGCCTGACTGAGAAGCAGCTCGAGTACGCGGGGCTCTGTCTCGCCCTTGAGTGTTGCCCAGATTTTTACCCCCACGCCATTTTCATCTGCCAGTGACCAGCCCGGCGCAATATATTTGCTGCCCTTGGCTGAAGTCTTTTCAATAAATTTCCCGATAACCTTTTCCCATGGCCCAAACCAGTCGTAATGCAGGCGATCCTTTGTCGGCGCCATTCTGTTGATCACCGTGTTCACCAGTTGCGCCTCGTAGCCCAGCGCGTCGCCAACGATATGGGTTTTCTGAGCCACGATGAACGGGTCGATACCCCAGCGGGCGGCCTGCATAACCACGGCCATGCAGGCATCAGGTTTTCCCCGGAAATGGGAGGGAACAATAACGCCGGAGTTAGCCATTACCTTCGACACGATCATCATGCGATCGAACAGTTCGCCGTTCGTCAGGATTGAAATGCTGTCGATAATGTCAGTACTTCCGTTGTTGTTTTTTGTGGCCAGTTCGTTGCTCATGATGCTGCTCCGTTTTCCATCATTGCTTTCAGCCGGTCGTATTCGTGGCTGGTCAGGGTGTCATAGATGCTTTCAGTCACCGGCGCCGGCCAGATGCCGGTATCCATCGCGCGGCGTATGGCGGCCAGCTGCTGACGGTACTCCGCACGTCCCAGCGCCAGTTCGTCTTCGGATGCCTCCACCACGGCAACCCAGTGATAGCCCGGCTCTTTGTTAACGAATATCCAGAAAAAACGGTCAAACATGGCCACGTCGCAGTACATGGCTGCGCTCAGGTGATAGTCGCGCTCCATGATTTCGCGGTGCAGGCGATAGCGCAGATTATCCTGCTTGACCCGCGGCAGGCTGACGGTTTTCACGTCAAAGGCCAGACGTTCACGCCCGTCGTCGATTTCCAGATCGGGCCGTACGCGAACGTCCAGGCCGGTATCGTCATCGATGCCGAAATAACTTACCTCCGTCCGGCGCTGCGGGTGCTGCAGCCAGCCAGACGCGACGGGATGGCTGAGCAGGGCAGACTGTATTGCGGTGGCCAGCGAATATTGCTCAGCTGTGATGAGCGTCTTACCGCCGTTCTCTTTTTCCCATTTCGCGCGCAGCTCGTCGGCAAAAACGGTGTCTGGCGCAATGTGTCGCACGATGTCTGCCAGCTCATCCTTACTGCCGCTGGTACCGAATGGTTGGGGTTTAGCCCGTTCTTCAGCAGCCTTTTCAGGCGCGATTTTTTCAAGTTCAGAAAGCAGGGTGTCACGGCTTCCGGCAGTTTTGAGCGGCGCCAGCAGGCTGGCGTTGTATTCCCTGATGCAGGCCTTCATAGCTGTGCCGGTATGCTTCTCGCCCTCTGGTATACGCCGGAATGCTTCCGGCAGGCTGGAATAGAGAAAGCCGGTTTCTTCAGCACTGCTGCCCATGCTGAAGGGTTTTGGCAACTGCTGGTTGTGCACATCGAGCAGCGCTTTAATTTCATCTGTGCTGATTGCCGGCACCAGAGTGGCGTTGTGCTGCTCAATGATGGCTTTCATCTCAGCCGTGGTGCTGATCGCACCTGCAGGCAGTGAGAAAGGCACCGAAAACTCTATTGCGAAGTTTTCCGGCTCAAGTGCAAGCGTGTGAACGAGGGTACCCAGTGTCAGTGCTTCGCTGGTTTCGCGCGGGATGGTGCCGGTGATGTGGCGGCCGTGATAATACATCAGGGAGATCCGCGCATCTTTCACCATGCTGCTGCTGATACCGTTGGCAGAGTGATAGACGTCGTTCGGGATGCCCTCATAGCGTCCGTAGTCGAACACTGCAGGAAAGGCTGGCGCCGGCGCACTGGTTTCCGCTTCCATCGTTACTACTTCCACTTTTTCGCCATCAAATGAGGCGCCTGGCGTTAGAAATGCTTCGATGCTGAATTTTCCGGGTGCAGTTTCGACGAACTGCACACCGTTAATGTTGGCCGCCAGTTGCTCTTCATGCGCGGTGCTGGTTGACGGATCCGCATTTTCCCGAAGAGATTCGGTTGACGATTCTGAGTTTTCGCGAAAAAATGGGGCAGTTGCGGGGGCGTTCTTCAGCTGCTGGTATTCCTTTTTCGTAATCTCGACATAACCCTGCTCCAGAAGCAGCTCCAAAGCCTTTTGTTTATTGCAGCGCCTGACTTCGTCAGACTCATTGCGAGCGTAAAACGGTCCGCTGCGCTCTGTTACAGGTGGTACGCTCTCCATGCCCGGCGCTGTGCCATCCGGCTCGCCTGTATTCGATTCCACTGTTCCAGCCGGTTGCGTTGCATCAGCCAGTATGTGTTTTTCGCCTGACGGGTTCTGTTGGGTTTCATCATGCTGGTCTCCTTTTTGAGCTGGCTGGTTTCCGCACGCGATGGCCACAATCTCCGGATCTGGATTCGCATGGTCAGTTTCGGTCAGGGTTTTATTGATGTAAGTCTGCAGGGCACCCGGCGTCATATGAATATCATCCGGCGCGGTTTTGACGGTGTAGATAATCATGGCGCGTGAGAAATCCAGAATGCCGGGCGTTGCGCACATCGCAGCGCTCCAGGCAGGGAACGGCTTTTCTTTAAGTTTTATGATCTCACGAGCCCGATTGGTCGTGGCAGTATGGAGCTCATAGATGTCAAAGCTCTTCGAGCGGGCGACCAGACCCAGCGCAATTTCGAGGTTTAGCGTGTGAAAGTCGTGATTCAGATTGGGGTTGCGATCGGTAGGCGTCGCACCGCCCGCTTTAGCACCTGATGCCGTGCGCAGGGTGGTGATGTCTTTACTGTTTTCCTTACGTGCGGCCTGGAGGTCTTTGAGCCATTTTTCGTTGAAGGCTTTCATCATTTGCCAGTTGTCAGCACCGTCAAAGTGATTACCCAGCTCGCTGATGAGCTCAAGCACTGTTTCTGGGTACATGGCGGCAACGCCGGGCGTGCGATACAGGGATTCAGTGATGCTACCCTCTGGCGTGTCGCGCTCAGCGTTTAGCAGATGCAGCGCATCTTTGAGCTGCATGCTGTCAACGTCAGGGGTGCCGTGGCGCACCAGGACCGCCATTTTCTGTTCTGAGGAAAGGGCATCGAAATTTACTAGCTTACTGTCTGCCTGAGGGCGTTCAGCAAAAAACTGATCTTTCTCATCCCAACAACAGGTTTTAAGAAAGTCGGCGCTGAGCATATTCATGGGCGGGCGGGGCAGGCCCGTGCGGTCTTCGCAGACCAGCGGCTCTGCGTACTGGTGGGCGGTATCCGGGGTAAGCTCATCGAGCATGGCCATAGCCTGGGATTTAGCAAGCCATGCCGCACGGGCTTCAACGCAGGTTGCGTATTCGGGAAGCCCGGACGCCGGATCCTCCGGACGTAGATATATAGAAAATGTCTGCATAACGTCTCCTTATTAAACTTTGTAAAAGGCACCCGTGGTGCACTTTAAAAAGCCCCGCCATACCGGCGGGGAAGGACTACACACAGCAAAATGGATGATGTTGTGGTGACCGGATTCGAACCGGCGACCTCCCGTACCCTTTGCCAAAGCCGGGCGCTGCTTCCGCTGAGCCACACCACAACCGCCTGAGTACTGAATAATGCGCACGCGGTTGCAGTGCCCCGCGAACGGGGCAGCTGAATATCAGTGAAGCGGCGAGGCGGCGGACTGGGTTGCGATAATTTCGATAATGATGCTGCGCGGGCGGCGGTCGCAGGGCAAAAAGTCCTTATTGCCTGCGCGGTACTGCAGCAATGCCTGGATAGCACAGTCTATGCACAGCGTTTCGGGTAGCGTGCCTTCGCTGGTAAAAGGCGTGAGCGTGGTAAATTTCCCTCCACCCGCCATGGTCGTTTCTGCGGCGATATAGCCCAGATCAAGGCCACCCTGAAAAATGTGCAGAATACTTATTAACGGGATTTGAATTAATAATTCGTGATGAATTCCAGCGGTGCTTAATTTCATGATATTTCCTTAATTAATATGTGTGTGGTCCTGCCGGATTAACGGAATAGTTTTCCCTGGTGTGGCTTAAATTAAATATTAGTGTTGCTGCGATTTACCACCGATGGCGTAGAAATAAAGTCTTAATGCTTCACGCCACATGTTCTTATCACCTAAAAACTTTGCGATGGCTGCCTTACTACGCGCAGCACAAAGCGCCTGCTGTCTGGTCAGTTTCATAAAGCTTCCTTTTAAGGTGCCCGGGTTCAGATCAAATCTCCGCTCCGGGCGGCGGGATATCCTTACGGGGAGTTCAAACCAAGTAAGGAGTTAACTATGCAAAAAGGTAAAGAAGTAAAATGTCCGGCTTGTGGGGGCTATGCCATTGTCTCGAAACATAGTGCCGTATCACCGTCTACTAAACATACCGTCAGCTGTTACATTTATACCTGTGAAAAAGATGGTTGGTTTAAATTATCTGAAGCAGTGAATCAGTTGGTTAATCACTATCCATCACCAGTGGTTGCCAAAAAGTTATCGGTTATAATCGCCAAAAACTACTTTCCAGAACATCTGGTTCCTGCCGAAGCATTGACACCTTTACCGCTTATTGAGTCGATCGGGTAAGGTCAAGTCTACTTTCACTTCGATAACCCAGGCGGAACATCCTCGGATAAACATTGCCGCGCGGAATTCCGCCTGTTTTGTTCATTCGCTGAACAAAACGGTGCGAATGTTTGTACTCTGGGCTATGAATACCTTTTCCTCCATCCTGACGAGAACTTGGGAGCTGGATAGTTTTCTGGTGGGCGCTCATCAAGCGTACCCAAAAGGAACCGAACCCCACCATTTCGTTTTTCATTGAGTTTCCTTTCAACATCCTCTCCTCATAATACCCTCACGCCGGGCCAGCGGAACGTTTTTGAGTAACCACTGTGTGGTTGGTAAATCTAATTTAGATAAACCTAACAGATATGGCAAGTGAAATTTGCGCGGTAAAGCTAACAAAAGGTCATGAGAGGGAGTTTTTCTTAAAAATCAGGAGTTTTTGAGAGGTTTATTTTGTCGGGCTTTGAGCATCTCTTCGAAAAGCTTGTTGAAATTTTTAACTCTAGCCCTCAGCTCGGATAGCTGAGCCTGCTGCTCAGACTCGGGAAGCGAATCAAACAGTTCAATTAACTCTTTGTGTGTCGAACTTAACTCAACCGGTGGTAGAGCATCTTCGGCAGGTAGCGGCGTTTTATCTTCATCACCAAATAAAAGCCATGTTGGTGAGCATCTCAGAGTTTTAGCTAAGGCGAAAAGCCTTGTGCCTGCTGGCTGCGTCTCATCTCGCTCCCATTGAGAAATTGTGACATGCGCAACCCCGGTCAGCTGTGCAGCAACACGCTGGGTCAATTTTAATTCTTTTCTGCGGGCGAGGGCACGCTGGCCCAAAGTCTGTTTTTCCATAGTAAGGCAATTCTAATTTTTATTGACTTAGGTATCCTGAACACATTATTGTTAGATATACCTAACAAGAGGTGGCTTTATGTACAAAGTTGATGCAGTTAATTTTTTCGGTTCTAAAACCAAGTTGGCCGAAGCTGCGGGAGTAAAACGTTCCTCAGTGTCGGCGTGGGGTGAGTTAGTACCTGAAGGTCGCGCAGCGAGATTAGTTTCTGCTTCACACGGAATACTAACTTACGACCCCAGCATTTATGACGCCTATCGTAACGCCAAAAGGAACGGAGATCCGATTCATGAAAATCAAACACGAGCACATCCGTGAGGCGTTGCTCGCCTGGGCGAGAGCAGCTGACGGCCGCAAAGTCCCGGCGAACGCCATCGCGGATGCGTATTTTGCACTGGGGATGTCGGGCCTGCTCTACAGCAGCGATCACCCGAATGCGCAGGGTAACAATGTGCAGAAGATCTACCGCTGGGCGGAAAGCGACTCGCTGGCCAGTCAGCGGAAACTTCAGGCACTGCTGCCCGCCATTGAAAAGGCGATGCCGGTATTTCTGCTGGCGAGGATGCGCAGCCATTCATCGGCAACCTGCCGTGACCTGGTGATGCGTAAAGAGCGAATCGACCGTGAGATGGAGGCCATGATTGGCGCCATTATCTCGCTGTCGGATCGCGTGGACGGCAGCGGGCCTGCCGGGAACATATTGGTGCACTGAGGAATTTATGAAAAATAATATCGATTCGGCACGGGTGTGGTTACCAGATTGCGAACCACAATTACCCGTCAATAATTATGCTTTGGCATTGCCGGTCAGCGTCCGACTCCCTTTGAAAAAGAGTCAGCTGACAGCAGGCGAGCGTATCAGACACCGGCTCGCCCGCGCGGCACTCAGATTTTTTCTACCCGCTCTTTTTTCCACAAAAGAATCTGATTCAGTAATAGGTCTAATTGTTGTTCGTCAATCAAAAGTTCAAGCGAATGGGGGTATGACCCGAATCCGTCTGGAACGTCTGTCTGATGAGCCACCACAGTTAACGTTTGTTTCCCGAATAATTAGAAGCAGGCGTGAGCGCTGTTTTATCAACAGTGAATGATAAACGAATAGGTTTGAAACCTTCGGTCATGTCGAACCTCCTTTGGTTCTTAGGTGTAGGAGCCATAAGAATATCCGGAGGAAGGTTCGGCACCATTCAGGAAGCTGTTTTGATTGATGTAAGTCAAAAGCGTAACGCGCTATCTGGAGGCGTTGATGAGTAATTTAGCGGGCCTTCTGGTCACAATGTTTTTTATGGTTCTGGGCGTCGCCTTTATCGGCGGCCTCCTGTTTATTCTGCTCGACGTGGTACTTCAGCCAGCCGACAGCGACGATTCTGAGCGCAGGTTTTAAG
>Ga0308166_1004913_pt1 | contig 10455 bp, 14 predicted proteins | sample PhyCR2_2_FD_202137 | JGI IMG/M metagenome (GOLD analysis project Ga0308166, IMG submission 202137) | Phyllosphere microbial communities from UC Gill Tract Community Farm, Albany, California, United States - DLSLCC.R2 | ecosystem: Host-associated > Plants > Phyllosphere > Unclassified | place... | reverse complement strand
AGGTATGGATGGCCCTGTCCATCGGCGCGATTGGCTTTGCCGGGATGTTCTGCGTATTCAGCTACCTGGCACCGACCATGCTCGAAGTGACCAAGGTTTCACCGCAGTGGATCCCCTTCGGTCTCGCCGCGTTTGGAGTGGGCGGCATCATCGGCAACATTGCCGGCGGCAAGCTGTTTGATCGTATGCAGTTCCGGGCGGTGGGCTTGATATTGGTGTGGTCGATGGCGGTGTTGTTGTTCTTCCCCTTCGCCGCCTCGTCACTGTGGGGCGTGCTGGTGAGCATGGGGCTGGTGGGCACCATGGTCGCGTTGGCGGCACCGTTGCAGATTCGTCTGATGGACATCGCCCACGAAGCGCCGAGCCTGGCGGCAGCGTCCAACCATGCGGCGTTCAACCTGGCGAATGCGCTGGGGCCGTGGTTTGGTGGGATGGCGATTACGGCAGGGTTGGGCTGGACCAGCACCGGCTACATCGGTGCTGCTACAGCGCTGGTGGGCCTGGGCCTTTACCTGATTGCGCGCCGGATGAAAGGCGGTCAATAACGGCTCACCTAATAGCGATCAGCTAAGCGAACACAATACCAATGTGTGGAGCTGGCTTGCCTGGGAAAGCAGTGGTTCAGTTATAGATTCAGTGACTGACACGCCGCCTTCGCGAGCAAGCCCGCTCCCACAGGGATCTGGGCCGGGCGCTGATTTTGTGGGCGATATATGGCCAATGTGGGAGCTGGCTTGCCTGCGATAGCGGTGTATCAGTGACAGATGCATTAACTGACCCACCGCCATCGCGATCAAGCCCTCCCCCACAGCGATCCGAGTCGGGCGCTAATTCTGCGAGCGATACATGGCCAATGTGGGAGCTGGCTTGCCTGCGATGGCGGTGTACCAGTGACAGATGAGTTAACTGACCCACCGCCATCGCACCTGACAGCCGACGCCTATAGACCTGGCACCCTGCGATCCAACTGTGGGAGCGGGCTTGCTCGCGAAGGCGGCCCGACAGCCGACGAGAATGAGGGATCAGACCGCGTACCTATCCGTTACTCAGGCAACGGCTACTTAGCGCTCAACCCCAACGGCTGATCACTTCGCAAAGCGGCAAAGCAAGCAAAACGCTCTTGCCCCACCACCCCATCAATCATCATGCAACAACCCCGAACCATACTCCCCATAACTACTCCCCAACCCACTGCCACCAAAATTCATCTTGGCGGCTTTGCTGGGGCTATGGTCGCCAAATGCCTGGCATCCACCTGAAAAGCACGGGTCACTGTTCACGCTCGGTGAAGACGAACAAGCGCTCAACAGCAACGTGCCGGTGATCATCACAAGTTTGACGAGGTTCGAGATCATGGTTTCAGTTCCCTATGGGCTGGAGGCGCTGGGGTCCTCTCTCGCAGGGAATCGTAGACCTCAACGGCGCAGGGAATTATGAAACTTTGCTGGGTGACAGCATGAGCTCAGGTTGCCGCCTTGGATAAGGCGGCAGGGTTGGTTGTCAGGCTTTGACTGGGGCGGTTACAGGCGCAACTTGCTCCTGGGCTCGGTCAACGAGTAGCGAACTCAACTCGATTAACTGCTGAATGCCCAAGGCGATGGCGCGCTGGGAGTCGTCGAGGTCAAAAGCCAAGGTGGCGGCCATTTCGTTGGCGGATACCAGGTTTTCGGCGGCGTTGGCCAGGAGGGTTTCGGGGTCGATGGTTGGGTTTACGAGGAATAGGTTGTCGCTTGGGCTTTCGGCGGGCGCAGCGTCGTCGGATGGGGGCAAGTGATGATGGATTGCTCGGAGGGCTGCGGCTTGAAGCTTGGGATCAGAAGATGCAGCGTTTGAAGCATAAGGCGGATTAGGTGTGGCCTTGTACATGGCGAAGCTCCTTTAGCGTTTAAGGAACTGCCTATCTCACTTCCACATGAGGGGTGGCAGCTGTACGCAGGTGTGGAAGACCAGGGCTAAAGGACCCGGCGCACCGAAATGCCCCGCGCACAGCCGCCATAACCAATCATACAGACGTAAAAAAACGCCGGTAGGTGTTTATGGGCGATTGAGCGCCTTCAGCTTGGTCGGACTTCCACATCCGGCCGCTGGATTAGCAGCGGCTTGAGGAGGTTAGCTAGGGGTGGTCTTAGGGGCAAGCCGAGAAAAGCGTGGGAAATTTCCGATGGATAATCGTGAACCTAGGGGGTTGTCGGAGAAGTTATTCAACTGGGTACGTCATTTTTGTGGACCCTGAAAAAGCAATTAACAATGGCGATGGAGTTATAGAGCAGCCACCAATTACAAATAGGGTAACACTCAAAGCATTAGTATCGGTTGCGGGCCATCAGTTTAAAACCGAGAAACCCACAACCTCTAAGTAAACATTGCGAAAGAAGCCAACCTATACAAAAAATCGGCAGACGCCTTTTATACCGGAACAACTTAAGAGAAAGGTTTAAACGCGAACGCTGCAGCCATGCTAATAATGAACGCTACAACGACCCCCCACCTAACTTTTTCAGCAAATTCATTTCTTTTCGCTCCCAACCCTATTTCAAAAACAGCAATAGGAAAAAACTTTCGTTTCAGGCGACTAAAGAACCATCCAATTAATATCATGAGCATCACTGCTGCGATCGATATAACAGTCGCAGACAATGCATGATCGGGAGCTACATTTTCTTTTGGCTTCCCAGAAGAAAGGAAAGAAAGGTACACGCCCGAGATCATAAAAAGAATGATCACTACAGCTCCAAAATCAAACCTTGCACATAGGTCGTACCAAGGCCTCATACCGTCGACTATATCCATAAGCCTAACACGCAGTTCGGCTACCTTATCGACGTGCCCATTTAACGAAAATGAAACACTTGTACTGTGCGCGCCTCCAAGCGTAATCGTAGAGTACGAGCTAATCGAAGATGAAGTACCGGTCAGCCTCAACGACTTAATTTCAGCTCGCATTGAGTTGTCGTATTCTAAAACATCTCTCATTAACTTTGTCTTACGCGAAATTCCATCTGCACACTCAAGCGTGGCTTCGACTTCTAAGTCAGCGCCTTCTAATAAATCCCAAATTTTTTTTACATCCTGAGGATTCAGGACGAATGCTTTTTTTGTGTCAAATCGAGATTCCGCCTTCATTCCATCATCACTCCACGCTTCAAGCGCAACACCTCACTCTAATCAGACGGCCTTTATACTTGATAGCAGTGTCATTTTGCCAGCCGCTAGTCAAGCTCGTTGTTAGCTACCGGTTGGGCCGCCCCGCTTGAGCTTGAGCATTTCCTTCGCCTGGACTCTGCCAAACAACCTCACAAACACTTCGCTGGCTGGTTTGGCCTTAGCAAAGTGCTCAGTCGACCATTCCGGGTTCACCGTATCAAGCCTTACAGAACTGGGTTTCCTGGTCATTATCTTTAACCTCCGTTTGGTGGTTTTACGAAAGCTGATGACGTAGACCACGTCACTCGTGGGGCGGATAGGCCAGACCACGATACCTAATTTTGAGTAGACAGAGAAAAAGCAATTCACGTCCAGATACACCTCGCGACAGCCTGCTGCTTCAACCCGACGCTTCACGGTGTAAGATGCCCAACATCCGTCCACCATCGAGGCCGCCATGACTGGGATATCCCTAAACCTGCCGGAAGACCTGTCCAACTCTCTCGCCGACCTGGCCAAAACCAACGGCCAGACAGCAAGCTACCTGGCGATGGACGTTCTTCGCGACTATATCGAGCACGAAAAAACGCTGACCGCCCAAATCGAGCTGGCAGTAATGGAAGCCGACGAAGGTAAATTCACCACCGATGACCAAGTGGCGGCCATGCGCGCCAGGCGCTGGAGCAGGAATGCGGGTTGAGTGGCTTGAAAAAGCACTCAAAAATCTGGAAGACGAAGCGAACTATATCGCCCTCGAAAATCCAAAAGCCGCTGACGATTTCTCGGATGCCATTTTCGCCAGTGTCGACAGGCTGGCTCAGTTTCCTTCCATGGGGCGCGAAGGTCGGGTGAAACATACTCGCGAATGGACAGTCCCCAACTGGTCCTATCTGATCCCGTATAGAGTGCGGGGTGATCGACTGCAGATCCTTGGCGTATTCCACACACGGCAACGCCCTCGTTCGAAGTGGTAATGCGCGCAAAACTTGCCTCTCCGACACCCAAGATCCATCCCTGATAAACTACGCCCCATTCGCCTCGCCAACACAGATCCCCCATGTCCCTACAAACCGCCCCACTTTCTCGCCGCTTCTCCGTCGCCCCCATGATGGATTGGAACGCTTAATTGTGGAGGCCCCGTGAAATGTGACGTGTAGCTTACCTAAGAAAAGCTAGTACCACTTTCGTACCAACTCCAATTCCAAACACTGGAAACCGGCCCTTTTCTTTGCAAGCGGTGACAGACCTTGGCGCTGCTATGCTTGGTTTTTTTCTAAACGAGTCTTCCACAATGGCAAGCGAATATTCACTGACAGACGTATTGGAACGGTTTTATCAAAATCAACTGGCCTTGGAGGCAGCAGTGATGGAATTGACTCTTTGGGCAGAGCAGCAAAACGCTTTGGAGCTCGGTGAGAATGTTCGCGGAGCGCTTCATACGATTGGTGAAAATGCAGGGCATATGAGGCAAGGTTTGGCTCGATTGAAGGGTTTGGATTCGCTGTAGGCACACGAAGAAATCCGACCCGTTCTCTCACAATGCGACAGAATACCTTAGTAGCTTTTATCAGTACTTCTCATGATTTATAAGATAACGAATGTGCCGTGCTTCGTTTGCGTAGCTCCTTGCCCTTCTTACGTCTACCTCCAGCCTCTCAATCGCCTCCTGCGCATCAGGCTCTGTCGAAGACTTTTCAACCAGGCGCACGAGCCTGAAAAGCGTCCAAGTGGAGATTAGAACTAGGTCCTGAAAGGGCTCATCAATGTAAGCATCTCCGACAGGCTTGTTCCGTAGTTCCTGATGCCATGCAGGATTCTTCATAAACGATGGAGTGCCTCCCCCTTCAATCGCTAGAAGATAACCGTGAACAAGGCTATTGCGGTATTCATTCAGATCTTCAGCTACCAGTGCCGCGACTTGCAGTACCGCGTTGCACTTATCGCTAAGCTTGGAGCTCCCCTGACCGAGGAGTTTGAACTGATCCTCAGATTTCATCTTTTCGGTAAAGGGTCGTACTCCGGCTACAGAACTATCTGAAAGCGTCCAGAGTGCACGCTCCAACGTCGTTTCGAATAGACCATATGCCACGATAAAGGCACCAATCATCATAAGGTTATTTGGCATAAGGCCCAGTTGATATAGCCGAGCTTGTATTTTTAATGACTCGGAGGGGTAGTCGTGTGGCATAGGGTTTATCCAAACTTTGGGGGCACACGCTTGCCAATTTAACAGGTAGCAAGAATGACATCCCTGGCTGAGGGAGAAAATAGCATAGCAGCCAATATGGAAACGCTTCTCAATTTATTCATGCACCCAGCTTGCCTATGCGCAGACAACAAACTCATTTTCGGTTGGAACCGGAAAAAATTTAGCATCGGTCCGGCTCATTCCCATGCAAAAAAATGGCCATGAGCTATCATGCAATCTCAAACCGCTGCCGATGGGATCGAATATGGAAATCATAATTTCTAACTGCAACAATATAGATAGCGGAACTCTGCAGATCACACCAAACAAGCTCAACATTAAATATGCGACAAACGGCAGTGGAAAGAGCACAATAGCAAAGGCGTTAGCATACTCCATCACTGACAGACTCTCGGGCACAAGAAAACTACTAGAGCTCACATCATTTAAAAACAATCAAAACAAGGAGGCGACCCCTAAAATACAAGGAGCAGAAGAAATAACAAAGCTGAGAATATTTGACGAAGCTTATATTAACGACTTCGTATTCCAAGCTGATGAACTAGTAAAAGGCAGCTTTGATATATTTATACGAGACAAGGACTACGAGTCCGGCATGGAGGAGATAAAATCCTTAACCAACGACATGAAAGACCTTTTAGTCGGCGACCCTGAAATCGAAATATTAATATCAGACCTGACAGAGCTTTCAAGTGCATTTGGCAAGCCAGTAAAAACGGGATTCCATGCTTCAAGTGGTATTGCCAAAGCACTAAAATCAGGTAACAAAGTCGCCTCAATACCGAAAGGACTGGAAAGATTTTCCAACCTAATCCAACACGAGCAAAATTATAAATGGGTAAAGTGGCAACAAGAGGGCCTCCCTTTTTTAGAAATATCATCTGATTGTCCCTACTGCACGCACGATGTAAAAGACACAATTGAAATTATTAACACTGTTACTAAGACCTACGACTCCAAGTCCATCGAAAGCCTCAATAAGACCGTAGGAATCTTTTCAAAACTCAATAAATACTTTGCAGACATCACACGCACAAACATTGATAGCTTTATAAAAAACATCGATGGCTATACGGATGCGCAAGCAGAATACATTCGCGAGGTATGGAGCCAAATTGACCGTCTCTCTGAGAGTTTAAAAAGAGCACAAAATCTAGGGTTCTCCTCATTTAAAAATGTGGATGTGATTATTGAAGAGTTGAGAAACCATAAGATAGATCTCAACCTATTCGTTCACCTTAACTCTCAGAGCACTCAAGATAAAATCCAGCTTGTAAACAAAGGGATTGATGGCTTACTGGAAAAGGCTGGAAAACTACAGGGCAGCATAACAAAGCAAAAGAAACTTATAGAGAAGCTAGTTAAAATTAACGGCTCCGGAATTAATGACTTTTTGCGTAACGCCGGATACAGTTATTCAGTGAAGCTTATTGAAGACGGCGAAAACTACAAGCTCAAGTTACTGCACAACTCTACCGAGGGGGAGATTGACAACGTTCGATCCCACCTTAGCTATGGCGAGAGAAACGCGTTTTCACTAGTGTTATTCATGTATGACTGCTTAAAGACCGAAGCTGAGTTAATTATACTTGACGATCCTATCTCATCATTTGATAAAAATAAAAAATACGCCATCGTCGATGCTCTATTTCGTAAAGAAAACTCTTTCCGAGAAAAAACTGTTCTACTTCTCACTCACGACTTTGAACCTGTAGTAGACATGATACTGCATCACCCTGACCGATTTATAAAACCTGCCGTTTACTTCTTAGAAAACAACTCCGGCCAATTAACAGAAAAAAATATAGACCGATCTGATATCAAAACCTTTATAGAGATCGCTATTAGCAACTCTAAAACTGACTGCCACGACATAAACCGTCTAGTGTACCTACGCCGGTACTACGAAATCATTCAAAACAAAAAAAACAGCTTCGACATTTTGTCCAGCCTTTTCCACAAAAGAGCGACTCCCTCAAAAAAATCTGTGGATGGCATTTTTACAGAACTGACTGATGAGGAAATAAATGATGGAACTAAACATATCAACTTATTCGTTGAAAACTTTGAATATAAGAATCTAATTAAATTAGTACAAGACGATGCACAAATGAAAATCCTGTACTTTTCATCAAAAAATAACTATGAAAAACTTCATATATACAGAATGTTGTTTGACGGAAAAGAGAAAGACATTGAATCTGACGTGATACGTAAATTTATCAATGAAGCTTTCCACATCGAAAATAATTACATCTACCAACTCAACCCATCTCAGTTCCAGCTTGTGCCGCAGTACGTTATAGATGAATGTGACACATTTATAGCCGGCTTATAGGTAGGTTTAAGGTATGCGGCGCACTGAACTGCCAGCGCCGCATACCGCTGCATAAGGTTTACGCGTAAGGCTAAGGAAAGCACAACGACGCATGGATCCCTGCCATCCCCATATCTCACTATCGGCTTTTCATGTTGACCCAAGGGAAAGAGGTTAGGAGGGTAAGTTTTCTGCTAAGCGGCGTGAACGCCTTGTTTTTTACGGCTTTCCTAAGCGTCGGCAAGGTTAGCTTTTTGGTTAGGTCTGGTTATTTCCTAACCTTTACTAGTGTTAAATATTCAATATATAAATTCCTTTAAAAACAAATAGTTAGGAAAAGCTAACCTTTTACCTAACCCAACCTAACCCATCAAAGTTAGGTCTCAACCCCAACAAATACGGGCCTTCCAAGCCCAAAGCCCCCCTTCAAAAAAAAACTAACCTTTTTCCCGAGGCACCTACTGATTTTAGCCGTTCGTGCCTGCTTATAAGCGTTGCGAAAAACATCCACTCCCGCAGGGTTCCGCAGGTTTCAGCCTCCTCCAAAACGCCAAGCAAGCGCCCAGCCTGAGCCCCCTAAAGTGGTTCGCAGGTGCGCAGAAAAAACCACCCATTTAGCCCGCAGGCGAGGTGGGGGGACGACGGCGCGCGCCAAGTGCAGACCATCCTACCGACCGCCTGTAGCACGTCACTACCCCGGCACGGTGTAGCACGCCAGTTCCCCGAGCCGTAGGCGTGCCAGTAGGGCCGGCGACACGTCCTGATGCCGCCGAGCTACGACACGCCGGCCAATACTTCGGGATACGGTCACGACCCCCGTATTTATTGACTGAAACGCGGCTTGCCGTTGCTGTGACACCACGAAAATGCTATGTTGGAATGGGCTTTTTCACGCCATAGAAACGCAAACTTTCATCGTCTCCATGCTCATTTTTCCGCTCTCCCACCTCCTCTCCGCATACAGCTCGTCGGCTCAAATCGCGCCATATTAAAACCTCGATTACTGTACGCACATACAGCATTTGAGATACACGCTATGAACGTTGACATGGACACCGATGATTGGCTCGGCTGCCCCACTTCACTTGAAATGTACCAACATCAATGCTCAATCCTTGTAGATGAGCTGGTAGAGACAGAGCGCATGCTGCGTCGAGCGCGGGCGAATATCGCTGGTCTGGTCCAGATGAATGACCTGCTGATGGCAGGCAAGGCGGATGCAGAAGAAAGGCTCTCCGAAGCGCTGGAAAAGATCAGTATGCTGGATCAGCAGTACTCGTTTGCCTCGGTGCAAAGCGTGAAGATAGTCACCCAGCAGCGCGACTATCTGCTCAGGGAGAATCAGCGCCTGCTGGCAGAGCTAAATGCGTTGCGTGAGCGTCACTTAAGCTCCTCCGCATAGGCCGCCACTGCCTCCTCAGTCAGCTCCCGCCACTCTCCATCATCGATCAGGCCCTGCTGCTCCAAGTCATCCGCCAGGGCCAGCCGCGCTTCGTAGCGTTCTTCTGGTGTGGCCGACAAGAATGCAGGATCGCTGCGCAGTGCAAACCACGCCTCCATTGCGTTCACCTGTTCAATGTTAATAGCCATGACGAATACCTCGGGCCAGTGTCTACAGTGTAGAGATTGGCCGGGGACCGGCTGTTCATCGGCGCCGACGAGCGGAGATGCTTATGTGCGGGAGACTTTCACAGTACCGGGGGATCCACGACTTCGTTGCAGCCCTGAGTATGCCCAACGCCCTGGCAAACTCCGTGGGTGATGAGCCGATAGAGCGCTACAACGTGGCACCGACAACCGCCGTTGCGCTGCTGCACCTGCAGGGCGATCTACTACACGCCGATCCGGTGCGCTGGGGCTGGAGACCGCATTGGGCGAAAGACCGCGCCGCGCCGATCAATGCCCGCGTGGAGAAGGTAGCCCACGGCCCGTTCTTCCGGGCGATCTGGCCACATCGTGCAATCACGCCTATCGACAACTGGTTTGAGTGGGTAGATGAAGGCGGCCCCAAAAACCAGCCTTACCTGATCCGTCGGCGGGATGGTGCGCCGATATTCTGTGCGTCCATCGGCCAGATGCCTGACCCCGATGAGGGACCAGGCGAGCATGACGGCTTCGTGATTATCACCGCCGATAGTGCCGGCGGCATGGTGGATATTCACGACCGAAGGCCCGTAGTGTTAACCCCGGACTTGGCCCGTGAATGGTTGGACCCGGCAACGCCCAAAGAGCGCGCCGAGCAGATGGTGTTGCACCAAGGCGAACCGGCCGAGGCATTTGAATGGTTCAAGGTTTCAAAAGCGGTCGGTAGTGTGAAAAACCAGGGGGCTGAGCTTGTTATACCCAATGATTGAAAGCCAAAACCTATAAGATATTCGAATGCTTTTTACTGCTGCCCAAACTGATCAAGATAGGCTTTAAGCGTATCAACATTAAAATATGGAGGCGCGGTTTTTGCCAAATACTCTTCATTCTCCTTCAAACTTATTTTTAGACTATTAACCCCTACCCCTTTAAACTTCTTATCCATCATATTAGCCATCAACTCAATTGCCTCGCTGAGTGTTTGAATAGTTTCATCCAACACCTCAATCATCACCTCAGTCATTACATGTAACGCAATCAACTGCCCCTGCCCTACTGCTTGACATAATTCTTCGAGAGAGTTGCTGCCTCCTCGCCCCAAGCCAGCGCCCTTCAATGTACTTCTATATTCATCCAGGCCAAGGTTACGATTACTAAAATTCTCGAAACACGCTTTATATCTGGCCTCGGCCAAATAGAT
>Ga0308166_1004911_pt1 | contig 10456 bp, 7 predicted proteins | sample PhyCR2_2_FD_202137 | JGI IMG/M metagenome (GOLD analysis project Ga0308166, IMG submission 202137) | Phyllosphere microbial communities from UC Gill Tract Community Farm, Albany, California, United States - DLSLCC.R2 | ecosystem: Host-associated > Plants > Phyllosphere > Unclassified | place... | reverse complement strand
TTTTGTCGATCAAGGACGAGCCGCGCCGGCTGTTATTCCAGGGCGTACAACGGCTGTATAACGCCGACTGGGATCGCGAGTGGCTGCCGGAGGAAGAGCGCCGCAGCACCTTGGTGTTTATTGGCGTGGATTTGCCTGAGGAGGAGATCCGGGCAAGGTTTGCAGCTCTGAGTTAAGCTTACTGAAAATTGCACGCCTGATGTTCTTCACCGTTTAGCCCTCTGCTCCAGGTCGCCATCTTAAGGATGGTGACTGCTTCACTACTGACGTTATCGCCTGATTGAGACACGCTGAATTTTTGAACCCCCTCACTGTTAACTGGCTGGGACTCCCCTATGCTGGCAGCCTTGACATTAACATAATTGCAACAATTGATTGACGGATTGATTTTAATTTCAAGCACCGAATCATTTTTTTTTAAAGGGATCAATGATGGCTAATTACACATTGCGCCAGCTTAAATATTTCGTCACCACTGCCAAATGCAGGAGCGTTACTGAAGCCTCGCGTAAACTGTACATCGCACAGCCCTCTATTTCTGGCGCGATAAAAAGCCTTGAAGACAGCTTTGGTGTGCAGCTGTTTATCCGCCACCATGCGCAGGGTGTCTCACTGACGCCTTCCGGCTCTCGCTTTTATCGCAAAGCACAAAAACTATTACGCATGGCGCATATCTTTGAACAAGATGCGCTGGCTGATAACGATATGGTTTCCGGGAAAATCAGTGTTGGCTGTTTTGAAACGGTCGCCCCTTTAATTTTGCCGAAACTGATCAGAGGATTTAAAACACTTTATCCGGGGATAGAAACTCTCATTCACGATGGTGAGCAGCATGAATTGGTCCACAGCCTGACCACCGGGAGTCTGGATGTTTCTCTGCTGTACAACCATGATCTGAACAGTAATATCGTCACGGATGTTTTGGTGGCCCCCAGAAAACCTTACGTCCTGCTGTCCGCCCACCACCCGCTGGCACAAAACAAACAGGTGTCTCTGGCAGATCTGGCCACTGAGCCTATGGTGCTGTTAGACCTGCTGCCCAGCCGAAACTACTTCCTCAATTTGTTCACCCGGGTCGGCATTACGCCCAATATAGTCTTTAGCTCACCTTCCCTCGAATTGGTACGCGGTATGGTCGGCCAGGGTCTTGGCTTTGCCATTCTGGTCACCCGGCCCTATGGCCAATACAGTTACGATGGCCAACCGCTGGCGACGGTCGAGCTGCAAGATGAAGTGGAAGGCTCAGGCCTGGTGGTGGCCTGGCTCACCGCCAACCAACTGACCAAACCGGCTCAGTTGTTCGTTGAGTTTTGTAAAAGCGAACTGGCCAATATGCACTAACCCCACCCATTACGGAGCCGTCAGGCCAACATCCAGAGGCGCAGGTTGGCCAACATTTGCATGCAGCGTTCAAGCTGTTCCACGCTAACATATTCGTCAGGTTTATGGCCTTGCTCCATACTGCCTGGGCCGCAAATCAAGGTAGCGACCCCAGCCTGTTCAAATAACCCGCCCTCGGTACCAAAAGCCACCGTGGTGAACGCCTGATCGTTACTCCACTGTGCCAGCCAGCGGGCAAAATCAGACTGTGGATCGGTGAGCAGTCCCGGGTAATGGCTTAATGGTTGGAAGCTAATATCACTGCTTGCCGCAACCTCCCGCATAGCCGGTAACAATTCATCATCGGCGTACTGCTGCAATTCGCTAATAACCGAATCAACCTGCATATCCGGCAAATGGCGAATTTCAAAATCGAACTGACAATCCTGCGGGACAATGTTTAGCGCCGCCCCGCCTTGGATCGTGCCAACCTGCAACGTGCTGTAGGGTGGATCAAAACACCGGTTTTGCGTGGCCGCCAATTGACTGCCCAGCAAGGTTAATTTATTGATGAGTTTGGCCGCGTATTCAATCGCATTCACGCCCTGCGGAGTATAGGCAGAGTGGCAAGCATGGCCCTGCACTTTACAGCGCATTGCCAGCTTGCCTTTATGACCGTAAACCGGCTGCATGCCCGTAGGTTCACCCACAATGCACATCGCCGGTTTATCCGGTGAGACCTTAAGATGAGCGACCAGGCTGCGTACACCAGCACAGCCAACCTCCTCATCATAGGAAAAGGCCAAATGCAGTGGCATGCGTAACGGTTGGGCCACAAAAGCCGGCACCGAGGCCAGAACACAGGCCAGAAACCCCTTCATATCGGCGCTGCCACGGCCGTAGTAACGGCCCTTGTGGTGCGTCAGCACAAAGGGCGGCACTGTCCATTGCTGCCCGTCGACAGGAACCACATCGCTATGCCCGGACAACATCACCCCGCCTTCACCTGCGGGGCCGATGCGGGCGTACAGATTGGCTTTGCGTGCAACATCGTCCTGAAAAAGCTGCGTTTCCATCCCATAACCGACCAAATAATCCTGAATAAAAGCGATCAGCTCAAGATTGGAGTTTTGGCTGGTGGTATCAAAAGCCAGCAGTTTGGCCAGCAGGTTACGCACTGCATCACTCATCACCCGGTACTCCATAACTTGGTGCTTCACGGGGATCTATCGCCCGGGTGACGTAGGCCTGCATCTGAGGCTCATAAGCCTGCCACAACCCCGCCAATTCATTAATCGGGTCTTTCTCTGCCCAATCCACCCGTAGATCAACGATCGGCCAGGAGTATTCGCCCACCACCTTAAGCGCCGCCGAGTGTACCGCGCCTGCCTCGCCGCCCTGCTCAATGGCCGCCTGCAGCGCCGCCATCAGGCGGTCTGCCAACTGGCCGGTCGCATTCTCAAATGCGCTCACCATGGCATTAATCACTTTTTTGTCCGCCAACATGTTCCCTGCCGCGACGCAGTTTTTGCCCAGAACCTGATGGTAAGTCCCCAGCGATTTATCGCCACTAAAAACAGCGGTTTCACCCAAGCGGTCTATGACTATCACCTGACGGTAATCACTAAACGGATCGTTGAGCAGTACCTGCTCCAGCGCACTCGTCGGTTTCATCCCCTGTTCGAGTTTTTCCAGCACCTGCTGACCCAATTTGGGTAGCGTGATGTTCTGGCTGGAGACCGCCCCCACACCGACAAGCAGCCAGGGACAACGGGCACCGACGGCGATGCTGGAAGAACTCAGGGCAATACCGAACTGCCCTGTCTCCTCGCAGCGAGCCGCAATTGAAAAGGTCATAGAGACTCCTTCACAGGCCAGCCTTCTGGGATCACGGCAATAATATCGATCTCCATCAACCACTGGGGCTGTGCCAGCCCAGCCACCACAATCCCGGTAGAGATAGGGAAGACGCCTTTAAGCCATTTACCGACCACCTGATAGACCGGCTCACGGTACCTTGGGTCAATAATGTAAGTGGTGGTTTTAACAATATGTGAAAGGTCGCTTCCCGCTTCCTCCAGCAGTTGTTTGGCATTTTTCATCGCCTGTTCAGCCTGAGCGGCGGGATCGCCCAACCCCACCAGATTACCGTCAAAATCCGTGCCCACCTGCCCACGGACATAGACGGTATTTCCCGCGCGCACCGCCTGGCACAGATCGTTATTCAGTGATTGGTTAGGATAAGTCTCTTTAGTATTAAACATGCGAATTCTGGTATGGGTTACATTACTCATCAGTGATTCCTGTTAAATAAAACCTTAGTGAACAATTTGCCGACGGCGATGGGCGGTATCGCGACTTGCCATCCAGTAATACAGTGGTGATGTCACCACCAGCCCAACCAGCCAGGAGAGATCTGCCCCATTAATATGCGCAGAGATCGGCCCGACATATAACGGGGTATTCATAAACGGGATCTGTACCAAAATACCTATGCCATAAGCCAACAGCGCCTGGGGATTAAAGTAACCATAGATACCGCCGTCGGCCTGGAAAATAGAGTTAATGTCATAGTGACCTTTATGAATGGCGTAGAAATCAATTAGATTAATCGCCGTCCAGGGAACCAGCACCACCAACAACGCCAACACCAAATCGACGAAATGACCGATAAAGTCCTTAGAGGTATAAATAGCGGCAACACAGCAGAAAATCAGTACCAGCACCGATAACACTGCCCGACTCTTGGCGGTAGGTATCCAGCGCCAGGAAAAGGTCTGCACCAGCGTGATGATCGAGATCACCGTGCCATACAGATTAAGCGCATTGTGGCTAATGACGCTCAGCAGAAAAAGCACCAACATCAGAGGGCCAATCGCCCCGGCCGCCAGCTTTACGGCATCCATGGTGTCCATCCCGACCGGTGTTGCCAGTACTGCCACCGCCCCGAAGATAAAAGAGAGACAAGAGCCTGATACCGAGCCCAGGTAGGTCGCCCAGAAGGTGGCTGAGACCGAAACGTCTGCCGGCAGATAGCGTGAATAGTCAGAAACATAGGGGGCAAACGCAATTTGCCATAACGCCCCCAGCGACACCGTGGCCAGCCAACCGGAAAGCGTAAAACCACCCCGGGTCAAAAAGTCTGCGGTCTGTATATGGGTAAAGATATAGCCAAAACCCAACAGGATGCCGATACCCAGCACCCAGGTTCCGATCCTGTTAAGCACATGAATAAAGCGATAGCCAATAATGCCAATCACGCAGGAGCCTGCCGCGCCGACCACTATCCCCATCGGAACCGAGACGCCTTCCACCACGCCATGCAGTGATTTACCCGCCAGAACGATGTTGGAGGTAAAGAAACCGAGATACATGACGCCGGCGATCACCACCACCAACAGAGAACCCAGAGAGCCGAATTGAGCCCGGCTCTGGATCATTTGCGGAATGCCCATTTGCGGCCCCTGGGCCGAATGCAGTGCCATCAGCACGCCACCAATCAGGTGCCCGACCAAAATAGCGGTGATCCCCCAGAACAGATTGAGATGAAACAATTGGATACCGAGTGCACCCGTCACAATGGGCAATGGAGCGATGTTGCCACCGAACCACAGCGTGAACAGATCCCTGACCTTCCCATGGCGTTCTTCCGGCGGGATATAGCCAATGGTGTGTTTTTCAATGAGGGGCGGCGATGATTCAGTAACAGGCATGGTGAACTCCTGGTTAAGTATAATTTTATTGATATTTTTGAATTAACCGGTATGGCCGACAGTTTTTTTATTTGAGCGATAATGCGCATCTTGGGCGGCATAGATAAAATATTAAAATTATTCCGCCAGAGCATAAAAAAGTTATCTCGAATTTATTTTATTTTCACACCGATAGACTATCCTGCCGCACAATAGACCATGCAAAATACAAGGAATAAGTTATTTATTAGATCCGCGCATTTAGCAAATTGGCATTTAAAAATCCGTACATTCTTGCATCATTTATTTATCGTCAATTGGCAGTTTAATAATATTTTACCCATGCAGTGGCATCCCATAGGCTGCGAAATCCAGCCGGGGTAAATCAGGGTATATCTGCCCCTGCACCGAATCATTATCCTGAGGATGCAAAAATGACATCAGATAAAATCGAGATTGATACGCTAGTGATTGGCGCGGGCCAGGCTGGTGTGGCGATGAGTGAACATCTGACCCAGTGTGGCATTCCGCATTTGGTGTTGGAGAAAAACCGCATTGCCGAAGCCTGGCGTACAGGGCGATGGGATTCTTTAGTCGCTAACGGGCCGGCCTGGCACGATCGCTTCCCTGGCATGGCCTTTGAAGGTATCGACCCCGACGGCTTTGTGCCAAAGGAACAGATTGCCGATTATTTTGCCGCCTACGCGGATAAATTCAATGCGCCTATCCGTACGGGGGTTGAAGTAAAACACCTGCAACGCAATCTTGGTCGCCCTGGTTTTCGGGTTGAAACCTCAGAAGGCGTCATCGAAGCCAGACATGTCGTGGCCGCCACCGGCCCCTTCCAGCGGCCGGTGATCCCACCCATCGCTCCAAAAGATGACAACCTCACGCAACTTCACTCGGCGCAATACCGTAACCCACAACAGTTGCCTGCAGGGGCGGTACTGATAGTCGGGGCCGGTTCTTCAGGGGTTCAGATTGCCGATGAGCTACGCCGGGCGGGGAAACAGGTTTACCTTTCCGTAGGCGCACATGATCGCCCACCCCGTGCCTACCGTAACCGCGACTTCTGCTGGTGGTTGGGGGTGCTTGGCTTATGGGATGCCACGGCAACTCAGCCAGGTAAAGAACATGTGACGATTGCTGTGAGCGGCGCTCAGGGGGGGTATACGGTAGATTTCCGCAAACTGGCCGCTGAAGGGGTACACCTGGTTGGCGTCACCCGTGCGTTCCAGAATGGTACCGTCACTTTTGCCGACAACTTGAAGGAGAACATTACCCGAGGGGATGAAAATTATCTGGCACTGTTGGATGCGGCAGATGCGTATATTGCCCGCAATGGCCTTGATCTGCCTGAAGATCCGAATGCACGTCAGTTGCTACCTGACCCGGAGTGCATGATTAACCCGCTGCTGACACTAAACTTCGCCCAAGCGGGCATTACCGCCATTATCTGGGCAACCGGCTATACGGCTGACTATAGCTGGCTGGGGGTCGATACTTTCGATAACCAGGGCAAACCATTACACCAGCGCGGGGTATCGAACGAGCCTGGCGTTTATTTCTTAGGGTTACCTTGGTTATCGCGCCGCGGTTCAACCTTTATCTGGGGTGTTTGGCATGACGCCAAATACATTGCCGATCACATCGCCACGCAACGTAGCTATCTAAAATATCAGGATGCCGCTCACCGCCAATAAATACTTTTTACAACGGGTCCCGCTAGTTGGCCCCGACTCCCCCCTTTGATTATGCAGAGGGCGCGGCATGCCACGCCCCCTGAAATAACTGCCTTTTGTGACCACGCAACTCGAAGATATAAGTTTTTTGCGCTAGTCTGAGTTAACTGAAATAAAAACCCACTCATAGATTGCTCTGCGGTAGTAGTCATCAACACCTACAAAATCAGGTTACAAAGGACTGTGATGTTCGATAAGAATCAGGCATTAAAAATCTTAAAAAGCTGGCATTTGGTCGAGTTCTTCCAAACTTATAATCTTGAAAAGGAAGAAAATAGCGTCAGAATAACTCGCAATGAATTAATACATTGCGGCGACAGCCTGCTACCCTGGCTCAATGAGCAAGCCAAACGACAACTCGAAATCTCTGCCGGTGAAATTCGCTACATTTTGCATATAGGTTTATTCACCAAGGGTGAAATTGAACGCCTGAGCGATAATATATTGGGTAACGAGATCGACCCTATACAGGCCTATGAGCAGGAACAACGCCTGGATACCAGCGGCATGACCTGTTTCGCCAAACTCACTTTGGACACCTATGGGGCACCTAACCTAACGGAGATGTCAGTGAGCACATTGCCCTGGGCATTAGGTCATTTACAGCAACGTAGCACTAACCAACTTTCTATGGATACCTATCGTCGCCATAGCCGTTTACTTGAAGAACAACTGAGTCGTATTAACCTCGCCCTTCACCCTGAACAACACACAAGCATGCTAGACACCAGAGCATTAGCCGATTTACTTCAAATCTTAACCCACTGGGCTAATTATATCCCTGACATGCAGTTTGCTTTACAGCTCGATTGGCGTGAATTACCGCCAAAGAAAAAAGAGAAATCAGACGATAAGACACTCAGCGTGTCCTCCAATGTAAATGATGGTCCGGAAGACAACGAGAATGATGACAGCGAAGATAGCCCCGAGGGCAGCATACTCCCTATCCTCAATAGTTTTTATATTGAGGATATTGAACGGGCTTTACTGAGTATTGAAAGTGGCAAAGAGGGGCAAGCGCTCAAAGATTACTTTAGCATTGCTATTAACCAGCATCCTGACCTTTACTCACAGGATGGCTTGCACTGCATTATTAATAAATTGATGCCTGGAAACACGCCAGTGGGAAGATGGCCGTCGGATCCAAACCATAGCATGTCGCTAATGCAACAGTTCGCCATTAATACCGCTGCCGAAGAACTGCAAAGTGGCGGGCTGATTTCGGTGAATGGCCCGCCGGGAACCGGTAAAACAACGCTGCTGCGCGATATGATTGCCCATAATCTGGTAGAGAGAGCGACGGTGCTCTCTGGTTTCGCTCGGGTGGAAGACACGCTGGACCGTCAGGGTTTTCCCATTGAAACATTAGCAGGTTTTGAAATGGTCGTGGCTTCATCAAACAACGCCGCAGTAGAAAATATCTCTCGAGAGCTACCTCAACGCAAATCTTTGGGCAAAGAGTTTGGCGAAACTGACTATATGAGTTCAGTAGCCAACCAGACGAATGCCAGAAAGAAAAAAAGTCGCTATCAAGCGTTGAAACCTGAAGAACAATGTTGGGGCATGATCAGCGCAGTGTTGGGGAAAAAAGCGAATCGCAGCGAGTTTGCCAGTCGTTTTACGATGGATACCCATTTTAAGAAAGGCAGTGAAGAAGAAAACCCTCGGCCGGCAGAATTCAATTTACTCAACCTTTGGCGTTGGCAGGCTCTTTCCGAGCACGATTCTTTTAGCAATGCCCGGCGGCGATTTATTGAATTGAGAAAGAAAGCAGAAGCACAACAAAATGAACTGCAAGAGATGGCGGAACTGCATGCAGAGTTGACCAGTGAAGCAGGTGAACATCATTTAGCAATCCTACGACAGGAGCAGATCACAAAACTTGCCCACCAACAACAGGTAGGTACAGAGTTAACCGAGTTGGAGAAAAAAATCTCACTGCTGGATGAACAGGTGCTTATTGCTGTCGCCGAGGAAAAACAACACGCCGCAGAGAAACCCGGCTTTTGGGGGCGCTTACTGCAACGACAAAAATACCGCAGTTACCGGCTTGCCACCGCTCAGCACCAGGCCTGTATCCTGAACTTACGCAAGCAACGGATCCCCCTGTTGCAAGCTCAGCAATTGATTGAACCTACGCTGAAAGAGGCAAATAACAATCTCAATAATGCCAGACAACGTCTGACGGATTATCAGGCCAGACAACATCGACTGGAACAACTGCACGCGATCTATTCAGATATGCCTGTCGCCAATCCTGAGAGTGATATTTCAACCCCGGAGCTCCAGCGCTTTGCATTCTGGCAAAATGCTCAGGTCAACCGATTACGTTCCGAATTATTTATTGCAGCCCTTGACCTACATAAAACATGGCTCCACGAAGCCCTGAAGAAAAGCGTTTTTCGGAAACATATCTTGGGATTAAAAGACTTCCTTAATTTTCCGCAGGTGAGCAATGATATTTTGCAACATTGGCGCCTGCTTTTCATGATCGTTCCCGTTGTATCAACGACATTTGCCTCATTAGGCAGAATGTTCAGTGGTGTCACCCAAGACCAGCTAGGCTGGTTATTTATTGATGAAGCCGGACAGGCGCCGCCACAGTTTGCCGTAGGAGGGATCTGGCGAGCCAAACGTGTTCTGGCCGTCGGTGATCCTCTACAAATTGAACCGGTGTTTGTCACCCCTGCCCGCTTGGTGAAATACCTGACCGAGTCCATTCTGGGTAGCGAAGCTGAAAAATGGAATCCGGGTTGTTGGTCCGTCCAACAAATTTCCGATCGCGCCAATGCCTATGGGTGTAAGTTGCAGGTAATGAATAAATCAGTGTGGACGGGCATCCCTTTATGGGTACATCGCCGCTGTATTGAACCTATGTTCAGCCTGGCCAATCATATTGCCTACAACAATAGAATGATCCATGGCAGTGATGGGCCAGCTATCCGCAGCCAACCGCTGAATAATGACCTGGAAAATCATTGGCGAATTTCTGTCGGCAATTGCAGCTATAAACAATATAAGCGCGAGCTGGCGGAGGATACGCTTTCACTGCTGCAAGAGTTGATTCAGGCTGGGTACTTGCTACCCAACATTTTTGTCATCACACCGTTTAAAGCCGTGCGCGAAAAACTATTAGATACTTTTAAAATGGCAAGGCATGCAAGCAAATTGCACAACCCTACCAACCAGGAAAAAGGGGCAGTGACTGAGTGGTGTAAAAAGAATGTAGGTACCGTTCACACTTTCCAGGGCAAAGAAAACGACATTGTCATTTTGGTATTGGGTTGTGACGAAAACAACCAGGGCGGTGCCACATGGGCAGCCAGTAAACCCAATCTGCTCAATGTCGCCCTTACCCGAGCTAAAAAACATATCTTCGTGGTAGGAGATCCTGCTGTTTGGCACGATAAGTGTTTTTTTAATGATGTGGCTAAAAAGCTCCCACTTCACAGCCCTATTACTGAAACACAGTAAATTCTAAAGCCTGAAGGCCAGGGTATCTGGCCTTCAATAAATATTAACCAAGGATGACTTGTTGTTCGCTAATGCTGGTTCCTGCACAAGCAATGTAACTCGGTGATAGATGCTCTTCATACCTTGCTGGCGGGCCCGCTGAGCGCACCGCCAACTCCCCGCTGAGGGTTACGCCTGCTCGCTGTTGCGTTTACCCAATGCGACGGTGCGTTCGCCGCGCACGACGGT
>Ga0308166_1004910_pt1 | contig 10458 bp, 13 predicted proteins | sample PhyCR2_2_FD_202137 | JGI IMG/M metagenome (GOLD analysis project Ga0308166, IMG submission 202137) | Phyllosphere microbial communities from UC Gill Tract Community Farm, Albany, California, United States - DLSLCC.R2 | ecosystem: Host-associated > Plants > Phyllosphere > Unclassified | place... | reverse complement strand
GAGCAACAATGAAAGGTCATTAATGCTGTGTCAGCACGAACAAAAAAGGACTTAGGCTTGCACCTAAGTCCTTTGTCTTTTTGGTAGGCCTCCCCAGAGTCGAACTGGGCACCAACGGATTATGAGTTCTAAGAGCTACACATTGAATGATCTCTAATGAAAACTAATGGCATCGTAAGCGCTTGATTATACTGAGCTTTCACGTAGAATAACATTGAAACAATGTTATTGAGCAGTACGTCAACTGCTTACAAAGCGCTTACAAAAACAATGAGCACACTAAAGCTTACCAAGTCATCCGTTGACGCTACCGTCGAGCGTGGCTATTACTGGGATACGGAGCTACGAGGCTTCGGCCTATTGGTCAACCAGAAGAGTAAGAGTTACATCGTGCAGGCTCGTATCAATGGCAAAGAGGCCAGGGTGACCGTTGGGCGGCACGGCATCTTCACTGCCGAGCAAGCTCGAAAACGCGCCAAAGAAATGCTTCTTCAGATGTCGACCGGGGTTGATCCGCGCGCTGCGGAAAAAGCAAGCCGTGAGGCTGGGATTACATTAGATGAGGTCTTCGATGCTTACCTCAAACATCGCCCTCGCCTTGCTTCGCGTACCGTAGCGGACTATACGGGGTACATGAATAAGTATTTCGTGAGGTGGAAGCAGACTCCTTTGACCCTGCTTACTGCAAACATGGTTCAGCAGCAGCATCTATACCTAGCGCAACAGCATGGGGAAGCTCAGGCAAACGTAGCGATGCGGTTTCTTCGGGCCGTGATTAACTACGCCCAGGGCATCTACAGCCATGCTGACGGTTCACCGCTTATTGCTGTCAATCCTACCAAACGGCTCAGTGCAGCCGGCCAATGGTTCCCTGCCAAACGGCGTACGAACTACATTAAGGAAGAGCAGCTTGGTACGTGGTACAGCGCTGTAATGAAGCTCTGCCCTGCGAACGACCTGACCAGCGACACAACGATGCAGGACTACCTGCTTTTTTTGATGTTCACTGGCCTACGTCGGGACGAGGCCTCCAAGATTGAATGGAAACATGTAGACCTGGAAGGTAAGCGTTACGTCCTACCTGCAGAGAACACGAAGAATCGAACCGAAACAACTTTACCGCTAACGTCGTTTACTTATGCACTACTGCGCAAGCGTTTCGAAAGTCGAACTTCCGACTTCGTATTCCCTGGTAATGGCCGCACTGGTCGCGTAATTGACCCCAGGTTTGCCATTCAGAAAGTCACGGCTACGTCGGGAATCGAGTTTACGCCTCACGACTTACGCCGATCATACGCGACCTATGCCAGCACAAAAATTAGCGACTCGTGGACCGTAAAACGCCTGATGAATCACCATACAGGCCAGGACATCACGCAGCGATACCTGCAAGGCATCGAGCGGCTGAGGGAACCTGCCCAAAGAGTTACCGATTACATGCTGGCCCTCTCTGAGCAGCGTGATGAGTGAATACCGCCTATCTCCGAGGTTTCCGGATTGGCGCGATGCCTTAGCGTACCCGAACGACGAAACATTTAGAGACCCTGAAGACAGTTCAAACCAGGCAAGGGGATGGGCTTGGGAATTTCTAAGAAGGAATCCGGCCTACCAGCAGGACTACGACTACGCGCTCACTGGAGAAGATGCTGACCGAGAGGGAGTTGCAGCGAAGTATGGACTTAGCTTGCTTTTGCCCTACTCATACTCAGGCCGCGAGTGTCTTGCAATGTTTCGAAACGTTGTGGCACTTCGCCAGCTCGACAGCCGCTCATCACAACTCCCTCAATTTACGGAAACCCAAATAGCTTTCGTATTTGACGTAAGTCTAAAGTGGACCCATCAGTCAAGACACTCAGCCGGCTAATTTAAGCTGTGTCCGTTTCCACTTCAGCAGCTGCCCGGCGCTGCCCCGTATTACCGTCTTTCTTCCGCTCCTGGTTGGCGTCGTCGAACTTGTCGACGATCAGCGCGCCGCCTCCGACGCCGATCCGATAGACGTGATCAGGCGTCTCGTAGCCCAATGCCTGATGCGGACGAGCTGCGTTGTAGAACGCGAAGTACTGCGCCAGTCCCACCATCAACTCGGCCATGCTGGCGTACCCCTTCAGGTACACATCCTCGTATTTCACGTTGCGCCACAAGCGCTCGACGAAGATGTTGTCCAACGCCCGTCCGCGCCCGTCCATGCTGATCGCCACGCCTTCTCGCTTGAGCACGCCGGTAAAGGCGTCGCTGGTGAACTGCGAACCCTGGTCGCTGTTGAACACCTCGGGCCTGCCGTGGTGGCGCAAGGCGTCCTCCAGACAGTCCACGCAAAACGACGCGTCCATGCTGTTGCTGATGCGCCAGGCCAGCACTTTGCGGCTGTACCAGTCGATGATCGCCATCAGGTACGCAAAGCCGCGCGCCAGCCGGATATACGTCAGATCTGTGCTCCAGACCTGATTCGGCCGCGTGACCGCCACCCCGCGCAACAGGTACGGATAGACCTTGTGCTTTGGGTGCGGCTTGCTCGTCGCCGGCCCCGGCGCCATGCCCGCCAGGCCCATCTCCCGCATCAGGCGCTGCACGCGCTTGCGGTTGACGCAGTAGTCGCGTCCTCGCAAAAACACCACCATGCGCCGGCTGCCGTAAAACGGCCGCTGTGTGTATTCTTCATCGATCAGGGCACGTAGCTGGCCGTCTTCTTCGTCCAGGCATTCCTGGCGCAGCGCGGCGTCCAGCCGCCGATACACCGACGAGCGCGGAATACCCGCCAACTCGCATTGCAGCGTCAAAGGCATGTCGTCCTTCTGCTCGATCCACCGCGCCCGCTCGGCAGGACTCATTCCCCAAGCTTTTTTTTGAGCCAATCCACCTGCATCTTCAGCTTGCCGATCTCGCTGTACAGCTTGTCCTCCGGGCTGCTTTCGTCGACCGGCTTCGGACCACGCTTGACGTCGAACAGGGCCCCGGCGTTTTCCAGGATCTCCTTTTTCCACTGGCCCACCAGCACCGGATGCACGCCGTATTCCTGCGCGATTTCCGTCACTGTCTTCACTCCGCGTACCGCCTCCAACCCGACCTTCGCCTTGAAGTCGGCGGGGTGCACCCTGCGTTTTTTACCTTCACTCATTCGCTATCATCCCTTCAAGGACGACAGCTTAAACCACCGTCTCAAATTCGGGGTCCACTATAGTCTTCCCCTCGAACCGCAATGGGAAGCGGCAAAGGCTCAAATTGCGGAGAAAGCAGATCGTCTTGGGCTGGTTCTGCAAGATCGCTCAGACAGCCGAAAGCGTTACGGCAGTTATCCGAAATACTTGCGCGTGCTAGACGCTAAAGCAAACAATATTCGCTCCAAAGAAATTTCTGAACAGTTCATTCGCGAAGGCTTGTTTCCTGCCGACGGACTCTCAGACTATGTAAAGCAGATTGACAAATATTATGAGAGAGCGACTGAGTTAACTTTCTCAGGCTATTTACGTATTGCTTATACCTAAGATTAAGAGCGCCTAACATAACCTTCTCGTCACTCTAACGGCAACAGCGCGGTACACTGAGCCATGTTGATCGTCCACTGTCTACCTAGAAGCGGTCCTTTAAATTTTCTTCAACAAGGAACGCTGGATGCAACACATTCGGGTCTTGTGCGCCTAGAGAGCTATCACAGGGACGCCATCCAGCGTCGAGAACCCGGCATGAACCGCTTCGTCGATGTTCTTTCGTTCGGTCTGGCTCCAGATAGAACTTTTAAGAAATTTGATGGCCTTTTCGCGCAGCTCGGCGCATAAAAACTTCAAAGCCTCCCGCCGTAGACTGTGTCCTGAAAAAGAAAAAGGTCCCGAGGGACCCTTCTCTGTTCACATCAATCGTCGTCAGTCGGTGGCAGGTTCTGCGCGCGCAAAACGATTTCAGTAGCTTGATTTTCTGAAAGTCCGCCTTCTATCAAAAGCTTAATTGCCTCGTCTGTCGATTTACCACCTTCGAGCAGTAGTTTGATAGCGTTGGTCCAGTCGAGTTTCGATACATCAAGATGAAACGTTTTTTCAAGGTCAGCCCACCTTGAACGGGTGCTGTTTTTCATCCACTTTGAGTGGCTAACCTTCAAAGTACTTGGCAAAGATTTAGCAGTTGCTTGGTTTTCCAGTGCACGGATACGTTGGCTCATACCACGCACGTTATCAAGAATCTCGCTCATGATGTCGTCAGCTTCACGCTTTTCGACGTGGGTTGCATCTGGAGTATTCTTCATGAGGTCCGCCCAGCGTGCTTGAAACTGCGGCCAGTACGCATCAAACGCACCTGCGAGAACAGTTTCTTCAAGGGCGTTTTCACCAAGCTGACGGTTGAGCGTACGAGCCAACTTACGCATGTCGTCCTCTTTCGGCTGCGTGTGGTTGAACTGAGCTAGAGGATCGCGAATGTCGCTAGGGGCGAGGTCGACAAGGAAAGTGCAGACACGGCTGTTCGACAGACCTTTCGCAAGGGCGCCCGCTTCAAACAAAATCCATGGGCGGTCCTTGTTCTCTTGGGTTAGGCAAACTATCCCGATTGAGGTGTCGCTAAGGTTGTCGTTGATCTCAGAGAACCACAGAGACCCGCGATCCACGTCCTCAGTAGAAATCCACGGACGAGCGGCTTGAATGATGCTTCGCGTCCACCACTTTAAAAGCTCTGCAGCAGCCATGCTGCGCGCGCCGGACCAGCTCAGGAAAACTTTCATAGAACATCCATTGGTTTTGTATGTTGAATAAGTTTAACCGAAGTTGCAACCTTGCAAAAGCCCGTTGAGCGCGAGGCTCTCCGTATATCAAACTTGGCTGCTCCGGCAAGGGATCGAAGCCCGAATCGCGCGCTATGGACTGGATACTCGCGAAACGCTTGGTCTATCGAAACGGGTCGTTGAGCGAGCCTAAATGGCCTTATCGTTTCGTAGACTGCGCATCCGGCATGCTTGATGAGCAGACAGCCACCGGGCCTTTCTTTCGATTGCTTGCTCTCTCATCTGCTGGAGATATACCGAGAATTTTGATGGTCGCTCTAAACCCGTCATTATCTTTCGACACTAATGACGGTAATAAAAACCGCCAACTTAGCTCAAAATGGAATAACTTTGATCCAACAGGAGGCTCCATGAAACCAAATCAACAGCATCGCCGCACCAACCAACGCCAATCCCATCCGCGCAATGAAATTAAACAAGGCGATAAGCTTTTGTCGTCCATTGAGGTCGCTGACATTATCGGAAAATCTACGGCTTGGCTTGCTCGCAAGCGCTGGGAGGGCGACGGGATTCCATACCGGAAAATTGGTCGACATGTTCGATATCAAGAAAGTGTTGTTATAGAGTGGCTGAATTCTCAGCCGCAACTGAGCTCTACTAGCGAGTAGTTGAAATCAATTTCAATGCAGGAGAGCCGCGCCCATGCTTTTCTCCTCTATGAGCACTAAAACCATAAATAATCATAGATGAATGACCTATCGAACAATTGCCTTCATTGATAAATGTTCGATCACGATACCTGTTCCTCAAGAGCACTGGGCTGTAGCCGAATATCATCTCAGTGACCTCCCCTACAGAAACGAAAACTGCAGCGTAGCACGCGTTGCTACTTACGGCTCCCGTCCTCAGCTATATCTAACGTCTTGGACCTATCGACCAAGAAGTGCAGATGCTAAGGACAAGTTCTACATACAGGCTCTTCCGCTAATCCCTGGAATTGCATTCATGAGAATCGAGTGGAACCCGAGAAAAATTAGGGAAGATGGATTTAGAGAGCTGATCGGATTGCTTTCCACTTGTATCCCATATTTTTTGCTCGCGCTGGCACATTCAACAATAACGCGTGCCGACATCACCTTTGATGTATATACGGGGATCGATAGATTTTTTGTTTTAACGCACTCGGCAGCAACATCAAGCAACCCATGGTTTCAAAACGAAGGGCGACTTAATGCTTACTATCTTGGCTCATCAAAAGCGCCCCATAAATTGCTTGTTTACGACAAAAACTTCGAGCAGTTTCAAGGAAACAAAGTAGTATCAACAATGGGGAAATTAAGGTTACTGCGGAGCAGAACAAGATGCGAACTACGAATATCGAGGCTTGGCAAGATTCAGGATATACCAAGCGCCCCAAATCCTTTCCGCCGCTACATCTTTGCTGATCGCAGCAAGGCCGCCGATTACGCTGGTGGCTCGAACTGGAGACGATTTCAAGAGCGCTCTATCAGGTCAACCGCTCAAGAAGCAATGCGCCATTACACAACTCAAGGAGAACGCTCAATGTACAGGAGAGCATTAAAACGCTGCGCTCCAGATTGGTATAACGCAGACGAGATTTGGGCGGAAGCACGTGCAGCTTTAAGCAATATTTTTTCTGGCTAAATGCAATATACTCTGAAGACCAAGGCCGTTGCGATTTTCTGCAAGATTTGGCGTTGCAATCAATTTCAACTAGAGCTGCGCGGTAGACATGAGATCAGCCATCGTTGTGCCAAGAGCTCGCGCGATCTTCGCCAACGTCATGACTGCTACGTTGTTGTCTCCCCGTTCGACTCGCCCAAGGTAGCTGACATCGACCTCTGCAAGGTGCGCCAACTCTTCCTGCGATAAGCCTCGGTCGAGCCGGCTCTTACGCACGGCGCTACCAAGTGCAACAAGGATAGGGGCTTGGCGGTAACTGGAGGGATTTGGCACCCCTGCATGATTCCGGTATCATGCAAGTTCTACTAGGGTACATGTACCCTATTCGAATGGACAGAAGCCAAAAATCTGAAAAGGCCCCAACTCATGAAGAAGCAGTTCGCTTTTAGCTTGGCACTTGCCACTAGCTTGTTTATGTCATCCCCGGCATATGCGAGCTTCACCTGCCAAGAATTAGTTGAGTTTGCATATGGCATGACAAACGCACGAGACAGAGGTGTACCGCAAGCACGCGCCGAGCAAGCTCTTGATGAAGACCCTAATTTTTCTCCTGATGACCGCCGGGCATTTAAACGCGTTATTCAAGAAATCTACCGATCACCTACTGTGAATGCGCAAGCTATGGGAGCGCTCGCCTTAATGTCATGCGAGAAAAGCGGTAAGCATAAGAAGAAATAAAAATCGAGAGTGGAAATCTTCTGTTTATGAATATTCAAGCTGCAGGAGATTTCCCACCAACCCAAAAATTCCAATTCAATCTACTCATCTTTTTCGTCGGCCTCAAGATATCAGGCATCTTTTCTGGCTAGCCATTGAGTATGCTCCCGAGAAAATGCGTTCTCAGAATCGGCCACAAATTTTGAAAACTCCTCCTCACTGCTGGGGGCCAACGCCTCTTCTCGTATTATTCCAATTTCGTGGGCAGCAAGAGTATACGATGCAGCTAGTTCTGAATAGCGTTTGGCTTGTATCCAACTCAGCAGGGAAGCGGCTGCGGCGACAAGGATATCTGTATACCAAAACGAGGCATCCAAAAACTTTATACGCAACAGCGCAGATAACACTGCAAGTGCGTTTACGATTACTAAGAATAAGAATGACTTTGTCGCAGCCCTTGAATTTGTCTCAGCCTTTCCAGCGTACCATGCAAGCTGATTTTCAATTCTATCGGTTTTATACGTATTTTTACGATCAGCTAAGCTCTGGTTACGCATAGCCCGCATTTCCAAAGTAACCTGATGATCTGCTAGGAAACGTGTCAAAGCCCGAGCTATATCACTGTTCTGCTCAACGATTTTACGCAGGACCTCGCGAAGGTGAGCTTCTGAAACGTTATCGTCACTAGCGAATGGCTCAGCTCTGCATCCGAAGCGCCATGTCACTGTCTTAACTGACTCCGCCACTGCACGAGCAGAGTACCATTTCCTCTCTGGACGAGTTCCCAAAAGATAAATTGAACAGAACAATGCACCTAGCAGGACAACTACCTGAGCTATAACTGTTGAAGTGGATGGGTTATTTATCGCTGAAAGCGCTGCTCCGATTATGAGCAGTGACAAGTGCAAAGCGAGCACTCCAAAGAATTTCTTTTGGGAGGACGCCGATAAAGCATCCGCTGACTTGTATATTCCGGGGAAATTTTCTGACTGCATTTATCTCAAACCTATTCCTTCCACCCTACATTTTCGTTTGGCGTAGCTACCCAATGATCGTAGTTTGTATAGCTTTTAGAACTACGATGAATCCATAATCTTTCCTTACCAAGAGTGTCTTGCCCCTTAATGCAATACGGGTAAAGACCAAGATACTCTACGCCCTTGAACTCACTTGTCACGTACGATCTAATCGGCAATATTGCGACTTTGGCGCGATATCCATCGTAATAACCGCACTCCCATGGCATCCATTTTGATTGATCAGCATTAGAAGTCGTTAGATAAAACAAGGAAGCTGAAGTCCTCATACGTTGACGAAGTACGTCAGCAGTTTGAGGAGTTACGTTACTCCTATCCAAGGATGGATCGTCGATCCAATCAACATAGGGCTTGTAACCCAAGTCTTCCAAAACTCCTTTGACTCCCAAGACCAATTCTGCATCTTTGATACTATGTGACAAAAACATATCAAAGCCCGTTTGCACGGATGCGAGAATCGCGGCCTCGCGCAGTATCTCTTCACTCTTGCGAATCGTGAACGCCCCTCGTTTTGCTCTATCGGTAGAGATAGACTTTTGCGCTCTTGCTCGGACTTCGCTTTCGGTAAGGATTGGCATATTCTTTTGAGTTATAGAGCCCAGCGACGAATGGCGCTAACTACCGAGTCCGTATTCCAACGTACCATCTCATGTGCAGCAAATTGCACTGCTTCTGGCACACGCTCTTGCCCCCAAGGGATCACTCCGATAATTGGCTTGTTGTAGTACTGAGCAATTGCTATTTCTTTGTCCATCCAGAATCGATGGGCAGCATACATTCCAGCAATCACCAGGACGCATTGCACTGGACGTATTTGCGCGTCGAGCATGTTGGTCAACTTGTTCTGTCCAACTTGCGTATTGGGATCAATTAAGGGATCGTGCTTAGGCACCGAGTAGTTCCGGTACTGAAAATATTGTGCCTCTCGAAGCAACGCCTCCAACCTATAGTACGCATCATTGTGTCTCCAGGCATGGCTGATGAATAAGTCATAGTTACGTAGCAGCGGCATAGCTTCCTCGTGTTTTTCTGGATCAATCAAAATTGCACGCATACTATACATGCTGACTTAGGGAAGAAAATCACCGTTTGTAACTGCAGCGTCCTGCTGTCGCTACTCCAGCTCACTCATCCGCTTACTATCTGCTTACAAAAAATAAAAAGGGCTAGCGCAGATCACGCTAACCCTTTGATTTTATTGGTAGGCCTCCCCGGAGTCGAACCGGGCACCAACGGATTATGAGTCCGCTGCTCTAACCAAGCATGAGCTAGAGGCCCGAAAGCGGTACATCCAAGGGCGCTAAAAACTCGCCACTGTCGCACGCAAGGTAGCAACCATGCATGCAAAGTGGCGAGAGCATATTGCCTTTAGCTAGGGTCCGTCAAGACCAAACGATCAGCTGCTACCCTCGAGGAAACTCTTCAGCTTGTCCGAGCGCGACGGGTGACGCAGCTTACGCAGCGCCTTCGCCTCGATCTGGCGAATCCGCTCACGCGTGACGTCGAACTGCTTGCCGACCTCTTCCAGCGTGTGGTCGGTCGACATCTCGATGCCGAAGCGCATGCGCAACACCTTCGCCTCGCGCGGAGTCAGCGAATCCAGCACATCCTTCACCACGCCGCGCATCGAGGCATGCAGGGCCGCATCGGACGGCGCCAGCGTGTTGTTGTCCTCGATGAAGTCGCCCAGATGCGAATCGTCGTCGTCGCCGATCGGCGTTTCCATCGAAATCGGCTCTTTCGCGATCTTCATGATCTTCCGGATTTTGTCTTCCGGCATTTCCATCTTGATCGCGAGGGTGGCCGGATCGGGCTCGGCGCCGGTCTCCTGCAGGATCTGGCGCGAGATCCGGTTCATCTTGTTGATCGTTTCGATCATGTGCACCGGAATACGGATCGTGCGCGCCTGGTCCGCGATCGAACGGGTGATGGCCTGGCGGATCCACCACGTCGCGTAGGTCGAGAACTTGTAACCGCGGCGGTATTCGAACTTGTCCACGGCCTTCATCAGGCCGATGTTGCCTTCCTGAATCAGATCGAGGAATTGCAGGCCGCGGTTGGTGTACTTCTTCGCGATCGAGATGACCAGACGCAAGTTCGCCTCCGTCATTTCGCGCTTGGCCTTGCGCGCCTTCATCTCACCGGCCGCCATCTGGCGGTTGATGTTGCGCAGATCCGGCAGCGGCAGCACGACGCGCGCTTGCAGGTCGATCAAACGTTGCTGCAGTTCCTTGATCGTCGGGATGTTGCGTCCGAGGATGGCGCTGTAGGCGTGGCCGGCGTTGACTTCACCGTCGACCCAGTCCAGGTTCGTCTCGTTGCCCGGGAAGACCTTGATGAAGTGGGCGCGCGGCA
>Ga0308166_1004908_pt1 | contig 10461 bp, 7 predicted proteins | sample PhyCR2_2_FD_202137 | JGI IMG/M metagenome (GOLD analysis project Ga0308166, IMG submission 202137) | Phyllosphere microbial communities from UC Gill Tract Community Farm, Albany, California, United States - DLSLCC.R2 | ecosystem: Host-associated > Plants > Phyllosphere > Unclassified | place... | reverse complement strand
GCCGCCGACGGCAAGTCGGTGTCGAAGGCGCAGGCCGCGCGCGACAAGCGCGACCTGATGGATGCCGTCGTCGACGGCGTCGATGAACTGTGCCGGCTGGGCCAGGGCGACGTGCTCGTGTTCCTGCCGGGCGAGCGCGAGATCCGCGACTGCGCCGAGGCGCTGCGCAAGCACCATCCGCCGCACGTGGAAATCCTGCCGCTGTTCGCGCGCCTGTCGGTCGAGGAGCAGGACCGCGTGTTCCGCACGACCAACGCGCGCCGCATCGTGCTGGCGACGAACGTGGCCGAGACGTCGCTGACGGTGCCGGGCATCCGCTACGTCGTCGATGCCGGCCTCGCGCGCGTCAAGCGCTACAGCTACCGCAACAAGGTCGAGCAGCTGCAGGTCGAGGCGATCTCGCAGGCTGCCGCCAACCAGCGCGCGGGCCGCTGCGGCCGCGTCGCGGACGGCGTCTGCATCCGCCTGTACGAGGAAGCCGATTTCCTGCAGCGTCCAAAGTTTACGGACCCGGAGATCCTGCGCTCGTCGCTGGCGGCCGTCATCCTGCGCATGAAGTCCCTGCACCTGACGGACGTGGAGACGTTCCCGTTCGTCGAGCCGCCGCAGGGCCGCGCGATCGCCGACGGCTACCAGCTGCTGCAGGAACTGGGCGCCGTCGACGACGCCAACGAACTGACCCCGATGGGCCGCAAGCTGGCCAAGCTGCCGCTCGACCCGCGCGTGGGCCGCATGATCCTCGCCGCCGTCGACAACGTGTGCCTGACCGAGATGCTGATCATCGCCTCGGCGCTGTCCGTGCAGGATCCGCGCGACCGGCCGATGGAATACCAGCAGCAGGCCGACGAGAAGCACAAGAAATTCGCGGACGAGAAGAGCGAGTTCCTCAGCTTCGTGAAGATCTGGCGCTGGTTCGAACAGGCCATCGAGCACAAGAAGACGAACCGCCAGCTGCAGGAAAACTGCCGCGAGAACTTCCTGTCGCAGGTGCGCCTGCGCGAGTGGCGCGACGTGCATTCGCAACTGCTCACGATCGTCAAGGAACAGGGCTGGCGCCTGAACGACGCGCCCGCGACGTACGACCAGCTGCACATGGCGCTGCTCACTGGCCTGCTCGGCAACATCGGCTACAAGATGGACGAGGAGGGTGGGCAAAGCGGGGGCGGGTACCTCGGCGCGCGCGGCATCAAGTTCAACATCTGGCCAGGGTCCACGCTGGGCAAGAAGGCGGGCAAGTGGATCATGGCGGCGGAACTGGTCGAGACGACGCGCCTGTACGCGCGCTGCGTCGCCCAGATCCATCCGGAATGGATCGAGAAGATCGGCGGCCACCTGCTGAAGAAATCGTGGGGCGAGCCGCGCTGGGAAAAGCGCGCGGCGCAAGTCACGGCGAGCGAGCGCGCGACCCTGTATGGCATCGTCGTCTACAGCCAGCGCCGCATCAACTACGCGCAGCACAACCCGGTCGAGGCGCGCGAGATCTTCATCCGCGACGCGCTCGTCGGCGGCGACTACGACACGCGCTCCCCGTTCTTCGCCCACAATCATAAGCTGATCCGCGAGATCGAAAACCTCGAGCACAAGTCGCGCCGCCTGGACGTGCTCGTGGACGACCAGCTGATCTACGCGTTCTACGACAAGGAGATCCCGGGCGACGTCGTGAATGGCGCCGGTTTCGAGAAGTGGTACAAGGACGCGGCGCGCGACAACCCGAAACTGCTGTACCTGAACCGCGAAGAACTGATGCGCCACGAGGCGGCGGGCGTGACGACGGAGCTGTTCCCGAAGACGATGAACGTCACCGGCATCGAGATGGGCCTGTCGTACCACTTCGAGCCGGGCAGCGCGCGCGACGGCGTCACGCTCACCGTGCCGCTGTTCGCGCTGAACCAGATCCCGCGCGAGCGCGCCGACTGGCTCGTGCCGGGCATGCTGAAGGAAAAAGTGCAGCTGCTGCTGAAGTCGCTGCCGCAGAAGCTGCGCCGCCATTGCGTGCCGCTGCCGGAGTACGCGGCGCGCTTCTTCGAGCGCAACGAGGATCCGGTGCGCTTCGGCCGCGGCGATTTGATCGACGCGCTGATCGCCGACATCCACGCGCAGACGGGCGTGCGCGTGATGACGACCGACTTCAAGCTCGAGACGCTGCCGGCGCACCTGTTCATGAATTTCAAGGTCGTCGACGAGCACGGCCGCCAGCTCGACATGGGGCGCAACCTGGCCACGTTGCAGGCAGAGCTGGGCGGGCAGGCGCGCCAGAGCTTCCAGCGCATGGCGGAAAGCACGCCGGCAGTCGGCCAGGCCGGCGCGAAGCCGCTGGCGGCGAAGGCGCCTGCACCCTTGTCGGCGCAGGCGCAGGCACCGGCACAAGCGTCGTCCGGCGCGAAAGGCAAGGGCACGCCCGCGCCGGCGCCGGCGGCCCCGGCGCCCGCCAGCGCGCACACGAACATCACGGGCTGGACGTTCGGTGAGCTGCCGGAACTGCTGGAGATCACGCAGGGCAAGATCACCTTGATCGGCTTCCCGGCGCTGGTCGACAAGGGCACGCACTGCGACCTGGAGGTGTTCGACGACCCGAACGTGGCCGCGCGCACGCACCGCATCGGCCTGCGCCGCCTGTTTGCGCTGCAGTTCAAGGACCAGCTCAAGTTCGCCGAGAAGAACGTGCCGGGCCTGCAGCAGATGGGCATGCAGTTCATGTCGGTCGGCTCGCCGGACGAATTGCGCGAGCAGATCGTCAACAAGGCCATCGACATCGCCTGCCTGCAGGATCCGCTGCCGATTGACGCCGCCTCGTTCAACAAGCGCCGCGACGAGGGCAAGGGCCGCCTGGGCCTCCTGATCAACGAGATTGCGCGCCTCGTCGGCCAGGTCCTCGCGGAGTTCCACGGCCTGCCGAAGCGCCTGCAGGGCCTGCCGCCGGCGGTGGCGGGCGACATGCAGGCCCAGTTGCAGGCGCTGATCCACAAGCGCTTCGTCGCCGAGACGGAATACGGCCAGCTCGCGCACTTCCCGCGCTACCTGAAGGCGATGAACGTGCGCCTGGAAAAACTGCGCGGCAACCCGGCGCGCGACACCCAGCTGATGGCCGAGTGGCAGACCGCGGCGGCGCAGTTCCAGCGCACGGTCAAGAACCAGCCGCTGAAGAACCTCGACCCGCGCATGATCGAGTTCCGCTGGATGCTGGAAGAACTGCGCGTGTCGCTGTTCGCGCAGGAGCTGCGCACGCCGATGCCGGTGTCGTCCAAGCGCCTGCAGAAGGTGTGGGAGTCGATGCTGCGCTGAGCGCCTGCAAATTCGGGGTCAGAGCACAAATTACGAATTTGAAATTCGTGCTCTGACCCCGAATTTTTTGACCCCGAGTTTTTTCGGATTTTGACAGCAGTCCCGGTCGTCGTTACAGTGGGGTTGTCCCGACAACCAGCGTGCCGCCATGACCGACCTCGTTCTCGCCATCGTCCATCACTTGATCGTGTTCGGCATCGCTTCCGCGCTGGCGGCCGAACTGGCGCTGATGCGGCCGGCGGCGATGTCGCCGCAGACGGTGCGCCTGCTGGGCCGCTTCGACATGGCGTACGGCCTGATGGCGCTGGCGATCCTCGTCGTCGGCTTCCTGCGCGTCGTGTACGGCGCCAAGGGGGCCGGGTTCTATACCCATAACCCCGTCTTCTGGGCCAAGGTCGGCGCGTTCGCCGTCGTCGGCCTGATCTCGATCCGGCCCACGCTGCGCATCCAGGCATGGCAGAAACGGGCGCAGGCGGATGCCGCGTTCGTGCCGCCGCTGGACGAAGTGAACGCGCTGCGCCGCACGATGCTGCTGGAGATCCACGTGTTCGCGCTGATCCCGATCTTTGCCGCCATGATGGCCCGCGGCGTGGGCTTCAGCTGACCCGCGTGCGCATCGACCGGCGCGACGCCGCGCACGCCGGCCTCGCGCTCGCAAGCGGCCTGGCGCTGCGCTACGGCTGCGGGCTGCATCCCGTTTGGTGGCTCGCCTGGGTGGCGCCGGCGCCGCTGCTGGTCGCGGCGCTGCGCAGCACGCCCGGCCGCGCATTTTTGTGGACGCTGCTGGCGGGGCTCATCGCCGCGAGCGGCAGCTATCACTACCTGACGTTGACGATGCCCGTGCCGCAGGCGGTCGGGACGACCGTGCTGTCGGCTCTTCTGTGGACGGTCGTCGTCGGCCTCGCACGGCGCGTGATGACGCAAACGGCATCCGCCTGGGCCGTGCTGGCCTACCCCGTGTGCTGGAGCGCGGCCGACACGCTGCTCGCGCATCTGCACCCGGACGGCAACTGGACGAGCCTCGCGTATTCGCAGGCCGGTTTCCTGCCCGCTGCGCAGATCGCGGCGCTGGCTGGTACCGCCGGTCTCGCGTTCCTGCTGGCACTCGTGCCGGCCGTGCTGGCGCTGTACGTCGTGCGCGGCTGGCGCGCGGCGCGCGTGCCGGCCGTGTGCGCGCTGGTCGTCGTCGCGGCGGGTCTTGCATACGGCTGGCAGCGCGTGGCGGCTGCGCCATCCGGGCCGGGCACGCGCGTGGGCGTGGCCGTCATCGATGTCTTCATGGGGCCGCGCACGCCGGCCGCGTACAACGAAGGTATCTGGGCGCAGTACGAACGCCACGTCGAGACGCTGACCGGGCAGGGCGCGCGGATCGTCGTGCTGCCCGAGAAAATCGCCGTGCTGGCGCCCGCCGCTGCGGATGCCGTGGCGCGGCGCCTGTCGACGCTGGCGCGCCGCACCGGTGTGTGGCTGGCGGCCGGCATGGGCATCGACGACGGCCGGGGCAAGCGCAACGTCGCCTGGCTGTTCGCGCCGGACGGGCGGCTCGACGCCACGTACGTGAAGCAGCGCCTGGCGCCGCCGGAACGCGATTTCATTCCGGGCACGGCGTCCAGCGTGCGCACGATCGGCACGGCGCGCTTCGGCCTGGCGATCTGCAAGGACATGCATTTCGGCGCGCTGGGCCGAGACTATCGCGCGGGCGGGGCGCAGGTCATGCTGGTGCCTGCGTGGGATTTCGACGAGGACGGCGAGTACGCCGCGCGCCTGTCCGCGCTGCGCGGCGTGGAAAGCGGCTTTGCGATGGTGCGCGCGACGCGCGAGGGACTGCTGACGATCACGGATGCGTACGGCCGCATCGTGGCCGAAACGCCGTCGCGCCCGATGCCGGGCGCGGTGCTGCTGGGCGAGGTGCCGGCCGGGGCGCCGCCGGCGACGCCGTATGGGCGGGCCGGCGATCTGTTCGGGTGGCTGTGCGTGGCGGGGGCGGCAGGGTTCATGCTGTCGATAATGCGCCTCCGGGTCACACCGCCACCGCCTCGTCACCCTGCACCGCCAGCGTACGATACACCGCCAGGTCGCCCATCAGCCGGCCGATGAACACGCCGTTGAACAGGCCGAACAGGGCGCACACGGCGACGGCGAACACGGTGTCGTGGCGCAGTTGCGGCGCGACGGACAGGGCCACGGACGCCACGTACTTGGTGAAGAACACGGCCATCATCAGCGCGAACGGCACGCGGCTGCCGCGCACGCGCACGCTGCCCGGCACCGTGCCGGCGGCGATGCGCGGTGCGCCCGTCATGCCTGCCAGCAGCGCCAGCGCGGCGGCGGCCAGGGCCCAGGCGGCGAGCGGCCAGCCGTCGAGGCCGAACTTGGCGTTCACGTCCTGCAGCGACAGCACCAGCATCACGGCCGGGATGATGACGAGCTTGCGGACTTCGACGTCGCGGTCGCGCAGGGCGATCATGCCGCGCTGGACGAGGAAGGCGAGGATGGCCCAGACGTAGAGGGGGGTGTGGGTCAGGATCTGGATCAGCATGGTCGGCTCCGTAACAGTAGTGGAAGTGATGAAGTGATGCCACTTTGCCAGCGCCGGACCGGCCCCGGGCCGCGTTGCGACGAAATGCAGCCCGCCGGCGCGAAATGCGGCGTGGCGGCGCGAAATGCAGCGGCCGCGGCACCGACTCCGGCGCGTGAGGCGTCTTTACCCATCTTTACAGGCGTTGACGGCGCTTAACGTCCCCCCGGCCGACAATCGGCGCGCGCCTGGTCCACCCATACCGACAAGCCGGGCGTGACACTCGTTCTTTACCCTGGGGGATACCATGGATCATTCTCATCACAGCCTTGCCGACGACCTCGAGCGCATGCTCGCCGCCCAGTCCAGCCGGCGCCGGTCGCTGCGCTGGCTGCTGGCCTCGGCCGCCGCCGTGCCGCTCGCGGGCTGCGGCGGCGGCACGTCGAGCGGCGACACGACGTCGACGGCATCGACGTCCGGCTCGACGACCGGCAGCGGCGGCACCACCACGACCGGCACCTGCGCCGCGATCCCGGAAGAGACGGGCGGCCCGTACCCGGGCGACGGCACCAACAGCAACGGCAGCGGTGTCGCCAACGCGCTGGCGCTGTCGGGCATCGTGCGCAGCGACATCCGCACGAGCGTGGCGCCCGGCAGCGCGACGGCGGCCGGCGTGACGACGACGCTCAAGCTTCAGATCGTCAACGTGGGTGCGAGCTGCGCCAGCGCGGCCGGCGCCGCCGTCTACCTGTGGCATTGCGACCGCGACGGCAACTACTCGATGTATGCGAGCGGGCTGACGCAGGAGAACTACCTGCGCGGCGTGCAGGAAGCGGACAGCACGGGCACGGTCACGTTCACGACGATCTTCCCGGGCTGTTATGCGGGCCGCATGCCGCACATCCACTTCGAGGTGTACCCGAGCCTGGCGAAGGCGACGAGCGCCGCCAACCGCATCAAGACGTCGCAATTCACGTTCCCGATGGCGACCCTGAACGAGATCTACGCGACGACCGCGTACGCCACCAGCTCACGCAACCTGGCGTCGATGAGCTATGCGACCGATAACGTGTTTTCGGACGGGACGTCGCTGCAGATGGCGTCCGTCAGCGGCGATCCGGTGGGTGGCTACGTGGTGACGCTGACGATCGGCGTGACGCTGTAAGGGCGCCGCAAGGCCGCGGACAATGCCGCAGGGCTAGCCGCCGATGACGGTCACGACCACGTTGCGGCGGTGCTCGGCGACGCGGTGCTCCCACAGGTAGATGCCCTGCCACGTGCCGAGCAGCAGGCGGCCGTCGCCGACGGGGACGGTGACGCCGGTCGACGTCAGCATGGCGCGCGCGTGCGCGGCCATGTCGTCCGGGCCTTCGGTGTCGTGGCGGTAGTCCGGATCGCCGTCCGGCGCCAGGCGTTCGAGAATCGTCTCGAGGTCGTGGCGCACGTCGGGGTCGGCGTTTTCCGTGATCAGGAGGGAACAGCTCGTGTGCTGGACGAACACGTGCGCGATGCCGCAGCGGATGCCCGACTGGGCGACGGTGTCGGCGACGGCCGCGGTGATGTCGCGGCTGCCGCGTCCGAACGTGTTGAAGACGAGGGTGGTTTGATGCGGCATAGCGGGCTCCATGAAGGCGCCCGGTACTCGAACGTCATCCCCGCGAAGGCGGGGACCCAATGATGCATGCGCCGCCGATATGCGCGGCAATTGGGTCCCTGCCTGCGCAGGGACGACGGGTTTCGGGCTCGCCCTCGATGCTACACGAACCGCGCCCCCGCTGCCCTCAAGGCTCCGCCGAGAACGAATCGTGCGACGGGAAGCGCGCGGCCATCCAGTCGCGCGGCAGGCGCAGCGTGTCGATCACGTCGGCCGGCAGCGTGTCGAGGATGGCGATGTCGTCGCTGGGCGTGTCGGCCAGCAGGCTCGCCAGGTGAATGATGCCGCCCAGCTGGCAGAACGGGTGCGCGGACATCGGGTCGGACGAGTTTTCCAGCGCGCGCACGATCTTCTCGGGGAAGTTCCAGCGGCGGCCCAGTTCGGCCGTGATCTGGCCTTCGGACAGGCCCAGCAGGCGCTGCTCGCGCTCCCAGCGGCCGCCCGGCAGGTGCGGCAGCTGTTCGATCTCGGCGAACTCCGCCGGCGCCACCTGGTAGATCAGCAGTTCGCCCAGGCGCAGCATCATGCCGGCCAGCCACGCTTCGCTGCCCTCGATGCCGATGCCGCTTGCCAGCCACTTGGCGTAGCCGGCGCAGGCCATGCTGCTCTTCCAGAACTCGTCGGAATCCAGGCCGGGCAGGGCGGGGAAGGCGTCGGAAAAGCAGGCCGCCAGGGCCAGCGTGCGGATGTGGGCCATGCCGGCGAGGTTGATGGCATCGTCCAGCGTGCTGACGCCGCGCCGCGAGCCGAAGCGGGCGCTGTTCGCCAGGCGCATCAGCTTGGCCGTCAGCGCGGGATCGCGCGCGATGATCGCGGCCACCTGCTTGGCGGAGGCATCCTCGTTGTCGAGGGTCGCAATCAGGGCATGGGCCACGTCGGAAATCGTGGGGAGTTTTACGTCTTTGAAGAAGTTCGTGAGGCTGATCGTCATGGGCGTCTCTCGTTGTGCGGCAGCGATCGCAAGTGGATCGTCTTTACGGGTCGGCCCAGTGTAATGCGGGATTGATGTTGCCCTATCGAATTATTTTTGGTTTCTGAACATTGTGTTGCGTGGATGCCTGCTCAGGAATTCAATCTTGAAAAAGTCACAAAAAAACCGTGCCGGGCGAACCGGGCACGGTCTCGCCGCATCGTCAGCCCTTCGGCTTCAGGTAGCCGTGCATGCCCAGCCAGCGCGCGAATGCGTCGAACCAGCCGGTGCTCGTCGTGGTTTTCGGGTACATGCCGAAGCCGTGGCCGCCCTGTTCGTACAGGTGGAATTCGACCGGGCGCCTGGCCGTGCGCCAGGCGTCGACGAGGCCGTAGCCGCCGTTGCCGAACAGCGGGTCGTCCGCCGCCAGCGCGACGAACAGCGGCGGCGCGTCGGCCGGCACCTTGACCGGCGCGAGCGGTCCGTAGATGTCGCCGAGGAAGGCGGGCCGCGCATCCTGGCCGTGCAGCGCCGTCGCCATCGTCAGCATGGCGCCGGCGGAAAAGCCGAGCATGCCGATGCGGTCCGGATCCACGTGCCACGCCGCCGCGCGGGCGCGCACGAGCGCGAACGCGGCGCGCGCGTCGGCGATCTGCGGCGCCAGCGTGACGGCCGGGTTGTCCGTCGGCGGCCGGCCGGGGCGGGCGGCACCGGAGAACATCTTCGCCATCTCCTGCCCGAACGCGTCCATGTCGCGCGGCGTCTGGACCAGGCGGTACTTCAGCACGAACGCGGCGACGCCCTTGTCGGCCAGCGCCTTCGCCACGTCCCAGCCCTCGTTGTTCATCGACAGCGTGCGAAAGCCGCCGCCGGGCGCGACGATCACGGCGGCGCCCGTCGCCTTGCCCGGGTCGGGCAGAAACGGCGTCAGGGTCGCGACCGTGACGTTGCGCGCGAACACGCTGCCGTACTGGCGGTGCCAGCTTTCCTGTACCTGCGCGCCCGGCAGCGGGCCGGTGTCGAGCACGATCTCCCCCGGCTGGGCGGGCGCGGCGATGGGTGTCATCTTGTCGTCCTGTGCGTGGACGGTGGTGCCGAACGCGTACGCCAGAGCGAGGGCGCCGGCGCCCAGCACGCGGGCGAATCGATGGGTGGTCTTCATGTCGTCTCCTTGTTGTCGTGGTCGTATCGTGCGGTTCATTGCGCCAGCGGGACGGTGCGCTGCAGCGTCAGCGTGCCGTCCTGCTGCGCGACGCCGGTGCCCGGCTGGCCCGAGCCGACGCTGATCCGGTACTGGCCCGGCGTCAGCTGGCGCACGCCGTCGCGCGTGACGAAACTGAGGTCGCGCGGGGACAGCGCAAAGCGCACCTGGTGCCGTTCGCCGGGCGCGAGCGACAGGCGCAGGGCGCCGCGCAGCGCGCGCCGCGGGGCGCCGTCGAACGCGGGTGGCGTCAGGTACAGCTGCGCGACCTCGTCGCCCGCGCGCATGCCCGTGTTCGCGACTTCCGTCGTCACGACGACGCCGTCCTCGGGCGCGGCGCCGGCCGGTTCGATGCGCAGCGGCGCGTAGCTGAACGTCGTGTACGACAGGCCCGCGCCGAACGGATACACGGGCGTGCCGGCGAAGTAGCGGTAGGTGCGGCCCTGCATCGAATAGTCGTCGAACGGCGGCAGGTCGGCCACGCTGCGGTAGAACGTGAGCGGCAGGCGTCCGCCCGCGTCGGCGCGGCCGGCCAGCACATTGGCGACGGCGAGGCCACCGGACTGGCCCGGATACCACGCTTCCAGGATCGCGGCCGCATTGTCCTTCGCCCATGACAGGTCGATGGCGCTGCCGTTCATCAGCACGACGACGAGCGGCTTGCCCAGCGCCCTGGCCCGCGCCAGCAGCGCGCGCTGGTCGGCCGGCAAATCGAGCGACGTGCGGTCGCCGCCGGCGAAGCCCTCGGTCTTGACGGCCATCTCTTCGCCTTCCAGGTCGGACGTCAGGCCGACGACGGCGACGACGACGTCGGCATCCGCGACCCCGGCGGCGAGGTCCTGCTCGGGCGCCGTCGAGATCCGTTTCCAGAACAGGCCGGGCACGCCCGACGATCC
>Ga0308166_1004907_pt1 | contig 10462 bp, 13 predicted proteins | sample PhyCR2_2_FD_202137 | JGI IMG/M metagenome (GOLD analysis project Ga0308166, IMG submission 202137) | Phyllosphere microbial communities from UC Gill Tract Community Farm, Albany, California, United States - DLSLCC.R2 | ecosystem: Host-associated > Plants > Phyllosphere > Unclassified | place... | reverse complement strand
CCTGCACCTCGCCACCCTGCAGCTTCAGGGCCTGCATGATCGGCGAGCTGGATCCACGCGGCAGGCGGCCTTCGATGTAGAGCGAGGCGGCGTCGGATTCCAGCACATCGGCAGCAACGGCAGGGCCGCCGGCCGCGGTCACTTCGCCGAGACGGCCCTTGTTACCCAGGAACAGGTCCGGCGAGGCGGCGCGGTAGCGCACCGAATAATCGCCGCTGACGCTCATGTCGTACAGGGCCGACAGCTCCACCTTCACCGTGTGCGAGGCGCCCGGTTTCAGCAGGTAGTAGTCGGACTGGGTCGGCGCCTTGCGCTTGACCAGGACGCCGGTGTAGGGCACCGCCGCACCGTCGCGCTGCACCTCGAACAGCGGCGCGCTCGTGCCGGCGAAGGGCGTGCGCCACTTCAGCACGTACTGCGGGCTATCCGAGGTGTTCGTCATCGTGACATTCACGACCACGTTGTCGCTCGCGCCAAGCATGTTCTTCTCGGGCGTGACCGCGACCTTCACGCCGTTCGACCCTGCCTGGGCGCCGATGGCGACGCCCAGTGCCGCCATACCGACGACTGCCTTCCAGATGCTGTTCCTGCTCATGTGTCTTCTCCGTATGTAAGTTTGTGTTGGCCCAACAGCGGCCTTGTTATTGAAGAGTTTTCGCCAAAAGCTTGATCGCAATCTAACGAAAAATCACATACATACTGATCAATTCACGAGCAGGTCGCAATTCGAATCGGATAGTGCGCACCTTTCTTTGCGAAAAAATAATAGATATCAATTATTGCATCGAAAACGTGGACTTTCGCCGGCAGCCGTGCCGGGTCGTCCATGCATCATGGCAGCGGTGGTGTGTTCTCCCCGAAGTACTCATGCGAGTCGGCATTGTTGATGGCGCGTTCGGGTGAGGTCCGCGCCAGGTCGGCGGCGCCGCTCTGCCCATACACATGGTCATCGGTTCCCGCCACCACGTTGAAATGGCTCATCTCGTGCAACAGGGTGCCGCCCATCGAATCGGTCCCGGTCAGCGGTGCGGTCCAGAAGGCCCGGCAGACATAGATGTTGTAGGGCTGGGCCGGGTAGACATAGGCAAAGTAGGGCTCGTCGCAGCCGCAGTCGACTTTCACCGGCCTGGTCTCGAAGGCATCCTTGATGGCGCCGAAGTTGCCCGTTACCGTGGCCACCCGCGTGGCTTCGTGCGGGCCGAACCAGTTCACGTAGCGCTGGCCCTGCTGCTTGCGGCTGGTGAGATAGTCCAGGCCGTTCGCGGCCATCGCGGTGCCGGCGGCATAGGCGTCGGTGATCGCGGCCTGCTGGGCGTTCGAGCACGAATTGAAGGTGAGGCCGGCACTGGCCGCCGGCGTGGCCGACAGCTGCGGCAATACGGCGCCGCGCGGCAGGCGTCCCTCGATCCAGATCGCGGCCGGGTGCGAGGCAAGCTCGCCGACCACGATCCGGCTGCCGGCACCGAGCTTGGCGCTCGGGGCGGCATTGCTGGTCAGGTAGCGCACCGAATAGGCGCCGGTGACCTGCATCTCGTACAGGCCGGAGAGCTCGACCCGGGCGCTGCGCGATTCGCCCGGCGCCAGCACGATGTAATCGCTGTCGAGCGGCGCCGCCCGCTTCACGTGGCGGCCGAGATAACGCACGGGCTGGCCGTCGCGCGTGATGTGGAACAGCGCATGCTCGGCCGGCACGAAGGGCGTACGCCATTTCAGCAGGCGCTGGGGCGTGGCAGCGGTATTCGTCAGCGTGACCGTGACGTTGACGTCGTCGCCCCTGCCGAGCGCACTTTGCTCGGGCGTCACGGTTACGGCGATGTCGGCATTCGCATGGGCCGGCAGGGCGGCGGCCAGCAGCAGCAGGCGGCAGGCGGCAGGCAGGGCTGAAGACAGGGCAGGGTGGCGCATGGATTCCTCCGTCGAAAAAGTAGACCAAGGAATACTGTGTGCCGGTTATACCTCAGAGAACTTGCGTAAAGGCAAGTATTGCGCACTCAAGCGCCGCCGCCGATTGCCTTCGGGCGTGCAGCCCACGGCGCCTTCATGCGGGCGCGTCGGCGACGCGCTGTTCGTCGTAGGTCAGCTGTGCCTGCTCCATCGCCGCAGCATGTTGCCTGGCCCAGTTCACCAGGACCACGAATGGATCCTGCAAGGTCCGGCCCAGCGGCGTGATCGCATACTCGACCGCCACGGGAGACGATGCGATCACGCGCCGGCTGACCAGGCCGTTGCGCTCGAGCCGGCGCAATGCCTCCGTCAAGGCCTTGTGCGTGATCGGGTCGAGCCTGCGCTTGATGGCGTTGAAGCGCGATGGTTCGCTGCACAGCACGGTCAGGATCAATACCGACCATTTGTTCGCCACCTGTTCCAGGATGGGGCGGGTGCCGTTGATTTCTGCCAGCAGGGCCGGGATATCGAGGGCCATGTGATTACCTTTCATATATCTAATGTAGATCAGGTGCGTAATTGACACTAAATATACGAAATGTATCATCGGCTGTCCATCCCCTTATCTGGAGTCCTTATGTTGAAACTCGAAGGAAAAATCGCCCTGGTGACCGGTGGCAACAGCGGCATCGGCCTCGCGGTCGCACGCCGCTTCGTGCAGGAAGGCGCCCACGTCTTCATCACCGGCCGGCGCCAAGCCCAGCTGGCCGAGGCCGTGACCAGCATCGGCGGCCGGGTCGAGGCCATTGCCGGCGACCTCACCAGCACGGGCGACCTCGCCCGCCTGTTCGAGACCATCCATGCCAGGGCCGGGCGCCTCGACATCCTGGTGCATTCCTCGGGCGTGTCCGAGCCGGCCAGCCTGGAAGAGACCACCAAGGAGCACATCGACCGCGCCTTTGGCCTGAACGTACGCGCCATGGTGTTCACGGTGCAGCACGCCGCGCGGCACATGGGCGAGGGCGGCGCCATCGTGCTGCTCGGATCGATTGCGGGTGGAATGGCCATTTCCGGCTATGGCACCTATGCCGCCAGCAAGGCCGCGGTACGCTCGTATGGCCGCACCTGGAGCGCCGAGCTGGCGCCGCGCGGCATCCGGGTCAACACGCTCAGCCCCGGACCCACCGACACGCCGATGTTCGGCCAGACCAGCGACGACGTCAGGCAGGCGCTGACTGCGCAGATACCGGCCAGGCGCCTCGGGCATCCCGACGAAGTGGCGGCCGCGGCCCTGTACCTTGCCTCGGACGACAGCCGCTACGTCAGCGGCGCCGAGCTGGTCATCGATGGCGGCATGTCTGCCTGAGATGCATTATTGCGCTGCGCATGGGCATCGCCCCCGGTGGCGTGGAGATTGGTGAGCGTTTCGCAATGACAGCCCGGCTATACTGATCGTGGCAACGCGTTCGTCTTTCCAACCATGTCCACCACTGGCGAAATGTTTGAATATCCGTTATTCGTGCAAGCTTCCCACGGCCTTTTGCCACAGGCCGCGTGACAGATGACGGTATTCGGCGCGATCGTCCTGTGCCTCGTGCTCGCGGTGCTGTATGCGGCGGCCGTGGGGACCAAGCGGTTCTTCGGCCTCGTGTACCGCAAGGCAGGCACGCTGCCGGTGCTCCTGCTGGCGGGCGCGATCCTGGCTTCGCCGGTAGTCGCCTGGAACCGGTGTCAGGTCTGACATTCGGACACGGACTCTGCTATTAGATGAGTCGAAAGACGTCACGCCGGTATCGCACCGTAAACGCGCCTGTCGATACAGCCGGGCTCGTGTCCGATGTCAGACCTGGCCCCAACTGTCGTAGCTGTTGGAAACAACAACGGCCGCGAATGCGGCCGTCGTCTCACTCAACACACTTCGAAATCACACCGACACGAACCTGCGCGCCGCACCGGCGCCGAAGGTCTGTCCCTTCGAGCCGTACAAGGTCGATTCGGCCGCCCCGGTCGGGGTGCGCAGTGCCTGCAGCACGGTCTGGTTGTGGGCCAGCTGGCGGTTGATCAGCAAGCCGTTCACCCGGTTCAGTTCCTTCGCCTCGGCCGTCGATACCAGCAGTGCCGACCAGCCGCTGCGGGTTTCCGCATCCGCATGCGACACCACCCAGGCTTCCATGCCCGCTTCGCCCGCTTCGAAGCCCATCCCGCCCAGGGTCGCGTGGCGCTGGCGCGACAGCTGCGCCAGCTCCTGGACCAGTGCGACCTTGCGTGGGGTGAGTTCGGCCAGGGCGTCCGCGTCCGCTGCCATCAGCAACTGCTGTTCCTGTTTCATCAGTTCCACCAGCGCATGGACGCGCTCGTGTTCGGCGGGGAGGGTGGCTTGCGGACGGGTCATGGGTCTCTATCGGTTACGTGAGTGGAGCATGTCGCGCACGGTATCCAGGAGACCGTCCGCGATCCTTTCTGAGTTGACTTGGAACTGCCCATCGGCAATTGCCATTTTGATACGTTCAACTTTCTTGGCATCGAACACTTCGTTCGCCTTGCCGGTACCGCTGGCTGCCTGGGCTTGCGACGACAGGCGAACGCTGTCGGTCTGGGCCGGGGCGGCGGTGGCGGCAGCTTTTTCCGCCTGTTTCGCGTTGGCTGCCGTGGTCTGCGTTTGTTGCTGAAGGCCTTGCGCGCCTTTGAGGGTATCGTTGATTTTCACAGCCTATCCTTTCGGTTCGGAGCAGGAACTCCGGGATCTGCACTGTGTAACGGCTACCTACCCACAAACTTTAGCAATTCAGGGCCTTTCTCTTGAGGTTTTTTTACAATGCCACTTCGACAATGCCGCCGGTCCGGGCCGTGCCGCTGACGATCGTCCCGCGCGCGGTGCGTACCTGCACGATTTGCCCCTCGCCGGCGTTGCCGATGGCCTTGCCTTCGCCCGAGACCGAGAAATTCTCGCCGGACGAGACGATGCGCACCGCCTGGTTCTGCTGCACCACCGGTTTGCTCTTCAGGGAGTCGAGCCGCAGCGGCGCGCCGGCCGGCAGCGACACCGTCGGCGTGCGCCCGATGGCCTGGCCCATGTCGGTGATGATCCCGTTCGGCATGGCGGCGATGTCGCCCTGCACCGTCGCCAGCTGGCTGGCGTCGATGGCCTGGCCCTGGGCCAGCGGCACCGCGGCGGTGACGTAGTCGGCCAGCACGCTCACCTGCGCCTGCAGGAACACATTCCATACCGGCGCCGTGCAGCGCACGCCGACGGTGGTCTTGCCCCAGGGACGGGCGCCCGGTTGCTGGAAGGCTTCCGGGGCGGGGCAAGCGGCCAGCGACAGGCGCGGGTCGACCGCGCCGATCTTGACGCTCACCTTGCCGGGCAGCCCGGCGCTTTGTGCCTGCAGATATTGCTCGGCCACCTTGCGCAGCGCGGCGCCGTCCTGGCGCGCGGGAGCGGTCTGGGCCAATGCCAGCGGCGCGGCCAGCAACAAGGCGGATAACAGGGTCGAATGCTTCAACATGGCGATGGCGTGGGAGATACCCGTTCTGGAATGACGCCATCTTAACGGCTTGATGCCGTAGCGAAACTTTGAATAAACCCGGTTTGCCTGCCCTTATCCATCGATTGGCTGGTGTTGCCCGTACGTATCATTCAGCCTGTCCCAACAAGTTATCGGCCCGGAGGCGGCATGATCGGCAAAATCGACAATTACCTGCGCTTCAACGAAACGGCACTGTCGCTGCGGGCGCAGCGCCAGGAACTGATCGCGTCCAACATCGCCAACGCCGATACCCCGAACTTCAAGGCGCGCGACATCGACTTCGCCAGCGCCATGCAGGGTGCGCTGGCAAAAGCGGGCGGCGCCAACGGAAACGGCGCCGGCCTGGCCGCCACCAATAATGCCCACATGCAGGGCGCGGCCGACGGCAAGACCCTCCCGGACGGCACCCCGGTGCTGTACCGCGGCGTGGTGCAGGGCGCGGTCGACGGCAACACGGTCGACATGGACGTCGAGCGCAACCAGTTTGCCGACAACGCGCTGCGCTACGAAGCCGGCATCACGATGATCAACCACCAGATCCGCGGCCTGCTGGCGGCGATCCAGAACGGGCAATAACCATGTCGCTCTTTAATATCTTCAACGTCTCGGGCTCGGCCATGAGCGCCCAGGCCCAGCGCCTGAACACGGTGGCCAGCAACCTCGCCAACGCCGACAGCGCCACCTCCAGCACCGGCGAAGCCTACCGCGCCAAGCAGGTCGTGTTCGAGGCGGTGCCGATGAACAGCGGCGCCACCGGCGTCAAGGTGCGCGAAGTGGTGGAAGACCCGTCCCCGCTGAAACAGGTCTACGACCCGAAGAACCCGCTGGCCGACGACAAGGGCTACGTGGCTATGCCGAACGTGAACCCGGTGGACGAGATGGTCAACATGCTGTCGGCTTCGCGCTCCTACCAGAACAACGTCGAAACCATGAACGCGGCGAAAAGCATGCTGCTGAAAACCTTGACCCTCGGTCAATAACCTGAGCGATCCCTTCCATGTCCACCGTAAATAGCGCCACCTCCGGCACCTCGATCAACGACCTGATGTCGACCATGAACACGAAGAAGGCCGAGACCGACAGCGTCAAGGCCGACACCGACAAGTTCATGACCCTGCTGGTGACCCAGCTGAAGAACCAGGACCCGCTGAATCCGCTCGACAATGCCCAGGTGACCAGCCAGCTGGCCCAGTTGCAGACCGTGACCGGCGTGAACAAGCTGAACGAGACCCTGGAAACCCTGAAGTCGAGCTACCAGTCGAGCGAGGCGCTGCAGGCGACCAACCTGATCGGCCATGGCGTGCTGGTCGAGGGCAGCCAGATCAACCTGACCGAGGGCAAGTCGGTGTTCGGCGTCGAGCTCGCCACCGCGGCCGACAGCGTCAAGGTGATCGTCTCCGATCCGCGCACCGGCAAGGACGTGGCCACGATCGACCTCGGCGCCATGGAAGCCGGCGCCACGCCGCTGGCCTGGGACGGCAGCTCGGATACGGTCGACGCCGCGGCCCTGGCCGACGGCGGCTACAGCTTCCGCGTCGAGGCGATGCGCGGCGGCCAGCCGCTCACCGACGTCAAGGGCTTGAGCCTGGATAGCGTCGCCAGCGTCAGCACGAATGCCAAGGACGGGGTGAAGATCAACCTCGCGGGCAAGGGCGCCATCACCCTGGCCGACATCAAACAAGTACTGTAAGCAAGCCGCTTACCCTTTATCTTCCTGGAGAATTAAATGTCTTTTCAACAAGGTCTGAGCGGCTTGAACGGCGCTGCCAAATCCCTCGACGTCATCGGTAACAACATCGCCAACGCCAGCACCGTCGGCTTCAAGGGCTCGACCGCCCAGTTCGCGGACGTCTACGCCAGCTCGCTGAACGGCGCCGGCGGCATGACTGCCGGTATCGGTACCAAGGTGTCGCAGATCGCCCAGCAGTTCACCCAAGGCAATATCGAGTCCTCGAACAACTCGCTCGACGTGGCCATCAATGGCCAGGGCTTCTTCCGTACCGTGTCCGCGGGCATGGTCCAGTACACCCGCAACGGCCAGTTCTCGCTCGACAAGGACGGCTTCATGACCAATGCCCAGGGCGCGAAGCTGACCGGCTATGGCGTCGGCGGCACCGGCCAGGTGCTGGCCGGTGCACCGGTTCCGCTGCAGATCAACACCGCCAACATCAATCCTGTTGCAACCACCAAGGTTGGCGTGCAAATGAACCTCGACTCGCGCACCGTCGCGCCGACCGTGACCCCGTTCGACGCCAGCGATCCGAACACCTACAACAAGCAGTCGCCGGTGGACGTGTACGACACCCTGGGCAACGCCCACGTGCTGTCGACCTTCTACGTGAAGAACGGTTCGGGCACCTGGGACGTGTATGCCGCCAACGACGGCACCGAAGTGACCAACCTGAAAGTGGCGCAGGCCGCCCAGGGCAGCACCGCCGACTTCGCCGCCGTGAACGCCGCGCGCAGCGCATGGGATACGGCCACCAAGGCGATTCCGCCGGTGCCCGCCGACATCGCCGCCGCCCTGGCCAACTACGCCACCGAAGCCTCGCGCATGGTCGCGGCGGCCGCCGGCCAGAACGGCGCCAGCGCCGAGATCCAGACCTCGATCGTCAGCGCCGGCAGCGACGCCGCGCGCATTGCCGGCTACTCGCCGGACCAGGTCGACAAGGCCATCGCGGCCGCGGTCAAGGTGCCGGCCGTGCCGGTCGGTACCCTGCGCTTCGACGAGTACGGTGCGCTGAACGCGGTGGACACCACCAATGGCGGCAAGTTCAGCATCGACCTGCCGATCTTCCCGTCGACCGGCGCCAAGCAGACCCAGACCATGGAAGTGGCCTTCACCGGCAGCACCCAGCACGGCACCCCCACCACCGACAAGAAGCTGACCCAGGACGGCTACTCGGCCGGCAACCTGCAGCGCTTCTCGATCGGCGACGACGGCACCATCCTGGGCCAGTACAGCAATGGCCAGAGCAAGCCGCTGGGCCAGGTCGTGCTGGCGAACTTCGCCAACTCGAACGGCCTGGAGCCGCTGGGCAACAACGCATGGGCCGAGTCGGCCAAGTCGGGCACGCCGCTGATCGGCGCCCCGGATTCCGGCAGCTTCGGCGTGCTGCAGTCGTCGGCGGTGGAAACCTCGAACGTCGACCTGACCGCCGAGCTGGTCAACATGATCACGGCGCAGCGCGTGTACCAGGCGAATGCCCAGACCATCAAGACGCAGGATTCGGTGTTGCAGACGCTGGTGAACCTGCGCTAATTGATGGGATCGACGCCGCATCGTTGCATACGGTGAGACCGCGTGGACACGGGTGTCCACCCTACGGTCAAGCAGGTTTTGCAGGGTGGACTCCGAGTCCACGCGGTACAACAGCAACACATCGAAACGCATCACCCGGCACGAACAAACGAAGGAACTACATGGACCGCCTGATCTACACCGTCGCCTCCGGCGCCAAACACGTCCTCGAGCAGCAGGCCACGACCTCGAACAACCTGGCGAACCTGAACACGACCGGCTTCCGCGCCCAGCTGGACACCTTCCGCGCCGTGCCGGTGCAAGGCGAAGGCTTGCCGACCCGCGCCTTCGTGGTCAACAACACGGTTGGCGCCGACTTCTCGTCCGGTCCGCTGCAGATGACCGGCCGCGACCTCGACGTCGCCATCAAGGGCCCGGGCTGGATCGCCGTGCAGAACGCCGACGGCACCGAGTCGTACACCCGCAACGGCGCCCTGCAGATGAGCCCGAACGGCGTGCTGACCACGCCGGGCGGCCAGACCATCATGGGCGAGGGCGGCCCGATCACGATTCCGCCCGACGTCACCGTGACGGTCGGCGGCGACGGCACCATTTCCACCATCTCCAACGTGGAACGCCCGGCCGCCCCGGTCATCCTCGGCCGCCTGAAGCTGGTCAACCCGGACCAGAACAACCTGACCCGCGGCGACGACGGCCTGTTCCGCATGAAGGACGGCAGCAGCGCCCCGGCCGACCCGGCGGTGCGCGTGGCCGGTGGCGCGCTCGAGGGCAGCAACGTGAATGCCGTCGATGCCATGGTGTCGATGATCGGCCTGGCACGCAGCTTCGAGACCCAAATGAGCCTGATGAAGAACGCCGAGAATAACGCCGCGAAAGCCAGCCAGATCCTCGCTTTGAACTAAGTGTTTCTCCAGCATAATTCTATTGTGCGTGGGGCGCTGTTGCCACCAGCGCCGCCGCCAATAGGAGAAACCCATGATTCGTTCGCTGTACATCGCCAAGACCGGTCTCGAGGCGCAGCAAACCAACCTCGACGTCATCACCAACAACCTCGCCAACGTCAGCACCAACGGTTTCAAGAAATCGCGTGCGGTGTTCGAGGACCTGCTGTACCAGACCGTGCGCCAGCCCGGCGCCCAATCCTCGCAGCAAACCAACCTGCCGTCCGGCCTGCAGCTGGGCACCGGTGTGCGCGCCGTCTCGACCGAGCGCATCTTCACCCAGGGTAATCCGCAGGAAACCGGCAATTCGAAGGACGTCATGATCAACGGTACCGGCTTCTTCCCGGTGCTGCTGCCCGACGGTACCCAGGCCTATACCCGCGACGGCTCGTTCCAGACCGATTCCAACGGTACGCTCGTGACCTCGAGCGGCTACCCGCTGCAGCCGCCGATCACCGTGCCGGCGAACGCCGAAACCATCACCGTCGGCCGCGACGGCACCGTGTCGGTGAAAGTGGCCGGCACGAATGCCACCACCCAGATCGGCAACCTGCAGCTGATGACCTTCATCAACCCGGCCGGCCTGGAATCGAAGGGCGAAAACCTGTACCTGGAAACCACCGCCTCGGGCAACCCGAACGCGAACACCCCGGGCACCAACGGCGCCGGCATCATCATGCAGGGCTATGTGGAAACCTCGAACGTCAACGTGGTCGAGGAAATGGTCAACATGATCCAGACCCAGCGGGCTTACGAGATCAACAGCAAGGCGATCACGACGTCCGACCAGATGCTGCAAAAGCTGGCCCAGCTCTGATTCGTCTTCGCCTGAACTTATTTTCGGAACC
>Ga0308166_1004901_pt1 | contig 10469 bp, 8 predicted proteins | sample PhyCR2_2_FD_202137 | JGI IMG/M metagenome (GOLD analysis project Ga0308166, IMG submission 202137) | Phyllosphere microbial communities from UC Gill Tract Community Farm, Albany, California, United States - DLSLCC.R2 | ecosystem: Host-associated > Plants > Phyllosphere > Unclassified | place... | reverse complement strand
GCCGGTGGCGTCGGCATGCTTCTGCACGACGCGCGAGAATTCGATCTGCAGGCGGCGCGGCAGTTCGAGGCCGTATTCCTGCTCGAGCAGGTAGGCCATGCCGCCCTTGCCGGACTGGCTGTTCACGCGGATCACGGCGTCGTAGCTGCGGCCCAGGTCGGCCGGGTCGATCGGCAGGTACGGCACCTCCCAGATCGCGTCCGCCTGCTGCTTCGCGAAGCCCTTCTTGATCGCGTCCTGGTGCGAGCCGGAGAACGCGGTGAACACGAGGTCGCCGACGTACGGATGGCGCGGGTGCACGGGGATCTGGTTGCATTCCTCGACCAGCTGGCGGACGGCATCGATGTCCGAGAAGTCCAGGCCCGGGTGCACGCCTTGCGTGTACAGGTTCAGCGCGAGGGTGACCAGGTCGACGTTGCCGGTGCGCTCGCCGTTGCCGAACAAACAGCCCTCGACGCGGTCGGCGCCGGCCATCACGGCCAGCTCGGCGGCGGCGACGGCGGTGCCGCGGTCGTTGTGCGGGTGCACGCTGATCACGAGGTTCTCGCGCTGGTTCAGGTTACGGCACATCCATTCGATCTGGTCGGCGTAGACGTTCGGCGTCGCCGCTTCCACGGTCGACGGCAGGTTGACGATCACCTTGTTGTCCGCGCTCGGCTGCCACACGTCGACGACGGCGTCGACGATGCGCTTGGAGAAATCCAGTTCCGTCGTCGAGAACGACTCCGGCGAGTATTCGAGGCCCCATTTCGTGTCCGGATGCTGGGCGACCAGTTCCTTGATCAGCTTCGTGCCGTTGACGGCGATCTGCACGATCTCGTCCTGGTTCATGCCGAACACGACGCGGCGGAACACCGGCGCGACCGAGTTGTAGACGTGGACGATGGCCTGCCTGGCGCCCACGCACGATTCGACGGTGCGGCGGATCAGTTCTTCACGAGCCTGCGTCAGCACGATGATGGTGACGTCGTCCGGAATGCGCTTTTCCTCGACGAGCATGCGCACGAAGTCGAAGTCCGTCTGCGACGCGGACGGGAAGCCCACCTCGATTTCCTTCACGCCGATCTGCACGAGCTTTTCGAAGAAGCGCAGTTTCTTCTCCGGGCTCATCGGCTCGATGAGTGCCTGGTTGCCGTCGCGCAGGTCGGTGCTCATCCAGACCGGCGGCTTGTCGATGATGCGGTTCGGCCACTCGCGGTCGGCCAACGGGACGGCGGGGAAGGGGCGGTATTTGGCGGAAGGGTTGGTCAACATGGCGGTGCTCCTGATTATCAAATGCTGGTGAAGGTGTCGTTTCGATCGTGGTGGCGGGAGGCTGCCGGACGGGCCACGGACGCTAGGCCCGGCAACCGATCGGTAGTTTTAGCGAGCGAAACACCACACGTGCGCCGGCAGACAGCAGGATAGCTCCGGCGGAAATAACAGACAGCGTGGATGTGGTAGTGGCAAACATCGGTACAACTTTCCTTGGGCTACGAATCCGGCAACGTTGGCCGGGCGGGACAGCGGCGATTTACGCGCGTAGTAGCAGGGCTGCCGGCGTTAGCGCGCGGGCAAGCGATAGGGAAGTCGACAGAGGCAGAGGGGAGAACATTTCTCCACTCTAAGTGAATTTTGTTTGGCGTGTCAAGCGTTTCGTGTGTTGTCGTTTGGTCACCACGGTTTTTGCGAACAATCAACTTCTCTGGATGAGCCGAGTGTCACAGTACGCGCTTCATGTCGCCAGGAGGACACCATGCCCGTACTGAAAGGTCTCGACACGACGATGGAACTGACGCGCCACGCCCAGGCGCTGCGGGAACAGGGCTACGCGTTCGCGCTGCGCTACTACAGCCACAACGCGGCCAAGAATTTGTCGCTGGGCGAGGCGCGGGCGCTGTCGCAGGCGGGACTTGCGCTCGGCGTCGTGTGGGAAACGAGCGGCACCCGCGCCGGCTTTTTTACGCGCGCGCAGGGCCTGGCGGACGGCGCGGCGGCCTTCCGGATGGCCCGTGACGTGATTGGGCAACCGTTCGGCTCCGCGATCTATTTCGCCGTCGACTACGATCCGACGCAGGCCGATCTCGACGGCGCCGTCAGCAATTATTTTACCGGCGTGCACGCAGCGCTGTACGTGGCGGCGGAAGGCAAACCGTCGTACCGCGTGGGCGTGTACGGCTCGGGCCTGTGCTGCGGCACGCTCGTCGAGCGGGGCCAGGCGGCCCTGTCCTGGCTGTCGCAGTCGACCGCCTTCGCGGGCTCGCGCCTGTACGCGGAACAGAAGCGCTACGACATCATCCAGCTGCTTCCGGTGCGCATCCCGGGTGGCGACGGGATCGTGCTCGACATCGATCCGGACGCGACGCATCCGGACCGCGACGGCGGCCTGTTTATGGTTTGACCGAGCGTTCAGCCGACGACGACTTTCGGCGCGCCCGCCGCCATCGACCCGATGACGGCCGCGTCGCCGAAGCCTTCGCGGCGGAACAGCGCCAGCACCTCGTCGACGCTGCCCGGATCGCAGGCGACGAGCAGGCCGCCCGACGTCTGCGGGTCCGTCAGCAGCACGCGCTGCGTGTCCGTGATCGCGGCGCCCAGTTCGACGTCATGGCCGTACGCATCCCAGTTGCGGCCCGAAGCACCCGTGAAATAGCCGGCGTGGGCCAGCGCCTCGACACCCGGCAGCAGCGGGATGTTCGCCATGTCCAGCTGCGCGGTGAGTTTCGCGCCGCGCGCCAGCTCGAGCAGGTGGCCCAGCAGGCCGAAGCCGGTGACGTCCGTCAGCGCGTGCACGCCGGCCAGTTCCGACAATGCCTTGCCCGGCTTGTTCAGCTTCGTCGTGTTCGCGACCATCGCGGCATAGCCGTCCGCATCCAGTTGATCCTTCTTCAGCGCGGCCGACAGCACGCCCACGCCCAGCGGCTTGCCGAGGACGAGCACGTCGCCCGCGCGCGCATCCGCGTTGCGCTTGACCTTCGACGGGTGCACGAGACCCATCACGACGAGGCCGTAGATGGGTTCCACGGAGTCGATCGTGTGACCGCCCGCGATGGGGATGCCCGCTTCCGCGCAGATCGATTCGCCGCCCTGGATGATCTTGCCGATCGTCTCCAGCGGCAGCTTGTTGATCGGCATGCCGACGAGGGCCAGCGCCATGATCGGCGTGCCGCCCATCGCGTACACGTCCGAGATCGCGTTGGTGGCGGCGATGCGGCCGAAGTCGAACGGGTCGTCGACGATGGGCATGAAGAAGTCGGTCGTGGCGATCAGCGCCTGCTCGTCGTTCAGCTTGTAGACGGCCGCGTCGTCGGCCGTCTCGATGCCGACCATGAGCTCTTTCGGCACGGGGAAGCCGCTCGACTTTTTCAGGATCTCGGACAGCACGCCCGGCGCGATCTTGCAGCCGCAGCCGCCGCCGTGGGAGAACGAGGTCAGTTTGATGGGTTGGTCGGCGGATGGGTTCATACGGTGCCTTCGTGTGCTTGCGTTGATTGAAGAAGAAGATTATCCACCAAGTCGAGCAGGCGTGCTCGCTCGACCGCGGGGGCGAACAGCGCCGCGCGCGCGGCGCACTGGCGGCGCAGGCGCTCGGCGAAACGCGGGTCGGTCGCGCTGCGTTCGATCAGGCGGGCCAGCGCCTGCGCATCGCCCGGTGCGAACAGGCCCGCGTAGTCGTCGCCCAGCATGCCGACGTTGCCGGAGATGTTGGATGCCAGCACCGGCACGCCGCTCGTCACCGCTTCGATGATGACGTTCGCGCCGCCCTCCATGCGCGATGCGATGACCATCGCGTGGCAGCGGCGCAGCCGGCGCCGCGTCGCCATGTGGGACAGGGCGCCGAGCCAGCGGTAGGTGGACGTCGCGTCCTGCGTTTCCCACGCGCGGCGGCCGAGGTCCGCGTCGAGCGCGGCGCCGATGTGCACGAGGCGTACGCCCGGCGTGCCGACGAGGCGGGCCGCATCCATGAACGTCTGCGGATCCTTTTCGATGCGCAGGTGGCCGATCATCGCGACGTCGCGCGGCATGCGCGGCCGGGCGGGACGCAGGCGCGGCGCCGACTGGTAGATCACGTGCGTCTGCGCGCGGACGGCTTCCGGCAGCTCGTCCAGCCCGCGCGGCTGCAGCACGACGAGCGCGTGCGCGCGGGCGAGCGAGCCTTGCGCGCCGGCGTCGTCGTGGATGTCGCGGTAGAGGTCAGTGCCCGTCAGGACCAGCAGGGCAGGCCGGTCCGGATGCGCATCGCTGAACGCGGTCAGCGCGGCGGCGGAGCGGCGCGCGTGCAGCGCGATCAACAGGTCCGGTACGCCATCTCCCGGTTGCCAGCTGGGGCCGATCGTGACGCGGTAGTCGCGCGCGAGGTGGCGCCGCCAGCGGCTTGCGGTCTGCCAGTTGCCATTGTTTTCGCGGGCGGATGCGGGGCTGACGATGTGGATGTGCGCTCGTGCCATCGGTAGGAATCGGAGTCGGAATTGGTCGTACAATGATGCATGACCGTCAATCAAGCATCGTTCCGCCACGCGGGACCCAGGGAACTGGCCGTCGCATTGCAGGATGCGCGGCATTATACGCTCGCGCTGTTCGAGGCCCTCGCAGCCGCCGGCTACGACGACGCGGCCCGCGTGCCGCGCCTGCCCATCGTGAATCCGCCGTTGTGGGAACTGGGTCATACGGCCTGGTTCGCCGAATGGTTCGTGCTGCGCGGCGCACTGGACAGCCGGCCGGGCGCCGCCAGCGGCCACTCGCTGCTGGCGCGCGGCGACGACTGGTTCGATTCCGGCACCGTCCCGCACGCCGCGCGCTGGACGCTCGACCTGCCGCCGCCGGGTGCGGTGAAAACCTATTGCCACGAGGTGCTCGACCGCATCCTCGACCGTCTCGCGCACGAGGCCGACGACGACCTCGCGCTGTATCCGTATCGTCTGGCACTGGCGCATGAGGACATGCACGGCGAAGCCTTCCTGTACTCCCTGCAGACGCTGCAGTCGCGCGGCGCGCCGGCGCCGGCGCCGGCGGGGGCGCTGGCGCCACGCGCGCAGTCGACGGCCGCGGGCAGCGCGGGCGACATCGCGTTCCCCGGCGGGTCGTTCATGCGCGGCGGCGACCAGTCGAGGGGCTTCGTGTTCGACAACGAGCGAAACGCCGCGCTCGTCAAGGTCGCCCCGTTCGCCATCGATGCGGGACTCGTCAGCACGGCCGCCTACCTCGACTTCGTGCACGACGGCGGCTACGAGCGTTCGCAGTACTGGACGGAGGCCGGCCGCGCGTGGCTGATGACGCAGGAGCGCTCGGCGCCGCGCTACTGGGCGCGCGAGGGCGAGGATTGGTACACGGTGCGCTTCGGCCGGCCGGTCGCGCTCGACCTTGCGGAACCCGTGCGCCACGTGAACCTGTACGAGGCGCAGGCCTGGTGCGCGTGGGCGGGTCGCCGGCTGCCGACGGAAGACGAGTGGGAATACGCGGCGGGGTCGAACCAGCCGGGCTTTGCGTGGGGGCAGCTGTGGGAATGGACGGCGTCCGCCTTCCTGCCGTTCGCGGGCTTCGAGGCGGACCGCTACCGCGATTATTCGGCGCCGTGGTTCGGCACGCGCCAGACCTTGCGCGGCGCGTCGTTCGCGACGCCGGCGCGCTTGCGCTCGCCGCATTTCCGCAATTTCTTCACGCCGGAGCGGGACGACATCTTCGCCGGATTCCGCAGCTGCGCCTTCTGAAGCAAAATAAGCAAAACCCCCGGCACCTTGCGATGCCGGGGGTTTCTTTATGCCTGCTGAAGCTTAGCGGTCGCCGAACGTACGACGAGCCGAGTCGGCCGAGCGCGGATGCGCGCCGAAGGCCGGGCGTTCGCGGCGCGGGGCGCTTTCGCTACGGTAGCCGCCTTCGCGACGCTGGCCCTGGTAGCCGCCCTCGCTACGCGGTGCGCTTTCAGTGCGGTAGCCACCTTCGCGGCGCTGGCCCTGATAGCCGCCTTCCGTGCGCGGTGCGCCTTCGCGGCGCTGACCTTCATAGCCGCCTTCGCGACGCGGTGCGTCACCACGATAGCCTTCACCGGCCGGCTTGTGGAAGCTGCGCTGGCCCGGTTTGCCGTTGCGGCCATCGCCCGGCTTCCAGCCCGGACGCGCGCCCGAACGGGGTGCTGCCGAACGCTTCGGCTCGAAGCCTTCCACCACGTCGACCGGAATGGTCTGCTTGGTGAAGCGTTCGATGCGGCGCACGTTCATGCTTTCCGCGTGGTTCACGAGCGAGACTGCCGTACCGTTGCGGCCGGCGCGGCCCGTGCGGCCGATGCGGTGCACATAGTCTTCCGGGAACTTCGGCAGGTCGTAGTTGACCACGTGGGTGATCGACGGCACGTCGATGCCGCGCGCGGCGACGTCGGTTGCCACGAGCACGCGCACCTGGCCGCGACGCATGCTGTCCAGCGTGCGGTTGCGGGCGCCCTGGTGCATGTCGCCATGCAGTGCGGCAGCCGCGAAGCCGGCGATGTTCAGGCGGTCGGCGATCATGTCGGCGTCACGCTTGGTCGCCGTGAACACGACGGCCTGGTCCATGGTCTCGTCGCGCAGCAGGTGGTCGAGCAGGCGGTTCTTGTGCGACAGGTCGTCGACGAAGTGCACCTTCTGCGTGATGTTCTCGTGGCGGTTAGCCGCGCTCATGATCTGGATCACCTGCGGGTTCCTGGTGATGCGGCGCGCCATGTTGCCGACGACGCCATCCAGCGTGGCCGAGAACAGCATGGTCTGGCGCGATTCCGGCGTCGCGGCGACGATCTTCTCGATGTCGTCGATGAAGCCCATGTCCAGCATGCGGTCCGCTTCGTCCAGCACGAGGATCTCGAGCTGCGAGAAGTCGATCTTGCCCGACTCCATGTGGTCGATCAGGCGGCCCGGGGTCGCGACGAGGATTTCCGGATTCTTGGCCAGCAGTTGCATCTGCTTCGGATACGGCATGCCGCCCAGGATCGACACGGCGCGGATGCGGCGCATGTGTGCAGTGTACTGTTCGGTCGCGGTGGTCACCTGCAGGGCCAGTTCGCGGGTCGGGGTCAGGACCAGCATTTTCGGCTGGGCTGCCTTGAAACGGACGCGCTCGCCACGAGCACGTGCTGCCTGCGCTTCCTGCGCAGGGGTGCGGCCGGCCGCGGCCGGTTCGGCGTCGGCGAATTTGTGCAGGGAGGGCAGCATGAATGCCGCCGTCTTGCCGGAACCGGTTTGCGACGAGACCAGCAGGTCGCGGCCCGCGATCGCTGCCGGCACCGCCTGCTCCTGCACCGGGGTCGGCTTTTCATAGCCGGCCTGGAAGACTGCCTTGACGATGGACGCGTGTAAGCCTAGTGCTTCAAAACTCATTGTTTAACTTTACTTTCGGTATGGATCAGTGAGCGTCCACGCTATTCGGAGCGGAACGCGAAATAGCAACGCGAGCCAACGATACGAAATGACTCTGAAACGAAAGAAATTTCGGCACAAAAGCTTTGCGCCGGGACGGTGCCAGTTTCGGCACACAGGGCGGGAGGGCTTTATGGAGAGGCACCCTTCGTGGGTGCCTGGGCTTGCGTAGCTGCTAGTGGTACTGCTGTCGGCGAACTGCCATGTTTATTGCAGCGCACAACCAACACTATACCGTACTTTTGAATAGCGTGCACGGCACGCGTCCAGATGTGCGCGTATTGACGGGCCGCGGGCCCGTCGCGTGGTCGAAACGATACGAAATCAGCGGCGCTTGCGGCCGTTGGCGTTGACGGCCGGCTTGGAGCCGCGCGACACGCGGCTCTTGATCTCGGCCACGGCATGCGCGGCGCTGGCCTTGAAGCGCTGGGCGCCGGACAGCTTGCGGCCGTTGCGGCGCGATTCGCCGCGGTCGGCTTCCAGCATCATCGACGCGTTTTCGACGATGCTTTCGGCGATGTCGTTGCTCGCGGTGGCACTGGTCTTCGGCACGAGGATGGTCGAGCCGGCCTTCAGGCGCATCTGCGGCGGGATATTGTTGGCCTGGCGGATGACTTCCGGGGTCGTGCCCAGTTTCGCGGCCAGCGAGGCGATGCTTTCGCGGGCCGAAGTGATCTTGTGCGTGGTCCAGGTGGACAGCGCGCGGCCCCATTGCGCGAGGTTCAGGTTGAACTTCTCGGCGTTTTCCTTCGGCAGCAGGATCTTGGTCGATTCGCCCGTGATCACGGGCTTCTTGAATTGCGGGTTCAGGGCCTTGAATTCGTCGACGGACATCTCCGCCAGCTGGGCGGCCACGGCCAGGTCGATGTCGGACGTCTTGTCGACGGCGACGAAATATGGCGTGTTGTCGATCGTCGGCAGCGCGACGCCGTACTGGGCCGGATTGGCGATGATGTTCTTGACGGCCTGCAGTTTCGGCACGTAGTTGCGGGTTTCCGCCGGCATCAGCTCGGCCAGGCTCTCGAAGTCGGTCGGCTTGCCCAGCGCGCGGTTTTTCTGGATCGCCTTCTGCACATTGCCTTCGCCCCAGTTATAGGCGGCGAGGGCCAGCTGCCAGTCGCCGAACATCGTGTACAGGCGCTGCAGGTAGGTGAGGGCGGCGTCGGTCGAGGCGAGTACGCCGCGGCGCTCATCCTTGAACATGTTCTGCTGCAGGTTGAAGTCGCGCCCCGTGCCCGGCACGAACTGCCAGATGCCGGCCGCGTCGGCGTTCGACAGGGCCTGCGGGTTGAACGCGGATTCGATCACGGGCAGCAGGGCCAGTTCCGTCGGCATGCCGCGCTTTTCCAACTCCTGCACGACGTGGTACAGGTACAGCGACGCGCGGCCCGAGGTGCGCGTCAGGTAGTCCGGACGGCTCGCGTACCACTGCACGTGCTTGGCGACGAGGGCGTTGTCGATGTCGGGAATGGCGTAGCCGCTGCGGATGCGGGCCCACAGGTCGGGGTCCTTGTAGTCGTCGGACTTGGACGGGGTCGGGGATTGCGGCAGGATCGCCTTGGCCATGGCGGCCGCGCTGCTGCTGCTCTGGGCGATCGGGCTCGGGGCGCTGTCGGCGGCGTGGCTGATCGCGGAGACGGACAGGAGCGCGATGGCCAGGGCGTAAGTGGAGCGAGTCGTTTCGTTCATAGCTTTCCAGTGTTGCGTCCAGGAACGGCAGGACTGACGAGTGAAGTCGGAGTGTACGGACCAGTTACCGAGTCAGTCAAGAAATATGTCGGCGCAGTTACAAAAAATCTTGTCTATTCTTTTTGCTAACGAGGACACCCGTTAAGACGATATATGCGGGGGGTATGGTTCCAGCGAGCTAGTCTTTGAATGACGAAAATCAAGCGCTTTGGTAGATACCCCTGGGTGTATATGAAATTTCGACGGAGAAAATCGGTGCTTTCACGAGCCCGGTATTGTCAAATTTGTACCTGGACTTCATGGACTGCCGGGTAATACCAGCCTGTCTTTCAAGTTAGTCCGGCTTGTCGGATGTTCCATGAGAGGACGCAAAAAGCGTACAATTGCCGTCTCTGCACCAAGCAGTTTTGTATTTTTGGAAAGCATCGAATGAGCACTACCAACGAGAACGTGGACGATGACGCCATCATCGCCGCCACCCGGCGCTGGGTCGACCGCGCCGTGATCGGCCTGAACCTTTGTCCGTTCGCGAAGGCGGTGCAAGTGAAGGACCAGGTGCGCTATGTCGTCTCCCACGCGCGCACGCCGGAATCCCTGCTGGACACGCTGATGGACGAGCTGCAGCTGCTGGCCGACACGGACCCGGAGCAGGTCGACACGACCCTGCTGATCCACCCGTACGTGCTGCAGGATTTCCTGGACTTCAATGAATTCCTCGACGTGGCCGACGCCGCCGTCGAAGACATGAGCCTGGACGGCGAGCTGCAGATCGCCAGCTTCCACCCTGATTACCAGTTCGCGGACACGGACCCGAACGATATCGAGAACTTCACGAACCGTTCGCCTTACCCGGTGCTGCAGCTCTTGCGCGAAGACAGCATCGACCGTGCCGTGGAAGCGATCCCCGATGCGGCCGAGATCTTCGAGAAGAATATCGAGACCATGGAACAGCTCGGCCATGAAGGCTGGGACAAGCTCGATGTCGGCCCCGCCCGTTGACGCGCAGCAGGGAACGCCCCTGCCGGTGAGGCCGGACACGCCCTGTGTCGCAGTCTGCTCGACCACCTTCGACGACATCTGCCGCGGCTGCGGCCGGACCGTCGTCGAGGTGGCCCACTGGGTCTCGATGACGGCCGAGCAGAAGGAAGTGGTGTGGCAGCGCATCCTGGCGCAGGGCTACCCGCGCCGCAATACCTGATCAGAACGTCCCGACGAAATCCCGCTTGCCGATCTCCAGCCCGTTATGGCGCAGGATGTCGTACGCCGTCGCGGCGTGGAAATAGAAGTTCGGCAGCGCGTAGTGCAATAAATAAACCTGGCCCTTGAACTGGCGCTGGTTGGCGCCCGTGCCGATCGTCACGTCGCGGTCGCCGCCGGCATCCACCGCCTCGCGCGCCACCGTGTCCAGGAAGGCCAGCG
>Ga0308166_1004899_pt1 | contig 10471 bp, 7 predicted proteins | sample PhyCR2_2_FD_202137 | JGI IMG/M metagenome (GOLD analysis project Ga0308166, IMG submission 202137) | Phyllosphere microbial communities from UC Gill Tract Community Farm, Albany, California, United States - DLSLCC.R2 | ecosystem: Host-associated > Plants > Phyllosphere > Unclassified | place... | reverse complement strand
CCAGTGGGAAGCACAACCAGATGCCGACAGTACTACAGAGGGGCAGTCATTAGCGATCCTGGGTGCTATCTATATCTATCAGGCTACCAAGGAACCAAAGTACCTTGAACTTGCAAAAAAGTACTTTGATGGGTATCACCTGGCCTTCTATCGTGGGGTAGCATTCCCTGATCCACCGGATGGCTTACTACGCTGTAACTGGATAGCCAATGGTAAGGAACCGGTACTGGCAAACTACCCATTAGATCCAGAGTATCCCACTCATGGTGGATTCAAAGGGGTACTATTCAACTGGACTAACGGACGTACTCAGATACCTCATGGTTCTCCTAACTACGGAGAGTATCTCGATGCTGTATGGTTCGCGTTCCCGGAACGTGCATCATTAGGCTGGAACCAGGTAAACGCAACCGTGTATGCATGGTTAGCTGATGAAGACTCTATCAATTGGGATGTAAAAGCTCCTACCTTTCCTGTTAGCTGGATAGTAGACCGTACCGGGCGAAAGGTAGACAGTAACGGTGATGTACTGGAAGAAGGGCTAACAAGCCAGATCGGTACAGTACAGCTCAAAGATACTTCTATCAATGGCATGTACCGCTTCAACTATGCAACACGTAACCCGGTAGAACATGGCGGTTATCTCTTAGGACGTAATGAACGTTGGCACAACAGACCCGTACATGTACCTATCGATAACTATGGTGATCTCGATTTTAGCGATAATGCTTCCGATGCTGAATTGTGGTTCTGCCAGGCCAGTAAATTACTCTGGGATATCACAGGAGATCGGCAGTACTGGTTAGCGTGGCAAAACTCTCTGATTACCTGTATTGGGTACTCAGACATTGATAAGTACGATCAGTTTTTCCGTAAATCTACAGCAGCGATTACACCGTTCACAGATGGTATTTCTTATGACTACTTTTATCCCAGTGATCAGGTAGCTACATACTCACGAGATGAGCAAGGGTTCATTGTTATCAATCAAAGTGCAACAGCTCAAACTACGTTAGAACAGCAATCAATATGGTTTAAGTTCAATAACTCAAGTAATTTCTATGTAGAGTATGGCGGTGTAGATACAGCGGGTAGTGCTTTGAGTCTCGCAGTATCACTAACAGTTAATAAAACGAAAACAGAAGAGGGTGCTATTAAGTACCGTTGCGGTCTGCCAATCACTACTACAGATGGCAGTATTACGGCGATGAATGTACCAATGAATCATTTTACACGGATCAGTAAACCAGACGGCGGGCAGTACCTTACAGCCGATCTACGTATGATTAGTGATTATGGTTCTAATACTGTTACCAAGTTTGAGTACCAGTCAGGTATTGCAGGCAAGTACTACGATAATGTTGTTACAAGTACTATGGACAGTGACGGCGGTATGGTTGTTGGTTTCTGGATTTTTGATAATGAGAAACAGGATATTGGTACTTTCACTTACCGTAGCTATAACGATAATTTTAACTTTCGTATTAGTGATGATAACAACTGGCGTTGGTGGGCTATGTTACCAGCAACTAATGGTGAATGGGTTACGAAAGTATTTTCAATTACAGATTTTAAACTTAATAGTTATCAACCAGATCATCCATTAGTTACAGATCCAGAAGATGGGGCAGAAATTCAACCCGACCCAATTCCGGCTTCACCAACATTGACGGGTAGAAAAGATTTTACGTTACTACTTGATGATGATCCTGTAGACGGTGTATCTGGACGTATTGACTGGTATTGTATTAATGATTTGCCAGAACTATATGATGATGGCGGTACGGGTGATTATTCGGTATTACTTAGTTTGACTTTCAATGATAGTACAGGTAACGGTTATACTGCACGTCTCGGTGATTGTACAATCAAACAATATATGCTCGATAGTCTTGCTTATACGCCAGGGTTAATACCGTTCAGCAACATTACAGATCCATATGCACAGCTTTATTCTGGCTGGAGGGGATTACCATATCCGGGGTATCAACTGCCCGCTATATGGTGTTTTAAAGGCACTCCAATTGATGAGGTTAGACTAAATAACAGTATCGATTTCCTGTGTGATGCACAAAACTGGTTTACTAATAAGTTCAAACCAACCTTACCTGGCCCATGTGCACAGGCTTTTGTATGGAACAGACAAGACGCATTAGCGTACTTACCAGATGGTGAGGAACCAGATACGTTTATCATGCAGCACTGGTATGCAGAAGCCTGGTCAGGTTATGAACCTCGTGCCTTTTTTGCCGGATGTGATGTAGTACATGAACTTTATCAACGTGGTGATTATGCAATACCTCAGAACATCATTACGTACTGCCAGAACTGGATGAACTACCTGAAGTGGTTCATGAAAAACAATGATGGTCATGCACCAACATATTTTAAAGATACTGGTGAAGTACTTTACGATGGTTTTACAGGTCATATGTCTGGTTTGTGGTTAGCCGGGGCTTCAATGATGGCAATTGCTGGTTATCCAGATCACGAGCTATTAGATCTATTGTTTACAGAGATTCAAAATAACTACGATGTAATTACACCAAATCATGTAATGAATGGTTGCTGGAGTCCTGCAATCAGAAGCGGTAATGAGACAACAGAACAAAATAATAGTATGTACTTTGGATTCTATACAGGGGAACTACTCAGAGGTTTAGGGCTTTATATGAAGTACTACAACCTTTATATATAAATAAGAAGAAGGGGTGAAAAGGAATTTCACCCTAAATTTAAAGGAATAAATTATGTTTAATTCAATTTTTGTTGGTAACAACGTTAAGGTAGAAATCGCTGATGCACCAGTAGGTGGCGGCCAGGCTACTTCTTTTACAACTGTTGAAGATGTTAGTGCGTTCCCAGCCGCAGCAGGGGCAGAAAGTACTGTTGTAAGTGTGAATGTTTTTGGCGAGCAATATGCAAAAAAATTAGTTGGTAGTCGTAGCGTACCTGATCTTAACCTTTCAGTACTATGGCGTCCGGGTGCAGTAGGCCAGGAGAAACTTGCCGCTGCTGCAACTTCCCAGCAACTGATTCAGGTTAAAGTAACCTATTATCAAAATCCAGGTTTTACAGGTTCAGCTTATTATTCTGTAGTGAATGGTTATGTAAGTTCTGATGCAATCTCTGGAGATTTTGACAGTGCTGTTAACCGTGATTTTGTTATCTCTGTAACTGGTGCTCCAGTAGCTACTGGTGAAGTATCTGGAGAATAATGAATGAACTTTGATAATTTAATGAAAGTTATTGGCATAAAACTTACCCCATTCAAACTTACAGAAGAAGTTACAGTTTATATCAAACTACCATCAATTAAAGATAACGCAGAAGTTGCTGATCCATTCAAAGCGATTTTTTATTGTGTAGTGGATGAGTCTGGTAAACAAGTATTTGATTCAGCAGAACAAGTAGAAAAAAATGTAGATCTAACCATTCAGCTAAAGCTGAATAATGAAATTGGTCGTGTGTTTGCTGAAGCATTCAAACCGGAAGATGTAGAGGTAAAGTAAGACGCGATCCGATTTTAAAATTGGGCCTATCGCTACTTAATAAAAATGGGTGTGGTGTGGAAGAACTCTGCACCATGCCCATTTTGCTTTTTTACTACCTCTTAATTTATAACGAAACAGTAAATCCTGATTCTGCTCAGATAGAACAGATTCGCCATACAGAACTACTACAGGCTATATGGTTGAGTACTGGTAATATAAAAAGGGAAGATATTCCTAAGTTTAATATTCATGAATTAGATTCTTTGAATTTAGTGTCTAACCAAACACTGACAGAACGACAAGTAGAAAGAGAGAAGCGGATCGCAGAACAAAATAAAAATAACATGCTCACATGGATGGGAGTAAAACCGAATGGCACAAAATAATACACAGGCAATGATATTTGAAATCAGAGGTGATGAATCTGGTTTACAGAGATCATTAAAAAATGCCGCAAATAGTATCGGTGATTTTAGTAACAGGGCAGGGGGTTCGTTCTCTGGTATTACTGCTGGTTTATCACAAACACAAATAGCTGTAGGTAGTTTAGCTGGGGCTGTTGGTGTAGCTGGTTTAGCAATTGCTGGTACTATGGCAAAAGTATCAGAGCAGTCAGAAAAAGCTTTTGAAATTTTCCAGGCTGGTTCTTTATCTCAAATGGGTATTACTCAACTACAGCAAATGGCTAACATATATGCGACTGTAGGATTAACTATTGAGAATATTGCCGATCAACAGAAAGACTTAAAGGATCGTATAGGCGATGCCCTAACTAATGGGGCTGGCAGTATGCTTACTGACGTTATTCAGCCATTAAAGTTGAACATACTTGAATTACAAAAGATGGCAGATGCTGGCGAAGATGTTTATGCACATATATATTTCGCTGCAAAAGCTCAGGGTTTAAGTGCTTCTCAGATGGTCAATATGTTTGAGACTATGGGTAGTGACGCTGCTAAAAGGCTTACAGTGCTCAAGCAATATAACAGCGAGCAAGAGTACAATAATAAATTAAGTACTCAACAAGTTCAGCTAACTGAAGAACAAAGTGCAGCATTTGAAAAATATCGTGCAAGTACTGCAACATTATCTATCGCTTGGGAAAAATGGAATAACTCTGCTATCGCACCTATTGCGAGTAATCTTGCAGATATTCTAAATCTAATGACCCGTATCCTAAACAGTAAGCCCGTAGCTGCCGCAGCCGCTGCAACTGGTCAGGAAGGGTTAGATCGCGTTAAAAACTATCAGCAAGGTTTTCAACAAAACCTACTCAAAAATAGTTCTATCTTTGGACAGCAGTTAGCAGAACAAAGTGAGAAAGATTCAAAACAGCTTAGTAATAATTTAACTTTTGCAGTAGGACTTGCACAGGCCAATTTAGATAATCTTAAGAGTACTATTGCTGATTATAGTAAGGGCGTAGAGAAAAGTACTATTACTGCCTCAATGAAAACTTTCCAGACAGCGAAACAGGCTACTCAGGCTTCTATCGATGCTCTGGATGTACAGTACAAGCAGACCAAGGAAGCAATTGAGAAGAGTGTACTTAAGGCTTACGGCGGCAATACTAAAGCCATGCAGGCCGATATCGATACGCTTAGTGAAGGTTACAAAAAGAAACGTGCAGATCTCGTAAAAAGTTTAACTGCTGAAGAGGACAAGGCCGCCGACGCCGCCAAGAAGAAAGCAGAGGCTGAAGGGAAGAAGGCTGAAGCAGCTCAGAAGCAAGTAGAAGCTAAACGCATCCAGGCACAGAAGGTACTACAGCAAACCCTAACCGCTATCGCCGGTACTGGTGCTCAGGTACAGGTACAGCAGTTCAATGAACAACAAGACGCAATCGAAACCCGTATACGTGATAGTGCTAAAACGTTAGGCACTTCTGAGGCAGAAGTTACAGAGATGCTCAAAGGTCAATACGAATCCCGTAAGCGTATGTTCAAAGAGATGACGGAATCAATGTTAAACGAGTCCGACCCTAAGAAGCTGGCACAGAACATTGCCGCTATCGGTGGGAATAACATCAACGGTACTCAACTCTCTGACATACAGAACGCACAGGATGAACGTCTTGGTATTGATACTACTAATCCGTTCCAGATGACAGCAGGGCAAAGTACTCTTGATAAGATTAATACTGACGGCCAGGCAGAGATTGCACTAAACCAACAACTGTATGAAGCCAAGTTACTTGGGTATCAGCAGTACCAGGATCGTATGGCAGCTATCAATGATGCCACCAGTAATAAGATCGCTCAGGCTAATACCGATGCTGCTAACAAGACTCTCAGCATGTACGCAACTGGTGCTGAAAATCTCGGTACTATGATGGCCGGGGCATTTGGTGAGTCTAATGCCGCAGCCGTTGCAAGTTTCGCCATCTCCAAAGGCGTAGCCGTGGCCCAAAGTATGATCAACATACAGCAAGGTATTAGTGAGGCAATGAAGCTCGGTTGGCCCCTGGGTATCCCGGCAGGTCTCAAAGTTGCAGCGGAAGGTGCCAAGATCATGAGTACCATCAAGGGTACAAAGATTCAGGGACAGGCACATGATGGGTGGGACTCTTTACCCAGTACTGGTACTTACAACTTGGAGAAAGGTGAGCGTGTAGTAGGGAAGTCATTGAACCAGGATCTTACAAAGTACCTAAGCAATCAGGGAAGTAGTAGCTCTGGTGATATTAAAATTGATGCCCCGTTAATTATCCAGAATGCTGGAGAACTTTCAGATAGTAAGTTTCAGGAAATGTGTGATAAGCACGCCGATACTTTAGTACAGGTAATTCGTAAGTCTCAGAAGAAAAACGTATAAATACAATGTAGCCCACAGGATGTGGGCTTATTAATAAAGGATTATTAAATGTTTAATAACGCATTAATCAGCGAATATGTACTATCTGATAATATTCCACAATATCAAAATCAAACATGGTCGGGTGAAACTATTACCCGTATGGTTGGAGTACAGTACTATACCCTCAGTTTTAAAGTAACATTGAACAAGATGTACCGTAATGAGTTAGCAAACTTCTATGCTTCATATGCCTATGGTAAGCCGTTCGATATGTCGTTAGGATGGTGGGGTTCATATACTGGTACTCAAACATCAGGTATTCAGGCTACCGGGGCAAGAGCTGCCGGAGCAACTTCTATTGCCGTTACACAAAATACTTTAGAGATTGGTAGTTTAGTACAATTCAATGGACACAAAAAACTATATAGAGTTGTCGGTAACAATGGTTACACCATTACTATATTCCCAGGCTTAACGAGAGCCATCCAGACAAGTGAAGTACTCAAGTACGATAACTTGCAAGGTTCTTTTATCCTAACGCCTCAGAACGCTACCTATCAGCTTCCAAGTACTAACGTTATTGAAGTGACAATTCAAGCCACTGAAAACATAAGGGGGTAATATGTCAATTCCAAATAATGTACTGAATAATCCAGTACTGGTGAACTACTGGAACATGATGAGAGGGGATAGTAAAAGTATCCTTACAGAGAAAGAACTATACCAGTGCGGGATTATGGTTAAGTTGATAGACCTGTTACCAGCTCAAGGAAGTAATATCTATCTGACAGACTCTATTGCAGATCAGAACTATAACGGTATCGTTTATCAATCTGTACCAGACTTTCTTGATTCAAGCTTTGCAAACTATGTTGAGAAGAACCAGATAAACAATAATGGTACTTCTTTCAAGGTTAGTAATGTTAATCAAGACTATCTATCAATGGCGTTACGCGGTTTATGGAATGATGCAAAGGTTAATATCTGGATGGGTATTGTTAATCCTGCTGATGGTTCGATTCTTCACGCCTACCGGATCTTTAGTGGGTATGTCGATTACTTCAGCTCAGATTTTAATATGCAGGGTACAGACACTACCAATACAACAACAGTTACACTGAATAGTATCTGGAAAAAATTAGATCAAACTCAACGGTTACTATCAAGTACCAGCATACATCAAAGTACTCATGCTAATGATCACTTTTTTGACCTAATTAATATTCTCAACGCGAGTGAGCAGAACTGGAAGAGTAGTAAGAAATAATTATGAAAAATGGATTTATAACAGAGTATCTTAGTACTTTGGCAGGGAAGCCATTAGTTTATGGTGAGAACGATTGCCACGTTATGGTACTCACAGTAATTGATATGATCACAGGTTCTGATTACCGTGATGAAATATATCAGAAATACAATACACCAACAGCAGGTAGAAAATATGCAAAAGAACATTGCTCATTTCCTACATTACTCGGGTTATGTAAAGAGAAAGGCGAATTAGTTAATGAACCATTAGACGGGGATATTATTATTGCATCAGGCCATAGTACTGTGTACTGGCGGGGCAAGGTAGTAGTACTTTCAGAAGATAAAACTAAATATGTCATTTCTTATTACAACCCGGATCAAAAACAAAAAATATACAGATTTACGGGGAGTAATAAACAATGGCAGTTGCAGCATTAGGAGTAGCATTAATCGCCGGGGCAAGTGCAGCGGCTGCGGCTTATGCAGCAGGACTATCAGTACTGGCAATCGTCGCCATCGGTATCGGTACTGCTGCCCTCAGTTATATTTCATCATCACAGATGATGAACATTGGTCAATCAGGAGTTTCATACCCCAGTACTGGCAGCAGTAACGCCCGGTCAACGAGTCCCAGTACTGGTATACCCATAGTGTATGGCGGTACTAACCGGAACAATCTTGATCCTGCATATACGAAGGTAGGATCGATCGTGGTCTGGCAGAACGTGCACCAGGGAACGTCTAACCAGCTCTGTACGGTACATGCAATCAGTATCGGTGAGATAGGTTTAGAGCCAGGTGCCGGTACTGCTGGCGGTGGAGTTATCAAACAACTCTACATTGATAACGCACCAATCCTCGTTAATGGGGCATTCATTACCGCCGAGGGGCAACTACCCCAGTCAATGTTATTACCAAAATTTAGAAATTATCTTCAGATAGAAGTACGTTTCGGTAAGCAGTCTTACGGCGGTGCAATGACACTGGCCCGTCAATATGGCGGTCGCTGGACAGATGAAATGCGGGGTGATGGTTTAGTACAGATTTGCACGGTAATTAAAAAAACTAACGATTCATTAATTGATGGTATTTTAACAAACATGAATTACACCCTCTCAGTAGAGATGAAAGGGCGGCTAATTTATGATCTTACAGATAATATCAAAAAACCAAGTTCAAACCCACCAAGCCAGATTTATGACTTTATTACGAATACAGAGTTTGGATTTGGATTAAACCCGAACGATATCGATATTACAAGTTTTCGCAATATGGCGAACTACTGTAAGGCAAACCACTTTTATTCAAATGGCTCTATCCAGTACGATAAATCTTACAAAGAAAACATTGAAGCGATGTTGAGTACTTTCGGTGGCGTTCTGTATGAATCGAATGGTGTTCTTTATCTTACCGTAGATGCTCCAGATCTTGCAGAACAACATTTTGATGAAAGTAATATCATCGGTAGCGTCAACATTACTACAGGTACTAAATCGGAATATGTTAATACGATGGATAGTACTTACACGAATCCCGAGAATGACTATTCAGAAGATATTATTCGTTTTCCAAGTGATGCAATCAATAACGATACAGTAGTAAAAGATGGCTATATCATTAAGAAAGATTTGAACTACAAATGGATTCAGGACAAAACTCAGTTAGCAACACTAAGTAATATTGAGCTATTAAAATCAAAGTACATTCACAATACAATCACTTTTAATACTTACATTACTGATATGAAAGTATTTGATGTTTTCACCATCAGTTTTAAAGAAGCTGGTTTTGAAAACAACAAGTACCGGGTAGTATCTCGTACTGTACCAATGACAGTAGATAAGACGGGTATCATTCAGATTACTGCAATCTCGTATGATGATGGTATCTATCAGGGTAAAGATCCGGGACGATTCCCACAGGAAGGGCTAACCAACCTACCGAACCCAACCTATGTTGCCCCACCAAGCAACCTAAGAGCACAGCGTTTAGGTGCTACGGCTTCTGGTAATGCGGTACTACTCTCATGGGATCTGAGTCAAGATACCTCAGTACGTGGTTACAAGATTCGGTACAAGCGTAGCGATTCAACTACCTGGATCAACATTGGCAACGTAGGCCAGTACTCAACCAGTTTCGAGATTTTGAATCTTGTATATGGTGTTCAGATTGATTTTGGTATCGAAGCGTACAATACCCTTGGTTATTCATCAGAGTTAGTTGCTATCTACAACCAGATGCCACAAGTCATCTTTGCACTACCGAAGATTACTAATCTGGATATGGTGAATGATGATTTAAGCTTAAACCAAACATATGCACAAGATTTCATATTTCAGTGGGATGATCAAAGTTCTACAGTAGTAAACGGTAAAACCTTTGCAGACTTCTTTAAGTACTATGAGATCCGCGTATATGACCGTTACCGTAAGTATATTAAATCGTACTATACAACTACCAATACCTGGACATATACCTTTGCAATGAATACGAGTGATGGTCTAAACCGTTATAGAGTATTCGGTATTATTGCACACGGCTGGGGTACTGGTATCTACTCAGAAGAAGTGCAGATTGAAGTAAGCAACCCACAACATCCACAATTATTGGGTATTAATCTAAAAAGTGGATTTGATTCAGTATTCATTGATTGGACAGAATCAAACATTCCTGATTACACCGGGATCGTAATGCAGATCGCCAAGGATGAGGGGTTTAGTTCAGGCTCTAAGTACTTCAGCTCTACTAACCGCTATAGTACTTCATTCGGTATTGAGGACGGATCTTGGTATGCACGCGTAGCCGCCTATGATGTGTTCGGTCAGGATGAATTGGTATGGTCGCCTACTATCGGTTTCAACCAGAACACGAAAGTACCGTACAGTAAGCTCAATGATGATGTAGTTGATAATCTTCTAAAAAGTGATGTT
>Ga0308166_1004897_pt1 | contig 10472 bp, 5 predicted proteins | sample PhyCR2_2_FD_202137 | JGI IMG/M metagenome (GOLD analysis project Ga0308166, IMG submission 202137) | Phyllosphere microbial communities from UC Gill Tract Community Farm, Albany, California, United States - DLSLCC.R2 | ecosystem: Host-associated > Plants > Phyllosphere > Unclassified | place... | reverse complement strand
CTGTTTGGCCACCCGCTGATGCTGTTTACCACCCAGCGTTCCGGCGCGCGTGCCGGTGATATTTTACCGGTCACGCTGGACAGCGAACGTGCGATGCTGTTCGACGCCGCATCACAGCGCCGCCTGTAATTGCACGTTTAAGCGATCAAAACGACCAGCGCACCCCGGCATTGTAGCGCCAGCCTTTGACGCCGTTGCCGGCAATCTCTTTGCGGTAATCCGCCTCGGCATACAGCGCCACGTTGTTGATCAGCGTCGCCGTGCCGCCGAGGCCGACGTCCCACATCTGGCCAAATTTGCCGCTGCTGAAGCTCTGGCTCAGGTCGCTGTCGCTGGCGCCGACCCTGACCTGCGCCGTTCCGCCCCAGCCGCGATAGTAGTTAGCGCGCAGATACGGCGTGTACTGGTTCTGACTGCTGTCCTGCCAGCTGCGCGCCACACGCGCGCCGAGCCGGCCTATGGTTTGATCGTAATCGTTATAAGAGACGCGCGCGCCGTCAGCATCGGTGAAACTGTCCATGTTCATACGCAGCCAGCTAACCTGTGCCTGCGGTTCCAGGCGCACATCACCCGCCAGCATCAGCGGATAGCCAGACTCGACTGACGCCGTCCAGCCGTGCCCTTTGGGTTTAGCGACCGCTTTCTGCCGCGCAATGTCGGTTTCGCCACGGTAGCCGCTCCAGCTCAGCGAACCATCTACATACCAGCCACTGCTGCGCAGCCAGGTGCCATAAAGTGACAACGTATCGCTATCAAAGCTGGTGGAGCTGTACCCGTCAGCGGCATGCGGGCGAATGCGCGTGTTGCCGCGCGTATAGGCGACGCCGCCGCGCACGCTATCTTCAGCGCCATCGGCGCGCAGCAAATTGCCGCCGAGCTGTACGGCGCTGTAGTTGAGGTCGAAATCATAACCCCAGGCATCCAGGCCGCGATTGCTTCGATACTGCAAATCCGAACCGAGATAGCGGATAAACATCTCTGCGTTGTCTGCCGGCTGCTGGCGCAGTTCGCCGAGTCGCTTATGCAGATCGTCAGTGACTGCCAGCGAGTAGTACGCCAGCCCGACCGGTGCGGAGATCCAGGACGGCACCTGCGGCGTGACCGCCGGACGCACCGCCTTAACCGCACTGCCCGCCTGCGGCTGGCACAGCGAGCCATCGCTGCAGATGAAGTTGTTTGCCAGACGATAGTCCCATGCGTTGCCGCCTGCGCTGCTGCCCGGTGCAAAGCTGTACAGACCATACTGCCACGGCCCGGCTGCCACATAGCCATTGCTCAGCCTGAAGCTGTCGGCGCTGGCGCTGCCGGTCACCTGCACCAGCGAAACGCCTTCGCTGACGGCAATTACGTTGTCACGATTAGTGTCCAGCAGTCCGCCGCCCTGCAGGCGGTCATCCACCCAGGTGGTGCCGCTGGCGTTACCGTTAACACGCAGCACGTCGCTGTGGGTGGCTGTCGAATTGAGCTTCAGGCGGCCCTGCGCGGAGGCCAGACTACCTTCGATGGTCAGGGTATTTGCCGCCACATTGCCACCGTTGGTCAGGTCGAGCGTGCCGGCATTATTCACTACCAGCGAATCATTGCTGGCCCCCTGCAGCCGCGCGTTGACGCCATCGCCGGCGAACAGCGTGGATCCGGCATCGATATTGATGGTGCTGTGCGCCAGTTTAATGTTGTCGCTCAGCGTCCACTGCGTATCGATGAAGTTCAGCGTGCTCCAGCCCGCGCCGAGGTTGGTGCCTTTGGTGAGATCGTCCTGCCGGAACGAACCGCCGCGCGCATTGAGCTGGCTGAGGTTCAGCGTGCTATCCGCGCCGCCGCTGGTGATATGGCGGGTCTGGTTCAGGCTGATAGCCTGCACCGTCGCCTGATTCGCACTGCCGTCACCCATACTCAGGCCGCCATCCAGCGTGCCGCCCGTAACCAGCAGCGTATCGCTGCCGTTGCCGGTGTTCACTTCGCCCGTGACTTTGCCCGCCAGCAGTGCCACCACATCACGGGTCGCGCCGCCCGCCACTACCACCTGATCGGCGTACGGCGCATCCAGCGTGCCCTGGTTGATAAACACCGTCTCGCCGCCGCGCAGATCGATGAGCGGTGCGACGCGGCTTTGTGAACGGATGGTGCCCTGGTTGATCACCTGGCTGGCGCTGCGGGTGACAATCGCCGAACCGCCATCGGCATCGCGGATATCAATCAGGCCCTGAGCGATCACCCGTCCACGGGTGTTGGCACGCACGCCGGTGCCGCTGCCGTTGACTTCAATGCGGTAGTCGCGCCCAATCACTAAATCGTTGCCCGTGGTCGATCCATCTGCGTTTTCAAAACGATAGCCGGTACCGCCTGCGCCGACGTGAATCTGCGCGCTACCCGCCGGATCGAACGAGGTGGCCGAGCGGATGCCGGTGCCACCGTTAGCCTCGAAGCGCACATTACTCAGCGAAATATCACTGATGCCGGCGCGATTGTTCAGCGCAGTGCCGCTGCCGTAAGCGCCGATGATGATGTCGTTGGCTTCAAAGCGCTGCGCACCGCTGTCGAGCAGCAAACCATCGGCTTTGCCGTAAGCCGCCAGCGTGCTGGCCCCCTGCCCGTCGCCGTAAATTTTCATCGCGCCGCCGGAGCCCACGCGCAGCGCGGCGATGCCATCATTCACCCGTAAGCTGCTGTCGAGCGGGACATACTGGCCATAACCGCTGCTGACATCCACGCCGGTGCCGCTGGCAACGCTAACCGTGCCGCGGTTGATAAAGTTACCGCCATCGTGCACCCGGGCCCCGGTACTGTTGCGGCCACGCAAATCCACTACGCTCTGCTGCTGATTAAACAGGCGCGCGTCGCCGCTGACATCAAACGCCGTGGCGTTGCGCCCGGTGCCGGTGATGAGCGAGGCGGCGTAGACCTCGGTGCCATCGCCTGTCGCCTGCGCGCCGAGGGTGTTTTTGCCGTTCAGCGCGATTAGGCTGGTAATAATCCCCTGCGCGCGATCGCTGGCGCGCAGCACGGTGGCACCCTTACCGGTGACCTGATAAACATCGGTGCTGGATACCAGCGCATCCGTCCCGCTGACCACGATGCCGGTGCTGTCTCTGCCGCTCAGCGTGACGTTGCCAAAGCCCTGGTTGTACAGCCACGCGCCGTTGCGGATGTCATACAACGTCGAATTACGGCTGCTGACATCAACCGGGCTGCCGTTGACGATCAGACGTGAGCCGGGATCGAAAGCCTGATAGCCAATCTGCTGCGCATCGTGGAACACCACGCGGCTATTGGCGCCCAGCGTAATACGGCCGCCGGCAAAGGCTTTCGCTCCGACCACGTTATCGCCGTACAGATTAATCGTACCGTTCTGGTTAATTCGCCCCAGTTGGTGATAGGAAACCGCACCAAAGGTGGTGGTTTGCCGGGCGCTCTGGCCGCTGTAAAGATTGAGCGTGCCGCTGTTGGTAATTTCCGTCAGGGTTTTGCCGTCGCCGGCCCCCGGATAGCCATCAGCAAACAGCGCCCGGCCATTGCGCAAAATATTGATGTCGCCGCTGTTATTAACCGTGGCGCCATACTGCGCGTAGATACCCGTTACGCCTTCACCCCGCAGGGAGATAGCGCCGCGATTCACCAGCCGCGCATGATTCATCACGGTAAACGGCTGCTGGTTATTGGCGCGGCCGTCTATCGCCGCCTGATTGATCAGTAACGTGTTGGGATCGAACTGCGTATTGGGGTTAACAACGTTACCCTGCAGCGTATAGCGATTACCGTCAGCAATGGCGACGCGGGCATCAGACCCGTTGAGGTGAATACGCGTTGCGGCATCAATGGTGGCGCGGGCGCCATCTGTGATGGTCAGCCCGCTGGCAAAACTGGCGATGTTCAGCGTCGCGCCGTGGGTATTAATGTCGGTGCCCGCGCCGCTGCCGTACACGCCAGTTGCAAACGGGCTGTTCATCGACAGAGTCAGGCCGCGCCCGTCAAAATCCGCGCCCTGCTCGACGCGAAAAATCGTGCCGTTCCACACGGAAGCGCTGTAGCGGCCGTTGGCCGGCAAATTAATGCGCGCATCCGGACCGATACGGTAGAAACTGATCTGTCCGCTATCCAGCATGCTGTCGCTGCCGCTGGAGGTGGGAATGGCGCGGGCGCTAACGTTGACCGTTGCCTGGCCTTCAGCACGAATCCCGATGCCCGCTTTGCCGCTGAGCCGGATTGGGCCGGTGATATCGGCACTGGCGTGACCGCCCGGTTCGCCAGTTACCCACACCGCCGTATTGTTGGTGCCGCCAAAGCGGTCGGCGTCACCCGCCACGTTGATCGCGCCGCTGGAGAAGGCGTGCGCCTGATTGCCCGCCGTGGCGATCACTTTCAGGCCGGTGCTGTTATAGCCATTCAGATTGAGGGTACCGCGGTTGCCCACCTGGCCGCCGCTGCCGGAATCCATCGCCAGCATGGCGATATTTTCACGCGGCAGCGCCTGCGCCATACCGTTGACGTCGATAACACCGTTATTCAGGGATACCGCGTTGGGCCCGGCCTCGATGCGCATGCCAACGGCGTTTTCGACTTTTGAGCCAATAACAATGCGACCATTATTGATGGCGCGGGAATCCAGCAGACCGGAAATGGCGCTGATGCCACCGCCGAGGCTGACCGCGACATCCTGCGTGACGTCGCCCTTGTGATTTTGCGGCGTGCGGCCGAGGTAAATCGTGCCATCGCGCGCGTTGACGAAGCTGCCCTCGCCGCTGAAACTCACCGCCGCTGCTGAGGAGCCGTTCGCTACATTGTGAATGCCGATGTTAATATTGCCGTGGTTGACCGCGCTGCTGCTGCCGAGGAATAAGCCGGCGGTGCCCCACGGCGCATCACCGATATGCACATTGAGCACGCCATTATTGCGGAACTCACTGTCATAAATCGCGGACACCGCTGTGCCCGCATAGCCGAGAGAATCCTCCGCCACGCCGCGTCCATTGGCGGCGTTGAAAAAACCGCTGTTGATGACACCATTATTGATACCGCGCGCGCCGCTGATCAGCTCCAGCGCGCCCGCTTCGGATGAGAGCGCGTTACTGGTCGCCAGTTTTCCGGCGATAATCGCCGTTGCACCGTTGCTGGCGCGCATCACGGCGCTGGCGCTGTTGGCCACTTCCAGCGTTTTGCCGCGATTGATTTTCACACTGGCTTTCGCGCCATCGGCGCTCAGCACCACCTGATCGCCGAGTGCGGCAGCCACTTCATCATCGTAATTACCGGTGCTCATGCGGTAAACCACACGACCGTCGCGCAGGCTGAACGCCTGGTTCAGCGCGGCGTTATAACTTTCCGGGCTCAGGTTGCCGCCGCTAATCTGGTCAATCAGCCAGTCGTTATAGTTACGCAATTCATTGAGGTTACTGACGTAATAGGCGTTGCTGCTGCCATCCTTAAGCGTGACATCAAACAGACCGGCGTAGGTCACCACGCCTCCGGCATCAAATGCCAGCCGATCGCCACCGTACGGCGGCGTGGCGGCGGTAAAGCGGATGCGGTTATTACTGTCCCAGTTAATCTGGCCGTTATTACTGCTGGCAAATAACTGACTCTGTTTGGCCGCCATTGACCAGCGATTGGTGCTGGCGTTAGCGGCTGCGCCTTGCTGACCAATATTGATATTTAACCGGCCATTAGTGACTGTCGCCACGCGCGCATCAATATATTGTTTATCGTTCACATCATAATAATCTGGCACTACCGTAGCGCCATTAATTTCCGCCGGCGCAATCATTTCCGCACTGTTATAAACCTGATAGACACGATAACTGCCTGTTTCTTCATCCGGAATACCAATAGCATAATTTTGTGCACCGAGTTGCAGGCGGGGCTCGCCGATTAAATTGTCATTAATAATACGCCCAACCTTTTGTAGTTCACCCAGCGTGACGCTGCTCATGCCACTTTCTCCAGCGGTAAAGCGCGGCACGCCGCTCAGCGTCTGGGTGGAACCATTACATAAGCAATAAGCGCCAACTTTATTGTCGTTGCGCTCGGGAGTGAAAGGTTTTAATACCACCGCCGATACCGGTGTGGCAGGCAGCATTAAGCCCTGCGCAGCAAGCAGGCTTAGTAACAAGGGATTTAATTTAAACACACTATTGTCCTCACCAGAGAAAAGACAAATGCCGCACAGCGAATGCGCAGTGCGGGGAAATAGCGAAGCGAAATATATTGTCGTAATAGGTTACGGCTGGAAATCCGTTGAAATGAGTATTACCGCGATCAGCTTAAAACGTCCAGTTTGACTTAAGGAATTGTGATGACGGCGATAAGCTTTAGGAATTGCGCTAACGGCCTGAGATAATTATCTGGAACTAAAAATGCGGAAAATGGCAAAAATCAGATGGCGGGAAATAATACCCGGCACGCCAGTGGCGGCCGGGCATGATGACAATTACAGTCGCGCTTCGACCGGCACCGCCACCTTTTTATCTTTCGGCTTGAGGCCAAACATGAACGAGGCGAAGCGTGAACGTTTGACGATGGCGTAACACACCGCGCTCAGCGCAATGCCGAGGGCAAAATCGATCAGGACATACAGGACTGACAGGTTATCCGGTAACCAGACATCCAGCAGCCATGAGAAAATGATCACCACCGGATAGTGCAGCAAATAGATGATCAGCGCGGAATCCACAATCGCCGTCAGAATGCGACTCTCTTTCACGTTGATACGTTCGAAGCTAAACACCAGCCAGTAGGACAGCATCACCGACAGCACGCTGCCCAGCATCACCGGCACATATTTCATCACCCCGGTGATGTGGTTGTGCGCGACGACATAGCAGGCGGCCCACACCGCCAGCACCAGCGCGGCCACCAGCCAGCCATTCATCAGTTTACTGTTGGCGTACCGGGCAATTTTCTCGCGGTTGACGTATAACGCAAAACCGGCGGTGTAGTAGACGAGGAAGCGTGCGGTCACCGGGATGAGCTCGACAAATTCACCGCGGCCTTTCACCAGAAACTTCAGCACGAAACAGGCGTTACCGAGAACCACCAGCGTGGCGATCAGCATTGGCAACGACATTTTGCCCAGCTGACGGGCGCTCCACTGATAGAACGCGCCGGGTACCAGCAGCGACATCACCGACAGCGACACGAGGAACCACAGGTGGTGCATCATGGTATAGCTGTTTAGCCAGCCTTCGAGACTCAGCGGGGTGTTATTCATCTGTCCCGCGATAAAATACATCAGCGGCGGAATAAACAGATAGGCTGATATCAGCGGAATCAGGACGCGCTTACGGCGATTATCCGTAAAGAATTTCTGCCCTTTGCGCAAAATAATCAGCGCGGAGAACATGCCCGAAAGAAAGAAGAACACTTCCATCCTGAAGGTGTGCACCATGCTCAGCAGTGCCGTGAATATTTCCGAGGGATCGCGCTGCGCGACATAATACCAGCCATTCTCACCCGGTAAACTCCGTGAGGCGTGTAATAACACCCCTTCCAGAATTAGGCCGGCACGCAGCAGATCCAGGCCAATATTGCGGCTGGATAAAAAGGATTCTGTTTTCACATTGCACATCCTGAAATGAGTTGTAACGCAATCATAATGATTCAGTCAGAATGCTAACACCGGATTAATCTGTATACATTATGTTTAGAAACGTTTCGGAATTTCGCCATAGTGTAAAGAATGTCACTGTGCAATGGCCATAAAGCTTAAGCCAGAATGTTCTGATGGTAAAAGTTATCGTCAGGCAGCGCCTATTCGCTGCTAACCGCCGGATAAACAGCGAAAACCCGCTACTTTACAACAGGTTGTGGATTATCCAGTTCGACTCGCAGTGCGAAAATTCGCTAATCAAACGGCGTTATGTCCTGAAGCAACCATGATGTTTTAAGCAGGCGTCAATGCGGGATTTTCTGGCTGAAGAGTGACTGTTGGGTAAGGTTTGATTTTATGTAACTGTATTTAAATGACTTTTATTCAGCGGGCAGCTTTTGTCTCAGAGTTGACCTAATTTTCACCCCGCAACCGTGCTTTCGGATTGTTGACCCGCAATCTCCCCTGTTAAGGTAATTCACTTACAGTAAACAATCGATTCTCCATGTAACCTTGAGTATCAAAAGGCGGAAATTTGTTATGCAACGAGCGCTATCTGGCATCGTCACTTTGCTGATTACCACAGCCTGTCTGTGCAATAACGCATTCGCCGAAAGCGGCAAGCCCGATAATAACTTTATTATTGAAGCCTATGGCGGTTCCAGTACGCGCGGTGCCATGGCGATAAAGGAAAATGGCAAATTGCGCGCAATTTATATTAAAGACAATGAGATTGCTCTGATTAACCAGTGGCTACAGGAGAAGTATGGCGATGGCATTCGCGTAGTGAATAAAGGCGCGTCCTCATCGCAGGCCATGGACCTGTTAAATGGCAAATATTTCTACAAGAATAATAAAAGCTGGCGCGAAGAGATGAAGAAATCGCCGGCAAAAATCATTTTGCTGAATTTTGCCACCAACGATGCACGCCATTTCCATTTCCGCGATATAGAAAAGGATTACCAGGTTAGCCCGGATAAATATACCCAGGTGATGACACAGCTGATTACTATTGCCCGTGAAGAGGGTAAGCAGGTGATATTACAGGAGCCGCACCCGATTTGTGGCCGCGCGGAGAAATGGCACGTTGCACCTTACGTCACCAAACTGGACGCGCTGGCTAAAGCAGAATCGGTGCCGCTGGCGCGTCAGTATCAGCGCATCCTGCAGATGAAAGACTGGCAGTCGCTGATGTCACCCGACTGTATTCATCCGTCCGAACAGCTGTACCGCATGAAAGCAGAGGAAACTTTTTCGGTGCTGGTCTCCCACTTTAATACCGAGCTGGCTGCTGCCGGGCATGGCAAAACCCCGGATGGCGAGCAGGTGGCGAAACGCTAAGCCGGTGATTGGCTGACCGGTGAAAACGGCTTAACGCGATAGTGTAGCGACATATTAACGGTAGTCTTTACCACCACGCTGTGTTATCCCTCGGGTTGTCGCGGAGGGATAACAATGAATATCAGTTTACTGAGCCAGTGCCCGCAGTTGCTGGATACGGTGGCAACTATGCTTCATCAGGAGTGGTCCGGGTTTTCTCACTGGCGCGACCGGAGCGCCATTCGTCAGCGCCTGCTGATGCGCAACGCGCATCCGGCAAAAACGTTTACGCTGGTCGCGTTGAATGCAGAAAATGAAGTGCTTGGCACCGCCAGCACGATTCTTCACGAGCTTGATGACATCCATGAACGCCAGTTCTGGATGGGTGAAGTACTGACTGTCGCGGCACACCGTGGTAAAGGCGTGGCCTCTGCTCTGGTATTGCGTTTAATTGAAGAAGCTCGCCAGCGCGATATGTCAGAGTTGTGGCTGTATACGCCGGATCAGCAGGCGTTTTACCGTCGCTATGGCTGGCAGGAAATCGAGCAGCGCATCGTGTCGTCAGAACAGGTTAGCGTGATGCGAAGGGAAATCTTTTAAGGAAAAGAAACAGAGGCAATTGTGCTCCCCGATGAAGTTGTAATTCTTTGTTTTAACGATGCTTTGATTTAAAACGATTCTTGTAGGTCGTATGTTGGCTACACAAGTATTCCCTGGTCACCATAAATGGCGACCCTACAGGGTAGCGGCACGTTTTTGTAGGGTGCGCATTGATGCGCACCGGCATTAACAGGGTATTTTTGAACTGAACGGCATTGCACGCTTTATGGCGGCCCGTCTTACGCTGGCCGCCACTCCGGGCGTGATTAACTTACCTGGGCGATTGCTGGCTCAGCTTCTGCGGTGCCGCTGCGCCGTTCCGCGCCAGCGAAGCCGGTCGGCGTCTGGCCGGTGAAGCGGGTGAAAGCGATGCTGAAGGCGCTGGCAGAGCGGTAACCCACCCGTTCAGCCACGTCGGCTACTGACAGGCGACTGCTGCGCAGGAGATTTTTCGCCAGCGCCATGCGCCACGTCAGCAGATACGCCATCGGCGCTATGCCCACTGCATCGCGAAAACGTACGAAAAACGCCGAGCGCGATAGCGCCGCGTGTTTCGCCAGCTGGGGCACCGTCCAGCCATGGGCTGGCCTGGCGTGGATGGCGCGAATCGCCCCGGCCAGCCGCTCATCGGCCAGTCCCCGCATCACGCCAGGCGATGCATTCGCCGCGGGCATTGCGCGCAGCGCTTCGATCAGCAGTAATTCCAGCAAACGTTCCAGCACGATCTGCCGTGCCGGACGCTGTGCACGGCACTCATCCCTGACCAGCTGCACCAGCGTGGTCAGGCGCGATGCGCCACGCACATGAATAAACTGTGGCAGTAACGAGACAATCAATCCCGCATCGGGTGCGGCAAACTGGCAGTAACCAATCAGCGTCTGTACCTCGGCTGGCTGCTGGCGATCGCCAAGCCACACTTCGCCCGGCGCAAGCATCTCCGGCACAGAATCAGGCGCATCTGCTGCCGGTG
>Ga0308166_1004890_pt1 | contig 10481 bp, 10 predicted proteins | sample PhyCR2_2_FD_202137 | JGI IMG/M metagenome (GOLD analysis project Ga0308166, IMG submission 202137) | Phyllosphere microbial communities from UC Gill Tract Community Farm, Albany, California, United States - DLSLCC.R2 | ecosystem: Host-associated > Plants > Phyllosphere > Unclassified | place... | reverse complement strand
CAAAAACGCCTCATAGTGAAGATGCTCATACAGATTCCTTAATGTTCCGATAGTTAAGTTCATATTCGGTATATGAAGCAGCATGGGGATAAAAATGAAATGGAATCAGTCATTGTTGAACCTATGATTAAGAATGGGTAAATAGACTAGTCAAATCAGTCTGTTAGAGACTATGCGTAAAATGATATTTTGACTGTTTTTTGATTCATAGCAAATCACTTGTACCGATCGATAAATATCAATTGATAGTTTGTGTCTATCATGGTTGGCATTATAGATCGGTAAAAACGATCGATTGGGGTACTTAGAAACCGCGTCATTGCTGGTCAAGATGGATATTAGGTTAGATTTTTAAGCGAGATTTCGTGTTTTCAAGAACATCTATTGGAGGGCTAGAAGGGGAAAAATTTAAATCGATTATTTTCGCGCTTGTGATTTCTGTGTGTGGAGTAGGACGTTTAAGGATGAAGATTTTGAGTTTCTTCAAACTTGAAATGATCACATCAACGTAGGGGATCATTTCTAACCAACGAAATGATACGTCGATTAAGCTTCGTTTCGGGATTAGGATGTGGTCTTCATACTCACCAGCACCAGCACCAGCACCAGCACCAGCACCAGCACCAGCACCAGCACCAGCATAAACTTCAACGCCAAGGTCAACCTCAGGGACGGGGGAAAGGAGTGGGGAGGCAACACCATTGCAAAGCTTCTGCGCTGGTATAGGTATATAACTCGCATGAGAATGCGTAAACCGCTGTTGCAGGCTCTTCCATCCATATTGCTTTCCCAACTGCGAGGCTTTGAAAGCAATTTCTGCGTATTCAAAAGAGAAGCCGTTCATTTTTCCCGTGGATGCAATATTGGCTCTTGCTGTAATGTCTTTTCCAAGAAGAGCATCTATGAACTCATTGAGACCAACAGGAGTTGCTGTTATCTCATCAATTGCCTCCTGGATTATACTTTTCGCACATTGCTCATCTGTTCTTTCTTCAAGCATAGCCTCATTACGTGATTTCTTACGTTTTGCTCTGGAAGGCTGTGATGAAGGGTATAACTTCGCTTCGGGTCCCTTGGTTCTGGTCAGTGAATGATCTCGTTCTAACTCATGAATGATACGAGTGCTGATGAGATTCTCATTTCTACCAAGGTAGAGATTGCCACCGTTGAGATCGATACGGCTGGCGATTATGTGTATGTGTTGGCCTGCTTCGTCGTCGTGCAACACATAGCACCTTAAATGAGTTTGGTTGAAGCCCATACGTTGCATGTAGTCGTCTGCGATACTGCACCACTGTTCAGTCGCGAGTGATTCACCCGTGGGTAAGCGAAGTGAGTTATGCCATACAGGTTTTGCAACATCTTGACGAAGCTGCTGGGTCGTAATTAATTCAGTTATCAACTCGTCAGCATTGTTTCCCAACATATTGCCGCCAATCACAATAGGGTCTTTTTTGTGATGAGATGCTGGCCTTAATGCATACAGCACTACACCAGAGAAGCTTCTTCCCCTACGAATCTTATGCATTCCCTTCAACAGGTTTGCTCCAAAAATCCGTAGTGATTAGCTTTTGACGAAGCTCTGAAATTTGTCGCTTGACTGCAAAGAGTTCTGTTTGTGTCAGGGGGCTAACTTGGCTTTTGCTATCAAGATGAGCAATTAGCTTGTTCAACTTCTGCGATATTTCACTCAGTTGTTGCCAAGCTTTTACATTTATAGGGGGAATAGCTATTGGGAGTTTATGAAGAGATGCAGCGCGGAGCCATTCAGCTCTATTGAGTTTAGCTCGCTTGCTATCAAGCAATGATAGCTCATCTTTATTAAGTCTAATGCTTATGCAATAGCTACGGATTAAGTGTGCTGGTAGCTTACTTTGATTAAAAACACCACGACGACTACGCGTGGTTTCGAGGTTATAAAAATTATTACTATCATCATCCATATGAAATCCTTTCTAAAATGTTACGCGCATTCCTTGCGCTTATATCACTTATATTAAAATTAAGATAAATGTCAAATTACTTATGGTCTTATTTGTTTTTCTTTTTCAACTGAAAGGCAGAAAAAGCAAGGCAACTCATAGAAGCGTGCGCAGCAGCTTCGGAGAGTTAGCCCTTGCTTTTTCAAAAAAAAGTTATATTAATTTATAATGGAAGGGGATAACCCCCCTGGTTACGATGAGTGCATATTGCTTTAATATAATACAAACTTCTTATTTTTTATTATTAAGGCAGTTAGCCATTTCTTTTTTTCGCTTAAAGTAATCTCTGGCATTATCAAATTCATTAACACTTTCATCAGAGATATAACTCTCTATGATTCTGCCATGGCAATATATCTTTGCATTAGAGACAACCTTAGTTTGAACAGAGGTTGGCAAAGGAACTCTTTTTACTTTATTAATCATAATATATCCTCCGTTCACTTATTATTTACGCCTTTAGACTCATGAAATACAACTTGTTGCCCCAGCATCGCATTTCTTAGTATGTAGGCGTAGCCTTTAAGTATTGTAGCAGATTTTTCATCCAAGTCAAAATCTTCAATTGCAAGGTTTGAATCAGATAACGCTTCCGATATTAAGAAAGGATGTTGAGAAAAATGTATTTCAAAATCAATACAAAGAAGAGCAAGAATTTCGTTTTCTTCTATCTTAGAATGCCCATAACTACCATCAAGAGTTTGTTTTCTACAAATCGGATAACAAAGTCGAACAATGTTAGTTTTAGGATAGTAACTCAAAGTGATTTCGATGTTATTCCAAGATTTTACACAATCAATGCTATCCTCGTTTAAAGAATATTCATGTGTTTCTATGGTTCGATAAGATATTGCTTTCTTTGCGAAAGATATTATTTTGCTATTATTTGATGTTATATCACCGTAAATCCAAAGCTTTATATTTTGGACGCCTGTGTTTCGCTCTATATCTGCAATAATAAGAGAGCTCAAAAAATTTAGATTACCATATAAGATCGTCGCAAATTTACTATTTTTATTATTGTTTACTATTTGTTGAGTGAAACTATCTTCAGACAGAAATGCTAAAGCACTACGTTTCCCTTTATCATATAACGAATCGAGCATATCTCCTGTTAAATTAAAATCAAATGTGCCAAATGTTGAAGGTAGCACCACTGGAACATTAATTGCTCCAACTGTCTCTGAAATAATATTGTTGCTTGCATCTAATGCGGAAAGTCCTAATTTCCATAGGAATGGCATTAACTCAATATTTTCATTGCTTGTTGCACTATCAACCTCTAATTGAATATCAAAAGCGTATATGGGCAATTTCTTGTGTTTTTTAGAATTAAATAGGAATGTCGGCATATTACATGATAATCCTCCATCCAATAACAAATGTTTTTTTATCGACATAGGTCTAAAAAAGATAGGGTAGCAACTTGATGCTGTAACAGCTTCTATAACTGAAACCTGTGATGTATCAGGATTATCTGAACTAAACTCAATAGCTCTTCCTGAAATGACATCAGTGGCGATTATTTTCAATTCAATCCCAGTTATTTTTTTAGATCTTCGAATGTCATTTCCTTTACATTGCTAACTCCATATTTTTCTATTAAAATACTTTCGGGTATCTTAAGGTGAAAATAAGCGCACAACATTTCTTCAATTTTTTTTGTGCTAAACAAGCCTTTTTTTGATTTTACTAAGTTATATAAAATATAAAATAAAATAAGAGATATCGGGTTAAGGAATATTACTGCGCTAATTATTTTATTTATAGATATATTCAATATGGAATGTAATGATTTTATTGGTATTATTTTCTTTACTAATCTAGTCAAAGACGTATTTAAAATATGTAATTTTTTTATTGACCATAGAAGAAATAATATTCTTTTATCTAAAAGAGTTATTAACCCCTTTTCTTTTAAAACATTTTTAATTTCTTTACCACTAAGCCCTATGGAAGCTAAAAAGGCTATAATAGCACCTGCTGATGCACCACCATAACCTGCAAATTTGATATTTAAGTCTTCAACCGCAGACAATGCTCCTGCAAGAGCTATACCTTTCGTGCCGCCGCCTTCAAAAACAGCAAAACAATCAAGTTGATCATTCATAAATAACCTCAAATATTTTGTAGCTTCAATAAATAGTTAAAAATAAAGTAGCTGCTCTTTTAAATAATTGAATTCGTTTAAATAATATGAATTCACTTAATTTTTTTAACTTCACTTCGAACTGGAATTTATTTTTAGCGCTTTTAATTACTTTATGACAATGTTAATACCTGTGACGTATATACTACTAACGTCCATGAAAAAAAATCAAGAGGAAATTAAATAATCACGGTTTGCATAAGCCATGACCATTAAGTTTGATAATCTAGAAAATATTTGATGAAAACAATCTTTATATCTTTGATAATCTATTTCACTAATGCCATCTTTTATTTTTCCATGTGCCACATTATTTCTGCTTACTAATAGTTGATTTAAGTCATCTTTCAAGTTTTCGAAGTCCACATAGTTTAAACCAAGCTGGTAAAGTAATTTTCTAAGTATGTCTGGGCCAACATTTGATTCAGTATTTATGAATTTTTTAGGTATTCGCACTGTTTTATTTTGTATTGAAAGAGAGTTCTCAATGAATTCCATTTCACGGCAAATTCTGTGAAGTTTAGTATCATCAGGAAACTTTCTTTTAAATAGATCATTTTTTCTATCTGGATTCTTTAATGCAGTGAACGCATCACTCAATGCAGCGGCTGCAATGGCTGGTTTAACATCTTTGCATTTTAAATCTAAGTTGTTGATAGATTCTATATACAGTGAAAGTGTATAATAAACAAAACCTTCAATATGTGCATATAATATACATATTATAGACTTGCGCATACGCAGTTGTTCACTTGTATCAAGTTTTGCCATAAGATTATTGTAGAATCTTATGTCTTCTTCTCTCCATGCTTTTTCGATTTCAATGGATGCTTGAAATTCATTTAAATTCATAAAGTTAGACCTTCGAAAAATGATTCTGCTATTTCTATCCTTTTTGCGAGGGCACCCTTTGAGTTCTTACCACCACCGGTTGTCTGTGTTATGAATTTTTTATTTTTCTTTATGTTAAGAATAACTTGTTTTACTTTATCAATATGTGCTTCATTATTTTCATCAATATTATCTATGACTTTTTGAATTGCTATTACAATAGATTCATATTGATACACAGCAAAATTTGACTGCGGGGCAATGCTACCCCATCGACCAAATATTTTTTCTCCTAGGATTAAATTTAATATTTTAAATGTTTTACTGAAAATATTTTGTTCTTTTTCGTAGTTAAAGAGGCTATTTAGTGTTTCTTGTTCTGTTACAATCTCCATGTATTCAGTTAAGAAATCAGAAAGGTCATGGACAAATTTATTTCTGTAATTTTTCAATGCGAAAAATCTGAGCACAAGTTCTTGATCATACACACCCAGTTTTTGATCCTCAGAAATTTTGCTGACACATGTAATGAAATCACTGTTTTTACTACATTCAATTATGAAATCAATGAATGTAGAGTCAAGCATTCTAATAACGCAATTTCTTAATTGCTGAGGAGTTAGTTCTGTTCCCCCTGTATTTAATCGTTTAAACATATGGTAACGAAATTTTTTATCGCTACCCTTTCTTACAACTTCAACTCGAACAAATGCTCTTTTTAATCGAATTTTTAGAGCAAGAGGCAGGCCTTCATAGCTATATCCATTTAGTTCTTTAACAATATCGCAATCTTCTAATTTTAATGTGTCTCCCAGTTTTATTGGATTTGGTAGATGAGGCGCATCAAGTTGCCCCCGAAGGTGTAAATAAGATGAAAAGCGTTGCAACCCATCAATTAATTCATATGAACCATTCTCATCTTCAACAACATAAATCGGTGGCACAGGCATTTCAAGTAATAATGACTCGATAAATCGTGAGCGAGCTCCTTCTGTCCATCTAAAAAGACGTTGATATTCTGGTTTAATATCAAGCTCACCATCAAGATACATATCTAAAAGTTCATTGAATGATAAATCAAGGCTTTGTGTGTGTACTTTCTCAAGTTTACTTTCGAGATTTTTCACAAGATCTTCTTGGTTCATTTTCTACCCCTTTATAAAAGTTAAAACACATTCAATTGCAACTTTATGGTTCCTGTATTTTTTACTTTTGCTGTTGATATTGGCCATGTTTCTTTTGCTTATAAATTCTACTGTGTTTAAATGTTCAAGATCATATTCTCTACACATCTCTATAATTATTTTTGGTAAGTTGCAATGTATGTTTTTATAATATGAGTCCTGAACTACAAGGACACACTTTGAATTTCTTTTTATTACTCGGCTTAATTCTTTGATCGACATTGATAAATCTGAAAAGTATTGATGAAAGTTTTTGAAATAATAAGTACTGGAAGCTCTCGAATCGTGAGTGAAGACGTCGCCCAAGAATTCATTACATGTTTTACCAAACGCAGCATTTCCAATAATTGATTTTGGAACAGTGGTTGTTCCCATCAATGCTCTTCTAATTAATTTTATTTCTTTCGAGCAACTACAAAGTAAAGCCAATTCAGGAAATGTTGCAACTGCATAATCAATTCTTGTGCAATATGGCGGGGATGATAATACGAAGTCAACACTTTCATCATCCAAAGGTATGTTTTTTGATGAGCCATTTACTATTAATGGATATTTAATGAAATCATTTCCCTTGTCTAAAATATCACAGGATTCGATGCTGGATCTGATAAATATTTTTTTTAATTCTATCCAGGAAATCGACACTTTCTCATCATTTCCCTTGGCTAGTTTTATCCATGTTGGATTAGAAGGAATGAATGAAGATAATAAAAATCTAATTGTTTTAAAAAGAGAGAGATAGAGAATCGCTTTTTCATTTTTTATGAATGCTATTTTTCCACTTACACTTTCACCTTGAGCCTTGCCCAGAATAAACTTCTCTATCTTTCTAATATTATCGACAGAATCAGAGGTAAACCAATTATTGAGTGGATCACTAGAGTTGATTTTACCTTTGAAATTTGAGGTTAGTTTATTTAGTGCTAACTTTGCTGAATTTATATCATTTTTTCCTGATTGCCGAGCTTGTGCAATGACTGTCATTGCTGGGTTAAGGTCAAGTCCGATTGATTTATAGCCAATTAGTGAAGACGCGTATGTAGTTGTGCCGGAACCGTTCCAAGGGTCAATGACAAGACTATCAGAGCCTAATTTTTGTGATTTGAGCATATGCATCGCGAATGACTGAGAGTAGCTCGCATAGTAAGCATACATTTCATTTTTTTTTACCTCTGTTTCGTCATTTCTTTTAGGGCTTAACACCAGAAACATTCGAACCTCTCAACCGCTTTCATTTCCATCATATTGCCTATTGTAATTTCCTTTAAGTGTTTAAGAATTAATGATTTATTTTCATACTATCGTTTTGGGGAGCTTATTTAAGGATGGCTTCTCAACAGATATGAGTTTACCAGAACATGCGATTCGAATTCAGATGACATCAAGTTAATTTTCATATCTGATAAGTCCTCAGACAGATCTCAACACAAGAAAATTTTTGTTAATAATTCTAACATTTCGTATGAAGCGCTGTTTAGAAAATATTTTCATCTCTGATGAAAGTCGAGGGGGTTACAAGGTGCTGGTTTTTGACCTTTATAACTCATAATCATATGATTTTATATGTTAAAACAAAGAGTTTTCCTACCGGCCTTTTATCAATGTTTTGAGATTTTGTCCTAGCTGATAGCGCTGATTCAGTCCACTTTTTTGTGGCGGAACATCGCCCACGACAATGAATTTAATGACCATTCTTCTTATTATATGTAGCCCATAAGTAAACCGGATACCTGCATTGGCTCTATTTATTGTTTAATATCAATGAATTAATTAATTCATAAAGATATTGCTGCATCATCGGGGTATGGGAATCCAGGCTTGCATTATCAGTCATAGACTTCGTCTTATTAATCCATTGAATTTAAAGTTGATTGTGATTTTTTATTGTTGTCATTCGTCATCACGTTTTGGCTAAGAGAATCCGCGTTTGTCACTCGAAGAGTCGCGGATTTTCACCCCGCTATACTAGCCCAGCGAGCAATCTGCTGTCACAGGTAAAAGTTCGAGAAGGGCCGCAAAGTGAGAATGTAAATCCTTGCAATAAGTTGGGTTAAATGAGGTTTGCCGCAAGGGCAGAGGGCCGTCTGGCAACAGGCTCAACGTTAAAAAGTAGACATTCGAGGTTTAGGCAGGGGAATCACCGCATGAAGGCTATTTTGTTGGATTTTTGTTATGAGTTTTAGTAGCAGAAAGGGGGAGAAAACAGTTCAGTTGACGCTGGGGCTAGCGCATTTAATTCCCTAAAAATTAATATGATTATCATTTTTACTTAACTATAACTTGTGAGTTTTATCCTAATCCTCTCCGTTTTAATCCCCCTTCTCGTTAGTGCCATTTGGCTTAACTATACTTTTCATGCCAAAAAAGAATTTCTATATTCCATTTGGAGATATTAAAAACCGATCTAAATCAACCTGATAGAATATTCAAAAAAAAATCTAATAAAAACAGTCTATAAATGTAATCGCTTATCTTAATTGATGTTCCGCGCTGTTACCCCCGTTGTAAATATGTAAAGGTTTAGTAAAATGATCAGCAGCACTGAACAATAACATTAGTTACTTATCTCTAGATTAGGATTAGTCTGCTTCCTAAGGGCGGTAGCGTTCCCGATCGCTAGCACTTTGAAATGCTTTGTAACGGAATCGCGAAAACTGACACTCATTGGCCAGGTTTCCGCTTGATTCAATCCGTTAATTGTCAGCTGACGTGGTCAAAAAATGCTCGGACCACGCGAATGAGTTCTGTGATGTGAAAGTGGTTAACTTTCCCCCTAAATGACGTAGGGACAGCAGCGTTTTATCCAATCTTTTAAGATGATGTTGGATAATTTAAAGTGGATTTTTTCATCAATCTTATTTCCGCTAGCCTTGCTACATCCCCCTCCGTCGGTTGTTACTGCATTAATCCCCAACGTCTGGTTTTCATTTTCCCTGAGTTTTATTTAGGCCCGTTCTTTGTCTGGCCTGATGTAAAGCTTGGGCGCAATCGCCGTGCCTGATGGCAACGGGATTCAGTTTGTTCTTCAAGAAATCTTTATTTTTCAATTAACTGCCAAATCATGAGGCTTATGGTGAAAATTCAAATCGCGCTTTCTCTGCTTTTAGTTGCATTGGTTTCTGGCTGTAAAGCGCCGCCACCGCCACCTGTCACAGATGACACCGTGGTTTCCAGCACGGTTGATGGCGTCACCTTGACCTACCGTCACGCGGTTACGCCGCCGACCACTTTCACCCCGGTGAATGCTGAGTATCGTGCGCTGTATAACGCGTCGGTGATGACCACCCCTGACTTCGGCGGCAAGTTGGTGCGCCAACTGGTGAACGGCCAGACCTTCACCGTGCTGGGCGCGGTTGAGAACAACTGGTTAGCCGTGGCGGAAACCGGGCAGGAGCAGATGTTGGGCTATGTGCCACTGCGCGCTGGCGTTAAAAGCGAGTTGTATGAGCAAACTCTGAAGGCGGATGCGCGCCGCGTGCGTCGTGCCGCACCAGCGAAGAAAACCTGTGTTTCGGTAAATGGCGATGGTCAAGCTTGCCGTAACAGCAGCAGCGGTACTTGGATTATCAACTAAACCGCGTAGGCGGGTACCCTATGATAAATTTACGTTTTTTTCGGCGTCCGGCTCTCTGGGCGCTGTTCCTGTCAGTGACGGTGTTACTGACAGGCTGTCTCTCCTCTTCACACAGCGTTCCTTCTCGCTACGGATTGCAGTTTCAGGCTCATCCGCAAGTCAATGACTCTGCGCCACTCAAGGTGCGCGTGATGTTGTTGAAATCGGATGCGGATTTTATGTCAGCGGATTTCTACTCTCTGCAAAACAACCCTCAGGCGGTGCTGGGCGGCAACTTGCTTAACACCGAGCAGTTCTTCCTGATGTCAGGCCAGTTGAGCAAAAAGATTTCAGGACAGAGCACGGCTGACGCCCGTTACATCGGCATCATGGCGGAGTACCAGTCGCTGGATGGTAAAAAGTGGCGCATCTCGCTGCCCTTGCCTGACCCCTCTGAGAGCAGTGCCTGGAAAGTGTGGCAATGGTCTTCTGATGAGCTGAACGCCGAGATTATTGTGGATGTCAGCGGAATTCGGATGGTTAAAGACAACCACTAACGCCCTGAAACGGAAGCGATTATGACTAAAGCAGCAAAAGTGGTTTGGACCGAAGGCATGTTCCTGCGTCCCCACCATTTCCAGCAATCTGAAAGCTACCTGTTGAGTCAGGTACGCGAGTGGGGCACCGCGCAGCGTCCTTACATGTGGGGCTTCTTTGATCTTCAATTCGACGACGCGATGCTGCGACACGGCAATGTTGCCCTGACCAGCGCCAGCGGCATT
>Ga0308166_1004883_pt1 | contig 10489 bp, 8 predicted proteins | sample PhyCR2_2_FD_202137 | JGI IMG/M metagenome (GOLD analysis project Ga0308166, IMG submission 202137) | Phyllosphere microbial communities from UC Gill Tract Community Farm, Albany, California, United States - DLSLCC.R2 | ecosystem: Host-associated > Plants > Phyllosphere > Unclassified | place... | reverse complement strand
GCCAACACCCCGGATCACCAGACGCTGTTCCAGTCCGGCTGGTTCGTGGTCGGTCTGCTGACCCAGACGCTGATCGTGCACATGATCCGCACGCCGAAGATCCCGTTTCTGCAAAGCCGCGCCGCCATGCCGCTGCTGGTCATGACCGGGGTCATCATGGCGGTCGGGATTTTCCTGCCGATGGGCCCGCTGGCGCATTACTTCAAATTGCGGGCGCTGCCGTCGCTGTATTTCGTGTTTCTGCCGCTGATTCTGTTGGCGTACATGGCGCTCACCCAAGCTGTTAAAGGCTTCTACATCCGCCGGTTCGGCTGGCAATAACCGCCATGGAATGCTTTCCCCTGTGGGAGCGAGCCTGCTCGCGAAGCCGTCGTGTCAGTCAATACATCTCTGACGGGTATACCGCCTTCGCGAGCAGGCTCGCCCCCACAGGGAATATTGTTGTGTCTGGGGCGCCGGATGAATGGCCTGCTTTTTAGGAAAAGTCCTACAGAGCTATCCTCGGCGCTTGCGTAGTCTTGCCCTCCCCAAACCTCACCGGGAGAATGACCATGAGCAATAAAGCGTTGCGCATCCTGATCGCCGACCCGCAGCACTTTCATCGCATGAAGATCGAGCGCCTGTTCAACGCGCTCGGCTACTACCGCGTAGCCCCGGTGCAGAATCTCGGCGAATTGTTGACCCTAGTCGACTACGGCTGCGAGCCGTTCGATGTGCTGGTGATCAATGCTGAACTGGCGGCAGGCGCCCTCGATTTGCAGGGCTTTGTGCTCGATAACCAGCAAGTTCGCCACGCTCTGATCTACAACGAACCGTCAGCACCCTTGCAGGACGATGCCGGGTTCGCTCAGGAAAATGTGCAGATCAGTCCGGCGCCACTGCCTAATTCACCACTCGTCGGGCAGGTAATGGCAAGGGTCGAAGCAGCGGAAGAACACCACGCAGCGCCTGACTCACACTGGTTGTTGCGCCATGCCAATGCATAAAAAACCAATCTGCACAACTGTCAGACCTGACAGGTGATTCTTTTGCCCATCCATGTAACAGTGCCGGCGCAGCCACCGACCCCGGAACAGAATGTTGCGATGTCTTCGATCTTGCAGGAGTGTCAATGAAGTCAGCGCTGATCGTCGATGATCATCCAGTTGTGCGCGCGGCCATTCGAATCGTTCTGCAGGCTCAAGGCTTTACCCGGATTCATGAAGCGTCCAGTGGCAATGAAGTCGTGCCGTTGATCTGCGCGCATGATCCGCATCTGGTCGTGCTCGATCTGGGGCTGGGGTCCATGGACGGGCTGGAAGTGCTGACGCGAATCCAGATCAAGGCGCCGACGGCGCGCTGCCGGGTGCTGGTATTCAGCATGCATGAGCCCACGCATTATCAGGAGCGCTGCCTGCGTGCCGGGGCGAGGGGCTACGTGACCAAGAGCAATCAGCTGACGCTGCTGCACGAAGCCATCAAGGCACTGATGTCCGGCCACACCTATTTCTGCGCATTGCCCAATACCAGCGGTCTATACAACGCTGTGCAACGTACTGAAAAGGAGCTGATCGCGCAGCTTTCCGATCGAGAGCTATGTATTTTCGTCAATCTGGCGCTGGGCAAGCCGAACAAGGCCATCGCCCAGGAGATGCACTTGAGTCACAAGACCGTCAGCACCTACAAAACCCGCATGATGGCGAAACTTGGCCTGGGTTCACTGGTGCTCCTGCGTGAGTTCGCCAAGCGCAATCACCTGATCTGAGTGACCCGACATGAAGCAGGGACTGCGGATTTCATGGCTGTGGCTCGGGTTCGTTGCCTCCGTCTGGGCGAATGACCAGCCACAGACGCTGGAGGTGCTGGCCCGTCTCGAACCGGGCAATGTCCAGGTTCGTCTGGATGATGGTGAGCGACAGTGGCTGCGTGAGCATCCAGTGTTACGCATGGGCATCTCCGGCCCGGATTACCCGCCCTTCGAAATCACCCGCAATCAGCATGAGCTGGAAGGGCTGACAGCCGATTACGCCGATCTGCTGGCACAACTGCTCGGCATCAGGATTGAAGTGCGGCGATTCGCCGATCGGCCCGCACTGATGGCGGCGCTCAAGCGCGCTGATGTCGATCTGCTGGGCACCTCGAACAGTTTCGAAGCCGCAGATCCGGCCTTCATTCTGTCGCGGCCGTACGCTGAAGATCAGCCGATGCTGGTCACGCGTCACGACGAGAAACTGCCGGCTGATCGTTCAGCCAGGCGCATTGCCATGGTCGAAGATTACCTGCCGCTGGCGCATGTTCAGGCGTTTTACCCCGGCGCTCAGGTGCAGCTATATGCTTCAGCCATGGATGCACTCGGGGCGGTCGCCTTCGGTGCTGACGACGTTTATCTTGGCGATTTCATCAGCGCCAACTATCTGATCAACATCAATTACCGCAATGACCTGCAATTGGCCGGGCCGGCGGGGCTTGACGCCAATCCGTTCGCTTTTGCGTTGTTGCGCAGCGACGTGGTGCTCAAGCGCATCGTCGACAAGGCCCTGCTGGCTGTGCCCATGGAGCGTCGGCATCTGATCGAACAGCGCTGGAGCGCCGGCCTCGCCGAGATGGCCGAACAATCGCGGGTCCAGCTCAGTGCCGCCGAGCAGCAGTGGCTGGATCAGCACCCGGTGGTGCGCGTGGGCGCCGTCGAAGATTTCGCGCCGTTGGCGTTTTTCGATGGCGACGGGCGCTTCAATGGGCTGGCGGCGCAGTTGTTGAACCTGATTGCGCAGCGCAGTGGCCTGCATTTCGAGATCGTGCGTGGCAGCTCACTGAACGATCAGTTCGAGCAACTGCAGGCCGGTGCGCTTGATGTTTTGCCCGTGGTGACGCCGAGCACCGAGCGTGAAGCGCAGCTGCAATTCACCCGCGCCTACTTGAACAATCCGTTCGTGCTGGTCAGCGCGGCGAATGGGCCGCATCCACTGCCTCTCGACGCGTTGGCCGGCAAACGTCTGGCGATCTATCGCGGCCATCCTTTGCGCGATTACCTGTTGCAACGCGTGCCCGGCCTGCGCCTGGTCGAGGTCAGAAGCCCCGCCGAAGGCATGGCGCTGATTGCCAGGGGACAGGTCGACGTGACGGTTAGCTCGCTGCTGGTGGCGCGTTTTCTGATCGCCCGGCAGTATCGCGACCGCCTGCGTATCACCGGCACTGTTGGCGACCAGCCGGCGCGCATTGCGCTCGCTACCGCACCTCGGTCGGCGTTGCTGCACTCGATCCTGAACAAGGCGTTGCTGAGCATCGCGCCGCAGCAAATGGATGAACTGGTCGAGCGCTGGAGCCACGATGTGGTGGTCGAGGACAGCTACTGGCTGCGCCATCGTCAGGAAATTCTGTTGGGTTTCGCCGGCGCAGCGGCCTTGCTGCTCGTGGCGCTACTTTGGATCGGTTGGCAGCGTCGGCAGATTCAGCAGCGTCAGCAATGGTTGTTGCAACTGCAGCAGGCCAAGGACGCGGCCGACGAGGCCAATCGAGCCAAAAGCACCTTTCTGGCGACCATGAGCCACGAGATCCGCACGCCAATGAATGCCCTGATCGGCATGCTCGAACTGGCGCTCAAACGTGCAGAGGAGGGCGCGACCGACCGCTTGGCGATTCAAGTGGCATCCAATGCTGGTCAGCAATTACTGGCGTTGATTGGCGACATTCTCGATATCGCGCGCATTGAGTCGGGGCATTTGTCCCTCGCCCCCGAGCGGGCCAATCTACGCGAGGCGGTGTTTTCGGTATGCCGTGTGTTCGAAGGGCTGGCGCGACAGAAGCGCTTGGTGTGGCGCATCGAACTTGATCCGTGCGCTGACGTTGATGTATCGATCGATCCGACGCGATTCAAACAGGTGTTGTCGAACCTGCTGAGCAATGCGATCAAATTCACCGAGACAGGTGAGGTCAGCCTGCGGCTGCAGATTCTCGCGACATCGGACCAGCAAGTGGAGGTGCAGGTCCTGATCGAAGACAGCGGCATCGGCATCAGTGTCGAAGACCAGAGGCGGCTGTTCAGCCCGTTCGTTCAAGCCGGCAATAGCCCACAAACGGCGCGCAGCGGTTCCGGTCTGGGGCTGGTGATCAGCCGCAACCTCTGCGACATGATGGGCGGCACGTTGCGCCTCGACAGTGACCTGGGGCAAGGCACGCGCGTGGAAATCAACCTGCAATTGCCGCTGCTGCCCGCAACGACGACTACAGCGGCAATGCCCGACGCGGCGCCCGCTGCCTGTGCATTGAACGTTTTGGTGGTGGACGATCACCCGGTCAACCGCTTGCTGATGTGCTGGCAACTGAGCGAACTGGGGCATCGCACGGTGGACCTCAGCGATGGCGAACAGGGGCTGGACCGCTGGCGAACCCAGGCCTTCGATGTGGTGATCACCGACTGCAACATGCCGCGACGCAATGGCTATGAACTGGCGCGCAGCATTCGCGCTGAAGAAGCCGTTACGGGACGCGGGCCGTGCCTGATTCTCGGCTTTACTGCCAATGCGCAGATTGAAGAACGCCTGCGCTGTCTGGATGCCGGCATGGACGGCTGTCTGTTCAAACCGATTCGCTTGCATGATCTGGCTGAAGCCTTGAAAGACGCTCGCCGTTGCGAGACGCACGAAGATCAACAGCCAGGCACCGAGCCAGTCGAGATTGATCTGAGCGCGCTGGAACAGATGGCCGGGGCCGATCACTCGCTGATCGAACGCTTGCGCAAGCAGGTCGGCAAAAGCCTTCGCGACGACCTGCAAGCTCTGGAGCAGTTGCCGATTGCCGACCGCAACGGTTTGCGCGAATTGGCCCACCACATCAAGGGTGGCGCGCAGATGGTTGGGGCCGCGCGGGTTGTTGCGGCGTGTGCAGAACTGGAACGGGCTTGCCGAGACAGTAAATACGCGGTAGTCAAGAGTGCTATCGACAAGTTGCGCGAAGCCATGCGTGGCCTGGCGGACTGTCTCTGATCCAATGCAGTTTCCTGTGGGGGCGAGCCTGCTCGCGAAGCGCGTACCGCTGAATGAATTGTTCTACTCGTGGAACACTCCAGCCGGTTCTAGCCCTCTAGTCGAATATTCGATATGCCCTTAGGCTTAATCCAATGAATCCCCACATTGGAGACCCCATGAAAAACATCATCGGCATCTACACCAGCCCGCGCGGCCATTGGGTCGGCGATGGGTTCCCGGTACGCACGCTGTTTTCCTACGACAACCTGGGCAAGCACATCAGCCCGTTTCTGCTGCTTGATCACGCCGGTCCCGCCGAATTCACCCCGACCACCGAGCAGCGTGGCGTCGGCCAGCACCCGCATCGTGGTTTCGAAACCGTGACCATTGTTTACGACGGCGAAGTGCAGCATCGTGATTCCACTGGCAGTGGCGGCACCATCGGCCCGGGTGACGTGCAGTGGATGACCGCAGCGTCCGGGATCCTCCACGAGGAATTTCACTCGGAAAACTTCGCCAGAACCGGCGGCAAGCTGGAAATGGTCCAGCTATGGGTCAACCTGCCGGCCAAGGACAAAATGGCTGCGCCGGGTTACCAGACCATTCTCGACCGCGACATTCCGAGCATCGCGCTCAACGACAACGCTGGCAGCCTGCGGCTGATCGCCGGTGAATTCGACGGACACACCGGACCTTCGCGGACGTTCACGCCGATCGACGTCTGGGATCTGCGCCTCAATGCCGGCAAGCTGCTGACGCTCGATCTACACGAAGGACGCAACACCGCACTGGTGGTATTGAAAGGCTCGGTGCAGGTCAACGGCGCGGAATCGGTTGGGGTAGGGCAGTTGGCGCTGTTCGAGCGCGACGGTGATCAACTCACTCTCAAGGCCAGCGAGGACGCGGTGGTGTTGCTGCTCAGCGGCGAGCCGATCGACGAGCCGATCGTCGGCCACGGCCCGTTCGTGATGAACACCGAGCAGGAAATCCACCAAGCGTTTGCCGACTTCCAGTCCGGACGCTTTGGCCGGATGCACGTCTGACACCGGGCTTTACGGCTAACCGAAACCACCTGTGGGAGCGAGCCTGCTCGCGAATGCTCTGTTTCAGTCCAAGAGGTAGTGACTGACAGGACGCCTTCGCGAGCAGGCTCGCTCCCACAGGTTGTTCACCGTCTGATCGTTCCCACGCTCTGCGTGGGAATGCAGCCGGGGACGCTCCGCGTCCCATAGCCTCAAGATCGCAGCCTTCGGCAGCTCCTACAGGATTTTTCAGGGTTTTCGCGGCGCCGTTCATCCGCTCAAATCAATTGCTCCTACACTTTGCCAATCTGTGCGATCTTCTCGCGATTGGCCTTTGTCGGAGTTGTTTGATGCTGTCTCTGCTGACCGAACATCCGTTGTTTTGCGCATTGATCCTGATCCTGCTCGATCTTGGCCTGTGGCGGCTGATCAGCTCTCACGGCAGCGAATGGAAACTGCTGGTGCGGGTGCTGATTTTTGCCCTGTTCAGCATCGTTCTGTTCAATGAAGGCCTCAACCCGATGGAGCCGGCGCCGTGGGCCGACAACGTCCCGCTGCATCTGGCGGCGACCGGGTTGCAGATCGGTTGGTGGCTGTTCGGCGCGCGCACCCTGACGGTGTTGATCGGCGCGGTGATGATGCAGCGCGTCGGCCACACCGGCCGGCTGTTGCAGGACTTGCTGGGGGCAGTGATCTTCCTCATCGCCATCATTGCAGCGCTGGCGTACGTGCTCGATCTGCCGGTCAAAGGCGTACTGGCAACCTCCGGCGCGTTGGCGATCATTGTCGGTCTGGCCTTGCAGAGCACCTTGAGCGATGTGTTCTCCGGCATCGTCCTCAATACCACCAAACCCTATCAACTCGATGACTGGATCTCCATCGACGGCACCGAGGGCCGCGTCACCGACATCGACTGGCGCGCCACGCGTCTGCAAACCAGCCAGGGCAGCATGGCCGTGATTCCGAACTCGCTGGCGGCGAAAGCCAAAATCATCAATTTCAGTCGCCCGAGCAATATGTTCGGGGTTTCGGTCAGCGTTCCCGTCAGCCCCCATGCCCGGCCCAGCTCGGTGATCGAGGCACTGGAGCGGGCAATGCAAGGCTGTCGGCAGTTGCTCGACACACCGGCGCCGAGCGTGTCGTTGAAAAGTTCTGCCAGCGGCGGCGCGGAATATGAAATCAGCGGATTTGTTGCCTCGATGGGTGAAAAGCGCGTGGCGCGTAATCAGTTGTTCGACCTCGCTTACCGGCATTTGCAGGCCTCCGGGGTCAATCTACTGTCGAGCAACGAGACCAGCACCGCGCCGCAGTTGTCGCGGCCACGGGCGCTGCTGGAAAGCTCACCGATCTTCTCGACCCTGCGCGAGGAAGAGAAAGACACCTTCAGCCAGAACATGACCCTGCAAACCTTTCGCGCCGGCGAGACGATCCTGGCGGGCGGGGAGGTCAGCGATCATTTGTTCATCATTGAATCCGGCGTGGTTTCGGTGACGCTAAAGCGCCACGGTGCGCCGCTGGAATCGGGACGCATGGGGCCGGGCGAGGTGATCGGCGAGGCCGGCATTCTCTCGGACACCGCGTTGCCGGCGGATTTTTCCGCGAAGACTTTCTGCGCGCTGTATCGCATCGAGAAGTCCTACCTGAAACCGTGCCTGGACGCGCGCCATGACATTCACGATGCGATGCAGGCATTGCTCGATTTCCGCCTGCACAAGGCGCAGTCGCTGACCGAGGAAACGCCCGTGATCGCGCCGAAAAGAGGCTTCCTGCAGTGGCTGCGTAATCGCGTCTGAGCTATTGCGTTGTCATTCGATGCAACCTGCGCAGCGCTCTCAGGGTCACAATTTTCATTCCCACCGGGCAGGAGTTGCGGACAATGAAAAACCTGCGGATCGCCACCTTCAACGTCAATGGCATGCGTGCACGGCTGCCAAATCTGCTGGAATGGCTCAAGCGCGAGCAACCGGACATCGTCTGCCTGCAAGAGCTCAAATCAGTCGACAGTGCATTTCCCGCCGCCGAACTGGAAGCCGCCGGTTACGGCGCGATCTGGCAGGGCCAGGCGTCATGGAATGGCGTGGCGATTCTGGCGCGCGATGCGCAGCCGCTGGAGAGCCGACGCGGTTTGCCCGGCGATCCCGATGACACCCACAGTCGCTATATCGAGGCGGCGGTGCATGGCGTGCTGGTCGGTTGCCTGTATCTGCCCAACGGCAACCCGCAGCCGGGGCCGAAATTCGATTACAAACTGGCCTGGTTCGAACGCCTGATCAATTACGCAAAAGACTTGCAGAGCAGCGATCACCCGGTGGTACTCGCCGGTGATTTCAATGTCGTGCCCACCGACATGGATATCTACAACACGCGCTCATGGCTCAAGGACGCCTTGCTGCAACCCGAAAGCCGCGAGTGCTACCAGCGACTGCTGGATCAGGGCTGGACCGACTCCCTGCGCCACGTGTATCCCGAAGAACGCCTTTACACCTTCTGGGATTACTTCCGCAATCATTGGCAAACCAACTCCGGCCTGCGCATCGACCATTTGCTGCTCAACCCGGCATTGAGCCCGTATCTGCACGACGCCGGCGTCGACGCTTGGGTGCGCAACGAACCGCATGCCAGTGACCATGCGCCGACATGGATTCGCATCGGCTCGCGGAAGAAGCGCTGACCGGGTGATTGGCGAAATCAATTGTCGAAAGCCGTGCCTGATCCCGTATACAGGGCAACATCGACGCAGTGTTCTGCGACCCCATGCATAAGGATTGAGCAATGAGTGCGCCACGGCTGACCAATACCAATCTGTACCTGCAACGCCTGGGTTTCGACACAGCGCCGCCGCCGACGCTGGATACGTTGCGTCAATTGCAGTTGCGCCACACAGGCGTCTTTCCGTTTGAGAATCTGGCGACCATTACCGGGGCACCGGTATTGATCGATCTGCCATCCATTGAAGAGAAAACCCTGCTTGGCGGTCGCGGCGGCTATTGCTACGAACTCAACCACCTGTTCTTCGCACTGTTGCTGGAATTGGGCTTCGACGCGCGGGCAATCAGCGGGCGCGTGGTGATGAATCAACCGGAAGGCAGCTGGACAGCGCGAACCCATCGTTTGAGCCTGGTCACCATCGACGGCGTGCGCTACATCGCCGACGTCGGCTTCGGCGGCATGGTGCCGACCGCACCGCTGTTGCTCGACAGTGAAGATGAGCAACCCACCCCGCACGAACCCTATCGCATCGAAAAGCTGATCGACGGCTACCTGCTGCGCGCCAAAGTCGCGGGCGAGTGGCGGCCGATGTATCTGTTCGATTTGCAACGCCAGGAACACATCGACTACACCGTTGGTAACTGGTACGTCTCGACGCACCCCGACTCACCCTTTGCCCAGCGCCTGATGGTTGCGCGCACCGGCGATGGCTGGCGCAAAACCCTGAACAACGGCAGTTTTGCCATTCATCACATGGGCGCGGAGAGTGAGCGGCGCGAGGTGGCGGACGTCGACGAGCTGATGAAATTGCTACGGCGTGAGTTTGACCTTCAGGTGCCTGATTCTCCGCGTGTGCGGCAAGCGCTGGCTCGGGTAATCGCACCAGCCTCCATCTAAGGCTTTACGTCAGGCTCCAATACGCGACGAATTTCGCCGATGGCCGCTGACAGCTTTCGCTCGAGACTCTTGAGATCGGTGGCGGTGATGCCTTTCTTGAATTGCCCCGACAGGCCCGAATCGTCAGAGCGGTCCAGCTGGCGTGCGCCATCAAGCAAAGCATGGCGAAGGGTGTTGTTGATCACAGTCTGGTAGCCAAAGCCCTCGGCTTCTGCGGCCGTACGCGCCGCTTCGATCACCGCGTCGTCAAGCATGATGGTGATGCGGGTCTTGCCCTTGTTCGGCGCTACTGCGCCGCGTTTACCTGCGGAAAAGTCATATTCGTCTTTCATCGGTCAAGCCTCCTGAAAATACGCGCGCCGTTCGCTGGGTGTGGCGAGACGTGCGGAAATGATTCGAACAACATTGGCTTCGCGGTAGCTGTAAGCAACGGCAAGCACACGACCTTTGGCATCGAGGCCGAGGGTAATCCAGCGTTGCTCGTCATGGTCGTTGTCCTCAAGTGTCAGTGCGCGTTCGTCATGGAAAACCGGTTCGGCTTCGGCGAGGCTGATGCCTTTGTGCTTGAGTTTGTTGGCCGCGTTTTTGCTTTTGTCGTACTGAATCTTGAATGACTTCATTATGCATACTTTATATGTATAAAAAAGAGCGCGACTGTACCGTCGGTCGCCGTGAACACTTCAGCCTAGTGGGCACTGGTGCGGACGCAGCGGGGATGTGTTGCCGGATTTGTTGGGGCAAGAAGTGCAGGCTAGAAGGTTGGATGGCTACCTAACCATTATGTGACTGATAAGTTGTATACAACTCTATGGACATTTGTCCTGAGTATTGAATACAGTGTGCGCATAACAAAAACCAGGGAACCCCCCACCATGAAAACGCCCCATGTTTCACACCAACGGCCCGAGGACGAAAACC
>Ga0308166_1004881_pt1 | contig 10497 bp, 10 predicted proteins | sample PhyCR2_2_FD_202137 | JGI IMG/M metagenome (GOLD analysis project Ga0308166, IMG submission 202137) | Phyllosphere microbial communities from UC Gill Tract Community Farm, Albany, California, United States - DLSLCC.R2 | ecosystem: Host-associated > Plants > Phyllosphere > Unclassified | place... | reverse complement strand
TGGCGCCGCACAGTGATGCATCACGACCGCAAACTCGCTGTATCGGCGGCTTGGGTTTGGCTAGCCGAGGCGCGTATGCTACTCAGCAGGCTCGCTTATCAAGGTTGATTTCGTCCACACCCTGTTAGCTGTCGCGAAATATCTACAATGAAATAAAAGTTTCCTAAAAAAATGTAGATTTTGACATGGCTCGGCGATAATTGTAGGATCTCTCCTACTTCAACCCTCGTCATGGACATCCGCAAGGCCTATCTCCGGCGCAGCATGCGACAGGCGCGCCTGCAAAAGCGCCTGGTCGTCGCGACCGTGCTGGCCGCCTCGGCGTGGGCGCTGGTGTTGCTGCAGCCGGACGAGAAGGAAGTCGACCAGGTAGCCTTGGCCGCCGTGCTGGCCAGGCCGGCGGCACCGGGCGTCGTGCGCGCGGCCGACCAGCCCTCGCCGGCAACGGCGCGACGCGTCTATCCGTATTCGATCGTTCCCGGCGGGCTGCAGGGCCGTGCGGAGCTCGTGCAAGTCGTCAAGGACGACAAGGTCGTGGCTGCGCATTACGCCGGCTTCGCCGTGCACAAGGCCAGGCTGCGCAGCGTCGACAAGCCGCGCGCGGTCTACGTGTCCTACCGCAAGGGCGAGCAGGTGTACTGGACCTCGAAGAAGATGATGCTGGCCGCCGGCGAAACCCTGCTGTCCGACGGCCAGCACGATATCCGGGCGCGCTGCGGCAACCGCATCGCCGATACGCCCCAGTTGCCGGTCGAGGCCAGGGGGCCCAGCGAGGAGGAACTCGACACCCCGGTCGAACAGACCGACGGCGCGCTGCGCCAGGTCGCCTACGATCCGGAAGCCGACGCCGGCGAGGGCCGCCAGTTTGCGCTGCAATCCTTTGCGAACGGCGCCGGCTTGCTGACGGCCACCCAGAGCCAGTCCGGCGCCAGCCAGACCGGTACCGTCTTTAACAATCCCGGCTGGAACAACATCGGCGGCTTGTCCAGCAGCGCGGCCGGGCCGGTTTCGGTCCTGGGCGGCCTGACGGCCAGCACCGGTGGCGCGCCCGGCGACGCCGCTGCGCCCGGCATCGCCCATGGCAGCGACAGCGGCGGCAGCGGTGTGGCCGGCGATCCAGCGCCCGGCATTTCCCCGACGGGCGACCCAGCACCCGCCGCCGGCGGCAGCCCTGGCGCGAGCGGCGGCGGCACCGGCGGTCCTGGCACCGGCGGCACCGGCAGCACCGGCACTGGAAACGGCAGCCCCCTCATCGCGGACGGCAGCGAACTGCCGCCGCAGAGCCTGCGTCCGGACGGTCTCCCGACCGTGCCCCCGCCAACCAAGGAGCAGGCGGTGCCCGAACCCGGCAGCCTGTGGCTGACCAGCCTGGCAGGCGCCGGCCTGCTGCTGCGCCGCCGCCGGCGCCAAGGCCGGCCACGCTGAGCTGCTTGCCGGCCGGGCGCAGCGGCCGCATACTTGAGTTTTCAAGCCTGGGGAAGCCCATGCGTGTCCTGCCGGCCTTTGTTGTGACTGCCCTGCTGGGTACTCTTGCCCTGCCCGCCCTGGCCGACAGCGACATCGATGTCGTCTACGGCGACGACCTGGCCCGGCGCGGCGAACTGGCCACCGAGCTGGCGGCGCGCTGGTCGCGGACGGCGCGTCAAAGCGACTTCGCCGGCCGCACGCTGTGGCAGGCCGTGGGCGAACTGGCCTACGGCGTCGGCGACAACCTGAATATCGGCATCAAGGTCCCAGTGAGCCGGGTGGACGGCAACTGGCATGGCTACGGCGCCTATGCGGAGCTGAAATACCTGGCGCCGCGCCGCGCGCAGGGGTTTTACTGGGGCGCCGAGATCGAAGCCGGCAGCATCAAGCAGCCTGGCGAGGAACGCGCCTTCGTCCTCGAAGCCTTTCCCATCCTGGGCTATCGCGTCGGCCGGGTGCACCTGATCGCCAATCCTGGCCTGGGCTACAGCTCGGAGGGCGAGGACAAAGGCTGGGACTTCGCGCCCAAGGCCAAGGTGGCCTACCAGCTCGACGATGCCAACAGCCTTGGCCTCGAATACCATCTCGACGCCGGCAAGATCGGCGATTTCGCCGCGCGCAGCCAACGCAATGAAACGGCTTATCTGACCTGGGACACGAAGATCGCCGGCCAGCAGATGAGCCTTGCGCTCGGCCACGGCACCACCCGGGCCTCGGACCGCTGGGCAGTCAGGATCGGCGTCGAACTGGACTGATCAGGCGCAGCCGGCCACCAGCAGCAGCGGCATGCCGCCCCAGGCGATGGCGATCAGGGCCAGGACCGCCATCAAGAGCGCCGCATGGCTGGCCAGTCCCGTCGCCCGGCCGTCCCGGCGCAGGACATGGCAGGCGCGCCAGACCAGCAGCGCGCAAATGCTGAATGCGGCCAGCGTCGCAGCGGCCAGCAGCAGCCGGTCCGGGCCGCCGGGCCGCATGCCGGCCGGCGTGCACTGCGCCGCCGCCAGTCCGTAATTGAAGGCGAAGTGGGCGATCCACACCAGCAGCGGCAGCGTGGCCCACAGCACACGCTTCCAGAACCCTTCCTTGTGCGCGTCGGTTCCCATCTTCACTCCATCAGCAGCGGCATCAGCCGCACCACCGCCACCGCCGCGATGCCCTGCAAGGTCGTGTAGTGCCAGACCAGGGCGATGTTGTCGAGCGTGGCGCGGCTGCGCCGGCCCAGGAGGCCGCGCCAGGCCCGCAGCGCCAGGTAGGGCGCGAGTATCAGCAGCAGCACGATGTGCAGGCCCTGGTAGCTGGCCAGCGCCGCCACCGCCGCCGCCCACGCGGTCTCGCTCGGCGCGAGACCGGCACGCCAGCCCTGCAGGTCGAGCGCGAAGGAAGCCAGTGCGCAAGCCAGCGCCGCCAGCACCAGCCATGGCAGCCGGCGCGCATGACCCTTCTTGTCGAGACCGCGCTTGGCCAGCCACACCAGCCCGGAACCCAGCACCAGCAGGCCGCAGGACGTCAGCGCCTGCGCCAGCGGCGGCAGTTCCGCGCCCGGCGGCGGGCACACCATCAGCCGCATCGACACGTGCACGTAGGCGAAGGCGAAGGACGCGAAGATGCTGGCGTCCACCACCAGCATGATGATGGTGGCCCACCAGGAATGCGACGCCGCGCCGCGCGCGCCGACCGGCAGGTATTCGCCAGCCGCCGCTTCGACCTGCTCTTCGGGCGGCGGACGGTCCGCGCCCCAGGTCCAGGCCAGCACCGAGCCCACCGCCAGCGCGGCGCAGAGCCAGGCCAGCGGGTACAGCTTGACCGTCAGCAGCAGGAAGAAGGCCGAGGTGCCGAAGGCGCCGATCAGCGGCAGCCAGCTGTCGCCGGGCAGCACCAGCAGGTAGCGCGGTTCCGCCGCGATCGGGCTGGTGGCGATGGTCTCGCGGCGCCCGGTGGCGGTATGGGGCAGGTAGTGCCTGCCCTCCTCCACTTCGCGTGCCAGTTCCGGCTGATCCCACAGCGGATTATTGGAGGCGACACGCACGATGCTGCGGTTGCCGTAGTCCTCGGACGGCAGCCACTCCAGCGTCGCCGCATTCCACGGATTGCCGACCGCGCGTTCGGGCCGGCGTAAGGTACGGAAGGCATCGATCGCGAACAGCACCACCCCGAGCGCGAACATGAAGGCGCCCACGGTGGACAGCAGGTTCAGACCGTCCCAGCCCATCTCCGACGCGTAGGTGTAGACGCGGCGCGGCATGCCCAGCAGGCCGGTGATGTGCATCGGGAAGAAGGCGATGTTAAAGCCGGCGAACATCAGCCCGAACACCCAGCGCGCCCATGCTTCCGACAGGCGGTTGCCGTTCACCAGCGGCAGCCAGTAATACATCGCGGCGAACACCGGGAACACCATCCCGCCGATCAGCACGTAGTGGAAATGGGCGACGATGAAATAGGTGTCGTGCACCTGCCAGTCGAAGGGAATCACCGCGACCATCACGCCGGTCAGCCCGCCCAGCACGAAGATGAACATGAAGCCGAGCAGGAACAGGGTCGGCGCGTTCCAGGTCACCTTGCCCTTCCACAGCGTGGCGATCCAGCCGAACACCTGGATCGCGGTCGGCACCGCCACCGCCATGCTGGCCGCGGACACGAAACTCATCTCCAGCACGCCCAGGCCGGCGGTGAACATGTGGTGCGCCCACAGGCCGAAGCTGAACACGCTCACGCCCAGCAGGGCCGCGATGATGGCGCGCCGTCCGACCAGCTTTGTTCCGGCGATGGTCGGGATCATGGTCGAGACCATGCCGGCGGCGGGCAGGAAGATGATGTAGACCTCGGGGTGGCCGAAGAACCAGAACAGGTGCTGCCACAGCAGCGGGTCGCCGCCGCGCTCGGCGATGAAGAAGGGCCAGTCGAAGGCGCGCTCCAGTTCCAGCAGCGCGGTACCGGCGATCACCGCCGGGAAAGCGAACACGATCATCAGCGCCACCACCAGCATCGCCCAGGCGTACACCGGCATGCGGCCGAGCGTCATGCCGGGCGCGCGCGTAAACAGGATGCCGACGATCAGTTCGATGGCGCCGGCAATCGCCGAGATCTCGATGAAGCCGATCCCCAGCAGCCAGAAGTCGGCGTTCAGGCCCGGCGAATACCTGGTGCCGGTCAGCGGCGGGTACATGAACCAGCCGCCGTCCGGCGCCAGGCCGACGAACAGCGTGCAGAAGAAAGCCAGGCCGCCGAAGGCATAGGCCCAGTAGGCGTAGGCGGACAGGCGCGGAAAGGGCAAATCGCGCGCGCCCAGCATGTTGGGCAGCAGGTAGACGCCGATCGCCTCGACCACCGGAATCGCGAACAGGAACATCATCACCGTGCCGTGCATGGTGAAGACCTGGTTGTAGGTTTCGGCACCGAGCAGGTGGTTGTCGGGCACCGCCAGCTGCAGGCGGATCAGGAGGCCCAGCACGCCGGCCAGCACGAAGAACAGCAAGGCCGTGGCGATGTACAGCAGGCCGATGTTCGTGTTGTTCACCGACGAGAAGAAGCGCCAGCCGCTTTGCGTGCGCCAGACCGCTTCCAGCTTTTCGAGTTCGCCGTCGGGCCGCGGCGCGGCATTGCGTGTGGGTTTGGGGGTGCTGGTCGTCGTCATTGCAAATGCTCGAGATAGGCCGCCAGCGCACGCAGCGATTCGCCGTCGATGCCCGACGCGGCGGGCATGAACACGCCGGGTTTCAGGGCTTGCGGGTCGGCGATCCAGCCGGCCAGCGTGCCGCTGTGGGTGCGCAGCAGGCCGGCGCCGATCTGCAGGCGGCTGCCGACGTGGGTCAGGTCCGGCCCCAGGCTGTTGCTGGCAACGACGCCGCGGATCGTGTGGCAGTTCTGGCAGCGCTGCTCGAAGAACACGTCGCGTCCGCGCAGCGGCAGCGCCGCCTCGGGTGTACGGGCGGGTTGGGCCTGGTTTTGCAGCCAGGCTTCGAATTCGGCCGGCGCCAGCGCCACTACGTGCAGCGCCATGTGCGCATGCTGGGTGCCGCAATATTCGGCGCACTGGCCGCGGTAGACGCCGGGTTTGTCGGCGCGCAGGGTCAGGCCGGTCACGCGGCCCGGGATCATGTCGCGCTTGCCCGCCAGCGCCGGCACCCACAGGCTGTGGATCACGTCGGCCGCGTTCAGGCCCAGGTAGACCGTGCGCCCGACCGGGATGCGGATCTCGTTGGCGGTGACGATCTCGCGGCCGCTGGCCGGGTCGTGGTAGCGGACTTCCCACCACCACATGCGGGCAGTGACGGAAATCGCCGGCGCATTGCCGGCCAACTGCGCCGAGCCCTGCGGCACCAGCTGGGCGCTGCGCCAGGTGCTCCAGCCCAGCAGGCCGGTCAGCAGCAGCACCGGCAGCGCGATGCCGCCGCCGGCGATCCACAGGCCGGGCCGCAGCGGCGCCGCGTGACGGCGCAGGCTGAGCCCCAGCAGCGCCATCACGGCCAGGAAGATCAGCAGGCCGGCGCCGAACAGCACCCAGGCGAACTGGCCGATGATCTCGGCGTCGGCACCGGCTGGGTGCAGCACCGATTGCAGGGGCTCGCTGCTTGTGGGCATCCGGCTCATTTGGGCGAGCGCAGCGTGTAGAGGTAGGCCGCCATGTGGCGCGCCTCCTGTTCCGTCAGGCCCATGGCCGGCATCGCCGTGCCGGGCTTCATGGCCGGCGGATTGACCAGCCAGGCGATCAGCTGGTCCGGCTGGTTGGGGATGATGGTCGCGATATAGCTCAGCTTCCCGAAGCCGTCCAGGCTTGGGCCCACCTCGCCGGCGGCGCCGCGCACATCGGAAATCTTGTGGCAGGCCCCGCACTGGTATTGGGTCACCAGCTGCTTGCCGAGCTTGGCGTCGCCGCCCGGCACCTGTTTTTCCTTGGGTTTGCCGCCGCAGCCGGCCAGCAGGGCCATGCACAGGGCGGCGCTCAGACCAGCCACCAGGGCGGCGCGGACAGTCTGGCGGAGGGGATCGGACAGTATCGGCATCACGGGATCGAAGTCATAAGATCGAAGTCACAGGATCGGCATCACAGGATCGGCATCACAGCGGGCCACACGGTTGAAATCACACATCGGGCCGCTTGGGCGGATGACTTTTATAATACCGGAAACGATGCATTTTTTTTAACACGATACGTCTAGCGAATCCATGGCCTCCGATCGCACCCGATTGATCCTCAAGACCGCCATCTACACCCTGCTCGCCGCAGGCGGCATCGGCGCGGCCGCCGGCTACACGGTCTACCAGGTCGGCTGGTACAACATCGGCGCCAACACCCAGCACCTGCAACTCACCTACACCGTGCTGGAACAGGCCATGCACAACTCGGTGCGCCACCATGCGAAGACGGTCGTCGTGCCCAGCCTCGGCGATACCGGCCAGGTTCTGCGCGGCGGCGCCCTGTACCGCGAGCACTGCGCCCAATGCCATGGCGGCCCGGGCTTCGCGCCCTCGGCGCATGGCCAGAGCATGCAGCCGGTGCCGGGACCGCTGGTCGATGCCGCCGAGCGCTGGAAGCCGCGCGAGCTGTACTGGATCACCCGCCACGGCATCAAGATGAGCGGCATGCCGGCCTGGGAAGCGCGTTTGAACGAACCCGATACCTGGGCGGTGGTGGCCTTCCTGAACCGCCTGCCCAAGCTCGATGCAAGCGCCTACCGCGCGATGACGGCCGCCGCCGTGACCCCGGCAACGGACAATGCCCAGACCTCGGCCGTCACCGCCACCAACGCCACCGGCGGCGCGGTGCTGCGCGGCGACGCGGGCCGCGGCAAGAAGATCCTGGCCCAGTACGCCTGCCAGTCCTGCCACAAGGTGCCGGGCGTGACCGGTTCCGATGTCGACGTCGGCCGCCCGCTGGACGGCCTGGCGCGGCGCCCCGTCATCGCCGGCAAGCTGGCGCCGACCCAGGACAATCTGATGGCCTGGATCCGCAACCCGCAAGCCATCGAGCCGCGTTCGGCGATGCCGAACATGGGCGTGACCGAGCGCGATGCGCTGGATATCAGCGCCTATTTACTGAGCAAATAGCCTCCTCCAGGCGCCCGATGCCGGCGCGGATCTGCTCCGGCGTAAAGGCCGAAAAACCCAGCAACAGCCCAGGCGGCACCGCGCAATCCGGACCGGCAGCCGGATTCGTGTAATAGGCCAGCGGCCGCACCTCGACGCCGCCTTCTCCCGCGCGAGCAAGCGCTTCGGCCTCGCTCAAGCCATTTGTGACGCCCACGCACAAATCCAGGCCCGCGTCGGACGGGCCGCAGGCCAGCACCCCATCCATGCGCGCGGCAATCGCCTCCAGCATGGCGATGCGGCGCTCGCCATAGGCATCGCGGGTGCGCCGGATGTGGCGCGCGAAGTGGCCTTCCTGGATGAAATCGGCCAGCACCGCCTGCGGCATGATGGGGCTGTGGCGGTCGACCACGGACTTGGCGCGCGCCAGCGGTTCGGCCAGCGCGGGCGGGGCCACGATATAACCCAGGCGCAGGCCCGGAAACAGCACCTTCGACAGGGTGCCGACATAGATCACGCAACCGGTGCGGTCCAGGCCCTGCAGCGAGGCCAGCGGCGGGCCGGTGTAGCGGTACTCGCTGTCGTAGTCGTCCTCGACGATCCAGGCGCGTTGCGCCTGCGCCCAGCGCAGCAGTTCCAGGCGCCTGGCGAGGCTCATGGTCACGCCCAGCGGCAGCTGGTGCGAAGGCGTGGCGAAGGCCATGCGCGCGTCCGGGTAGCGCGCCGCGGCATAGGCCACATCCATGCCCTCGGCGTCGACCGGCACCGGGCAGATCCGGGCGCCGGCAACCGCGAACGGCGCCAGCGCGCCCTGGTAGCCGGGCGATTCCAGCCACACGCCCTCGCCCGGCGCCAGCAGCAGTTGCGCCAGCAGGTACAGCGCCTGCTGCGAGCCGGTGGTGATGACGATCTGTTCGGGCGTGCAGCGCACCCCGCGCGAGGCCTGCAGGTAGGCGCACAGCAGTTCGCGCAGCGGCGCATGGCCGGCCGCGCCGCCATAGCCCAACGGGACCTGGCGGCGGCGCCAGTGGCGCGCCTCGAGTTTGCGCCAGACCTCGAAGGGAAACAGGTCCAGGCCCGGCATGCTGATGCGGAAGGTACGGAGCGGCCCATCGTGGTGGCGCACGCGCGCCATCGCCGACGCCATCGCTTCGCCGCGTGCCGAGAGCGGGCGTAGCAGCGCCGGGGCCGCCGCTGCGGGCGCCTTGCCCCTGGATGCCGCCGGCAGCGAATCGCTGACGAAGGTCCCCTTCCCCACCGCCCCCGCCAGGTAGCCCTCGGCCATCAGCTGCTCGTAGGCCGCCAGCACCGTCTGGCGCGACACCCGCAGCAGCCGGCCCAGCTCGCGCGTGGCCGGCAGGCGCGCCGAGGGTGCGATCTCGCCGGCCAGGATCGCATCCTTCATCTGCAGGTAGAGCTGGCGGAACAGCGGCGTGGCGGCGCTGCGCTCGAGCGGGATGGCGGCAAGGATGTCGTGGACGTGCATGGTTCCTGAACCCGGAATTGGTACCCCCATCTTCGTCTTTATTGGTTATTTCGACAAGCCACTTGTCCGCCTATGATGGTCGCCATGAACACATTCGATCCGTGATGGAGGGAAACGCCGGATGTACATGCCTGCCCACACCAGGGAAGAACGCCTGGACGTGCTGCACAGCCTGATCGATGCCCACCCGCTGGGCGCGCTGGTGCGGCCGGACGGCGACGGTTTCACCGCCGACCACATTCCCTTCGAACTGGCGCCGGCCTGCGCCGATGCGCCGCGTGGCCTGCTGCGCGCCCACGTGGCGCGCGCCAATCCGCTGTGGCGCCAGGACGGCGCGGCAATGCTGGCGATCTTCCAGGGGCCGTCCGGTTATGTCTCGCCGGCGCTGCAGGATTTACAGGCCATCGGCGGCCGCACGGTGCCGACCTGGAACTACGCCGTCGTGCACGCACACGGGCGCCTGCGCGTCATCGACGACAGGGAATGGCTGCTGGCCCACATGCGCCGCGCCACACGCCACCAGGAAGACCGGCATGGCCACGCCTGGTCGGTCGACGATGCGCCGCGCGACTTCATCGACAAGCTGGTGCGCGCGACGGTCGGCATCGAGATCGCCATCGGACGCCTCGAGGGCAAGTGGAAAACGAATTAGCGCGACCCAAAGAAAAACGCCGCCCCGCATGCGCGGGAACGGCGTTCGCAGGCTGAGACCGGGAATTACTTGCCTGCAGCGGTACCCGACTTGGCCGAGTGCATCTGCTGGGCCGACTTCAGGTGCTGCTCGACCACCGGCATGTGCTGGTCGGCCAGGGCTTTCACGTCCGGATCCTTGATCTTCTTGGCATCGGCAACCAGCTTCTTGTGGGTGTCGGTGTGGTCCTTCACGCCGGCCTGGGCCATGTAGGCCTTGTCGAACTCGGCGCCGCTCAGCTTCTCGAGCTTGGCCGACATGGCCTTGTGCTTGGCGTCCAGGTCGGTCGGCAGGGTCACGCCCTTGGCTTGCGCCACGGCCTGCACCTTGGTCAGGGCGGCGCCGTGGTCGTCGATCATCTGCTGGCCGAAGGCTTTCACCTCGGCGCTCTGGCCTTTGCTCTGGGCCAGCTTGCCGGTGGCGACTTCAGCCATGTCGGACATGGCCATGTCTTTCAGGGCTTTTTCGTCGCCGCTGCTCAGCTTGGCGCTGGAAGCGCTGGCGCCGGCTGCACCGCTGGCGCCGCTCTGGCCCGAAGCGCTGGCACCGGTGGCGCTCATGCCCGAGGCGTTGCCGCGGTTTTCCATGCCGGTGCTGTTGGTGTTGTCCATCGTCCCTTCCTTGGTCGTCTTGCCGGCCTGGTTCGGGTTGGTGCTGCTGGTGCCGGTCTGGGACGGGCTCGAGCTCACCGAGGTTTGGGCCTGGATACCGAAGGTGCTGAACATGGCGGCCACAGCCGATACAGCCAGCAGCCCTTTCAAGGTTTTATTCTTCTGCATATCGTTCTCCTGATCTCATATGGTCAATAGGGGCCGTGTTCAAATGACAA
>Ga0308166_1004880_pt1 | contig 10499 bp, 3 predicted proteins | sample PhyCR2_2_FD_202137 | JGI IMG/M metagenome (GOLD analysis project Ga0308166, IMG submission 202137) | Phyllosphere microbial communities from UC Gill Tract Community Farm, Albany, California, United States - DLSLCC.R2 | ecosystem: Host-associated > Plants > Phyllosphere > Unclassified | place... | reverse complement strand
TGATGCCTCTGCAATTCTGCGCGCACGGCCGCGCACTCCGTCACGGAGCCGGGGCAATATACCCGTTTGCAGTTATGCGCAAAAGTGATGTTTGAGTATATGTAAAGAACCAAATCGCCTAACGAGAATGGCTTGCAACTAATCCACATTTGTCGTGCGGACAATCATCGTCTTTACTCTGATCGAGTCTTTGTGCAATCACCGATAAAACCGACAAGAGGCGATGCAATGAGCAACCCGACCAAAGCCAGGAAAAGCGACAGCAGCGTCGACGCATGGGCCATTTTGTTCCTGATCATTCTCGTTGTAGGAACAGCGGTCTTCTGGGTCAGTCACCAGTGAGTGAAATTCCGGGTCTGACCGCATGCCTGTCGCCGGTGGTTCGCCAGTGACAAGGCTCGATCGCTTTGCCAAGGCCCGGATTTCTCATATTGGCCTCAAACACCGGCCAGATGCAGCACCAGTTTGACGATTCCGAACAGCGTCAGACCGAAAACAGCTGTGAACAAAACGCCCAGTATCACGAAATGGCTGGGCTTGCCGTGGGCGAAATCCCTTTCCCGGTTCTTGCCACTCTGTACGCCGAAGGCTGCAGCCATGACGCTGTGCAGCATCTGCCAGAAGGTCGGCGGTTTGTTGTCGACTGGATCGTCCATAAATCCCTCTCCGCTAAATCGTGCGTTACAAGCATAGTCAACTCTGCGCCCGACCGTTCAGACACGTCGTAACAACTCTCTCTGGACTCGATAACTATGTACCGCCGCACCGGTCGGTGCGGATGATGTGCTGTCGCTTCATTTACAGGAGCGATGTATGTCCCCCGATTCCCTCGTATCCAAAAGCGCGGCCCCCCTGATCAAACCGGCGGCAACGCAGAGTCTGCACGCGCCGTTGCTGGAAGCGTCGGTACCGCAATGGTTGATTGATGCTCCCGCGCGCAGAAGAGCTGAGTTCAAACAGGCCACCAAGGCAACCCCCGACTGGTACAAAAGCGCGTCGCCCGCGCAACGCGACGTGTTGCACAAACGCTTCAGAGACAGCTTCCAGGCGCAGGTGCAGCTGGATAAAACCATGTCATCGTTCAAAGACATTGACGCCTTTGCCAGGCCTTTGCTGCTGGAGGCGCTGAAAAGCCGCTATCAGGTGGAAGTGGATGTCGACAAGACGCTGTTGTGTTTGAAGCGACCGATTCTCGTAACTGTTGCTCGCGTGGAAGTTGGCACTCACGAGGTACTGACGCTGCCCATGCTGCAGGCAGCCTTGCACAACTTTGAAAGTGACGAATGCAAGTACGGCGCCTTTCACAAAAGCTCAACCTTCGCAGTAGCAACCGGCACGCCCGGTAACTACAAGGCAGTCCCGGTCAATGTCTCGATCAGGAACTTTCTCAGTCTGTGCCGTGAGCTGGACATTGGCGCGAAATATCAAGCCTACCTGACTTCGTTTTTCCATCCAGCCGACCCCAAGACGGAAGCCGCGCTGCGCCGCCAGTTCATCTTGGCTCAGAAGAGCGCTTTACACGCGGCGGCCGAACAAGCGTTGTTGACCAAGGAGATCCGCCGCCAGGATCACGCGATGATTCTTTCCGTTCTTGCGGGCAACAGGACCCCCAGACTGGATAACAAAACAGTCTCGTTTCAGGATTTGGGCGTGATGCGCCATAGACTGGTTGGCTGCGTTGTTTTTGTGATTTACGACAGATATCCGTCATATGACGAAGTAATTCTTTACGTGCCCAACGCCCCCGAGCATCCGCTCAAGCGCTACACCGGCACGCAAATGCTGGACACACTGAAACGCTTGTTGTCTGCTCGGGATCCACAGCATCCGCAAAGCACCGCGCCGACGGCCTATCAGGCGTTTTTCAGCCAGTTCTTTCCTTATAGGAAGCGCGCTGAATATTTCAACCGGTTCATCAAGCCCGCCCATCCCGCGTCCGAGTGGTTGTGGTCGGCATGGCGAACGATAGGGCAAACAGTAACGCCTCTAGGGCCTTGGGAGACGCCGCACAAGGATCCGCAAATGATTCCGGATACCGATCCTTTCGTGGCGGCCGCACCGTTTCCGGACCCGAACGCTTATTTCAAGGGCACAAACCCTGACCTCTGGAATTGTCTCTACGAAAAACACCGCGACAAGCTGTTCGATGATGCCCGCAGCCACGCAGTGCCCACTGAAGACGTCGATGCCAAGGCGCGCGACGCCAAACTCGCTGCGCTGCTGCAGTTCGGTCTGCTGGCAGCGAACGTGGCATCGATGTTCATCCCCGTACTCGGCGAAGCGATGATGGTGATCATGGCTGGCCAATTGTTGTATGAAACCGTTGAGGGGGTCGTCGAATGGAGCGACGGCGACAAGCACGCGGCCAAGGCCCATCTGGTCGATGTTGCCGAAAACCTCGCACTGATCGGGGTCACCGCTATTGCGGGTGCAGGTTTGAGCCGGTTGAGGCCTGTCAAGCCGGAACCGGTCATCGAGAACCTGCACCCGGTGACCTTGCCCAGCGGTAAAACCCGACTGTGGAAACCCGACTTCAGTGGTTACGAACAGGACGTCACATTGGACGCCTTGGGCGAACCCAACGCACTGGCGCAGTATTCGTTCGAAGGCAAAACGTATATCCGCCAGGGCAGCAAGGTCTACGAGCAGGTCCAGGATCAGACGACCGCGCAATGGCTGCTCAAACATCCCAGCGATCCCGACGCCTACCGGCCGGTCCTGGTCAACAACGGCCACGGTGCCTGGCGTCTGGCACTGGAACAACCCATGACCTGGGGGCGTCTGGACTTGCTGCGCCGCATGGGGCCGCTGACTGACGGTTTTTCCGACGACGCCCTACTGATGCTGGCCGATACCAGCGGTACCAGTGACAACACGCTGCGCAAAATGCACATGGACCATTTACCGCCGCCTGCCCAACTGCGTGACGCCATGCGCTTGTTTGCCGCCGATCAGGGAGCCAGACAAATGATCGAGCAGTTGCGCGGTGCCCAGGCAATTGATGAGCAGTACCTGTACGCGCTGCCGCAGGTCCCCGAAATGCCCCGTTGGCCGTCGGGCCGCGTGCTGGAGATCGTTGAGGGCGCGGGGGAGGCGGCGCGATCCATCCAGTACGGCGCACAAAAACTGCTGCCGGGGATTGAGCGCAAACCGGCGATCCGGATCAGCCGCGAGCAAGTGCTGAACGGCGAACTGCCGGCACGAATCATCGCTGCGCTGGAGGAAAATGAAATTGTTCATCTGCTGGGGAGCAGGGGCGCGCAATTGCGTCCGGCGAGACCGGACGAATTCACTGCGAGACTCACCGAATACGCCTACACCCGACAGCCAGCCATCTTCGACAGTCTCTACCGGCGCAACGGACCCGCGAGTGGGCGGGTGCGCATTCTGCAGCGCGAATGCCCGGGGCTCAGCGACGAAGCCGCGCAAGACGTGCTCAACCACGCATCGGCCGACGAGCTTGCCCGACTGGACGCGACCCGACGCTCGCCCTTGAAGCTGCTGGAAGAGGCCCGCTGGTACGCTCGCCAAGGCCGACAGATTCGTGCATTCGCCGGTTTGCACGGCGAAAACCTCGCCTCCGCAGACAGCCGACGCCTGGCATTGCATGCACTGGAACAATTGCCGCAATGGCCGCAAACCTTGCGGCTGGAGATCCGTGACGGCAGTACAACCGGTGCTGTGCTCGACGGTATTGGCGAAATCACCGCACCGGTTAAACGCTACCTGGTGAAAACCGGGCCTTTCTATCAGGCCTTCGATGCCCGTGCCCAAGCGCTTGATCAAGTGCCCCGGGTGGAAGACAGTTTTTACCGGTCGCTGTTGGCCGCCTTGCCTGATGAAACCCGGTCAGCGCTGTGGCTGGCGGATGTGCGCACAGGCCGCGAACTGCAACAGAGCATCATCCGGTCAGCCCACGCGCATCGTCTTGATGCTGCACGGTTACTGGAGCCGCAAGCCAAGTGGTTCAAGCCTCCGGCGCGAGTGAGTGCCCGGTTGAGCGGTTATTACGCCAGCGGACGCGGCGCCAATTGGAATCCGCATCTGCGCAGCCGCGCGCAGCATTTGTATCCGGAGCCGCGCCAGGTTGAAGCGTTTTTCGCTCGGCGACGCGGCAGAACCGACGCGCAGATCTTCGATGAACTGGAGTCTCGACTGAAGGATTGGGAAACACTCAATGCCACCCTCGACCGATGGCAGGCAGGCCCCTCGAGCAGTCAGACCGCAGCGCACCGTGCGCAAGTGGCCCAGGCCCTCAGAGAGGCCTGGCGCAATGAGCCGTTGGCGGCGCAGGCCCGGGAAGTGGCGCAGCTGTCATTGGTCTGCGATGCGCCGCTGCCTGCGCTGACCACGAGGTTTGACCATGTGCGTGAATTGTCGGTGACGGGCAGCGGCCTCACCGATGCCAATGCCGAGGGTTTTCTGGCGGCGTTCCCCCAAGTCACCGATCTGTCGATTGGCGAGCCCGGCCTTGGGATCGAGCAGACGCTGGTGAACGGATCACTGACCACGCTGCCTTTAGCGGTGGGCCGCATGCCTGAGCTGACCCGCCTGCGCTTCGCCACCGACGCGCCGTTACTGGCCCAGAACTTCGCGCAGCGGCTCGAAGCGTTGTCTTCGCTCGAAGCGCTGCGCATCGACTACTCGGGTACCGATTCAACGTCCTTGCATGGACTCGATTTTTCAAGGCTCAGGCAGTTGCGCACGTTACGCATCGACGCGCCTCGTGCTTTGTGGCGATGGCCGGCGTCGGTCGAACGGCTTGGGCAGTTGCAGCGTCTGGACCTCAGTCATACCTTGATCGAGACGCTGCCGTCGTCGCTCTACCACGGGCAGGAACGCCTGTGGGCCGGCCTGTCGCTGGACTGGTCGAGCGTCACTCCGGACACGTTTCTGCGCGCTTATGAATACGTCAGCAACTACGCCGGTCCCTTGGGACATCTGCTCGATGTGCACCAGATGGTCAGCGAGTTCTGCCGGGCCGAACTCGATTCGATGCTCGCCGCGTCCGGGCTGATTGATCCGTTGCCGCTGGCGTTCGATGCCGCATCGGCTACGCCCGAGGCACGGCTGGCCGCGATCACCGCGCTGCGCGCCGAGCATGACAGTATTTTCGCTCGATTCCATGCCCCAGCCCCGCACGGTACTCGCTACGCAGCGCTCAGCCCGCAATGGACAACAGGCAGCAACGCCAAGATTTTCAATGCGCTTAGAAACAGTTGGCAAGGCGCCGTCCGGCAGCGGTACGGCCTGCCGTCCCGCGTGACCATCTTCGAACTCAGCACTCCAACGGGGGCCGAACGCGTTGTGCAATTGCCCGTATTGCCGCCAGGCAGTTTTGCCCATGTGCGCACGCTGCGCCTGGGAGGACTGGACGTTTCCGCCCGAGCGGCCCGCCGTTTCATCCGCGCCTTCAGCCGGACCGAAACCCTGCAGATCAGCGGCAACACCTTCACGGAACTGCCCTTTGCTGCAGCCGAACTGGAAGGTCTGGCACAGCTCGATGCTGCCAATAACCGGATTGCCATGACCCCAGTGGTGCAGGGCCAGATCAATGGCTTGCAGCGCCTCAGGGCGCTGGACTTGAGCCATAACCCGCTCGGGGATGTCGATGTCAGCGCCTTGAATGAGTTGCAGGCATTAGGCCTGCGGTCGACGGGGCTGCAAGGCTGGCCCGCTGGTGTCGAGGATCTGAGCCGATTGTCCTGGCTGGACTTGCGCGATAACCGCATCGACTCGGTGTCGCCGAGGGCGTTGACGCACACGGATTTGCTGATGAGAACCAACCTGGCCGGCAACGTGTTCAGCCCGCAGGGTGAAGCTGCGTTGAACATGGCGCTGCAGAGTATTGAGCAGCAAACGGGCCTGGCGCACGGCACGCTGGCGCGATTCGCAGCCGAACCCGTGCCGGAACGATTTCCGCCAACGGAAACCGGTGCATCGTTCATCGACGAGCTGTTGCCGCTTGCGCAATCCGCTGCGGTGGCGGGCGAGACCGGCGCGGCTGCGCATTTGCAGCGGTTGCGGCAGATTTTTCCAGACGAGCGTGCTCGGCTCAGCTTGCACAATCTGCGCAGGATGGCGCTCAGCGACGTGCAGATCGACGCACGAATCACTGAGTGGCATCAAACGTTCGACGCGCTGACCCGCCGTTTGAACGACTGGTTGTATACCCGCGAGGTCACTGGAGAAGGCGTGTTCATCAATGCGCGCAGTCGCTCCTTCGCTGCACGGCGCATCCGCGCCGCATGGCTCGATGGGCTCAGCGAAAGCCCAGGCACGCCCGGGCTGGAGCTGGAGTTTTCAGAGCGGCAAACCGGTGACCTGCCGGAGCTGGACGTGCAGTTGCCAGGTGTGACGAGCCTGGACTTGACCCGCGTCGGTATCACCACGCGCGGCTCTGACGCTTTCCTGCAGGCCTTTCCCAACCTCGAAACGTTGTTTGTCAGCGGCAATGAATTGCTGGCGTTGCCCGCGCCGGTGCAACGCATGCGGCATCTGCAGCGTCTGGAAATGCAGTATTGCAATCTGCACAGCGCGACGAGCCTGTACCCATTGCTCGGCAGCGGCCGATTGCGCGCGCTGGATCTGGGTTACAACGAGATCCGCGCTTTTCACCCGCCGGCGTTCGGCGCTCTCGAAGCCCTGGATTTACGTTTCAACCAGTTGAGCGAATGGCCGGACGGCGTGTTGATGGCGCCTCGTCTGCACACGCTGAATCTGAGCGGCAACCGGATCGAGGAGTTGCCTGTTGGCTTGTTCAGCGGTGGGCACGGCAATCTGCTCGAGGGCACCGACTTGTCCGCGAATGAACGTTTGTCGTTGTCAGCGTTGCAGGATCTGCGGCGCTACTCGCGCGAGCGTCCGGGGCGCCCCGTGTTGGGTGTATCGCGCGCACGGATCGACGACATGATCAACAGGCAGATATTTTACGACGGCATCGGTTTGGAGGAGCCGGTCGGGATCCCTGAGGAGGAGGGCGGCGTTGATTTTGATGTGCACGCCGCCGTAGCACCTGTCGAAGAGCTGTTGGATCCGGTAACTGACATTGCACCGCGCTCGCTTGCCCCTTGGCTCCAGGACACCTCCGCATCAGTGGCAGAACAACGAACCGTGATCTGGACGCGGTTGGCACAGGAACCGAACCACGAACGTTTTTTCCAGCTGCTGCGGCTATTGCGCGATACCAAGGATTTCAATCGCGTGCGGGCTGATCTTACGCGCAGAGTGTGGGAGGTCATGCAAGCTGCCTACGACGATACATCGTTGCGAGATTTGTTGTTTCACAGCGCTGAAACCCACGGCACCTGCGTTGACGGGCGGATTCTGACGTTCAGCGACATGGAGGTCCGGGTCTGGGCGGATCGCGTTTTGCGCCAAATTGCGCCGGATCAAACAGCACTCAGGGGGCAGGCACTGGTGCGTTTGTCCCGGCAAATGTTTCGTCTGGACCGGGTCGAGACCCTTGCTGAAGCCGCGGCCGCGGCTGAGAGACTGGACCGCGCCGAGGTGCGCTTGCAGTACCGCATCGGGCTGACTGGCAATTGGGGCGACGGTGTGGATTTGCCCGGGCAGCCGGTTTTCATGTCCTATTTCGATCCCCTCAGCGGGGATTTGCTCACGCAGACCCGTGAATCAATCCTTGCGGCAGAGCGGACCGACGCGCTGCCAATCAGCATGGTGGCCCGCGATTACTGGACGGACTATCTGCAAGAACGCTATCCGCAGGAGATGAACGATCTGAATGGATCGGTCGATGATCAGCGTTTGCAGCTCTGGGGAGCGTTGGACGGACGCCTAGAACGGGCTGAGATCGATGCCGGACAATATGACCTGGAACTGGATGCCCTGGGCCAGGCGATGGAAACGCTGCGCGTGGAGAAACTGGTCGCACTGACGCGTCGGGCGATCGACGAGCTACAGCAGTTCGCTGGCGAGTCGCAGCCGCCTGGCCGCACCTCACCGGAATCCGGACCATCGTCGCGTCCCTGAAATACCGAATCGGGACTCTCAAGCTCAAGGAGCTGACCCGCGCGGAACTGGCAAAAACGCCAGCGGTCCAGGCACAAACGGGCCCAGCGTCACCGCAACCTGGGCATTCTCGACCCTGAAACCGATTGAGCCCGCCAGGGCCTGAGAGCCTCAGGCCCTGGCGGTGTCTCAGCCGTCGTAACCCAGGTTCGGCGCCAGCCAGCGCTCGGTGACGCTCAGATCCTGGCCTTTGCGCGCGGTGTAGCTCTGCACCTGATCCTTGTCGATCTTGCCCACGGCAAAGTACTGCGCCTGCGGATGGGCGAAGTACCAGCCACTGACCGCAGCGGCGGGGAACATCGCGTAATGCTCGGTGAGGAACACGCCGCTGCGTCCGGCACGCATTTCAGCCGCTTCGGGATCAAGCAAGGTGAACAGTGCGGCTTTCTCGGTGTGATCCGGGCAAGCCGGGTAGCCAGGAGCGGGGCGGATGCCACGGTATTGCTCTTTGATCAGCGCATCGTTGTCGAGGGTCTCGTCCTTCGCATAACCCCAATGTTCTTTACGCACTTGCTGGTGCAGCCATTCGGCGCAAGCTTCGGCCAAGCGGTCGGCGAGGGCCTTGACCATGATCGAGTTGTAGTCATCGCCCGCGTCCTGATAGGCCTTGGCCACTTCTTCGGCGCCGATGCCAGCGGTGGTGATGAAACCGCCGACGTAGTCGGTGACTTCGCTGTCCTTTGGTGCAACGAAGTCGGCGAGGCAGAAGTTCGGTTTGCCGTCGGTCTTGATGATCTGCTGACGCAAGTGATGCAGCTTGGCCAGCGGCTTGCCGTTGTCGTCGTACAGCTCGATGTCGTCTTCGTTGACCTGATTGGCCGGCCAGAAACCGAACACCGCACGGGCGCTGATCAGCTTCTCGTCGATCAGCTTGGCGAGCATTTCCTGGGCGTCCTTGTACAGCGCAGTGGCGGCTTCACCGACCACTTCGTCTTCGAGGATGCGCGGGAACTTGCCGGCCAGGTCCCAGGAGATGAAAAACGGCGTCCAGTCGATGTATTCGGCCAGCACCTTCAAATCGATATTGTCGAGCACCTTGCTGCCAGTGAAGGTCGGTTTCACTGGCTGATAATTGGCCCAGTCGAATTGCGGCTTCTTGGCGATGGCAGCGGCGTAGCTCAGGCGTTCGGTGCGGGCGCTGCGGTTGGACGTACGCTCGCGCACGTCGATGTATTCCAGGCGCGTCTTCTCGACGAAACCGGCTTTCAATTCCTTGGACAGCAACTGCGTCGCCACGCCGACGGCGCGCGAGGCGTCGGTCACATAGACCACTGCGTCGTTGCTGTACTTCGGTTCGATCTTCACCGCGGTGTGCGCTTTCGACGTCGTCGCGCCACCGATCATCAGTGGCAGATGGAAATCCTGACGCTGCATTTCGCGGGCAACGTGGACCATCTCGTCCAGCGACGGCGTGATCAGGCCGGAGAGGCCGATGATGTCGCACTTTTCTTCTTTGGCAACCTGCAGGATTTTCTCGGCCGGGACCATCACGCCGAGGTCGACGATGTCATAGCCGTTGCAACCGAGCACCACGCCGACGATGTTCTTGCCGATGTCGTGCACATCGCCTTTCACCGTGGCCATGAGGATCTTGCCCTTGGCTTCCGGTTTGTCGCCTTTTTCCAGTTCGATGAACGGGATCAGGTGCGCCACGGCCTGCTTCATCACCCGCGCGGATTTCACCACTTGCGGAAGGAACATTTTGCCCGCGCCGAACAGGTCGCCGACGATGTTCATGCCGGACATCAACGGGCCTTCGATCACTTCGATCGGCCGCGCAAACGACTGCCGGGATTCTTCGGTGTCTTCGACGATGTGTGTGGTGATGCCCTTGACCAGCGCGTGTTCCAGACGTTTGTTGACGTCCCAGTTGCGCCACTCTTCAGTCTCGGCTTCCTTGACGCTGCCGTCGCCTTTGTACTTGTCGGCAATGGCGAGGAGGGCGTCGGTGCCATCCAGGGTGCGGTTGAGAATCACGTCTTCGACGGCGTCGCGCAGCTCGACCGGGATCTGGTCGTAGATCTCCAGCTGACCGGCGTTGACGATGCCCATGGTCAGCCCAGCGCGGATCGCGTAGAGCAGGAACACCGAGTGAATCGCCTCACGCACCGGGTTGTTGCCACGGAACGAGAACGATACGTTCGACACACCGCCGGAGCTCAGCGCATACGGCAGCTCATCGCGGATGTAGGCGCAGGCGTTGATGAAATCGACGGCGTAGTTGTTGTGCTCTTCGATGCCGGTAGCGACGGCGAAGATGTTCGGGTCGAAGATGATGTCTTCCGGCGGGAAGCCGACTTCATTGACCAGAATGTCGTAGGAGCGTTTGCAGATCTCTTTCTTGCGCGCTTCGGTGTCGGCTTGGCCGGCTTCGTCGAAGGCCATCACCACCACCGCAGCGCCGTAGCGCTTGCACAGCTTGGCGTGATGGATGAACTGCTCGACGCCTTCTTTCATGCTGATCGAGT
>Ga0308166_1004879_pt1 | contig 10501 bp, 3 predicted proteins | sample PhyCR2_2_FD_202137 | JGI IMG/M metagenome (GOLD analysis project Ga0308166, IMG submission 202137) | Phyllosphere microbial communities from UC Gill Tract Community Farm, Albany, California, United States - DLSLCC.R2 | ecosystem: Host-associated > Plants > Phyllosphere > Unclassified | place... | reverse complement strand
ATCGACTCTTCGGAACGGTTCTGGATGATGCGGCCTTCGTGCTCGGTGATCGAGCAGAAGGTGCAGCCACCAAAGCAGCCACGCATGATGTTCACCGAGAAACGGATCATGTCGTACGCCGGGATCTTCTCCTTGCCGTACGCCGGGTGCGGCACACGGGCGTAAGGCATGCCGAACACGTAGTCCATTTCTTCAGTGGTCATCGGAATCGGCGGCGGGTTGAACCAGACATCGAGCTCGCCATGCTTCTGCACCAGCGCACGGGCGTTGCCCGGGTTGGTCTCCAGGTGCAACACGCGGTTGGCGTGGGCGTACAGCACCGGGTCGTTACGCACCTTCTCCATCGACGGCAGGCGAATTACGGTCTTGTCGCGGGTCATGCGCGGGCTGGCCAGAATCTGCACAACCTTGGCTTCCTGCGGATCTTCGACCGGGCCTTTTTCCTGCTCGATAGCGCAGGCTTGAGTGTCCTGGGTATTCACGTACGGGTTGATGATCTTGTCGACCTTACCCGGACGGTCGATGCGCGTCGAGTCGACTTCGTACCAGCCTTGTGGCGTATCGCGACGGATGAATGCGGTGCCGCGCACATCGGTGATGTCTTCGATCTTGTGGCCCCACGACAGACGCTGGGCGACTTCGACAATCGCGCGCTCGGCGTTGCCGTACAGCAGAATGTCGGCGCTGGCGTCGATCAGGATCGAATTGCGCACGCGATCCTGCCAATAGTCATAGTGGGCGATGCGGCGCAGCGAGGCTTCGATGCCGCCGAGCACGATCGGCACGTGTTTGTAGGCTTCCTTGCAGCGCTGGCTGTAAACCAGACTGGCGCGATCCGGACGCTTGCCGGCCATACCGCCTGGCGTGTAGGCGTCATCGGAACGAATTTTCTTGTCGGCGGTGTAGCGGTTGATCATCGAGTCCATGTTGCCGGCCGCGACGCCGAAAAACAGGTTCGGCTCGCCGAGCTTCATGAAATCGTCTTTGGACTGCCAGTTCGGCTGCGCGATGATCCCGACGCGAAAGCCTTGCGACTCCAGCAGCCGGCCAATGATTGCCATGCCGAACGACGGATGATCGACGTAGGCATCTCCGGTAACAATGATGATGTCGCAGGAATCCCAGCCAAGCTGATCCATCTCCTCCCTGCTCATTGGCAGGAATGGCGCTGGCCCGAAACATTCGGCCCAATATTTTGGATAGTCAAATAACGGCTTGGCTGCTTGCATGTCGACGACCGGTGTTGAAGTGAAAAATCGCGGGCGCGGAATATAGCACAAATTTTGACCAATTCCGACGACGGTGGTCGGTTTCTCTGTGCGCTGCTCTCGCGCCGCCAACCCGCCACACATTACGCGTTTTTGTTGAACGCACGACGCACGAAACGGCAAGGAAGCCGCCCGCCCGTCGCACTCCCAAGAGCAGCGGGGCATTAAACGTAAAGGAAGACAGGCAATGGCACCCAAACCGCCAACCAGAGGCATCACGACCGTCTCGGTTCATAATCCGCGACCCGATTATTCGATAACCCGGCCTGGTTTCACGGCGCTTTTCGATGGCGGACCGGGGCACAGAATCCCCGCACGCCCGACGCCGTCAGCGGTACAAACATCGATCGATAGCGGGCTCAACCGCATTATCTCCGTGCCTGCGCAGGTGACGGTCAGCACAACAGCGGTTGCGCAATCTGCTGCAGTTGTGCGCGAACGCCCCTTGAGAGATTACTGGATCACTTCGCTGGTCGAGCTGCCGTTGGCCGATGTCGAAGGGATTTCGACGCTCAAGGGACGTCAGTATGTCCAAGTGCCTGAGGGTGGCACCGTGCAGGTCGGTCTGGACACCGCCAGCGGTCTTTACCGGGCGAAATTGCCCAGCGAATTGCACCCGTCTGGACCGCTATTGCAGTTCGATGCCGACAGCCGTCTTTGGCAACCGATCGAAACATGGGCGCCATCGACCTACCCGCTATCCCCGACCCGGCTGGAGGCGTTTCGCACTGATCTGGATTTCAACACGGTCGAGCCGGGGGAGGATGGCCTGTTGCGCTTCAACGGCAAACTCTATGTGCAGATCGAGAATCACGCCTATCAGGTCCTGCATGATCTTGATGCATCAACGCCGCAGAGGGCGGTCATGCGCATCGTTCGCCCCGAAGATCCGATCGCCGCCGATGCGACAAACGTTTACGTTGCATCCCGTACCGGCAGATCGGAAGCGATCACTTTCAATGCTCAATCCGGCTGGCGCGGGACCTCCTTGACAGGCGTAGCCGGAATGCCGAGAGGCGCAGCAGCGCAACCCTCAGACTTATGGCAGCACCTGGAGGTGGAAGTCGCACTCGAGGGTATCAACAAGCGGATCAAGCTGGATCAGGATAAACGTGAACAGCTGATAAACGCATGGCTGGAGGCAAGTAAAGCGCAGGGAGAGCATGCGCAAACCGTTCGACAAGAAACAATTGCGCTGCTTGACCGCGAGATTCACTGCCACAAACAACTGAAACATCTTGGAAAGGCGCTGAAATACTACGAGGAGCAAAAATCCTCGATCAAGCGCTTCCTGAAGCAGGACGATTACATAGAAAACATAATCAGGCTGCAAAAAAAACAGATGCTCGTCTATCAGCAACTGATCGAATGCGGCCTGACGCGCCACGCCCTGGAGGGTCCGATGATCAGCCTCGACCCGCAGCGGCTTCCGCGAACAGTCAACGTTCTGGGCAGGATCCTGAGTCATCTGAAAAAGCGCCAGCACATCGCCGATCACCTGGTGAAAAAATGGCGGGTCTCGCCAGACGACTTCAGGGCGGATGTTCTCTCACCAATGGACACCCATAACGTTGTTGCTTCCTGGGTCCTGAGCAAAAGTCTGATGCTGGACAATCCACAATCGGCCGGCAACGCCCCTCTGGCATCAGAACTGGCGACCCGCTTCGGTCAGGCAACCTTTGTTTACGGAGCGCTTGGCGCAGTTCCCGAGGCTTCCCGCCCTGCCGTATTGAATGGTCTGCTCCAGGAATGCACAGCCATCCGCCAGTGGTTCGAACGCCTTGATCTGGCTGCGGGGGAGCAGCACGCGACTTCACGCATGGAGATCACTGCAGAACTGGAAATATTCGAGCAAATGCTGGTAGGCCGCTTGAACCAGCTGCTCCAACAGGCTGACCGTCCGCTGCTGACGTTCGACCAGCAGGACGTTGATTTCGAGTTCATACCGGCCCAGGACAGAAGCGGCGGCCAACCGCCGCCCAAGCTCATCTTTGGGGCAAAGAAGAACGGCGTCTACAAGTTCCATGTCGGCGAGCGTCGACGCACTGCGCAAAACGAAAAGGTCATCGAGGTCCGCAACCTCCACAATCCCAGGCAGCCGTCACAGACCTATGACCCTGGACGCGGTGAATGGCGTGCGCCCCGGGCAACGCCGCAGAGGAGCTTGCCGTCATTGGTTGCCGAAGCCAATCAGCACCTTGACCGCGTCGAAGCGCATATACGCGCTGCCCTGCGCGAAGAACGGCAAAAAAACCATCCGAACAACATCGTCGAGATGCTTGAAAGCAAAGCCGAGGCATTCAATGACACCGCATTGCAGCTGCAGCGACCGGAACTGGCCCATGGCGAGACAGGCGCGCTGATTCGGCAACTGCAGGACGCCAGTCAACGCCTGCGTGATGAGGGCGAAAACATCCGCCTGCGAATCTATAAAGACAAGCACGTTCTGAACATCGACCGGCTGCTGTACCTGATCGACAAGGGCCACGTGAACGCCCGGAAAGTCGAGAGCCGATTGAAACGCGGTAAAGGTTCGGATCGGGATTATCTCGACATCTATGTAGTCACCGATGCCCGTACCCACGATCCCCTCTGGCACGCACACTTTCATTATGCGAGGCGGGATTCCTCCGACTTGAATTTCAACGTGCCCGGCGCGCACCTGAAAACCCTTGAGCAAAGCCGCATGGGTGTGCGTTCGCAGCGCCGGGAAGAACTGGCGCAGCGGCCACACCGACCTATCTGGCGCGCCCACCTCGATAGCCACACAGCGCAGAAAATTTTCGACCTCGCCGCCGCCTCTGCTCCCCCCATGACACAGCCTCAGGCAATGACGCCGAACAGGCCGGCAGCTTCCGTTGAAGAAGCTACCGCGCAACGACTACAAGGAATGTAAGACATGCGCAGCAAAACGCCGCACCCAGTTACTCCCCCCGGTAATTTTCATCTTCGACCGGATACTTCCACAGATACGATTGCGCAGCGTCCCATCCTCACGCCGCGCCCCGGTCTTGACCAAACCGCGTTGAGCGGCCCGCACTTGCGCGCAAACCGGCGCATGGACAGCAACGATCCTGATGCGATCATCCCGGCCCCGAATGTCACAGTACATGCGGCTGCATCAGTGCCGGAGACCGTGGTCAACGCTGGCCACCGTTTCGAACATTACCGCGTCGCTGCAGCAACCGGCTTGCCTGACGCCGACGCCGAAGGACTGAGGACATTCAAGGGTCGCCACTATGTGGAAATGTCCGATGGCGGTTTCGTGCAGGTGCGCAAGGACGCGCAGAGCGGCCTCTGGCGCGCCGGGCTGGCGAGCGAATCCACGCCCTCTGGACCGCTGATGCTGCACGATCCCGAGAATGGGCGATGGCATGCGCTGGAATTTTCGCCGCCAGGCATCTTCTCTTTATCGGTGGCACGTCTGCAAGCGTTCCGCACGCCGCTCGACTTCAGCACCAGCTCACCCGACAGCGACGGGCTGCACCGCCATGACGGCAAACTTTATGCAGTGATCGATGATCACGGCTATCAGGTCTTGCACGACCCCGATGCGTCGACGCCTCTGGCCGAGGTGATGCGCATCGTTCGCCCGCAAGATCCTGTCGCCGCCGACGTCGACAACATCTATAGCGCGACGCGCCTGGGAAGATCAGAGCCTGTGGTGTTCGATGCCCATCAGGGCTGGCAAGGCATCGTAGTCGGCGGAGCCGGCGGAATGCAGCGCGGCAGTCCCGACCAACCGGCTTCACCGGGGCTGCGGGAACGGCTCAACACCGCGATCAACCGGCTGCGCACACCACAATCGCGACTGCGACAACTTTACCCCTCTCTGGACAGCGAGCAGATCCGCACGCTGCTGAGCCCCCACAGCGGCGATGTACAAGGCTTCTTGACCCGCGTCGAGACTGAATACAAGACCTTGAAGCTGGAACTCGCGACCTGGCAGAAAACCAGTGCGCTGGCCGGCGGGGCGGTCCATCCCTCGGTGGAGCGCGCCGCGCAAGAGATCAAGCGTTGCTGGAAACGGCAGACGGGAACAACGCTGCAACTGGATCTTGGCGACGCAGGCATTGCTCCGCTGTCCGCAGATTTCAGCCATGTACGCACGCTGCACTTGCAGGCGGTGGCATGGTCGGCGGGATCCGAAACTTTTCTCACCGGGTTCACAGCCCTTGAACGCTTGAAAATCAACGCTTCGGCGCTCGATAAACCGCCGGCGAACCTCACGCAGATGCCCGGCCTCAAGGAATTGGACCTGCGAGCGAACCGCATTGAACTGAGCGAGCAAACCGCCGGCGAGCTGGCTTCGCTCAGCCAACTGGAAAACCTTGATCTGTCGGACAACCCGCTGGGCAAAACCCTGGATTTCAGCGGCATGCTCCAGCTCAAGACCGTGAATCTGCGCAACACCGGGCTGGATGAATGGCCAACCGGGCTGCGAGATCAGCTAGCGATAGAGTCGCTCGATCTGCGCAATAACCGATTGCGTGAAATTCCGCAGACAGTCATCAGCCCGGCGAGTGATCAATTGCTCGCCATTGCCAACATCAACCGCATCACCCTGATCGAAGGCAACCCCTTTGCCAGCGGCTACTGGCGCCGGCTGGAACTGTACTGGCAGCGGGTAACGGCCGAATACCCGGCACTGATCACCAGCGCACGCACAGGTGCATTCCGGATTGATGGCGACATCCCCGAAGTCGCTATGCTGCTGCAGATGTATCCGGACAAAACGCCACAAACTGCCCGGGAGTACCTGATTGGCCTGGGGGATGGCGCAGAAGCCACCGTCAGCCAGCGTTTCGAAGAGTTCAAGGCGCTCGATGCGCAACTGCTGGCCTACGTCGCCGAGAGCCAGCCGGGAACATCCAGCGTCGCCGGGCGGGAAAAGGCTCGGGCAGAACACATTGCCCGGATCATCAAGGACTGCTGGCTTCAGGAGTCGACGGGCCTCACGCTGCCACCATTGCACGGACCGCTACCACCACTGACTGCCGACTTCAGTCGGTTGAAGTTGCTCTCCCTCGATAGCGTTGTCTGGTCCGACTCTGCCGACACGTTCCTGTCGCGGTTGCCGAATCTGGAAAACTTGACGATCAGCCACTCCGGCCTGGAAAAAATGCCCGCAGGCATCACAGCGATGAGCCGGCTCGCCCATGTGAATCTGTCGTCAAACCAGATAAAACTCGATGAGAACAGCGCTGGTGCATTGAGTGCATTGCATCAGTTGGTCAGCATCGACCTGTCGAACAACCCACTCCAGATGCTGCCCGATTTCAGTGCGATGTCCGGGCTGCAGACACTGGACCTGAAGAACACCGGCATCAGCGAGTGGCCCACCGGCCTGGCTGACAAGATCACCTTGACCGGCCTCGACCTCAGCAACAATAAACTGCGCGAAGTCCCCGACGCACACATCAACCCGCCAGCCGATCAATTGGCTGTGGTCGCGCGGATCAACAACCACACGCTGCTTGAAGGCAATGACTTCCCTTCGCCTTACTGGAGGAAGTTCGATCGCTACTGGCGAAAACTCAACGAACTGCATCCGCAGTTAATGACTCCGGCCCACCCCGCGGTATTCGACAGTGAGAACTCGCGCGCGCAGCGCTACCGAAAACTGTTTCCGAGCAAAAGCATCAAGGAATGCCGGGAGTTTATCTGGAACCATGACAAGGCCACTGTCGCGACCAGGCTGTTGGAGCTCGAGCAGGATTTCGCCGTGTTGAAAAACCAGCTGGATAACTGGGTGTTTTCGGGAGGCAGCAATCCTCTGCGCTATATCCGCGTCAATCAGTTGCAGATCAACACGCAAACCCGCAATGAGCGCATCGAGGCACGGGATCGGATCATCAGTTGCTGGCGACGTGAAACGCCGCAGAAACACGCCTTCGACGGCACGCCGATAGGTCTGGAACTGGATTTGAGCGGCCTCACATTGCCGACCCTACCGGATCTGAACACCGATTTCAGCCATGTCGGCTCGCTGAAACTCAACAACATGAATCTCACCGAATCCCCGGAAGGATTCCTGACCCGCTTCCGCCATCTGCGCTGGCTGAACATGGCCAACAATCGTCTCAGGGATCTCCCGCCGGCCATCGGCGAAATGCACGGGATGACCCGTTTGTTTTTGCAGGGCAATCAACTCGAACTCACCGCCGAGACCGCGCAGATACTGGCCGGGAGAACGACCCTCAGGGCCTTGTGGATACACGACAATCCGCACTTGAACGTGAGCCCGGATTTCAGCGCGATCACCGATATGCGCGAGGTCGACATGTCAAACACCGGCATCGAAAGCTGGCCCACCGGACTGTACGATCAGCCCCTGCTGGGCAAGATCCATCTGAACAACAACCGAATCACGAGGCTGCCCGACTTTGTCGTCGCACCGGCAGCGGATCGCCTGACGCATTCAATTCAAGTCAACAGCGGCACTCAGATAAGCAATAACCCCCTGAGCGCATACACTCGGGAACGCCTGGCCGGCTACAGTGAGCGGCTGCGCCACTCCGCAACATCGCTTTACAATCCTCTGAACCTGCTGACCACTTCTGCCCCGGCAGCCCGCCCACAGCCGGCGCTAATGAACGCTGCGTCGGCCTATCCGCAGTTGACCGTCGGTATGACGGCAACCGAGGCGACGAAGCGCACCGCGCAGCTGGACAGACTGAAAGCACAGGACGGCTCGGATGGCTTTTTCAACATCATTTCCAGACTCGGCCACCACGCCGATTTCCGCCGACAGGTCTGGGACGTGGTTGATGCCATCAGCGAGAACAACGTGCAATCACGCGCTCTGCGCAGAGATATTTTTGATCGCGCCTGCGAAGCCGGCTGCACTGACCTTGCCGCTGCCACATTTACTGACCTGCAAGTGTTGGCCATGACGCATACGGCCAGGGTGCAGGCGAAGCAAGACGGGGATGGCACTCGACTGGTGGATTTGTCCAGAGGTCTGTTCAGGCTCAGACAGGTCGACGAACTGGCCGCAGCAGACATCGCTGCGAGCAGGGCAATCGCCAACGATCCACAGGCTTCTGCGAGTGAGCGCAATACCCATCGCCTGCGCTTGCGCGATCCTCATGAAATGACCATGGCTTACCGCTTTGGCCTCAAGGATCAGCTGCAATTGCCGTTTCAGCCACAGTCACTGTCCTTTATCGGCATGGCCGGCGTCACACCGCCCATGCTGGAAGTCGCCTACCGTAAAGTCATCGCCTTGAACAACTCCCCCGAAGAGTTTCAGGCTCTGGTGTCGATGGATTTCTGGCAGGACTTCATCACGCACAAATATTCGTCCCGGTTCGACGCCGCGCGTCAACCCTATCAACAGAGGCAGGCGGCACTGGATGAGCACGTTGCGAAAAAATTACTGACCCAGGCTGAATACGACGCGCAAACCAATGACGTCACGGCACAGTTGGCCATTAGCGAAGCGACGCTCATCCAGTCACTGACGCGCGAGGAAATTCGCCCCGGTGAGGCAGTTGAAAAACCTGCCAGCAGCGAGACGGCAGTTTCGGCCGATTGAAGCTGGCCACGACAGCAGCCGGATGATCCGGCCTGCTGTCATTCGTCGTCGTCGAAGTTGTAACTGCCCGGTGCGAGGTTTTCGAAGCGCGTGTATTTACCGATGAACGCCAGCCGAATGAAACCGATCGGGCCGTTACGCTGCTTGCCGATGATGATTTCGGCGATGCCCTTGTGCTCGGTTTCCGGGTGATACACCTCGTCGCGGTAAACGAACATGATTACGTCGGCGTCCTGCTCGATCGCTCCGGATTCCCGCAAGTCGGAGTTCACCGGGCGTTTGTTCGGGCGCTGTTCGAGGGAACGGTTGAGCTGCGACAGCGCCACTACCGGACAGTTGAATTCCTTGGCCAGGGCTTTCAGGGATCGCGAGATCTCGGAAATCTCGTTGGTGCGGTTGTCACCGCTGGACCCGGGAATCTGCATCAGTTGCAGGTAGTCGATCATGATCAGGCCGACATCGCCGTGCTCACGCACCAGACGCCGGGTCCGCGCGCGCATTTCCGACGGGCTGATACCGGCGGTGTCATCGATGAACAGTTTGCGGTCATTCAGCAGGTTGACCGCCGACGTCAGGCGCGGCCAGTCGTCGTCTTCGAGTTGGCCCGAACGCACTTTGGTCTGATCGATTCGGCCGAGCGAAGACAGCATACGCATGATCAGCGATTCGCCTGGCATCTCGAGGGAGTAAACCAGGACAGCCTTCTCGCTGCGCAACACGGCGTTTTCCACCAGGTTCATCGCGAAGGTGGTCTTACCCATCGAAGGTCGGCCGGCGACAATGATCAGGTCGGACGGCTGCAAGCCGCTGGTCTTCTCGTCGAGGTCGGTGTAACCCGTAGACAGACCGGTGATCGCGTCGGCGGTGTTGAACAACGTGTCGATGCGGTCGATGGCCTTGGTCAGCAGCTCATTGACGCCGACCGGGCCGCCGGTCTTGGGCCGCGCTTCGGCGATCTGGAAGATCTGCCGTTCGGCTTCGTCGAGGATTTCTTCAGCGGTGCGACCTTCCGGGTTGAAGGCGCTGTCGGCAATCTCGGTGCTGATGCCGATCAATTGGCGCAACGTCGCCCGCTGGCGGACGATCTGCGCATAGGCCTTGATGTTGGCGACCGACGGCGTATTTTTTGCCAGTTCGCCAAGGTAGCCGAGGCCGCCGACCTGCGACGTCTGACCTTCCTTGTCCAGTTGTTCGGCAAGGGTCACGACGTCGATCGGCGAGTTCTGATCGGCCAGTTTGGCGATCGCGCGGAAGATCAGGCGGTGGTCATGTCGATAGAAATCGCCGTCGGAGACTTGATCGAGCACGCGTTCCCAGGCGTTGTTGTCCAGCATCAGACCACCGAGTACAGCCTGTTCAGCCTCGATGGAATGCGGCGGCACCTTCAGGGCAGCGGTTTGCAGATCGTATTGCTCGGGAGCGGAGATATCGTTCATGGCCACTTGAGTATTAGTGAAAAGCAGGGAATTCAGAAAGACAAAGGGCACGACCTGTAAACAGGATCGTGCCCGATGTTAACCGCCTGACGGACAAGCCGCCAGCCGATCCGTGTTGCTTAAGCTGCTACCACGACAACGCGTACGGTGGCTTCAACTTCGGCGTGCAGGTGCACGGCCACGTCGAATTCACCCACGTTGCGGATGGTGCCGTTCGGCAGACGAACTTCGCTCTTCTGCACTTCAACGCCGGAGGC
>Ga0308166_1004877_pt1 | contig 10501 bp, 5 predicted proteins | sample PhyCR2_2_FD_202137 | JGI IMG/M metagenome (GOLD analysis project Ga0308166, IMG submission 202137) | Phyllosphere microbial communities from UC Gill Tract Community Farm, Albany, California, United States - DLSLCC.R2 | ecosystem: Host-associated > Plants > Phyllosphere > Unclassified | place... | reverse complement strand
ACCCCGGCCGAAGCCCCCGACGCGGTGTCGCGCACCCTGTTGGGACGCCGCGACTTCCTGATGGGCCTCGGCGCCCTCGCCCTCGCCGGCTGCGGTGCGGGCGGCGGTGCCGAGGCGCCGGCCACGCGCACGCTCGCCACCGGAACGATGAGCGGCACGATGAGCGGCACGGGTGCCGCCACCGCCTTCGTCCATCCGGGCCTGCTGCACACGCAGGCCGACTTCGACCGCATGAAGGCGAAGTACACGGCGTCGCCGTGGTCGGGCAGCTGGAGCCTGCTGGTCAATAATTCGCACGCCAGCCTGTCGTACACGCCGCACCCGCAGGCCATCGTGTACCGCGGCTACGACGGCGTCCATCCGGAAAACTATTCGACCCTGTTCAACGACGTGGCCGCCGCGTACGCGTGCGCCGTGCGCTGGAAGATCTCGGGCGACACGGCCTATGCGGACAAGGCCGTGCAGATCATGAATGCGTGGTCGTCCACCCTCACCTCGATCCAGGGCACGACGGACGCCGCCCTCGCCGCCGGCATCTACGGCTACGAATTCGCCAACGCGGGCGAGATCGTGCGCACCTACAGCGGCTGGGCCGCGGCGGATTTCGCCGCGTTCCAGGACATGATGAAGACCGTGTTCTATCCGGTCAACCACGACTTCCTCATCCGCCACAACAACACCGACGTCACGCATTACTGGGCCAACTGGGACCTGTGCCAGATGGCGTCGATCCTCGCCATCGGCGTGCTGTGCGACGACCAGGGCCTGTTCGACGAGGCCGTCACGTACTTCAAGGCGGGCGCGGGCAACGGCGCCGTCGCGCAGGCCGTGTACTACGTCCACCCGGGCTTCCTCGGCCAATGGCAGGAATCGGGACGCGACCAGGGCCACAACACGCTCGGCATCGCGCTGATGGGCGCGCTGTGCGAGATGGCCTGGAACCAGGGCGTGGACTTGTACGGCTACGACAACAACCGCTTCCTGATGGGCGCGGAATACGTGGCCAAGGCGAACCTGATCCAGTCCGGCACGACGTATTACACGGTGCCGTACGTCCCCTACAACAACGCCGACAACGTCAACCAGGCCGTCTTCTCGACGAACAGCCGGGGCAATGTGCGGCCCTGCTGGGCGCTGGTCTACAACCATTACGTGAACCGCAAGGGTCTCGCGGCGCCGTATTCGAAGATGTTCGCCCTGCAGATCCAGCCGGAAGGCGGCGGCGGCAACTACGGCTCGACGAGCGGCGGCTACGACCAGCTGGGCTACGGCACCCTCACCTGCACGCGCGACCCCGTCGCCGCCGGCGTGCCGCCCAGCGGCCTGAAAGCGCGCACCCCGGCGGGCGGCGTTGAATTGTCGTGGTGGGGCAGCGCCTACGCGACGAGCTACAAGGTCAAGCGCGCCACGTCGACGAGCGGCCCCTGGACCACCATCGCGAGCGGCATCGCGGACCTGCTGACGTACACCGACAATCCGGGCGCGGGCACCTGGTACTACGTCGTTTCCGCCATCACGCCGGCGGGCGAGACGGCCGATTCGAACCGCGCCACCGCCAAGGTCGGCAAGACGCTGCACACCTACCTGGCGTGTAACGACGGCACCGGGACGACCGTGTCCGACGCCAGCGGCCAGGGCCACGCGGGCACGCTGACGGGCAGCGGCACGTGGGGCGCCGGCAAATCGGGCAGCGCGCTGGCGCTGAACGGCAGCACGGATTACGTGAGCCTGCCCGCGAACCTCGTCACGGATCTCACCGATTTCACGGTGGCCTGCTGGGTATATTGGAACGCATCACGGAATTGGGAACGCATCTTCGACTTCGGGTCGGGCACCGGTCGCTACATGTTCCTGACGCCGCGTTCGGGCAGCGGCGTCGTGCGCTTCGCCATCACCGTCGACGGCGGCAAGGGCGAGCAGGCCGTGACGGGGACGGCCGCGCTGCCGACCGCGCAGTGGGTGCACGTGGCCGTCACCCTGTCGGGACAGCTGGCCACCCTGTACGTGAACGGCACCGCGGTCGGCAGCAACGGCGCGCAATTCCTGCCGCCGTGGCAGCTGGGCGGCACGAGCCAGAACTGGATCGGCCGCTCGCAGTATGCGGGCGACCCATATTTCAATGGCCGCATCGACGAGTTCCGCATCTACCGCGGCGCGCTGGCGGCGGCGGACATCGCCGCGCTGACCGCCGCCAGCTGACCTGCCGGTCCGTCACACCCGGCGCCGGCGCGCGAGCGCCAGCGCCGACAACCCGATCGCCGCCAGCAGATACCCCGCCGGTTCCGGCACCGCCGTCACGGCGGGATCCGTCAGCGTGCCGGCGATCGTCCCCTGCCCTTGCGCGTCCAGCGCCGGCGTCCACGTGAAATCGGCCAGCGCGCCCGTGAACGGATCATAGTGGCCGAGTGGCGCGAACGCGTCGTCGAACGCCGCCACGACGAAATGCGACACATAGCTCGTCAGCGGATCGGGCGCGCCCGCGAAGGTCAGGTCGAACGACAGGGTGCCGCCGAAGTCCACGGCGTGGAACAGGTCGTTCGACGTATCGTTGCGGAACAGGTAGCCGCCCGCGACGGGTGTCACGCCCCACGAATCGATGAACGCCGTGCTGTCGAAGCCCACCATGTTGCTGACCAGCGCAGTGGCCAGCGGCACGCCGCTGCCGGCGGACAGCTGCATGTCGACGTAGCCCGTGGCGGCGCCGAAGGTCGACGTGTCGATGGCGACGTGGATGGTCTCGGCCGACGCTGCGCCGGCGCCCGCCGCCAGCATCAGCGCGAGGGCGGAAACAAGGGATTTGAATCGGATGGTCATGGCTGTCCTCAGAAATGGGGTTGGTACAGCGCCGGCACGTAGCCGATCGCGACACGGTTCGGATTGGTGAACGTCAGCGGCACGGTGAGCGTCGCGCCCGGATTCAGCGGCCCCGCGACGGCGACGTACGGCACACCGCCCGTCGTGCCGCCCGCGTTGTCGAGCGTGACGCCGCTCGTCAGGCCATTCAGCGCGAGCCACAGCGGCCCCGCCAGCGCGGTCGTGCCGGTGTTCGTGACGGTCACGCCGCCCACGTACTTGCCGGTCATGCGGTTCAGGGTCGCGCCCTGCTGGGTCATCCTGACGCTCGCGCCGACGTCCGCCGGCGCGACGTTCACGGCCAGCGTGTGCTGCGCCTCGGTATTGCCGGCCGCGTCGACGCTCCAGTAGGCCACCGTGTGGCTGCCGGTCGTGTTCAATGCCACCGTCGTTCCGGTCTGCTGCGCGCCGCCGTCCACCGTGTAATACGTCGCCTTCACGCTGCCGCCCGTATCCGTGGCGGACAGCGTGACCGTCACGTTCGCCGCAGGTGTCGCGCTCGTGCTCGCGGTCGTCACGGGCGGTGTCGTGTCGGCGCCATGCAGCGAACCATGCAGGCGCACTTCGGACAGGTTGCCGTACCACGTGCCGCCGTTATAGATACGGAGGTAGCGGTACGGCGTCGGGTCGGCGACGGGGAACGCTTGCCACTCGAGCGTCGAGACGGCCGGCGTGGTCAGCGTCGTCCACGTCGTATTGTCGTTCGAGCCCTGGATCACGGTGCCCTTGATGCGCGCGTAATTGCTGTCCTGGCGCGGCGCCAGTTCCACGCCCGTCAGGTTGACCTGGTTGCCGGACTTGAAGTCGAAGGTCACGTACGCGCCCACGCCCGAGTTGTTGCTGCCGGTGCGGAAGTCCGAGATCGAACCGAGGTTGGCGTCGAACAGGCTCGTGACGACGGACTGCGTGGTGGCCGCGGGCCGGTTCACCGTCGAATCGATCAGGGTGGCGACGGTCGGCACGTTGCGGATCGTGTCCGCCTCGTCCACCAGCGTCAGTGCGGTATTGTCGGTGGTCGCCGTGCTCGTGAAGCCGGGCTGGCCGTTGGCCTGCGTGTAGCCGATGGCGAATTTGACCGCACCCGCCGCCACGCCCTGGGGCAAGGTCGCCGTGGCCGTGAAGTTGATGTTGTCGGTCGTCGTCACGGTGGCCGGCACGCCCTGGATCGCGGCACCCACGCCGCTGATCGCCTCTTTCGCCGTGAACGTCAGCTTGACGGCATTCCCGGGCACGATGCGCGTGCGCAGCGCCTGCGCGGAACTCATCGACACGGTCGCGATCTTGTTCGACGATTCGGCGACGCCGTACAGGCGCAGTTCTTCCATGTTCCCGTACCAGTTATTGCCGTTGATGACGCGGATGTAGCGGTAAGGCTGCGGGTTCGCCACGGTCAGGGTCTGCCAGTCGGCCGTGTTCCCGGCCGCGTTGGACAGGGTCGTCCACGCCGCGTTGTCGTTCGAGCCCTGCACGACGGTGCCGTTGATGCGCGACGCGTACTGGTCCTGGCGGCCGATCACTTCCGCGCGCTGGATCGTGGCCTTGCCGCCTTCCTTGAAGTCGAACATCACCCAGCCGCCGTAGCCGCTGCCGTTGACGCGGAAGTCCGTCCCGGTGCCGAGATTGCCGTCGAACAGGGTGTTCACCGTCGCCAGCAGGTCGGTCGCGTTGCGGCCGCTGGAATCCTGCAGGCTCGTGATGGCCAGCAGGTTGCCCAGGTAGTTCGTCTGGTCCGCGATGAACAGCGACGAGCTGTCGGTCGTGAACAGCACGGGTTCCGCATCGGCGCCGGCCCCGGTCTTGTAATTCAGGGTGAACTTGACGGTGCCCGGCTTCGCGTCGCCCGGCATGACGGCGGTGGCCGTGTAGTTCACGTTGTCGGCCGTCGTCACCTGGGCCGGGACGCCCTGGATCGTCGCCGCCACGGCGTTGATCGGGGCCGTCGCCTGGAAGTTCAGCTTGACCGTATTGCCCGGCACGATGCGCTTCCTGAGCGCCTGCTCGGACCCGATCGACACGGACGACAGCAGGTTGACCGTCTCGTGGCGCGTGCCGAAGATCCGGAATTCGCCCATCTCGAACATGGAGCTCGACGGCTGGATCATCTGCACCTTGAAGAAGCGGTACTGCTGGTCCTTGAGGTCGTCGCCGACGGCCAGGGTCTGCATGTCCTCCGTCACGACGGTCATGCCCGGCGTCAGGCGGACCCAGTTCTCGTTGTCGTTCGAACCGAAGGCGACGACGCCGCCGCCCCGCTCGGGGAAGGACGTGCGTGCCTGGATGCCGAAGGCGGTGGCATTGACCTTGTAGCCCGGGCCGAAGTCGAAGTAATAGGTGAGGTTCTGGGCCAGGTAATAGCCGACGAACGAATCGGGCGTGCCGTCCAGGGCATTCGGCACCTGCGTGCCGAACGTGGACGAGACGAACATGTTCGCGTAGTTCATGCTGCCGTCGGCGAGCAGCGGCGTCAGCTCGGAGAGTCCCCTCAACGCCGCCTGCAGCGCGCCGAGCTTCTGGTAGAACTGGTCGTCGGTGGCCGTCGTTACCGCGCTGGTGGCGTCGGCGTACGCCGCGTTGTAGGCGGCGAGGCTCGGGGTCGTGTACAGCGTGTCGGGCTTGTACCCGGCCGTCACCGCGGCGACGGCGGACTGGCGGTCCGCGCCGACGACGACCTGCACGGCCTTCGACGTGACGACCGTGCCGTCGGTCGTCGTGACGATGAAGCTGTAGGTGCCGGCCTGCGTCGGCACCCACGCGAACGCGCCCGTCTTCGTGTCGAACTGGGCGCCGGGCGGCAGGTGGTCGATCGTGTACGTCAGGACGTCGGTGGCCGTGGCGTCCGTCGCCGCGAAGCTGTACGACACGGTCGCGGTGGAGCCGGCGTTCGTGTACAGGCTCAGGTCCGCGTCGCCGCTCGTGAACACGGGCGGCGTGATCGAGGCGCCCGGGTTGACGTTGATGTGGTCGATGTCGACCGTCGTGCCGGCGCCCTTGACGGTGAGCGGCAGGTAATCGCCCAGGCCCTGGTACTGGCCGAATGCATAGCTCAGGTAGCGCCACTGGCCCTGCGTGTCCGGCAGCAGGATCGTGTCGCCGAAGGCGTCCATCGATGCTTCGCCGTTGGTCCGCACGCGGAATGCCACGCTGCGCGTCCCGTTGCCGTAGCCGACGACGGCCAGCCTGCTGCCCGCTCCCGTGGCCGCGACGCGGATGAACGACGCGGTGTCGTCCTGCATCGCGGTCCCGAAGCCGTCGAGCGACGTGAAACGGTCTTCCACTTCGCGCACCGGATCGACGATGGGCTTGACCAGGAATTGCGTGCCCTCGCTTTCCGCCGCGGGCGGCATGAAGAGCCAGAAGTCGCCGCCGCCGTCCACGCCGTCCCAGTTGTAGACCGTGCGGTCGGCGAACATGCGGGTGTAGTTGGGCGCGCGCTGGTTCATGTCCAGTCCGCGCGTGTACTTGTAATAGTAGTACGGCTCCCACGTATTCTGCGTGAGGCGGCCGCGGTAGCCGCCCTGCAGCGTCTTGTAGACGACGGTCGGCACGCCGTTGGCGTCCGTGTGGGCTGCGGTCGGCACCCAGGGCGTGTCGTAGCCCAGCATGAAGCCGGCGAAATACTCCGTGGCGTCGAGGATGCGGTCGTTCAGGAATTCGTACGGCCCCACGGCGTCCGGCGCCGCCGATGGCGTGCCGTTGACGGGGTCGATCTTCTGGTTCTGCGACATCAGCAGGCGCGCGAGGATGCTCATGTTCGTGACGTCGCCGGCGCCGTGCGCCTGGTCGCGTCCCATTTCCACGTGCTCCACCATCGGCGTCACGGCTTCGCCGGTCAGGTCGTTCTTCGTCACGAGACGGAACAGCTGCTTGATGGCCCCGTTCTGGCCCTGGTCGACGGCCGTCCGGTTGACCGTGAACCACTCGACGCCCTCGTTCCAGCGGGCCCGGTTGCCCGTGAAGATATAGCCGGACATGGACCCCAGCAGCGCGTACAGGTGCTGGTTCATGAAGTGGTCGGGGCTGTGGTTGAACGTTTCCGTGACCGGCACGATCAGGTTGTTCGTCAGGTTCACCGTGTCCTGGTCGGTCCAGGCCAGCGCCGCCGTCTGGCACGTCGTGGTGCGCATGATGTCGGCCGCGGCCATCATCCGGCTCATGGGAATGCCCGTGTGGATGTGCGCGTCCGTGTAATACGCGTACTGGGCGGGATCCATCTGCGCCCAGATGCGGATCAGGCGCATCGCGTTGGCGCGGTAGGTCTCGTCGCCCGTCACGTAGTACAGGATGGCCTGGGTGTAGGCCGACAGCGCGTCCGCGATGAATTTCGATTCCACGCCCTGGCTGTTGAACGCCACCACCGCCGGCTTCGTCGGATCGGCGCCGCTCTGGTTTTTCGATGCCACCGTCTTCGACGCCGCGCCGGACAACAACATCATGTCGAAATAGGTGTTCCACGGCTCCTTCTGCGCCTGCACTTGCGCGCGCATGTTCTCCAGCACCTCCTTCGTGAGGCCGACGCCGGGATGCCTGAAGCCGTTCGCGTCGGTGAACTCGTCGATGGCGGGCTGGTAGCTCGTGAGGATGGTCTGGATCGTGTCGGCCGCGACGGCGTCGTGCGCGGCGGGAAGCAGGCTCGCGAGGGCGAGCGACACCGCCAGCGCCGCTGCCCGCAACATGGGCGTGCGGGTACGGGATTTACGCATTGTAGTCTCCTGTTCGGTATTGTTTTTTCGGGATCCCCGACAACGGCGATGTTATCGATACCCCAAAAAGAGTCTAGCACGCGTAACCCGATGTAAAACCTGCCATTCCGAAATAATTGTGATCGATACCAGAATCGGTATCAGTCCGGCACGACCGCTGTCGCCTCGATTTCCACGCGGGCGCGGTCCTCCATCAGCGCGCTCACTTCGACGGCCGTCATGGCCGGATAATGGGCGCCGATGATCTCTCGATAGACGGCGCCCAGGGCGCTGCCGGCGGCCAGGTATTCGCGCCGGTCGACCACGTACCACGTCATGCGCACGATGTGTTCCGGCCGCGCGCCCGCCGCGCGCAACACCTCGACGATGTTGCGCAGCGCCTGTCCGGCCTGCGCGCTGAAATCGTCGCTGGCGAACCGGCCGTCCGCGTTCCAGCCGATCATCCCGCTCACGAACACAAGCCGGCCGCGCGCGGCGATGCCGTTCGCGTACCCGCGCGGGCGCGGCCAGCCGGGTGGTTGCAGTATCTCCATCATCGTTCTTCCTTTGCCGCGCGCAGCAGTTCGCGCGCGATGATCAGTTGCTGGACTTCGGTGGCGCCCTCGTAGATGCGCAGCGCGCGGATCTCGCGATACAGCCGCTCGGCCGGATGGCCGCTCGTGACGCCGAGGCCGCCGAACATCTGCACCGCCGCGTCGATGACCTGCTGCGCCGACTCGGTCGCCGTCATCTTCGCCATCGCCGCTTCCTTCGTCACCTTGCCGCCGCGGTCGCGCTGCCACGCCGCCCGGTACGTCAGCAGCGCGCTCGCGTCGATGTGCGTCGCCATCTGCGCGAGCTTCGCCTGCGTCAGCTGGAAATCCGCGAGCGTCTGGCCGAACATCCGCCGCTGCGTCGCATGGGCCAGCGCGTCGTCGAACGCGCGGCGCGCGAACCCGAGGGCGGCGGCCGCGACGGACGTGCGGAACACGTCCAGCGTCGCCATCGCCACCTTGAAGCCCTGCGCGGCCGCGCCGATGCGCTGCGCCGCGGGCACCCGGCAACCCTCGAACCGCAGCCGGGCCAGCGGGTGCGGCGCGATGACGGCCAGCCGTTCCGCGATCGTGAAGCCCGGCGTGTCCGCATCGACGACGAACGCGCCGATGCCGCGCGCGCCCGGCGCTTCGCCCGTGCGCGCGAACACGACGTAGAAGTCCGCGATGCCGCCATTGGAAATCCACGTCTTGTCGCCGTCGAGGACGTACGCATCGCCCTCAAGCCGCGCCGTGCAGCGCAGCGCGGCCACGTCGGAACCGGCGTCCGGCTCGGACAGCGCAAAGGCCGCGATGGCCTCCCCGCGGGCCACGCGCGGCAGGTAGCGTTCGCGCTGGGCCTCCGTCCCGAACAGGCTGAGCGCGCCCGATCCCAGGCCCTGCATGGCGAACGCGAAGTCGGCCAGGCCGTTGTGGCGCGCCAGCGTCTCGCGGATCAGGCAGAGCGCGCGCGTGTCGATGGGAGCACCGGCGCCGCCGATCGCGTGGCGCAGCCAGCCGCCAATCGGCATCGACGTCCGTGCCGTGCAGGTCGCGCACGTGCGCCGCGGCCCATACGTCCAGCGCCTCTTCCAGGTCGACGTGCCGCCCGTCGAAGAACGGCCAGTCGAGATAGGACTTGTCCACCATGTCAGTCTCCTTCGAAGCGGGGCGTGGTCTTCGCGACGAACGCGTCGTAGGCGCGCCTGAAGTCGCCGGTCGCCATGCAGATCGCCTGCGCCTGCGCCTCGGCCTCGAGGGCTTGCGCGATCCCCATCGTCCACTCCTGCTGCAGCATTTTCTTCGTCATCCCGTGCGCGAACGTCGGCCCCTCGGCGAGGCCGCGCGCGAGCCGCTGCGCCTCGCCCCTCAATTCGTCCGGCGCGCACAGGCGGTTATAAAAGCCCCAGCGCTCGCCTTCCTCGGCCGACATCGCCCGGCCCGTGTACAGCAGCTCCGCCGCCCGTCCCTGGCCGATGAGGCGCGGCAGGATGGCACATGCGCCCATGTCGCAGCCGGCCAGGCCGACCTTCGTGAACAGGAACGCGGTGCGCGCGCGGGTGCTGGCGAGCCGCAGGTCGGATGCCATCGCGAGGATCGCGCCGGCGCCCGCGCACACGCCGTCGACGGCCGCCACGACGGGCTGCGGGCAGCCGAGCATCGCCTTCACGAGGTCGCCCGTCATGCGCGTGAACGCGAGCAGGCCCGGCATGTCCAGTTGCGTGAGCGGCCCGATGATCTCGTGGACGTCGCCGCCCGAGCAGAAATTCCCGCCCGCGCCCGTCAGCACGACGGCCTTCACGTCGTCCGCATACGCCAGCGCGCGGAACAGGTCGCGCAGCTCCGCGTACGAATCGAACGTCAGCGGGTTCTTGCGCTCGGGGCGGTTCAGCGTGATGGTGGCGACGCCGCCGTCGGCGTCGTAGAGGAAATGTTCGGCGCGGTAGCCGGCCAGCTGCGTGCGGTGCATCGTGGTCTCCTAATTCCTGTCGTTCAGTTGCCGCTTCATCGTGTCCAGCAAGGCGATCATCCTGGCCTTGTCGTCCGGGGAGACGTCGCCGAACAGGTCGGCCACCCAGCCCTGGTGCACGGCCGCCATTTGCGCGAACGCGGTGCGCCCGCGCGGCGTCAGCTTCAGCACGAACGCCCGCCCGTCCTGCGGGTCGGGCACGCGCAGGACGAGCTCTTCGCGTTCCAGCTGGTCGGCGATGCCCGTCACGTTGCCGCCCGTGACCATCATCCGCTTCGACAATTCTCCCATCCGCAAGCCGTCCGGATGGCGCTCCAGTTGCGCCATCAGGTCGAAGCGCGGCAAGGTGATGCCGAACGTGGTCCGCAGCCGGCTGCGGATCGTGTTCTCCACGCGCACCGTGCAGGACAACAACCGCAGCCACAGTTTCAGGTCGAGCGGGGCATCGTCGGCCGGCGTCACATCAC
>Ga0308166_1004876_pt1 | contig 10502 bp, 9 predicted proteins | sample PhyCR2_2_FD_202137 | JGI IMG/M metagenome (GOLD analysis project Ga0308166, IMG submission 202137) | Phyllosphere microbial communities from UC Gill Tract Community Farm, Albany, California, United States - DLSLCC.R2 | ecosystem: Host-associated > Plants > Phyllosphere > Unclassified | place... | reverse complement strand
GGGTCATAACCTCTCCTTCGCTGATTAACCGGACTGTGCTGCTTTAACAAAGCACAGCCTGACGCCGCTGGCAAATGCCATGCCCCAGCGGGTTAATGCGCGATGGCTCACAGAATGTCACCGAAAGGCAGCAAATTAATTTCTTTTTGGTCTATAAAAATTATCTTTTAATTAACAAAGTTTCTTTCTGGCGACTGTGCAGGAAATTTTACAGCGTAACGTGACGGTGCGGTCCTGTGCCGTTTTGTCTTGCGCAGTAATTAACAGCTAAATTAGCCAGTTACCAGATTAACGCCTTTTCCTCTCGCTCTGCTTAATAACAAGATTGTCACAATAAATCACGGGCTTTAACCTTAACTTAGTGATTTTAAACAAGTAGTTTCTGGTGAAAACAATGATCGAAATCAAAAAATACTGTTATAGTTTTAGCCATTCCCACTGTTTCTTTTTGTTCTCGCCGCTTGCCTTACAATTGGCGTGAATCTCTTCCGACGTCACGAAATAATAATTTTGTGCGTCAAACTTGTTAATTATAAGTAAAAATTCGGTGCAATCTTGTGGCAAAGAGGTAAGCAATGTTTGGATTAGATGCCTTCCACCTGGCCAGGATTCAGTTCGCCTTTACTGTTTCCTTCCATATTATTTTCCCGGCCATCACCATCGGTCTCGCCAGTTTCCTGGCGGTGCTCGAAGGCATGTGGCTGAAAACCCGTAACGAGACCTATCGCGATCTCTACCACTTCTGGTCCAAAGTCTTTGCCGTTAACTTCGGTATGGGCGTGGTGTCCGGGCTGGTGATGGCGTATCAGTTTGGTACCAACTGGAGTGGCTTCTCGCAGTTTGCCGGCAGTATTACCGGTCCGCTGCTGACGTATGAAGTGCTCACCGCCTTCTTCCTTGAAGCGGGCTTCCTCGGCGTGATGCTGTTTGGCTGGAACCGTGTTGGACCGGGCCTGCACTTCTTTGCCACCTGCATGGTTGCGCTCGGCACTATCATCTCGACCTTCTGGATCCTCGCGTCCAACAGCTGGATGCATACCCCGCAGGGCTACATCATAGAGAATGGCATCGTGGTGCCGCAGGACTGGTTTAAGATTGTCTTCAACCCGTCGTTCCCGTACCGCCTGTTCCATATGTCGGTGGCGGCCTTCCTCGCCAGCGCCTTCTTTGTTGGCGCGTCTGGCGCGTGGCATCTGCTGCGCGGTAACGATAACCCGGCAATCCGCAAAATGTTCTCCATGGCACTGTGGATGGCACTGATCGTTGCGCCGATTCAGGCGATGATCGGCGATGCGCACGGCCTGAATACCCTTGAGCATCAGCCAGCAAAAATTGCGGCGATTGAAGGCCACTGGGAAAACCCGCCGGGGGAAGCGACGCCGCTGATTCTGTTCGGTATTCCGGATATGGATGAAGAGCGCACCAAATATGCGCTGGAAGTGCCATACCTTGGCAGCCTGATTTTGACCCACAGCCTGGACAAACAGGTCCCGGCGCTGAAGAGCTTCCCGAAAGAGGACCGCCCGAATTCGCTGGTGATTTTCTGGTCGTTCCGCGTCATGGTGGCCATGGGCCTGCTGATGATCACCCTCGGCGTGCTGAGCCTATGGCTGCGTTACAAAAAGCGGCTGTATAACTCCCGGCCGTTCCTGTGGTTCGCCCTGCTGATGGGGCCGTCCGGCCTGATCGCCATTCTTGCCGGCTGGTTTACCACGGAAATTGGTCGTCAGCCATGGGTGGTGTACGGCGTGCAGCGCACCATTGATGCGGTGTCGGCGCACGGCGATTTGCATATGAGCATCAGCCTGCTGGCCTTCATCCTCGTCTATTCGTCGGTGTTTGGTGTCGGCTACGTTTACATGATGCGCCTGATCAAGAAAGGTCCGCTGACCGGCGAGGGTAAAGATGTGCGCCACGGTGGTCCGGGGCAGGATAAAACACCTGCGCGTCCGCTTTCTGCGGCCCATGAGAGTCTGAACGAACCGCAGGAGGGTAAATAAATGATCGATTTCTCCATTATCTGGTTCGCCATTATCGTGTTCGCCACCCTGATGTATATCGTGATGGATGGCTTCGATCTTGGCATCGGTATCCTGTTCCCGTTCAATAAAGATGCAGTTGAGCGCGACATGATGGTGAATACCGTTGCGCCGGTCTGGGATGGCAACGAAACCTGGCTGGTGCTGGGCGGTGCCGGTCTGTACGGTGCGTTCCCGCTGGCCTATTCGGTGATTGCCGATGCGCTGGCCATTCCGCTCACCGCGATGCTGATTGGCCTGATTTTCCGTGGCGTGGCGTTTGAGTTCCGCTTTAAGGCCACGGAAGAACACCGCGCGTTCTGGGATAAATCATTTATCGCCGGTTCACTGCTGGCGACCTTCAGTCAGGGCGTTGCGGTCGGTGCGATTATCGACGGCTTCCCGGTGAAAGGGCGCGAGTTTGCCGGCTCGGCGCTGGACTGGCTGGCGCCGTTCCCGCTGTTCTGCGGCGTCGGTCTGGTGGTGGCGTACGCGCTGCTGGGCTGTACCTGGCTGATCATGAAAACCGAGCATGAGCTGCACCGTAAGATGTCCGCGCTGGCGACGCCGCTGGTGATCGCGCTGCTGCTGATTGTCGGCATTATCAGCCTGTGGACGCCGTTCACCCACGATGCGATTGCGCACCGCTGGTTCAGCCGTCCTAACCTGTTCTGGTTCCTGCCGGTGCCGGTGCTGGTGCTGCTGTGTTCGTGGGGCATCGTGCGCGCCATTAAGCGTGAGGCGCACTACTCGCCGTTCCTGCTGACGCTGGCGCTGGTGTTTCTCGGCTTCTCCGGCCTTGGTATTAGCGTGTGGCCGCACATTATTCCGCCGTCGATCACCATCTGGGACGCCGCGTCACCGCCGCAGAGTCAGGCCTTTATGCTGGTCGGTAGCTTACTGATTATTCCGGTGATTCTGGGTTATACCTTCTGGAGTTACTACGTGTTCCGCGGAAAAATCAAAGCCGACGAAGGATACCACTGAGATGCAAACCGAGGTCAGCAATATGAGCAACCCCACTGAAACGAAAGTCCCCTGGTGGAAGCGCGTGCTGTGGTTAGTAATCATCTACGGCGCAAGCGTGCTGGCACTGGGCGTGGTGGCATCACTGTTTCGTATGATGATGACGGCAGCGGGCATGCGTTCGCACTGAGTGGTCGATGAGGGCAGGCACGCCTGCCCGGTGTTATCGGTCGCCATAAATGGCGACCCAGCAAGGTGATGCACGATTTTCGTAGGGTGCGCATTAATGCGCACCGATCATGTGTCGGCCCATCAGATTGACCAGCATTTGGTCGCCATTAATAGCGCCCCTGCGGATACGATTTACAGGGGGCGCATTAATGCGCACCGCTATGCGCAGGCAAATCACTGCTCAACGAGGCGATGCCGTTAAGAGGATAAAAGGTTAGTTACCTAAGCAATTAATGCTTTTCGCGTCTCGCTGTCTTTACTCTTCCTTACGTTATCCATACGATTTTGTTATATTTATGTGACGGATTACGCAAAAGCACCGCCTTTCCCAACCCATTCAATTAAAAAAATGCTCAGCCTGAATCTGAAAAAACAGTACATCAACGATCTGGTGGACTGGATCGAGGCCAATCTGACCGACGAGCTCAACATCGATCTGATTACCCTTAAATCCGGTTACTCCAAGTGGCACATGCAGCGCATGTTCAAAGAGATGACCGGCCAGACGCTGGCCTCGTACACGCGCAAACGTCGTCTGACGCTCTCTGCCATGGCGCTGCGCCTGACCAGCATGCCGCTAATTGATATCGCCGTGCGGTTTGGCTTTGATAATCAGCAAAACTTTACCCGGGTGTTTAAAAGCCACTTCGCCATGACGCCAGGCGCTTATCGCCGCATTCCTGAGATGCAGATGAAAGACTTCCACAGCCGCATCTCAACCCAGCGGCAGTGGGTGAGTGCGCGCCTGGCAGAGAAGCCGGAGCTGAAGCTGTGCGGAGAAGTGATCGAGTGGGAGTGCCGCTTCGGCGAATACATTGACCACCACAATCACGTGGTGGCGCAGCATACGCGTGATTTCATCGCCTTCGCCGGCCAGCACGTGCAGCGTGGCTGGCTGGGTTTCCAGTTCAGTCCGGGCGTCAACTCCAGCGATCAGCAGCATATCAGCCTGTTTCAGGCGCTGGAGAGCCAGTACGCCGACGTGCTGACCGGCAATGTACAGAACTGGACCGGTGAAAGCGGACTGTATGCGGAGATTGACTGGCACGGCGCGCCGGAAGAGATCAATGCGTTCACCGCAGAGGTGTACTACAACCATCTGCCTGCGCTCGGCGTGGCGCGGCGGTCGGGCAAGGACCTGATTAAGCTCGATCTCCGCTACAGCACGCCGGATCTGCTGCAGGGCACCTTTTACATTCCGGTCAAAGTCGGATAATGCATAAATCGTGCGGTAAACTGTGATAAACCGCACGATTTTATAAATTCCTGCGCCTGAGTGGCGTAAAATCCTTCACTGAAACCTGACTGACCGTGGAAAACACTGTTTGCCACCTCTCAGGCTGGATTATCACCTGCATGCCTGGTCCATTCCGGACCGTTATAGTGAAAAGACAAAAAATTATGCGACTTCTACCGTTGTTACTTTCAACAGCGCTTGTGGCGTTTTCCGCGCTGGCAAGTGCCCAGATGGCTGAGCCTTTCTCACCGCCAGGCGGCCTGCATCCGCATCAGCCGCATTGCGCCCAGCACGAGATTGCCGGCGACAATGCGCTGCCCCAGCAGCATAGCGATGACGTGACGCTGCTGACCTGCACTAACCACCAGGCCTGACGGCGCGCTACCTGCTTAGCGACCAGCGCCGTATTGCGTCCATCCGCTTTCAGCCTCTCCCTCCGCTGCAATACGCCCGGCCTGGCGAATAACTCGAAAATCCCGAGCAATAAACGAGACATAAGCTGCTTTTAACGAGGTGTTACAGCGGCTAAACTTCTCCACCAAATGTCTCTGCTCAGGAGGAGTTGTGAACAAACCCCGTAGTATTCGAAGCTTGCTGAAAAGCTTTATCGAAAGTGACGCCAGCAACGGCATGGTACTGATTCTGGCGGCGGTGGCGGCGATGGTGCTGGCCAATAATGCCGCCACCGCGCAGGGCTATCAAAACCTGCTGGCGGAGCCGGTACAGATTCGCTTCGGCGCGCTGGATATCAGCAAAAACCTGCTGCTGTGGATTAACGATGCGCTGATGGCGCTGTTCTTTCTGCTGATAGGCCTCGAAGTGAAGCGCGAACTGATCAGCGGCGAGCTGGCCAGCCGCGATCGCGCCATCTTCCCGGTGATTGCGGCGCTGGGTGGGATGGTCGCACCGGCGCTCATCTTCCTGCTGTTCAACCACGATAACGACATTGCCCGCAACGGCTGGGCCATCCCGACCGCCACCGACATCGCCTTTGCACTCGGCGTGCTGGCGCTGCTTGGCAGTCGCGTACCGGCGGCGCTGAAAGTGTTCCTGATGGCGCTGGCGATCATTGATGACCTCGGTGCCATCGTGATTATTGCGCTGTTCTATACCAGCGATCTGTCAGTGCTGTCGCTGAGCGTGGCGGGCGGCGCTATCGTGCTGCTGGCGATCCTCAATCGCTGCGGCGTGCGCAACATCGCGGTGTATATGCTGGTGGGCGTGGTGCTGTGGACCGCGGTACTGAAGTCCGGCGTGCATGCCACGCTGGCGGGCGTCGTGGTGGGCTTCTTTGTGCCGCTGGAGGAAAAAGAGGGACACTCACCGGCTGAGCACCTGGCGCACGGACTGATGCCGTGGGTGAACTGGCTGATCCTGCCGCTGTTCGCGTTCGCCAACGCCGGCATCTCGCTCAGCGGCATCACCTTTGGCGATGTGCTGTCGCCGGAGCCGCTTGGCATTATCCTCGGTCTGCTGATTGGTAAACCGTTAGGTATCACGCTGTTCTGCTGGCTGGCGGTGAAGCTGCGGCTGGCGGCGCTGCCAGGCAGTACCACCATTCGCGACATTATGGCCATCGGCGTGCTGTGCGGGATCGGCTTTACCATGTCGATCTTCATCAGCTCGCTGGCGTTTGACGCCGCGCATGAACAGCTGGTGACATTCTCGAAACTGGGCATTCTTAGCGGTTCGCTGCTGTCGGCGGTGATTGGTTACACGCTGCTGCGCATCAAACTGCGCTAATAAGGGGAGGCGCAAGCCTCCTTTATGGTATGAATCAGCTCAATTTTAATCATCTCTACTACTTCTGGCAGGTGTGCAAAACCGGTTCGGTGGTGCGCGCCGCTGAAGTGCTGTGCCTCACGCCGCAGACCGTAACCGGCCAGATCAAAGCGCTGGAAGAGCAGCTGGATGGCGTGCTGTTTCGCCGTCAGGGGCGTGGTCTGGTGCCCACCGAGCTGGGGCAACTGGTGTTCCGCTATGCCGATCGCATGTTTATGCTCAGCCAGGAAATGCTTGATATCGTTAACTACCGCAAGGAGTCACATCTGCTGTTTGATGTTGGCGTGGCGGATGCGCTGTCAAAACAGCTGGTGAGCAAGGTGCTGGAAACGGTGGTGATGGCCGGCGAGAAAATTCAGCTGCGCTGCTTTGAATCAACGCATGAAATGCTGCTGGAGCAGCTCAGCCAGCATAAGCTGGATATGATCCTCTCCGACTGCCCGATTGATTCAACCCAGCAGGCCGGGCTGTTTTCGGTCAAGCTCGGCGAATGTCCGGTTAGCTTCTGGTGTAATGCGCCACTGCCTGAGCTGCCGTTTCCGGCCTGTCTGGAGCAGCGGCGCCTGCTGCTGCCCGGCCGGCGTTCGATGCTGGGGCGCAAGCTGCTGAACTGGATCCACAGCCAGGGGTTACAGGTTGATATTCTCGGTGAATTTGATGATGCGGCGCTGATGAAGGCGTTTGGCGCGCAGAACAATGCGATCTTTGTCGCACCGACGCTGTACGGGGATGATGTCTATCGTGACGATAGCGTGCGCGAGATCGGCAGGCTGGAGACGGTGATGGAGGAGTATCACGTTATTTTTGCCGGGCGGATGATTCAGCATCCGGCGGTGCAGCGCATTTGCCATCGCGACTTCAGCGCGCTGTTCAGCCACGGATCGCAGGCATAAAAAAACCGGCGAAGCGCCGGTTCTTTTAACAAAGCGATAAACAGACGGCGATTAAGCCAGTTTGTTGATCTGAGCAGTCAGGTTTGCTTTATGACGTGCAGCTTTGTTTTTGTGGATCAGACCTTTAGCAGCCTGACGGTCCACGATTGGTTGCATTTCGTTGAATGCGTTCTGCGCAGCAGCTTTGTCGCCGGTTGCGATAGCCGCGTATACTTTCTTGATGAAAGTACGCATCATAGAACGATTGCTCGCGTTATGCTTGCGACGTTTCTCAGATGTTACGGCGCGTTTCTTAGCTGATTTGATATTAGCCAAGGTCCAACTCCCAAATGTGTTCTATATGGACAAATCAAAGGCCGAGGACTATGCCTTTTGCGCCTTCTTTTGTCAATGGATTTGTGCAATAAAGCGTCGTTTTAACCACGACACCCGCTTACGTAATTGATGGCGCAAGATTCTACCAGCAACACCGCGCTGAATACAGTATTTCGCAACAAAATTGTTGTGATGGGGCCGGAGCCGCCAGCCAGCGGGCGCCTGACGCTGAATCAGGCGCAGGAAAGGCACGCAGACGGGTTAACCTGAACGCTATTCAAGGGTATAATCCGCCGATTTCCACCGGTTTGAGTCAGCCATGAAGTTTATCCGCGGTATTTACAATCTGAAAGAGCAGCATCGCGGCTGCGTCCTGACCATTGGTAATTTTGACGGCGTGCATCGCGGCCACCAGGCGCTGATGGCGGAGTTAATTGCCGAAGGACGTAAACGCAACCTGCCGGTGGTGGTGATGCTGTTTGAGCCACAGCCGCTGGAGCTGTTTGCCGGCGACAAAGCGCCGGCGCGCCTGACGCGTCTGCGTGAAAAGCTCAAATACCTCGCACTGGCGGGCGTTGATGCCGTGGTGTGCGTGCGCTTCGATCGCCGTTTTGCGGCACACTCAGCACAAAGCTTTATCAGCGAACTGCTGGTCGACAAGCTCAATGTGAAATTCCTCGCAGTGGGGGATGATTTCCGCTTTGGCGCTGGTCGCCAGGGGGATTTCCTGTTATTACAGAAAGCCGGTGCGGAGTATGGCTTTGAGGTCATCAGCACCCAGACCTATTGTGATGGCGGCAAACGTATCAGCAGTACGGCGGTACGTCAGGCGCTGGCGCAGGACGATTTTGCTCAGGCGCAGCAGCTGCTCGGTCATCCGTTCAGTATTTCTGGCCGCGTGGTGCACGGTGATGCACTGGGACGCACCATTGGTTTCCCGACCGCCAATCTCCCGCTTCGTCGTACCGTGACGCCGGTAAAAGGTGTCTTTGCGGTAGAAGTGCTGGGGCTGGGCGAGCAGCCGATTCCCGGCGTGGCAAACATTGGTACGCGCCCGACGGTAAAAGGTCTGCGTCAGCAGCTTGAAGTTCACCTGCTCGACACACATATGAATCTTTATGGGCGCCACATTGAGGTGGTGCTGAAGCAGAAGATTCGCGACGAACAGCGTTTCGCTTCGCTGGACGCGCTGAAAGAACAAATTGCGAAAGATGTGGTGACGGCCCGCCAATTTTTTGGGCTAAAAACACCGGTTTAATGACCGAAATACGGAACCGAGAATCTGATGAGTGACTATAAATCTACCCTGAATTTGCCGGAAACGGGGTTCCCGATGCGTGGCGATCTGGCCAAACGCGAACCGGGAATGCTGCAACGTTGGTATGATGACAACCTGTACGGCATCATCCGCGCAGCCAAAAAAGGGAAAAAAACCTTTATCCTGCATGATGGCCCTCCGTATGCGAACGGCAGCATTCATATTGGTCACTCAGTTAACAAGATTCTGAAAGATATTATCGTTAAGTCGAAAGGCATGGCGGGCTTTGACTCGCCATATGTTCCCGGCTGGGACTGCCACGGCTTACCGATTGAGCACAAAGTTGAGCAGATGATCGGCAAGCCGGGCGAGAAAGTCAGCGCAGCTGAATTCCGCGCAGCCTGCCGCAACTACGCGGCGGAGCAGGTTGAAGGCCAGAAGAAGGACTTCATCCGCCTTGGCGTGCTCGGCGACTGGGATCGTCCTTATCTGACCATGAATTTCCAGACCGAAGCCAACATCATTCGCGCGCTGGGCAAGATCATCGGTAATGGCCATCTGCACAAAGGCGCCAAGCCGGTGCACTGGTGCATGGACTGCCGTTCCGCGCTGGCGGAAGCGGAAGTGGAGTATTACGACAAAACCTCACCTTCTATCGACGTGATGTTTAACGCCCTGGACGCCGATGCGGTACGCGCGAAGTTTGGCGTTGCGGCGTCGGAAGGCCCGGTTTCACTGGTTATCTGGACCACCACGCCGTGGACTATGCCGGCAAACCGCGCCATCTCGCTGCACCCGGAATTCGACTACCAGCTGGTGCAGATTGCCGGCCGCAGCCTGATCCTCGCGAAAGATCTGGTGGAATCGGTGCTGAAACGCGCGGGCATCAGCGAGTGGCAGGTGCTGGGCGAGTGCAAAGGCGCCGCGCTGGAGCTGCAGCTGTTCCAGCATCCGTTCCTTGAGCAGATCCAGTCGAAAGTGGTGCTGGGCGAGCACGTCACGCTGGACGCCGGTACCGGTGCGGTGCACACCGCGCCAGGCCACGGTCCGGATGACTATGTGATCGGCCAGAAGTACGGCATCGAAACCGCTAACCCGGTCGGACCGGACGGCGCGTATCTGCCGGGCACCTATCCAACCCTGGATGGCGTTAACGTATTTAAAGCCAACGACATGATCGTTGCGCTGCTGCAGGAGAAAGGCGCGCTGCTGCACATGGAAAAACTGCTGCACAGCTATCCGCACTGCTGGCGTCATAAAACGCCAATCATCTTCCGTGCTACGCCGCAGTGGTTTATCAGCATGGATCAGAAAGGCCTGCGTGCGCAGTCGCTGAAAGAGATCAAAGGCGTGCAGTGGATCCCGGACTGGGGCCAGGCGCGTATCGAAGCGATGGTCGCTAACCGTCCGGACTGGTGCATCTCGCGTCAGCGCACCTGGGGCGTGCCGATGGCGCTGTTCGTCCATAAAGAGAGCGAGCAGCTGCACCCGGATACGCTGGAGCTGATGGAGAAAGTGGCGCAGCGCGTCGAGCAGGACGGTATCCAGGCGTGGTGGGATCTCGATCCGCGCGATCTGATGGGCGATGACGCCGATCACTACGTCAAAGTGCCGGATACCCTCGACGTCTGGTTTGACTCCGGATCGACCAGCTTCTCGGTGGTGGATGCGCGTCCGGAATTTGACGGGCACGCACCGGATATGTATCTGGAAGGCTCGGATCAGCATCGCGGCTGGTTCATGTCGTCGCTGATGATCTCCACGGCGATGAAAGGCAAAGCGCCTTACCGTCAGGTACTGAC
>Ga0308166_1004875_pt1 | contig 10505 bp, 6 predicted proteins | sample PhyCR2_2_FD_202137 | JGI IMG/M metagenome (GOLD analysis project Ga0308166, IMG submission 202137) | Phyllosphere microbial communities from UC Gill Tract Community Farm, Albany, California, United States - DLSLCC.R2 | ecosystem: Host-associated > Plants > Phyllosphere > Unclassified | place... | reverse complement strand
CGCAGCGAAGTGGCGCTGGACGCCGCCGACCACGCCGCCACGGCCGCGCGCATGCACGCGCCGACGCCGCGCGTGGCGCTGGGCCGGCTCCTGGCAGAAGGGGGACTCGCGCACGCCGCGCTGGACATCTCGGACGGTCTCGTGGGCGACCTCGGCCACATCCTCGCCGCATCCGGCGTGGGCGCCGTGCTGGACGTCGATGCGCTGCCGGCCGGTCCGGCGCTGGCGCGCCAGCCGGACGCGCTGCGCCGCCGCTTCACCGCCGCGGGCGGCGACGACTACGAACTGTGCTTCACCGCGCCGCCGGCGCAGCGCGACGCCATCGCCGCGGCGGGAACCGTCAGCGGCACGGCCGTCACGCGCGTGGGCACGATCACGGCCGATGCCGGATTGCGCCTGGTCGACGGCGCCGGCGCGCCGCTCGACCTGCGGCTGGCCGGCTGGGACCATTTCAGTCCCGGCTGACGGATCACGCCGCTTCTTCGCCCTCGCGCGGCGTCTTGCGGTCGTCGTACGGCCCGTGCGTGAGCCAGTACTGGCGGAACGCGAGGCGCACGTTGTCGCGCAGTTCCGTGTCGTTCCACGGCTTCGTGTAGAAGCGGTAGATGGCGCCGCGGTTGATCGAATCGAGCACCGTTTCCACGCCCGTGTAGCCGGACAGGATGATGCGCATCGTGTCCGGATACATCTCCTTGACCTTGCTGAGGAATTCGGTGCCGTTCATGACCGGCATCTTCTGGTCGCACAGGATCACCTGCACGCGGTACAGCGCCAGCAGCTCGAACGCCTCGGACGGCGACGCCGCCGTCAGCACGCGGTAATTGTCGCGCCGGAACAGACGGTGCAGCGCGCCCAGCACGTTGACGTCGTCGTCGACCACGAGCAGCGTCTGGACGTTGCGGTCGTCTTCCGCCGGCCGCGTCGGCTGGGCGCGGTTTTCCAGCACCAGCTTCGCCACGTCGGTCGGCGCCAGCGCGCGCGCGAAGTGAAAGCCCTGGATCTCGTCGCAGCGGTGGCGCCGCAGGAACGCCATCTGGGCGCGCGATTCCACGCCTTCCGCGATCACCTGCATGTGCAGGCTGTGCGCCATGCTGATGATGGCCAGCGCGATCGCGGCGTCGTCCGGGTTGGTCGTGATGTCGCGCACGAACGCGATGTCGATCTTGAGCTTGTCGATCGGGAAGCGCTTCAGGTACGCCAGGCTCGAATAGCCGGTGCCGAAATCGTCGATGGCGATGCGGATGCCCAGCGCCTTCAGGCGTTCCAGCACCTGCACGGTATGCTCGAAGTTCGACATCAGCGCGCTTTCCGTCAGCTCCAGTTCGAGCAGGCCGGGATCGATGCCGTGCTTGTCCAGCGCGGCGCGGATGTCGCCCTCCAGGTCGCCCTCGACGAACTGGCGGCTCGACACGTTCACGGCTACGCGCACGTCGCGCACGCCTTGCGCATTCCACGCGGCGATCTGGCGGCAGGCCTCGTCGATGATCCACGCGCCCACGCGCACGACCATGCCGGTGTCTTCCATCAGGGGCACGAATTCGGCCGGATACACGAGGCCGAAGCCGGACCGGCGCCAGCGCAGCAGCGCTTCCACCCCGCTGACGCGGCCCGTGTTCAGGTCCAGCTTGGGCTGGTAATGGAGCTCGAACTGGTCGCCGTCGATGGCGCCGCGCAGCGCCAGTTCGAGTTCGAGGCGCGCCAGCACCTGCACGTTCATGCCGGCCGTGAAGAAGCGGTAGCCGTCGCGCCCGGCCTCCTTGGCGCGCACCATCGCCACGTCGGCGTACTTGACGAGCGTGCCCGGGTCGACGGCGTCGTCCGGGTACATCGCGATGCCGATGCTGGCCGTCAGCACGGCTTGCTGGCCGTTCAGGTCGAACGGCGCGCGCAGCGCCTCGCGCACCTCGTTGGCCACGCTCACGGCCTCGTCCTCGGTCTGCTCGCGCGTCATCGTCAGGATCAGCGCGAACTCGTCGCCGCCCAGGCGCCCGATCGTGTCGCGCAGGCGCACGCAGCGCACGAGGCGCGTGCTGAACTGGCGCAGCAGCTCGTCGCCCAGCGCCGGCCCGAGCGAATCGTTGACGATCTTGAAGCGGTCGAGCGTGATGAACAGCACGGCGATGCGCCAGTTCTTGTCCTGCGCGAGCTCGATCGCGTCGCGCAGCGTGTGGAAGAACAGGCTGCGGTTCGGCAGGCCGGTCAGGCTGTCGTAGTTCGACATGTGCTTCAGGCGCTGCGCCGCCTGCAGGCGCTCGCTGATGTCGCGCGCGACGGCGATCAGCATGCGGTCGTGGCCCTGGCGCTGCAGCTGCCAGCTGATCTCGACCGGCACGGCGCCCTGCCCGTCCGAGCGCAGCAGCTCGGTCTCGACGATGTCGTGCTCGCGCGACGTCGACGCCGGATCGGCATAGCGTTCCAGCTGCGCGCGTTCCGCCAGCCCGAGCGCGACCGGATCGATGCGCAGCAGCGCCTCGCGCGAAAAGCCCAGCATGCGGCAGGCGCCATCGCTGACGTCGACCATCGCCATCGTGCGCGCGTCGACGAGGAAGATGGCGTCGCTGGTCGCGTCCATCGCGCCGCGGAAGCGCTGCAGCTCGGCCGTGCGCTCGCGCACCGTGCGCTCCATGCGCGTGCCGTAGTCGCGCGACTCCTTGTGGAACAGGCGCACCTCGAGCAGGTTGCGGATGCGCGTCAGCACCTCGACCGTGTCGAACGGCTTGCCGATGAAATCGCGCGCGCCGGCTTCCAGCGCCGCCAGCTTCTTGTCCGGCTCCGCGGTCACGACGAGCACGGGCAGCCACGACTCGCGCTCCAGGGGTTTCAGCGCTTCCATCACCTGGAAGCCGTCCATGTGCGGCATCTGCAGGTCGAGGATGATCAGGTCGTAGCGGTGCTGCAGGTGCAGCGCGGCCACCTGGCGCGGGTCGGTGGTGCTGGCGACATGCTCGTAGCCGCTCGACTTGAGCAGGAATTCGAGCAGCTGCACGTTCACCGGTTCGTCATCGACGACGAGGATGTGCGCACGGCGGATGTCGTTCGGGGAAATCATGGTGTCCTCATTGGGGCTGACTTTCATCGACGCGGCGTGTTGCGAGCACGCCGTCGATGGCCTCGTTGAACTGGCCGATGTCGATCGGCTTGGTCAGGTAGCGCGCGAAGCCGGCCGCCAGCGCGCGCTCGATGTCGGCGCGCATGGCGTTGGCCGAGACCGCGATGGACGGGATGCGCGCCGTGTCCGGCTCGCGGCGCAGTTGCGCCAGGACCTCGAACCCGGACAGGCCCGGCAGGTTCAGGTCCATCAGGATGACGTCGGGCAGGTGGCTGCGCGCCAGCGACAGGCCGAAGTGGCCGTCCGGCGCGCACATGAGGCGCAGGTCGGGCCGGAAGCGCACGATCTCCTGCACGAGCTTCAGGTTGGCCGGGTTGTCCTCGATGTACAGCACGGTACGCGCGGCCGTGGCGCCAGCGCCGCCATCGGCGGGGCGCGCCGGCGCGGCGGACGTGCCGGCGGCGGGCTGCGCCGCGGCCGCGACGCCGGCGGGTTCCGCGACCGTCAGCTCGATCGAGAACACGCTGCCGGTGCCGGGACTGCTCGCGACGCCGATCTCGCCGCCCATCATCTCGACCAGGCGGCGGGTGACGACGAGGCCGATGCCGGTGCCTTCCTGCGTGCCGGCTTCCTGGCCCAGCCGGTTGAACGGCTGGAACAGGTTCGCCACCTGCTCGGGCGTGAGGCCCATGCCCGTGTCCTGCACCGACAGGCGCAGGCGCTGCGGCGCCGGCCGCGCGCAGTCGACGATGACGGCGCCGCCGTCGCGGTTGTACTTGACGGCGTTCGACAACAGGTTCAGCAGCACCTGCTTGAGGCGCGTGCGGTCGGCCTGCACGCGCACCGCCGGCGCTTCCGGGAACAGCACGCGGATGCCGCGCGTGGCCGCCAGCGGCGCGATCATGCTCTGGCATTCGAGCATGACCTCGGCCAGCGGCACCGGTTCCATCGACAGCGACAGCGCGCCCGCCTCGACCTTGGCCAGGTCGAGGATCTCGTTGATCAGGGTGAGCAGGTGGCGGCCCGATTTCAGGATGTGTCCGGCGAATTCCTGTTTCTGCTCCGGCGTGGTAGGCATGTCCTTCGACGCCAGGATCTGGGCGAAGCCGAGGATGGCGTTGAGCGGCGTGCGCAGTTCGTGGCTCATCGACGACAGGAACGCCGACTTGGCCTGGTTGGCCGCGCGCGCTTCCTCGATCGCCAGTTCGAGCTCGGAGTTGGCCAATTCCAGCTGCGCCGTGCGCTCCTGCACGCGCGCCTCCAGGCCTGCGTTCAGGCGCATCACTTCCTGCTGCGCGCGGGCGCGTTCCTCGGCCTCGCGCGCGATCTCGCGGTTGGAGTCTTCCAGCGCGCGCGTGCGCTGCTCGATCTCGGACAGCATGGCGTTGAACGAATCGACGAGGTCCGCCGCCTCGTCCTCGCTGATGCGCGGCGCCCGCCGCGAATAGTCGCGCCGTGCCACCACTTCGCGCGCGATGCCCGTGATGGCGTCGATCGGCGTCGTGATCGTGTGGCCCAGGCGGCGCACGAGCAGCCATGCCGTCAGCAGCGCCAGCAGGGTGACGCCGGCGCAGATCATGAAATAGTCGCGCACGCGCACGATCAGCTGGTTTTCCGAGCGCAGATACACGGTGCCGAGCAGGTCGCCGTTCTCGCTGATCGGCTTGTACAGCACGACCTCGTCGCCTTCCGGCAGATAGCTTTCCTTGGCGCCGGCGCGCACCGGCTTGCCGCCCTTGGCCGGCCGCACCGGGAAGGCGCCGGTCTCGCCGGGCGCGAGATAGGTCGCGAACAGTGCGCCGTGCTCGTCGTAGATGGCGGCGGCGCGCACCGACGGCCGGCTGCGCAGCAGCGCCAGGTTCTCGCCCGCCAGGCGCGCGTCGTCGAAGGCCAGCGCGGCCGACGTCATGTGGCCCACCAGCTCGGCCTGCGTGGCGAGGTCGTTCAGCAGCGCACGCCGGTAGCTGCGCAGGTCGTAGGCGACGACGGAGCCGACCGAAACGACGAGCGCGGCGAGCGTCGTCGACATCACGATCGTGACGAGCTTTTCGCGGATCGAGCGGCGCCGGAGCATGGGTCTTGCCATCGCCGGCCTCACCACGTGCCCAGCGCCAGCAGGCGCGCGCTGACGCGCAGCTGCGCGGCCAGCGCCTCCAGGCGGTCGATGCGCACGCGCAGGTGGTCGCCGTCCGCCACCAGGTTGACGACGCAGCGCCGCTCGGGCAGGCCGTCGCAGACCGTCAGGACGGGCTGGCTGTGCACGGCATCGAGCAGGCGCGCGCGCGCGGGCGTTGCGGCCGCGAACAGCACGTGCAGCCCCGCCGGCGGCGGCGTCGCCCCGATCCGGCGCACCGCCAGCGAATGGCCGTGCACGAGGCGGCCGGCCATGAATTGCGCGGCCTGTTCGGCCAGCGCATCGTCGCCGGCGATGCCGATCACGAGCGGCGCATTGGCGTGCGCGAACGCGGCGTCCGGCCAGTCGACGTACGCCGCGACACGGTACAGATAGGCGGCCTTGAGCCTGCGCTCGGCGGCGCCGGGCGCCTCGGCCCTGGCATGGACGGCGCCCGCGAGCAGCAGCAAGCACACGATCAGCCGGCGTGCGCCGCGCGCGGCGGCGGACGACGCCATCACGGGAGTGCCGTCCACGGCGGGTCGTGCACGAAACGATCGAGCGGCATGGAAGATCCTGATTCGGTCGATGAACAACGGAGACGGGGGTGCCCGCAAGGCGAGCAGGATAGCAGCACGGCCGGAAAGGATGTCGCACGGAACGGGCCCGAATCGTTAACGCAAGTAAATACAGGATTGTCTCAAGCATGGCTTTTCGTAAAGATTCCGCTGCCGTACGCGGGTGAGGCGCGCTAGAATGAACGCCAGCGCGCAGCGAATTCCCCACGCCCGGCACACGGCGGCGCGCCCGCGACAGATCAGATCCTGGAGACCCTGGCGGCGCCCTGCCGGCCGTCATCACAAAGAGGAGCGACACGTGACGAACGACATCATCGACCTGGCCACCCGTGTGGGCCGTGCACTCGAAGCCAAGGGCCTGCTGCTGGCCACGGCGGAATCCTGCACCGGCGGCGGCGTCTCCCAGGCCATTACCGAAATCCCCGGCTCGACCGGCTGGTTCGAATGCGGCTTCGTGACGTATTCGAACGCCTCCAAGACCGAGCTGCTGGACGTGTCGGCCGCGCTGATCGCGCAGTTCGGCTCCGTCAGCGAGGAAGTCGCGGGCGCGATGGCCGAAGGCGCGATCGCGAACAGCAATGCCGACATCGCCGTGTCCACGACCGGCATCGCCGGCCCGACCGGCGCCGTGCCCGGCAAGCCGGTGGGCACCGTCTGCTTCGGCTGGTCCAAGGGCGACACGACCTACACCGAGCGGCTGGTGTTCTCGGGCGACCGCCGCTCGGTGCGCGAACAGACCGTGGCGCACGCGCTGGCGGGCCTACTGCGCGTGCTCGAATAAGGATGGGCATGTCCGTCGTGCGTGCGCTCGGCGCCGGCCTGCTCGCGTTCGGGGCGGCCTGCGTGCCTGCCGCCGCGGCGGACGTCGACACGGGCATCACCGTCTACGCGGCCGGCGACATCGCCCGCTGCGCCTATCCCGATCCGGCGTACGCCGGCGCGGCCGACACGGCGGCCACGGTCGCCGCCGGCCTCGCCCGGGATCCGCACGCCATCGTGCTGGCGCTGGGCGACCTGACCTATCCGCACGGCGCGGCGAAGGAATTCACGGACTGCTACGCGCCCACGTGGGGCCGCTTCAAGGACCGCACGTGGCCCGCGCCCGGCAACCACGAGTACTACACGCCGGGCGCCCAACCCTATTTCGCCTGGTGGGGCGAGCGCGCCGGACGCGGCTACTACAGCATCGACCTCGGCACCTGGCACGTCGTGTCGCTGGACAGCAACCTGTCCGGCGCCGCGCACGCCGCGCAGCTGGACTGGCTGCGCGCCGACCTGGCCAGCCATCCGGCGCGCTGCACGCTGGCGTTCTGGCACCATCCGCTGTACAGCTCCGGCGGCCATGGCAGCGTGCCGGCGATGCGCGACGCCTGGCAGCTGCTGTACGACGCCGGCGCCGAACTCGTGCTGTCCGGCCACGACCACGATTACGAACGCTTCGCGCCGCAGGATGCGAACGGCCGGCTCGACCCCGCGCGCGGCATCCGCCAGTTCGTCGTCGGCACCGGCGGCGCGTATCCGACGCCGTTCCTGCTGCCCGTCGCGCACAGCGAAGTCCGCGACAGCAACCGCACCGGCGTGCTGCGCCTGCACCTGTACGCGGGCGGCTACGGCTGGGAATTCGTCGAATCGGCGCGGGTCTCCCAGGCGCCCATGTTCGACCCCGCCCCGCCCGACCGCGGCAGCGCCGCCTGCCACTGATCCATTCCCCATCCGGAGTACCGCATGCCATCGCGTCCGCCGCGCCGCTTCCCATCCGCCCTGCCCCTGCTGTTCGCCGGCGCCGTCGCCCTCGGCGGCGATCCCGCACAGGCACAGACACAGGCGCCGGCGCCCGCGGTCCGGCCCGCCCCGGCGGCGCTGCCGCAGATCCGCTACGACAAGACGACCCTGCCCAATGGCCTGGAGGTGATCCTCGTCGAGGACCACCGCCTGCCCATCGTCGCCGTTAACGTCTGGTACCACGTCGGTCCCGCCAACGAGGCGCCCGGCCTGACCGGCTTCGCGCACCTGTTCGAGCACATGATGTTCGCCGGCTCGCGCCACCTGCCGCGCGGCCTGGCGGACCGGCTGCTGGAAGGCGCCGGCGCCACCGACAGCAACGGCAGCACGGACTACGACCGGACCAATTACTACGACACGGTGCCGTCGAACCAGCTGGACCTGGCGCTGTGGGTGCACGCCGACCGCATGGGCTACCTGCTCGACGTGCTCGACCAGACCGCGCTGTCGAACCAGCAGGACGTGGTGCGCAACGAGCGCCGCCAGAGCGTCGAGAACCGGCCATATGGCATCGTCGAGGAAGCGCTGAACCACACGCTGTTCCCGAAGGATCACCCATACTACGCGGCGGTGATCGGCTCGCATGCCGACATCCAGAACGCGAAGCTGGCCGACGTGCGCGATTTTTTCAAACGTTACTACGGCCCCAACAACGCCAGCATCGTCATCGCCGGCGACATCGACAAGACCAGGGCGCGCGCCCTCGTCGCGAAGTATTTCGGCGGGTTCAAGCGCAGCGCGCCGGTGGCGCATCCGAAGGTCACGACGCCGCCGATCACGCGCGAGCGCCGCGTCACGGTCGCCGACCGCATCGAACTGCCGCGCGTGTACATGGCATGGCTGACGCCGCCCGCGTTCCAGCCGGGCGACGCCGAGCTGGCGGTGACGGCGCAGATCCTCGCCGGCGGCAAGTCGAGCCGGCTGTACAAATCGCTCGTGTACGAACGCCAGATCGCGCAGGAAGCGGCGGCCGCGCAGAATTCGAACGCCCTGACGTCGACCTTCATCGTCGACGTCACCGCGCGCCCGGGCCACGAACCGTCCGAACTGGAAGCGGCGATCGACGATGAACTGAAGGCGCTGCGCGACACCGGCCCGTCCGACGCGGAAGTCGAGCGCGCGCGCAACACGATCGAGACGGCGATGCTGACCTCGATCGAAAAGCTCGGCGGCACGGGCCTGGCCAACCAGATCAACCAGTACAACCAGTACACGGGCGACCCGGGCTACCTGCCGAAGGACATCGAGCGCCTGCGCCGCGTCAGCGCCGCCGACGTGCGCCGCGTGGCGCAGGCGTACCTGCAGCCGAACGCGCGCGCGGTCGTCGCCGGCGTGCCGGGCAAGCCGGACCTCGGCCCGGACGTGCCGGCGCCGGCACCGCCGAAAGCGGCGAAGGCAGCCCGGGCCGCCGGCATCAACCGCGACGAGGCATGGCGCCGCACGGCGCCGAAGCCGGGCCCGGCGCCGCGCTTCGCACTGCCCGAGAGCACCTCGTTCACGCTGCCGAACGGCCTGACCGTGATCCACTATCCGAACCCGGCGCTGCCGCTCGTGGCGGCGGAACTGGTCGTGAAAAGCGGCTCCGACGCCAATCCCGACGATGCGCCGGGCCTGGCCGGGTTCACGGCGCAGATGCTGGAAGAAGGCACGGCCACGCGCAGCGCGCCGCGCATCGCCGACGAGATCGCGCAACTGGGGGCCTTCCTCGGCAGCGCCAGCACGGCCGATGCATCGACCGTATCGCTGCTCGCGCTGCGCTCGACGTTCCCGCAGGCGCTGGACGTGCTGGCCGACGTCGTCCAGCACGCGGCGTTCCCGACCGCCGAAGTCGAACGCCAGCGCGCCGCGCGCCTGGGCGAACTGACGCAGCAGCGCGACGACCCCGCCCTTGTCGCAGCGGTGGCCGCGGCCGGCGCGCTGTACGGTACGCGCCATCCGTACGGCTACGGCCAGCTCGGCACCGAACAGTCGATCCGCGCCGCGACGCGCGACAACCTCGTGCGCTTCTGGCGCCGCCACTACCTGCCGGACAACGCCGCCCTCGTCGTCTCCGGCGACATCACGCTGGACGAGCTGCGCGCGCTGGCGGCGGCCCGCTTCGGCGGCTGGGAGCGCGCCGATCCCGCCGTGTCCAAGCCGGGCGATCCGGACGGCAGCCGGGCGCGCCTGGTCGTCGTCGACAAGCCCGGCGCCCCGCAGACGGCGCTGCGCGTGACGACGATCGCGGCCGCGCGCAGGACGCCCGACTATCCGGCGCTGCAGGTCATGAACGCGGCGCTGGGCGGCCTGTTCTCGAGCCGCATCAACCTCAACCTGCGCGAGGACAAGGGCTACAGCTACGGCGTGTTCTCGGGCGTCGGCTACCACCGCACGCCCGGCCCGTTCACGATCGCGGGCAGCGTGCGCACGGACGTCACGGGCGCATCCGTGTCCGAGATCTTCAGGGAAGTCGACGGCATCCGCGCGAAGCCGCTGCCGGCCGCCGAGCTGGCGGGCGCGCGCGACTCGCAGGTGTATTCGCTGCCGGGCCAGTTCGAGACCAACGGCGGCATCGGCGCGAGCCTGGCCGAATCGTACATCTTCGATCTGCCGGCCGATTACTGGCGCACCCTGCCCGACCGGTACCGGGGCGTGACGGCGGCGCAGGTGCAGGCCGCCGCACAGAAATACCTGAAGCCGGACGGGATGAAAGTGATCGCGGTCGGCGACCGGGCGAAGATCGTGCCGCAGTTGCAGAAGCTCGGGCTGGGGCAGCCGGAGGTGCGGGATACGGATGGGCAACTTCCGTAATACTGCACGCGGCGTTCATTACATCTTCTTCACCTTCAAACGATAGCCCTTGCGCCCGCCACCTTTATGCGCTTAACATGTGAACAGTTCTTCAAACGTTAAGCATGAGCATCCCACACGACACCGACAACGCGGTCGACGAACTCGCCGACCTGTTCCACCTGCTGGGCGACCCCACCCGCTTGCGCATCGT
>Ga0308166_1004867_pt1 | contig 10518 bp, 2 predicted proteins | sample PhyCR2_2_FD_202137 | JGI IMG/M metagenome (GOLD analysis project Ga0308166, IMG submission 202137) | Phyllosphere microbial communities from UC Gill Tract Community Farm, Albany, California, United States - DLSLCC.R2 | ecosystem: Host-associated > Plants > Phyllosphere > Unclassified | place... | reverse complement strand
CGGTCTGGGCTTCGGTGGACGCCGCAGTGGCTTTGCTCAGCTCGGCGGCGGCTTCGGGGGCTTTGAGCACGTCGGCGCTGGCGTCGCTTTGTGCCTGTTCGCTCGACGCGTTGGCGTCTTGCTCGGATTTTCGGGCCTTGGCCAGGGCATGGGTGCGGCGTTGTGTGGCCAAATCCTCGGCAGCCTTGCGGGCTGCTGCCGCTTTATCCGCCGCGTCTTTAGCCTCCTGAGCCGCACGTTCAGCCTCGTCGACAGCGTTATCCATATCCTCCACCGTCTTAGCCTGCTCGGCTTTTTCCCTGGCGGCCTTGGCTTTTTTGGCTGCGGTCTGGGCTTCGGTGACTGCCGCAGTGGCTTTGCTCAGCTCGGCGGCGGCTTCTGGGGCTTTGAGCACGTCGGCGCTGGCGTCGATTTTTGCCTGTGCGCTCGACGCGTTGGCTTTTTGCTCGGCTTTTCGAGCCTTGTCCAAACTCCTGTCGGTTTTGCGCTCCACTTGCGTTTTGTTGAATTCGTTTAGTTCTTGCTTGACGGCGTCACAGAAAGCAACATCACCTTGGGCGGCGGAGATAATAAGTTTTAAGGTAATATCCTCCAATACGAATTTTCCATGTTCGTTGTATAACCCAGGGTTACAGGCAGCGTCAGTCGGGAAGGTGAGTGTATAGCTTGAAATCAATCCTGTGCCTTCAAAGACGTTATAACGTGATTTGTCGGTAAACGTTGGCAGCAGGTCATAGTGCAGTGCAGGTCGGGAGGCTACTGAAATGGCCATGTACTGGTCGACACGCAAATTGGTTTTTATGGCGTCATGTCCCTCCCGCTTACCGGCGTAGAGAAGCGCCAATGCTTCGACGTTTGGCTCCAGCAAGACTGTGCTCGAGGTCTGTCGTAGCATCGCCGACACGGTGTGTAGGCCGATGGCCATTCTGTTGAACTTGGTGAATTCAACATCAAAATCTTCAATGCGCCGCAGATAGTGCCCGGGGAAGTGAGCGTCAAAATGATGAGGGGCTAGGTCGAAATAAATTGTGCCCTTCTCAATGTTTTCTTTGAGTTGAGCCTGGCTCCAGCCCTTTATCTTTCTCAGTGAGACATTCGCGTGGACAATCAGCGGCCGATGACAATCGCGCACGGCAGCCACGTCCATCAGCATCAGGTCGCGCATCAGTGCCTCGCCGGCGAGCATGCCCCGCCAGTTGTCTAGCCAGGCGCCAGGTTTGATCCAAGTGGTCTTGAAATCACCAAGTTCATACTGCAGGCAAGCCTCGGCCATCAGACACAACGAGAGCGTGGCATCGTAAGCGCTGTTGTAGATCTGCGACAGGCGCTCGATCAGCCAGAGGTAGGTGGTGCGGCTGGGGAATACCGAGGTCATCACCTCGTACTCGGCCTGGTGGGCCTGGCGGGTGGCATTGGTTTCTTGCAGGGCGATGCGGGCGGCTTTGATATGCACCTCCCGTTCGCGCAGTTGATTGTCGAACATCGTGAGTTCGTGGGTGGCCTGATCGACTTCGTACTTCCACTCTTTACGACGCAGTTGGAACGCTAAGTTTTTATCCACGGTATTACTGATGGTCTCGAGTGTTTCAGCGGTTGCTTCGAGCAGATTGGCCAGTGACTCAAAGGTCTCGTTTGGATGGTAGCCTCCATTGGCCATGCCAAAAATAGTCGGGAACGCAGCCGCCCCAGAGGCGGCTGCATAAATCGGTAATGAAATAATGCGTGTTGCGGATGATCCGTCCGCTAATTTTATGATCGACTCTTCGAGCCCTTCTACGACACTATCATCCATCAATTGCTGATAGTGGACCTGCCGCTGTTGAACCATTTTTCGGGCCGTCAGAACAGTCTCACGCTCGCGCTTGGCCAACTCCAGCGCCTGTTCTTGAAGTTGGTAAGGGAAGTCCAGCAGCTTGATCAGGTTACGCTTGCTGAGCAGCTCAAGCTGCTGGGTCGCTTCGGTCTGGTAGTAGCCCAGCAGGGTCTGCCCCATGCCAATCAGTTGCTGTACCGCCTCTCCTGCGCATTTGCGCACTTCCGCATAACGCAGAGGCGGCACCACCCGGGCTATCCTCGCCTTGCTGCTTTGGTCCTGGTCTGCGTTGCCATGGCCCAAGGCGAGCTGATCGATGACGTCGGGGTCGAGCATGATCGAGGCGGGCTTGCCATCCAGGGTCAGGCCGTGGCGTAGGTTGAACAGGCGATTGCGCAGCAGATTGCGTAGCTCGACCAATTTGTTGTTGAGCGGCGGTGTAAAGGCGCTTGAACGGGCATCGTCCAGCGACGGTGGCTGGGCGGGGGCGCTCGACAGGTTTTCCGGCAGCACACCGATCAGGCGCAGGGCCTTGTCGTAGCACAGCGCCGCCTCGACCAGTGAATCGAGGGTGAGCAGGCGGTATTGGTCGTCACCCTGGCGTTGCCAGTTGCCCACCACGAACAGGTGCAGAGCCTTCTGGTAGCGTTCAGGCTCGGCGTAGGCCAGCAGGTCGGGGTCGTTCGATTGGGCGGCGACAACATAGCCGACGTCGTCGAGCAGTGCTTGGCTGAGCCAGTACTTCGGTGGGCGATCGCCCTCGGGCACCCAGGTACGGTACGGGTCGAACAGGTAGCGGGTACAGCAGCGCCAGGCCTGGCTGTATTCGCGGTTCTGGCGTTGCAGCCAGGCAAGCAGGAACGGAACGTGGAAGAACAGTTCCCAGAAGTACAGACCGTTGGCACTACGGAAGTCGACGGTGGTGGCCGAACTGCCGGGTTCCAGGGGCGGCTCTGGTAGATGCTGGGCTTTCCACGACAGGGCCTGCTCAACCGACTGGGTGGCCAAGGCTACCAGCTGTTTGCCGAACAAGGTGTTGAGGCGCAAGCTGTCGACTTTGAGTTTGTCCTTTTCATCCGCTTTCGCATTGGCCTCAGTCAGGTCGAGGTAAAGTGCCTGCTGGTCGTTACGCCTGATGAACACGCTAGGCACAGCATCATCTTCTTTGCTGACCAAGGCGTAGACCTCTTCGACAGAGGCGAGCGGCTCTTCGTCTATCGCTTCATCGAAGACTTCAAGCTTGACCGTGTACTCAGTGATGTCCCGGTTGATCGGGTATTGGCAGAGCATCTGGGACAGGTCATTTTTCAGCAGCTCGTCCTCGAAGACCATGATGTGCGTGGGGTCGAGGTAGAGCAGTATTCTGAGGCAGCTTTCAGGGTGGAAGTGGCGTAGCCGAACAGCAGCCTTTAACAGGTCATCTGGCAAAGTACTGTGTGCCTGCTTTATTTCTTCGGCTTCTTTGTCGATAAAGGCGGTGATGGCGTCGGCCGCTTTGATGCTGTTTGATTTTCGAGCCCTGGCGATCGCTTCGCCATAGGCCAAGCGACTTTGGTCATTGGTGCCCTCGGTAATCCCGAGCTGTGAGTTGTATTCAGATAGCGTGGTGTAGCGGGTTTTCAATAGCGCTTTTTTTAACGCGTTGAAGAGGGGCAGGTTTGCGCTGGCGAGCGTTTTTAGTTGGCTCAGAACTGGAGTTTCGAGTTTTTTTGAGTCTTCGTCGGGTAAGGTCCAAGTTGCTTCTATATTGGATGGTGTGATGGTTAGCCAAGATTTTATTGTCTGTGCGTCGAAGGGGGTGAGCGTTATAGGAGAGAGCTGGACTCTTTCCCAGTCGGATGATTTTTGGTGGTAGTGCGTGGCGTTTGTGGAATAATTTATCAGGTGGTGTTTTGAAAAGTGAGAAAACTTAGAGCGGGTGATTTTGGTGCGGAACTCTTGTGGTTCTAAATGCTGCTCAAGTTTTATTGTTGAGAGATCTGTAAGGAGGGGATTTTTCTCGGTTTTAGAAGCCAAGGAATAGAATGATATATTTTTGATTGAGTAAGAGTCTTTCGAGTGTCGAATTGCTTTTGTGATGCATTCGTATTCTTCGGTTGAACTGTAAGTGTTGCGAATTTCGATTGTGATTGTTGCAAAGTCTTTGTGGTTCCCTCCGGTTATTTTAAATGGTTCTGAGGCAAATAGCGTTTTGGGTAGCCATGTATCCTGCATTTTGGCCGTAACGGTGACTACTTTTTCTTCTGGCTTTTTTTTCGCTGCAAAATCTATTTTTCCGATGGGCGGAAGACTATATTTTTTCGCCAGTGCACTATCTGGTGTGGTCCTGCTCCACGTGTGCTGTGTCTTGGTGCCTACTTTCGGTTCAAGTTCGATTGATGGGCCTGTGTAAGGGTGCTGAACCGTCCGTGGGTCGTTGAACAGGATCAGCCAATTGGTCGCCAATTTTTTTTGAATGGGTTTTTCATCGTTGCGTATGTCGAGTGACCTGTTTTCCAGTAACAATAGGTCCTTCATTACAATAAAAGAGGCGGCATTTTCTTTGGCGTTTGGGGAGGCGTCGAACAATAGAACGGTTAGCCATGGGTCATCCAGGCGATCACCTTCAATGTTCACCATTACCATCAGGCCAGGTTTGAAATCTTTGGTTTTCAGGTAATCATTGGGTTTCGCTGTGCCATTGACCTGCGTGTCATTGCCGGCAATTAGGGTGAATGTTCCCTTGCCATCTTTCCCGTCCAGACATATCAGTTCATTGGCAGGGGTCCACATACCGTCGGTCTGCTGGTAGCTGAAACAGACCCGTAACGCATAGTAGGGGCTAGGTTTACTGTCTTCGCCCATGATCGCGGTGGCGTCGCGTTCCACCCAAACGGCATAGCGACGCCCTGCGATAACGACCGGACGGACCAGATCGATATGCTCACGCGAGTCGTTCTCAAGCAGTTTTTGCTCTGCGGCGTTATCGACAAAAAACTGTTTCTCTTTCGCGTCTTCTTCCTCAGCCGTTCCCTGTCCTTTTACATAAACCAGCGTTTTGGGCAGAGGTGTCACAACCATCTCCCCGCTGACCGTCAACGTGATCTTTTCCCACTCACTCCATGCCAGCATGCTTGGCGCACCCTGCTGGTCGCGTTGGGACATATCCAGCGTGCGCCAGTAATACTCGGTAGGCTCCACGTTGGTCTTGCCGATGAAATGGTAGGTATCGGTCAACGGTGAAGTACCGTCGGCATACACCGAAATCGGCTGGATATTGCTGACTGTCTCAAAGCTGCTGAGGTAACCCAGCATCGCTATCTGCACGTCATCCGCCGTGCATTTGCCTTGGGCGAGTGCAGTTTCCAGGTCCTTGAACGCGGTGGTCTTGCGCTGGCGACGGGTGGGGTCGATGAAGTTTTGCGGCTCGTTATGCGCGTCCTTGCGCAGCTTCCAGCGTTCGTAGCTGCTGCTGAAGGTTTCCCACTCGTCACGCTCCTCTTCGCTGATCTCGGTGTTGCGGTAGCCGTTTTCCAGGTTCGAGTGAATCTGATGCAGGTAGCGCTGCAGGCTGGCGGTGGCCGAGAGCGTGCGGGTGGTTAGTGGTTCGTGGGACACCTGAAGGTCGATCAGGAGGTAGTCGGCCAGGGTCTGCGGGCTGCTGATCCAGCCACGCGCGGCTTCCTTGGGCACCCAGTTGACGATCATCCATTGCATCAGCGCGTCGCGCCAGGCCAGGCTCAGTTGTGCGTCGAGCGCTTTGCGCTGTTTGTTGGAGCAGCCTTTGCGCAGGGCGACGGCTGCTTGCTCGAAGGCCCCGTACTCCTTGGCCTTGGGAAGTGTGCCCAGTTCGAGCAGGGTGTCTACCGCCAGGCGGTGCTTGTTCGCCTGTTCCAGCAGGCGCAGTAGCCGATCGAGTTCACTCAACGTCGAGGGCGGCGCGATGCCTGCCAGGGCGCTAAGCGCGCCGCTGGGTTGGTCGAGCAGCCGTTCGAGTTCGCTCCAGGCCTGGTCGACCCGGGAGCCTTCAAGTGGGCCGTTGGTCTGCGTGTCGAACTCGGCCAGGTAGTGCAAGACATGGGGCTCGCCATAGCCCTGTGCCAGCCTGGCCAGCAGCGCCTTGTAGCGACTGAGTTGATAGACGGTGGTGAGGTCGAGGGGGCGCCAGGTGTTCTTCTTCTTGCCCTCCAGGTTGAACCAGCCAGGGTTCAGCGAGACTTGCTGGAGCAGGGCGGCGCTGAGCTTGAACAGCTTCACCACGTCGCTCAGGCGCTGCAGCGTGGACCACTGAAGATAGTCGCTGGCCGTGAAGCAGCTGAGTGGTGTGGCGCCTTGGGCACTTTGCTGGGCAATGGCTTCGATCCTGTCAGCAAGCGCCTTGGCGTCGACCTTGGCCCAACGCAGCAGGGGTTCCACCAGATTGTCGGCGTCAAGGCCAAGCGCAGTGCGCAGTGCCAGGTGCAAGGCGTCGGGGCTCTGGGCAAGGCCGGGTTTGAATGCAGTTTCCCATGCCCTCGAAGTGTACGGGGCTTGTCGACTCAGGACCCTGGCCAATCGCTGGGTATCCAGCCCCTGCTGCTGCACCCACTCAATGGCATGGGCCACGCCGGCGATCACGTCGACGATGTCTGCCTTACCGGCTTCCCCCAGCAGGCTCGGTTTGCCGGCCAGTTGCTGATGGTAGACGGGTTGCTCCTCCATCAATAGCTCGAGCAGGCACAGCCCTTGCTGGGTCGAGGTGCCGAACAGGCGTGCCAGGGCAACGATCCGGTAGCAGGCCGAAACCACCGCCAATGACCGCGTTGGCTTGGCCAGCCCTTGGGCGCTGGTGACCCAGCGGAGGATGACGCGCAAAAAGGCGTTGTCCACGTTCAGTGCCAGGCAGAGCTGTTTTACGGTCAGCCCGTCGCTAGCACTGGTGGCCAGGGGATCGAACTCGCTGTCGTCGAGGCACAATACGGGGGCTGCGGGATTGGCATCGTCACCGTTGGCTGGAGCAAACAACTGGTCGTAGAACGACACCTGGCGGTCAGTGGCGTAGGGCGAGATCGCATCGAGGAATGCGGCATATTGCCAAGGGGTGACCCGGTATTTGTGTTGTAGATGACGGAACATACCCAGGGCGCGCAGGGTGTTTTCGGTCAGGTGGTAGGCGGTCTGCTGGCCCTCGGCACGCAGCGCAGCCATGACCAGGCCATCGCACTCCGCGGCGTTCAGGCCCAGGGCACGCTGCACGCGCAGGATGCGTTGCATGCGGTCCAGGTGCGCGTCCGTGAGGCCGGTGATGACCACGGTCTTCTTCGTCGACGGCTGCGCTGGCTGCGATTCGGTGAGGGATAGTGGCGTCGCGCCATTGTTGATGAATGCCGCGCCATGCACCGCGCTCGATGCCACGGCGGCCGAGTTGACATGGGCGCTGCGGTTCACTGCGGTTTTACCCTCACCGACAGCGTTGACGGCCAACAGCTGGCGCAGCTCGCGACGCGTAAGCCCCAGAGCCTTGGCCATTTTCCGTGTGGTATCGACGGACGTCAGTGCGAGGCTGTCCTGGCCATTTTTGCTCAGCAGCACTGCCTGCAGTTGGGGGGCGAAGCCGTTGCTCAGGGTGGTGGCGGAGCGCTGGGCAGCCTGCGTGAGGTTGTCGAAGGTGAAGCTGGGGTAGGTTGCATGGGCGCTGCTCAACACATCCCAGAGCGGCATGTGTTTGGCTGCCAGCGTGGCCTTGATCGATTCCCAGGCAGCGTGGTAGGGCACGTTGGCGTTATACAGCCCCTTGGCTACCATCGCCTGCAGCGTTTGCTTGGCCGTCAAGGCCTCTTTGGCACGGCTCTCTAGCAGGCCGAGGGCCAGGCGAACCTTGGGCAGGATTTTGCGGCTGTTCTTGTCGTCGAGCGTCAACGCCAGCAGGTCGGGGCGCCGCTTGAGCAGGGTGATCGGCGCGCTGATCTTCGCCCGCACCTCGAATGCCTGGATCAACTCCTTGAGATGCACCAGGTAGGCCAGCCGGCTATTGTTGGCCATCAGCGCCCCGGGTGCGCAGCGGGTCTGCTCGTCCGGGAACAGACGCATGTAGGTGGCGGCATCATTTTTTTCGGCGGGGAGGGTGCCAGCGGCTGGTGAGGTGAGTTCGTTCATCGCCTGAATCCTTTGCAAACGAATAGGGGCAGGGGGCGCAGGCACAGTCCCTGCTGTGTGCATGAGGGGATGAGCAGACGCTACGCCTGGGAGGGAACTGGCGCACCTGGCAGAATTACTAGGTGCTGTGAGGTAGGTTTTACTGCTTGGGGAGCAGGGTTTAGGGACGGGTAAGCGTTGGCTTTTTCGCGGGCAAGCCCGCTCCCACAGGGGCCTGCGCTGGTTTTGCGGTTGTGGTGAGCCTGTGGGAGTGGGGCTGTCTGGCGGGGCGAGGATTGGGCTAGCGGTGTGAGGTACCAGGCGGTTTACTCACGGCGGCGCTCAAGGCAGTGACCAAGGTATCGATCGTGGTGCGGGGGGGGCACGCTTGTTCTCGTTCCGCGCGGGTGAGCAACTCATCCATGCTGGGTTCTCCTGTTGTTGTTCGAGAGAACCCATCATCGGAACCTGGCGCGATTGCCGCTACTGGCAGAATTATCAGGCCGTTGGTCTATCCTTTGGCTTTCACCGGTGGCTCCTGGCTCGGCGGGTCACCCACGGTTGGCGGCACGGTCGGCTTGATCGGCAGCTCGTCCGGCTCCTGTTCGGGCACCGGCGGCGGCAAGCTGGGGTCGTCGATGTTCGGATCGGGAGTTTCCGGTGGAATGGGAATGTTCATCGCCTGTCCTCGCTGGGGTGTTCAGAGGGTGTAGAGGCTTTGATCCGGGCCTGCGCCATTCGCTCAATTTTTTTGAACCCCTCCCGCGTCCGACGGCTCTGAACCCTTACCGCCATCGCCAACAGGGAGCACAGTCCGATGTCTCGCAGCGAGCCCTTCGAAAGCGTACCCATGGCCAATGACCACCCCGAACAGGCCATCAGCCTGTCGCAGGCGCTGCTGGCGCCACGTTTGGTGATCGAAAACACAAGCCCGGTGCTCGACGGTGGCACCTTCGCCGCCAAGGCCATCAGCGGCCAGCCGGTGCAGGTCAGCAGCAAGGTCTACAGCGACGGCCACGACCAGTTGATGGTGCTGCTGCACTGGCGCGAGGCCAACAGTCGACACTGGCACGGCGTGCCGATGCAGGCGGCGGGTAACGACCTGTGGCTGGCCGAGTTCACGCCTGTCCAGCTGGGCTTGCACCTGTTCAGTATCGAGGCCTGGATCGATCCGTTCGCCACCTATTGCCATGACCTTGAAAAGAAGTACCACGCCGGGGTCGAGGTCAAACTAGAGCTGGAGGAGGGCAGGTTGCTGCTGGGCAAGGGCGCAGAGCGCAGCGAGGGGCTGCTACGCGAAGCGATCGTGGCGCTGCAATCGCGCTTGTCTGAGCTGCCGGCGGACGAGCAGGTCGCCCTGCTGCTGGACGCCGAGACCGCGCGGCTGATGATCGAGGCCGAACACCGCAGCTACCTGACCCGCAGCGCCGAGTTTCCCCTCGATGTCGATCGACCGGCAGCGCAGTTCGCCAGTTGGTACGAGCTGTTCCCGCGTTCGATCACTGATGACCCTGAGCGCCATGGCACCTTCAATGATGTCCACCAGCGCCTGCCGATGATCCGCGACATGGGTTTTGACGTGTTGTATTTCCCGCCCATCCATCCAATTGGCAAGAAGCACCGCAAGGGCCGCAATAATGCCCTGCAAGCCGAACCCAGCGATCCCGGAAGCCCTTACGCCATTGGTAGCCCCGAGGGCGGCCACGATGCCATTCACCCTGAGCTGGGCACCCGCGAGGACTTCCGCCGGCTGGTGGCGGCTGCCGCTGAGCATGGCCTGGAGATCGCCCTGGACTTCGCCATCCAGTGCTCGCAAGACCACCCCTGGCTGATCGAGCACCCCGGCTGGTTCAGCTGGCGTCCCGACGGCAGCATCCGCTATGCAGAGAATCCACCGAAAAAGTACCAGGACATCGTCAACGTCGACTTCTATGCCGCCGAGGCGGTGCCCTCGCTGTGGCTGGCGCTGCGTGACGTGGTGGTCGGCTGGGTCGAGGAGGGCGTGAAGACCTTTCGCGTCGACAACCCGCACACCAAACCGCTGCCGTTCTGGCAATGGCTGATCGCCAATGTGCGCAGCCAGCACCCGGAGGTGATCTTCCTCGCCGAGGCCTTTACCAAGCCTGCGATGATGGCGCGGCTGGGCAAGGTCGGCTATGCGCAGAGCTACACCTATTTCACCTGGCGCAATAACAAGCAGGAGTTGCGCGAGTATTTCGAGGAGCTCAACCAGCCGCCGTGGAGCCAGTGCTACCGGCCGAACTTCTTCGTCAATACCCCGGATATCAACCCATTCTTCCTGCAGAGCTCCGGGCGTGCCGGGTTTCTCATTCGCGCAGCGCTGGCGACCATGGGTTCGGGCCTGTGGGGCATGTATTCAGGCTTTGAGCTGTGCGAAGCCGCGGCGATTCCGGGCAAGGAGGAGTACCTCGATTCGGAGAAGTACGAAATCCGCCCGCGTGATTTCACCGCCCCCGGCAACATCGTCGCCGAGATCGCCCAGCTCAATCGCATTCGCCGGCAGAACCGGGCCTTGCAGACCCATCTGGGGGTGGCGTTCTTCAACTGTTGGAACGACAACATCCTGTATTTCGCCAAACGCACGCCGGAGC
>Ga0308166_1004861_pt1 | contig 10522 bp, 9 predicted proteins | sample PhyCR2_2_FD_202137 | JGI IMG/M metagenome (GOLD analysis project Ga0308166, IMG submission 202137) | Phyllosphere microbial communities from UC Gill Tract Community Farm, Albany, California, United States - DLSLCC.R2 | ecosystem: Host-associated > Plants > Phyllosphere > Unclassified | place... | reverse complement strand
GCTGGCCAAGCTGACCGCCTTCAATAATCGCCTCATGCCGGGCAGGAGCCTGGATGAACAGATGGACAATACGTTTATTCTTGCCCAACAACTGGGCTTCGATGCGCTGGTGTACGACTACACGCCGGTGCCCATCGACCTCAATGGCACGCTGATTACCCCCTCGGTGTTGCAACTGCGCAACACACCGCCCGACTGGCACGCCTTATGGTGCAGCGAAGGGTTTTACCAGATCGACCCGGTGCAGCACCTGGCGTTGAGCACGGTATCGCCGTTTGTCTGGTCCTATGAAGCGAAAACCGAGACCGCCCTGCAAAAGATCATCGACCCCTGCCACGCCCCCGTTTCCTCGTACCTGCACGAACGTGAACTGACCTGCGGCGTCAGCGTGCCCATTCACTTGCCCCGTGGTGGCTTCGCATCGCTGACCGGCCTGCGCACCGGCAAGGCGCGCACGGTGTTGAAGGACGCACAGCACACACTGGCCGACTTCAGCCTGATTACCCACGCCCTGCAGGAAGCGGCTTACCCGTTGTTCAGCAAGGAACTGCGCACCTACCCGCACATCCACCTGACCAAGCGCGAACGCGAATGCCTGAAATGGGCCTCCGACGGGCTGACCGCCGCCGAAATCGCCACCAAACTGAGCCGCTCCCTGGCAGTCGTCACCCTGCACCTGGCCTCGGCCATGCACAAACTGGGGGCCAAGAACCGCGTCCAAGCGGTGGTGCGGGCCACCCATTACCGCTTGCTGGAAGGTTGAGTTTTCGCAAAAACCTAGCTGTTTTGCTAGTTACCTAAACTTTTTGTTCAGACTATCGTAACCCTGATCATTTTTTTCAGAGGGTACGAAATGGAATTCATCGAAAAAGTTCGCGAAGGCTACGCACCCTTTGGCGCCTACCAGACCTGGTATCGCGTCACCGGTGACCTGGGCACGGGCCGCACGCCGCTGGTGATCATCCATGGCGGCCCGGGCTGCACCCACGATTACGTCGATGCCTTCAAGGATGTCGCCGCCAGCGGCCACGCGGTGATCCACTATGACCAACTGGGCAACGGCCGTTCCACGCACCTGCCCCACAAAGATCCTTCGTTCTGGACCATCGGCCTGTTCCTCGACGAGTTGAACAACCTGCTGGACCACCTGCAAATCAGCGACAACTACGCGATCCTCGGTCAATCCTGGGGCGGTATGCTGGGCAGCGAACACGCGATCTTGCAGCCCAAGGGCCTGCGCGCGTTTATCCCCGCCAACTCACCGACCTGTATGCGCACCTGGGTCAGCGAAGCCAATCGCCTGCGTAAACTGCTGCCCGAAGGCGTGCACGAAACCCTGCTCAAACATGAACAGGCCGGCACTTATCAAGACCCGGAATACCTGGCGGCCTCGCGGATTTTCTATGACCAGCACGTGTGCCGGGTCAACCCATGGCCCGAGGAAGTGGCGCGCACCTTCGCCCAGGTCGACGCAGACCCGACGGTGTACCACGCCATGAGCGGGCCGACCGAATTCCACGTGATCGGCAGCTTGAAGGACTGGAACGTGATTGGCCGCCTGGACGCGATCAAAGTGCCGACCCTGGTGATTTCCGGCAGGCATGACGAAGCCACACCGCTGGTGGTCAAGCCGTTTCTGGATGAGATAGCAGACGTGCGCTGGGCACTGTTTGAAGACTCCAGCCACATGCCCCATGTGGAAGAACGCCAGGCGTGCATGGGGACCGTGGTGAAGTTTCTGGATGAGGTGTGTTCAATGCCGCACAAAGCCCGCAAGGCTGGCTGAATTCCAAATATGGGAGGGGGCTACACCCCACGCCCTCTGTAGGAGCGAGCTTGCTCGCGAAAAACTCTCAGACGCCGTCTTTGTTCAGGAAGCCTGTGTCATCGTTGACGTTTTTCGCGAGCAAGCTCGCTCCTACATTTTTAAACCTCAGTGGTTTCGGGTTTTGCGGTTTTCTTTGAGGTATCCGCTACCAGGGGAATCTCCTTGCCCTCTGCATCAAACAACTTCCCACCCCGGTAGTAATCCCCATCACGCAGCGCGGCAACGTCGCGAAAGCACAGGCTGCGCTCAGTCCCCGCCACAAACACTGACTGCTGGTCCGAGTTACCCGCGGTGAAGTGGTTGAACGCCAGGTTCAGCAGGATCGCCATGATCGCCGACGAACTGATGCCCGAGTGGAAGATGGTTGCGAACCAGCTCGGGAACTGATCGTAAAAGCTCGGCGCGGCGATGGGGATCATGCCAAAGCCGATGGACGTGGCAACGATGATCAAGTTCATGTTGTTGCGGTAATCCACCTTGGACAGTGTACGAATGCCACTGGCCGCGACCGTGCCGAACAACACGATCCCCGCACCACCCAGCACCGAGGTGGGCACCGCCGCGATCACCCGCCCCATAAAGGGCAACAGGCCCAGCACCACCAGGAACACCCCGCCGGTGGCCACCACAAAGCGGCTCTTCACCCCGGTCACCGCCACCAGGCCGACGTTCTGGGCGAACGCGCTTTGGGTGAACGAACCGAAGATCGGCGCGAACATACTCGACAGCATGTCGGCGCGCAGGCCATTGCCCAGGCGCTTGGAGTCAACCTTGGTGTCGATGATCTCGCCCACTGCGAGGATGTCTGCCGAGGTTTCCACCAGCGTCACCATCACTACGATGCACATGGAAATGATCGCGGCCACATGAAAGGTCGGCATACCAAAGTGGAAAGGTGTAGGAAAGCCAAACATCGGCCCTTGCGTGACGCTGGAGAAGTCAGCCATGCCAAGCAGTACGGCGATTACTGTGCCGATCACCATTGCCAGCAGGATCGACAAACGCGAGATGGTCGCGCTGCCGATCTTGCTCAATAGCAGCACCAGCACCAGAGTCAGGGCCGCGAGGCCGACATTCGACATACTGCCGAAATCCGCCGCACGGCTGTTGCCGCCCATGGCCCAGCGCGCAGCCACTGGCATCAGCGTCAGACCGATAGTGGTGATCACGATGCCAGTCACCAACGGCGGAAAAAATTTGGTAATGCGTGAAAACACCGGGGTGATCAGCAGGCCGATCAACGACGCGGCCATCACCGCACCGAGAATTGCCGGAATACCTCCCGCACCGTCGCTGCCGACAATCGCCACCATGGTCGCCACACCCGCGAACGACACGCCCTGCACCAGTGGCAACTGACAGCCGAAGAACGGCAGGCCAAGGGTTTGCAGCAACGTGGCCAAGCCACCGGCAAACAACGACGCGGCGATCAATAGACCAATATCCGCCGGTGACAACCCGGCGGCCTGGCCAACGATCAACGGCACGGCGACGATGCCGCCGTACATGGTGAGTACATGCTGCAGGCCGTAAGCCATGTTGGCGGCAACGCCCAGATTTTCATCTTCAGGCCGCTGCGGTGACGCCTTCGGGATAGTCATGGTGAAGGGTTCTCTGTTTTTGTTGTGCACTCACTGTATGCAATGTTCAGACTGTATGTCCATAGAGTTGTATACAATCAATCGAACAAGATACCCTCCCGCGGCGTTACAAAAACAATTCGGCCGTCATGAGCCAGAACGCCAAAGGACAAAAATAATGAAAAAGGCACTACAGGGCGCAACCGTTGCATTGACCCTTCTGGGCGGTGGTGAGGCTGTCGCGGTGGAATGGATGAACAACAGCGTAGGATTTCGCTACGGCCAGCACTTCACCAATCCGAACAACCCCGACGATTTCAGCAAGCGCATCTACAGCTTCACCCACGCCAGCGGCTACCGCTACGGCAGCAACTTCCTCAACCTCGATGTGTTTCTGTCCGATAGCCGCGACCCACGCAAGGGCACCGACCATGGCGGCAGCGAGGTGTATGCCGTGTACCGGCACCAGCTGTATGCCTCGCGCGTGTTCGATCTGCCGCCGGGCACCGGGTTGATCAAGGATTACGCCCTGACCCTGGGTTTCGACGCCAACCGCAACAACAACTTCGCCTCAGCCAAAAAGCGCGCGCTGGTGATCGGCCCGACCTTGAAGTTCAATACCGTCGGCGTGCTGGACCTGAGCCTGATGTACTACAAGGAAAAGAACCACACCGGCATTCCCGGCGCGCAAGAGTCGAACCACACCTTCGACGACACCTACATGCTTAACCTGACGTGGATGCGCCCGTTCGAGGTCGGCAACCACGCGGCGAAATTCCAGGGGTTTATCAATTACGTCGGGGAGAAAGGCGAGGACTACCATGGCCGCGATACTGCACCGGAAGCGCTGATGCGCACGGCGCTGATGGTGGCGGTACGGCCGGGTAAAAGCGTCAAGCCGAACCTGTACCTGGGAGTGGGGTATGAGTACTGGCATAACAAGTTCGGCGTGGACGGTGGCCGTGGCAGCCGCACCTCAACGCCGACGCTGAACATGGAAGTCACGTTCTAACTGAAGAAACTCAACTGGCTTTTTGTAGGAGCGAGCTTGCTCGCGAAAAACTCACAGACGCCGCGTACATTCAGGAAGCCCGCGTTATCGTTGAGGTTTTTCGCGAGCAAGCTCGCTCCTACAGTTTGATCGTATTGCCAGCTCAGGCGCTGGCCAGTTCGGAAGTATTGCGCTTCGGCCGTGCCAGCCAATACCCCAACACCGCCAACGGCGCCGTCGCCAACATCACAATCACCGTGATCAACAGCGGTTGCTCGATCATCGACGAGACCAACAAGCTGGCCAGGAAGCACAGGCCCAGTTGCAGGGTGTTTTGCAGGGCCGCGGCCTTGCCGGAGTTTTCTGCAAACGGCATCAGCGCATTCGCCACCACGATGGGGTAGCTGGCGCCATTGCACAGCGCCATCAGGCAGAACGGAATCAACAAGGTGGTCAGGGTCGGCACGCTCAAGGTGGCCACCAGGTACAGCGCCACCATGCTCAGGCAATAGGCGCCCAGCAACCACGGCAACAGGGTTTTGCCCGCCAGGTGCTGCAAGGCGCTGCGGCAACTGTAGCCGCCAACGAGAAACGCCAGGGTCGGCAATACGTAGCTCAGGCCGATGTCATTCGGGCTGTAACCCATGCCGCCGAGGATGAACGGCGAGGCCGTGAGCCATGCGAAGAAGCTGGCCGAACAGGCGGCGAAAATCATCACGTTGCCGGTAAACACCCGCGAGGTGAGCAACTGTCCATACCCCAGACGCGTGGGTCCGCCCTCGTGCTCCACACGCTTGGGCAGACTACGCAGGAACAAGGTCGGCAACAGCAGCAACAGCGACACCACCAGCAACACGCCGAAGATCGCCTGCCAGCCAAAGTGATTCAACACCATGGCGCCCAACAACGGTGCAAGGGCCGGCGACAGCGACATCAACGGCATGATGCTGGCGAAGACGCGATGGGCCTTGTCGGCCGGGTAGCGGTCAATCACCAATGCCTGCCAGCTCACGGCCGCGGCACACACGCCAATCGCTTGTATAAACCGTAGCGCCAGCAGTTGCGGGGTGGTCTCGACCCAGAACATGCCCAGGCAACCGAGCACAAACAGGCTCAGGCCCGCAAGCAGGATGGGCTTGCGCCCCAGGCGGTCCGAGAGCGGCCCCCACACCAACTGCCCCACCGCAAAGCCGGCGAGAAAAATGCTCAAGCTGGCACCCACCGCGCCAGCACCAATATTCAACTGCTCGCCCATGGCGCCAAACGCCGGCAAGTACATGTCCATGGCGAGATAGCCGAGCATACTCAGCCCCGCCAGATACCAGGTAAAACCAAAAGAATTTTTCATCGAAGCCTTGTAAAAACTGCCATCAAACTATTTGCTGACTGGCGACCATTATGAAGCTGACAAAATCTGTGTGAAGCGATAATAATTGGACACTCTCATCAATAATTTTGAAGGCAACCAGCATGTGGTCGGAATATTCTCTGGATGTGGTCGACGCCGTCGCCCGTCACGGCAGCTTCAGCGCCGCCGCCCAGGAACTGCACCGCGTCCCGTCGGCCATCAGTTACACCGTACGCCAACTTGAAGAATGGCTGGCCGTGCCCTTGTTTGTGCGCCGGCATCGCGACGTGGAACTGACCCCCGCCGGCCGCCTGTTTATCGACGAAGCCCGCAGTGTGATGAAAAAAATGCTCGGCACCCGACGCTTGTGCCAGCAGGTGGCCAATGGCTGGAGCGGCCAGTTGAAGGTGGCGGTGGACTCCATCGTCAAACCCCAACGCTGCCGCCAACTGGTGCTGGACTTCTATCGGCAGTTTCCCGAGGTGGAACTGCTGCTCGAATACGAGGTGTACAACGGCGTATGGGATGCGCTGGCCGATGAGCGCACCGACATCGTGATCGGCGCCACCAGCGCAGTGCCGGTGGCCAGTCACTTCAGCTTCCGCGACATGGGCCTGTTGAACTGGCTGTGTGTGGTCAGTGCCCGGCACCCCTTGGCGGCGGTGGAAGGCTTGCTCAGTGATGACCAATTGCGCCCTTTCGCCTCACTGTGCATGACCGACACCTCGCGCAATCTGCCCAAGCGTGACACCTGGACCCTGGATAACCAGCGCCGCCTGGTGGTGCCCAACTGGGCTTCGGCCCTGGATTGCTTGCGCGATGGGCTGTGTGTAGGGATGGCGCCGGCCCATCAGGTATTGCCATGGATCGAGCGCGGCGAGTTGGTGGCGCTGCAATTGAGCCGGCCCTTTCCGGCCAGCCCCTCATGTGTGGCGTGGGCGCAGAGCAAGCTGTCGCCGGCCATGGCGTGGTTGCTGGAATACCTGGGAGATACCGAAACCATGAACCAGGAATGGCTGAATGGCCCCTCCCTCTGACCCCCTGTAGGAGCGAGCTTGCTCGCGAAAAGCGTCAACGATAACGCGTGCCTCCTGAATGAACGCGGCGTCTGTGGGTTTTTCGCGAGCAAGCTCGCTCCTACAGGGCATTAGGGTCTGCCCTCCTGATAGTATTTCAAGCCAGTAGTCGGGTGATGGCACGTACGATCATTTCGACTTCCTTGCTGTGCAACGTCAGCGGCGGCAACAGGCGAATGATCTTGCCCCGCGTGACGTTGATCAACAGCCCGTGCTCCTGGGCGGCACGTTGGGCGAGGTCGCGATAAGGGCTGGCCAGCTCAATCCCGATCATCAAGCCTTTGCCACGAATTGCCCGGACATGCGGGTGCCCGTCCAGCTCCATGCGCAAGCGCGCCAGCAAGTGTTCGCCCTGGTGTGCGGCGTTCTGCAACAAGCCTTGCTCATGGATGATATCCAGCACGGTGCAACCGACACGGCACGCCAGCGGATTGCCACCAAAGGTACTGCCATGGCTGCCTGGGGTGAACAGCTCGGCGACGGCGGCGCGGGCCAGGCAGGCGCCGATGGGCACGCCATTGCCCAGGCCTTTGGCCAGCGTCATCACGTCCGGCACGATGCCCTCGTGCTGGAAGGCAAACCAGGCGCCGGTGCGCCCGATGCCGGTCTGGATTTCGTCGAGCATCATCAGCCAGCCATGGCGCGTGCAGTGGTCGCGCAAGGCCTTGAGGTAACCCGCTGGCGCCACCACCACACCACTTTCACCCTGGATAGGCTCAAGCAGCACAGCTGCGATGCGCATGCCGAACTGCGCAGTGATCGCCTCCAAAGCCTGCATATCGCCGAAACCTACCTTGATGAAATCCCCCGGCAGGCGCTGAAAGCCCAGGCGCACCGACGGCCCGTCGCTGGCAGCCATGGTGCCCAGCGTGCGGCCATGAAAGGCGTTTTCCATCACCACCACCAACGGCTGTTCAATGCCTTTTTTCCAGCCATGCAAGCGCGCCAGTTTCAGCGCTGTCTCGTTGGCCTCGGCGCCGGAGTTGTTGAAGAACGCGCGATCAAGCCCCGACAGCTGCGCCAGGCGCTGGGCCAGCCGTTGTTGCCAGTCGATGCTGTAGAGGTTGGACGTGTGCAACAGCAAACCGGCTTGTTCGCTGATCGCTGCCACCAGCCTGGGGTGGGAATGGCCGACATTGGTCACCGCCACGCCGGCAACAGCGTCCAGGTATTCGCGACCCTGCTGGTCCCACAGGCGCGTGCCCAGGCCACGGGTGAAGCTCAGGGCCAAGGGTTGGTAGGTGCTCATCAGGCAGGCGGCGGTCATGGTTGCGGCTCCAGTGCATCGTTGCGGTGATGGCAGTATCGTTAACCACCTGCGCTGGATAAACTGCGAATATCTGCAATGACTTTAAATCAGGGCTTGATAATGGATCTGTTCCAGGCAATGTCGGTGTACGTGAAAGTGGTCGAAACCGGCAGCATGACTGCCGCCGCGCAAGAATGCGGGATGTCGACCACCATGGTGGGCAACCATCTGCGGGCGCTGGAGCAACGGCTGGGCGTGAGCTTGCTCAAACGCACCACGCGTAAGCAGAACCTGACCGAATTTGGCGGCCAATATTATGAGCGCTGCCTGGAAGTGCTGGGGCTGGTGGCGGACTCCGAACTACTGGCCGAGCAGATCCACAGCGAAGCCCCTAAAGGCAGCCTGCGTATCACCGCGCCTCCTGTGTTCGGCACCGAACGCCTGGTGCCGGCCTTGAGCGAGTTTTCCCAGCGCTACCCGCTTATCGATCTGTACGTGGTGCTGGGCAATGAACGCATGGACCTGGTCGACAGTGGCTTCGACGTAGCGATCCGTCTCGGTGAACTGGGCACCTCCAGCCTGATCGCCCGGCCCATGCAGCCCTACACGCTCACCCTCTGCGCATCACCTGCCTACCTGGCGCGACGCGGCACGCCGCAGACCCCGCAGGACCTGCAACAGCATGACTGCCTGGCGTTCGCCTACCCTGCGAACGACAACTGGCGTGACACCGACAAGCTGTGGCGCATGAGCGAGGATGGCAGCGAGGTGGAGGTTCCGGTGGCGGGTTCATTGACCATCAACAGCTCGCAAGGCTTGCGCCAGGCGGCCGTCAACGGCATGGGCATCACGATGCTGGCCGACGCCTTGGTGCAACCGGACCTGGAGAGCGGCAAGCTGGTGGCCCTGTTAACCACGTATAAATTGCCCAGCCGCCCGATGCACCTGCTGTATCGCCATGACCGTTACCGCCTGCCCAAGCTGCGGGCATTCGTCGATTTCGTCATGGAAAAGTGGGCACATTAAAGGCCACACCCAACGCCCGCAGACGCGCGGCGGTACGCTCGGCAGATACATGATGAATGCCCTGCCAACCCAAGGCGATAGCGGCCTCGGTGTTGCCGGCGACATCGTCAATAAACACCACTTCACGCGGTTTTATGTCCGGCAGGTGAGCGCGGACCTGATCAAGGCTGGCGTGGTAGATCGCCGGGTCAGGCTTGATCAATTTCAATTCGCCGGACACGACGATGTTTCGAAAGAGTTGCAGGAACGGATAGTGGGCCCGGGCGTGAGGGAAGGTCTCCGCCGACCAGTTAGTAAGCCCGAACAATGGCATATCGGCTTTGTGCAAGGCCTTGAGAATCGCCACGCCGTCGGCTAACTCACCGCGCAGCATCTCGTGCCAGCGCTCGTAGTAAGCCTGGATCAAGGGTTCGTGATCGGGATGCAGGTCAATCAGGGTGCGGGTGGCTTCGGCCAGGGTACGACCGGCATCTTGCTCGGTGTTCCAGGCCTGGGTGCAGATGTTGTCGAGGAACCACTGCCGCTCTGCCTCATCGGCAATCAGCTTGCGGTACAGGTGCTGCGGGCTCCAGTCGAACAGGACACCGCCGAAATCAAAAACTACTGCACGAATCGTCATCAGATCCTCCGTTGGCGTGGCTTGATAGCAGCTGGAGTCTGGCAGATCTGGAAGAGAGAGGCGCGCGTCGGGGCGTAAGAAGTATCTGAAAACACTCGGATCAAATGTGGGAGGGGGCTTGCTCCCGATAGCAGTGTGTCAATCAATGAAGATGTTGACTGGTACACCGCTATCGGGAGCAAGCCCCCTCCCACATTTTGGTCTGGATCAGACCTTAAGCTTGGATCAGGCCGTTGATCTTCACGGTCGGATTCACGTCCGCGTCGTAGTCCACGCCGTCGACTTCAAAGCCGAACAAGCGCAGGAACTCGGCCTTGTAGCCGGCAAAGTCGCTGATCTCGTTGACGTTGTCATCGGTAACCTGGTTCCACAGCGCGGCCACGGCGTCCTGCACCTTCGGTTCCAGCTCGGCCAGGTCGGCGCGCAGGCGGCCATCGGCGTCGAGCTTGGGCTCTTTACCGTACAGGCTGTCCTTGAACAGGCCGTAGACCTGCTCGATGCAGCCTTCGTGGGTGCCCTGCTCTTTCATCACTTTAAACAGCAACGACAGGTACAGCGGCATGATCGGGATCGCCGAGCTGGCCTGGGTGACCACAGCCTTGAGCACCGACACACGGGCATCGCCCTTGAGCGCAGCAAGGTTTTCGCGCAGGGTCAGGACTTTCTTGTCCAGGTCTTTCTTGGCTTCACCGATGGAACCGTTCCAGTAGATATCCTGGGTCAGCTTCTCGCCGAGGTAGGTGAACGCGGTGGTCTTGGCGCCTTCGGCCAGTACGTCGGCGTCACGCAGGGCGTCGATCCACAG
>Ga0308166_1004860_pt1 | contig 10525 bp, 7 predicted proteins | sample PhyCR2_2_FD_202137 | JGI IMG/M metagenome (GOLD analysis project Ga0308166, IMG submission 202137) | Phyllosphere microbial communities from UC Gill Tract Community Farm, Albany, California, United States - DLSLCC.R2 | ecosystem: Host-associated > Plants > Phyllosphere > Unclassified | place... | reverse complement strand
CTGCAAGTGGGGTAGCCATGAGGATTGTCTTTGCCGGTACGCCGGAATTCGCGGTGTCGTCGCTGCGCGCCGCGGCGCGCCACCACGAGGTCGTGGCCGTCTATACCCAGCCTGACCGGCCGGCCGGCCGTGGCCGTGGCCTGGCACCGTCGCCGGTCAAGCTCGAGGCCGTGGCCCGTGGCATTCCGGTCTACCAGCCTGAATCACTGAAGGACGAGGCTGCACAGCAGCAGCTGCGCGACCTGCAGCCGGACCTGATGGTGGTGGTGGCCTACGGCCTGATCCTGCCCAAGGCGGTACTGGCGATCCCGACCCACGGCTGCTGGAACGTGCATGCCTCGCTGCTGCCACGCTGGCGCGGGGCGGCGCCGATCCAGCGCGCGATCCAGGCCGGTGACGCAAAGACCGGTGTGTGCCTGATGCAGATGGAAGCGGGCCTGGATACCGGCCCGGTGCTGCTGCACCAGGAACTGCCGATCGCTGCCACCGATACCGGTGGCCAGCTGCATGACAAGCTGGCCGAGCTGGGTGCACAGGTCCTGTCCGACGGCTTGGGCCTGCTGCGGGCCGGCATCAAGCCGATCGCGCGGCCGCAGCCGGAGCAGGGCGTGACCTATGCGCACAAGCTGGACAAGGCCGAAGCCCGTCTGGACTGGGCGCAGGGCGCCGATGTGCTGGCGCGTACCGTGCGTGCCTTCAATCCGTGGCCGATCGCCGAAGCGACGCTGGCTGGCGAACGCGTGCGCATCCATGGCGCGGTGGCGCTGGAGGAGGCCCACGGCCAAGCGCCGGGCACGGTGCTGGCGGCCAGCCGCGATGGCATCGACATCGCCTGCGGCCAGGGCGCACTGCGCTTGCGTACGCTGCAGCGCGAAGGCGGCAAGGCGATCACCGCCGCCGACTACCTCAACGCCCGCCGTGATCTGCGCGTGGGAGCATAAGCGGTGTCGAAGCAGAACGATTTCTCCGTTGCCAAGGCGGCGCCGGGCGCGGCCACCCGCATGCTGGCCGCACGTGTGCTGGCACAGGTGTTCACCCGTGGCCGTTCATTGAAGGCCGAACTGGCCTGGGCGCTGCCGAAGCTGGCCGACAGCCGCGATCGTGCCTTGCTGGAAGCGCTGTGCTTTGCGGTGCTGCGTCGCCGCAGTACCTATGACGCTGCCTTGCAGTCGTGGATGCAGAAGCCGCTGTCGGCGCGCGACGCCGATCTGCGCACCCTGTTGATGGTGGGCTTCGCCCAGCTGGACGTTCTGGAACTGCCGGCGCATGCGGCGCTGTCGGCCACGGTCGATGCCGCGCGTGCGCTGGGCCGTGAGCGCCAGGCCGGCCTGGTCAATGCGATCCTGCGCCGCGCGCAGCGCGAAGGTTTCCCGGAGCAGCCGGCGCGCGATGCCTTCCCGGAATGGCTGGCCGATGCGGTGGAACGCGATTGGCCGGCACAGGCCGACGCGATCTTCAGCGCCAGCCTGCAACCGGCACCGTTGTGGCTGCGTGCCAACCGCCAGCACGGCGGCCGTGACAAGGCACTGGCGGCACTGGCCGAGGCGGGCATTGCTGCCGAACCCAGCGCGCTCTGCGCCGATGCACTGCGCCTGGCGGCCCCCGTTGCGGTGAACCAGCTGCCGGGTTTTGCCGACGGTGCACTGTCGGTACAGGACCTGTCGGCGCAATGCGCAGCCGACGCGCTGGCGCCCGCGACCGGCGCCCGCGTGCTGGACGCCTGTGCGGCACCCGGTGGCAAGTCGGCGCACCTGCTGGAACGTGACCCCAGTCTGCGCCTGCTGGCGCTCGATATCGATGCGCGTCGACTCGCGCGCGCCCGCGATACCTACACCCGCACCGGTGTGGGTGAGGGCGCGCAGACCCGGGTGGCCGATGCCAGCGATCCCGGGGCCTGGTGGGATGGCACGCCGTTCGACGCCATCCTGCTGGATGCCCCGTGCTCGGCCACCGGCGTGATCCGCCGCCAGCCGGACGTGATGTTCCACCGCCGCGCCGAGGACATCGATGCGCTGGTCGGCGTGCAGGCCCGCCTGCTGGAGGCCTGCTGGTCGATGCTGCGCCCGGGAGGCGTGCTGCTGTACGCCACCTGTTCGATCCTGCGCGCCGAGAACGTCGATCAGGTGCGAGCCTTCCTGAAGTGGCATCCGGACGCAGCGGCACAGCCTCTGGATGACACATTCGGCCTCGATTGCGAGGGGATTGCGCGCCAGCGCCTGCCGGGTGACAACGATGCTGACGGTTTCTTTTACGCGCGTCTGCTAAAAACAGCCTGACCCCGCTGACGTTCCGAGTCCCATGCTGAAATCCCGCGCGTCGCGCGAGACGTGGTTGTTCGTGGTGATGGCCCTGCTGGTGCTGGGGGCCGGGCTGGGCCTTCGTGATCCGTGGCCGTCGGACGAACCGCGCTTCGCGCTGGTGGCCAAGCAGATGTTCGACAGCGGGCAGTGGCTGTTCCCGCATCGCGGCACCGAGCTGTACTCGGACAAGCCGCCGATGCTGATGTGGTGGCAGGCCACGCTGTACGGCCTGGTCGGGCAGTGGCGCGTGGCTTTCCTGCTGCCGTCGCTGCTGGCGGCCCTGGGCACGCTGTGGTGCGTGGTCGACCTGGGGCGACGCCTGTGGACGCGGCGGGTGGGGCTGTACGCCGGCTGGGCGCTGCTGTTCGCGCTGCAGTTCACCTTCCAGGCGAAGAAGGCGCAGATCGACCCACTGCTGCTGCTGTTCATCACCCTGGCCAACTACGGCCTGCTGCGCCACCTTTTGCTGGGACCAAGCTGGCGCTGGTGGTGGCTGGGCTGGTTCTTTGCTGGCATCGGCGTGATCACCAAGGGCGTGGGGATGCTGGCGCTGCTGATGCTCGTGCCTGCGGCCATCGCCGCGGCGTTGCAGTGGCCACGGGTGGGACTGCATGCGCGCGACGCGCGTTTCTGGCTGGCGCCGCTGGCCTTCCTGCTGGCGGTGTCGTTGTGGCTGGCGCCGATGCTGCTGGCCGGCTTTGCCACCGGCTCGGACGAGTACCTGGCCTACATGGACGACATCCTGTTCCAGCAGACGGCGCGGCGCTACGCCCATTCCTGGGACCATCACCAGCCCGCCTGGTACTTCCTGGCGACGATGCCGCTGATGTGGATCCCGGCGTTCCTGGCCCTGCCCTGGGCGATTCCGGCGTGGCGCCGCCGGCTGCGCCGCCGCGACCCGCGCTACCTGCTGCCGCTGGCCTGGTGGCTGATGGTGGTGCTGTTCTTCTCGATTCCCGCCGGCAAGCGCGATGTGTACATCCTGCCGGCACTGCCGATGTTCTGCCTGGTGCTGGCGCCGCTGTTGCCTGGATTGCTGAGGCGGCGCGATGTGCAGGCCGTGGTGGGGGTGTTCACCGGCCTGCTGTCACTGGGCCTGGCCCTGGCCGGTGCGATGGCGGTGCTGGGCGAGCCGGCCTTCGAGCTGCGCCTGACCCACAGCCGCGGGCTGGCGCCCGGCGCCGTCGACGCACTGGCCTGGACGATCCTGGCGATGGGCGTGTGGGGCGGAGTGAGCCTGCTGGCCTGCGGCCGTCGCCGGCATCTGGCGCTGGTATCGACCCTGGCGATGGTCTGGGTGCTGTACAGCCTGGTCGGCTATCCGCTGCTGAACGATTCCAGTTCCGCCCGCGGCCTGATGCGCACGGTTGGTGACCGTCTGGGACCGGATGCCGAATTGGGGCTGGTGGCCTGGAAGGAGCAGCATCTGCTGTTGGCCGACCGCCCCGCAGCGACCTTCGGTTTCGAGACGGACTGGGACGAGCAGCTGATTGCGGCCACGCGCTGGCAGCGGCTGGCGCCCGGACGCCGCTGGTTGCTGGTGCACGAATACGCGATGCTGTCGTGCGTCGACCGCAACCGTTCTGAACTGGCCGGCGTGGCCAACCGGCGGCGCTGGTGGCTGGTGCCGGCAGCAGCGGTGAAGGTACCCTGCGTGGTCACTGCAGAGGAGCGCGAACGTGAACGGCGTTTGCAGGAACATGACTAGCCACCACGATTCCGGCTTGTCCAGTCTGCCCAAGCGGGCCCAAAGGCAGTAAAACAGCAGGCTGGGACGGCCTCCGTTGATCCTTCCCGTTCTTCCCGCAGATTGCAGCGATACTTCCCGACGTGCCAGCTTCACCGGACAACCTGAACCCCATGGCCGACGACCCGCTGGGCGTTCCCGCCGGTGGGCGCCATGGGGCCGCGCATGCGCTGGCCCAGCTGGGCCTGTTCTGCCTGCCGGCACTGGTGCTGACCGTGCCGATCAACCTGCTGCCGTATGGCCTGCTGCTGCTGCTCAGCACGCTGCTGGCGCCGGAGCTGCTGTGGCGCGCGCGCGGCATGGCCGGTCAGCCGGTGAAAGTGCTGGCCTGGCTGATGCTGGCGGTGCTGGCGCTCGGCGTACTGTCGGTGGTGTTGTTCGAGCAGGGCCTGCGTGACGTCGACAACCGCTCGCGATTCGTGGTGATCCCGTGGATCGCGCTCTGGGTCTGCGCGCTGCGTCCCAACCTGCGGTGGCTCTGGTACGGATCATTGACCGGCCTGCTCGCCACCTTCGCGATGTCGCTGTGGCAGGTGCTGGGTGGCGCCCCGCGCGCAGAGTTGTTCACCAACGCCATCGTGCTGGCCGACATCGTGATGGTGTTGATGGTGCTGCTGGTGTTCTGTCGCCCGTCGCGGCGCTGGTCGCTGGTGATCCTCGGCACGGCCGCCGGCTGCGGCACCATCGTGCTGACCGGCAGCCGCGGCGTGTTCGCCGCCCTGCTGGCGCTTCTGGTGGTGCTGGCACTGAGCCTGCGCTGGCGCACCGGTGCGGCGCGCCTGTCGGTGCTGGCCGGCATGCTGGCGATCGGCGCGACCCTGTTGCTGTCGGTGCCGGAGCTGCGTCACCAGGTGCGCCTGAGCGAGCTGCACAGTGACGTGCAGCGGATGGAACTGGGCGACAGTGATTCTTCCGCCGGTGCCCGCGTGGAACGCCTGCAGGTGGCTTGGGAGACCTTCCTCGATCACCCGCTGGTGGGTGTTGGCATCGGTCATTTCGACAGTGCGATGCTGCGCGTGCCGGTCTGTCGGGAGAATCCGGAAGAGTTGCGTTGCCACCTGGGGCATGCACACAACGATGTTGCCGAATGGGCAGCGACCCAGGGCGTACCGGGCCTGCTGCTGTTGCTGGCGGTGTATGGCATCCCGCTAGGGTTGTTCGTGCGGCTTCATCGCCGCAGCGGACGGTCGACCTTCCGGGGGCCGGCCGCAGCCGGCATCATGCTGGTGATCACCTATGCGCTGTGCGGCCTGACCCAGTCGATGTTCGCGCACCAGATGACGGCCAGTTTCTACGTGACCCTGGTCGGCCTGCTGACCGGCCTGTCGATCGTCGAAGGCGCGCGCCACCGGGCAGTCACCGGGGCGTGATGCATCGGCGCGCCGGGCAGGGCCCGGCGATCAGGGGTTCGGCGGGTCGGCCACGGCCTGGCCGTTGCCCAGCATCCACAGCATGATGGTCTTCTGGCGCACGTAGTTGGCGCGCACATAGGCGTAGACCAGGCCATGCCAGCCGTCGCGGAAGCCGCCACGGAACACGAAGCCGCGCCAGAACCGCCAGGCCGGTGCCAGCACCAGCTTGCCCAGCGTGGCCCGTTTACCGCGCGCGAACTCGTGCTCGGCCATCATCCGCGCGTACTTCTCGGTCTTGGCCAGCTGCTGCTGCAAGGATCGGTAGGGATAGTGGACCAGGTCGCCGCGCAGGGTACCGACACTGCCATCGACGCTGGCGGCCTCGTGAATCTCGCGCTTGCCGCGCCAGCCGCCACGGCGGCGGTCGAACAGGCGCATCACCCGGTCCGGGTAGGCATTGCCATGGCGCAGGAACTTGCCGAAGTACTCCGACAGGCGTGCGAAGCGATAGCCGGCATGGCCAGCGAAGCCACCGTCGCGGGCCTGTTCGATGGCCGCACGCAGTTCCGGGCTGATCCGCTCATCGGCGTCCAGGCACAGCACCCAGTCGTGGCGGGCCTGCTCGACGCAGTACGCCTTCTGGCTGCGGAAGCCGTCGAACGGGCGCTGCAGCACGCGGGCGCCTGCGGCCTCGGCGATGGCCACGGTGGCATCGGTGGAGTAGGAGTCCACGACGACGATCTCATCGCAGAAGGCCAGTGAGGCCAGGCAGTCGCCGATGCGGCCGGCCTCGTTGAACGCGATAATGCAGGCCGAGATGCGAGGCCGTTCGATGGGAGCGGTCGTGGAGGACATGATGGCCGGGTACCTGTTGTTTGCGACGGAGCGCTATGCGCTGCCTATTCTCGCCCCGTTGGCGCAGGCCTTGCACGCCTCCGGGCAGGAGGTGGCAGCCTGGTTCGAGGGCGGCGCGGCCGGCAGCCAGCTGCCGGGAGTGCCCAACATCGGCCTCAAGCAGGCGCTGGCAATGCGGCCGCGGGCGGTGTTCAGCGCCGCCAACTGGGTGCCGACCTTCCTTTCGGGAGCCAAGGTGCAGCTGTTCCATGGCTTCAACGTGGAGAAGCGGGACAGTGCGCGCGGCCACTTCCGGGTGCGCGGCATGTTCGACCTGTACTGCACGCAGGGGCCGGCCACCACCGGGCCGTTCCGCGAGATCGCGGCCCTGCAGGGCCACTTCGCGGTGGCCGAGACCGGCTGGCCGAAGCTGGATCCGCTGTTCCGCGACGATGGTGGCGAGAGCGCCGCGCTGCGCGCCGCCGCTGGAGGACGCCCGGTGATCCTGTTCGGTTCGACCTTCACCGAACGCCTGAGCGCAGCCCCGCACCTGCATGCGCAGATTGCTGCCGACATCGCCGAGGGCAAGCGCTACTGGCTGCTGACCCTGCACCCGAAGTGCCCACCGGAATTGTTCGAACGCTACCGCGCGCTGGCCGGTGCCAATGCGCGCTTCGTCGAGCCGGAGCAGGTGATGGCTGCACAGCGCGCCGCCGATGTGCTGGTGTCCGATACGTCCTCGATCGTTTCGGAGTTCATCGTCCAGCACAAGCCGGTGGTGACCTTCCGCAACCGGGTGCCCAAGCCGCACATGATCGACTTCGACGACCCGGTGCAGCTGCCGGCGATGCTGCAGCGCGCGCTGCATCCCGACGCCGCGCTGCAGGCGGAGATCGTGCGCTACGCCGATGCCATCCATCCGTACCGCGATGGCCTGTCCAGCGAGCGCGTGATTGCGGCTACCGAGGATTTCCTGTCCGGTGAAATGGGCGTGCTGCGGCGCAAGCCGTTCGGGAGCTGGGTGCGCGACCTGCAGATCCGCAAGGACCTGGGGTATTGGGGGCCGTCGCAGCGGTAAGCCGAGCGTGGGCTCGGCTCTACAGTAGATCCACGCCATGCGTGGATGCGCGACCCCAGGCCGCGGTAGTGCCGGCCAGCGGCCGGCACTGCCTACCAGCGCAGCTTGCGCCGCGCCAGCGCGGCCGCCAGTTGATCCATCACCTGTTGCGCCTGCGCCTGCGGCAGGTAGTGCAGGATCAACGCCACATCACCATGCGCGCCGGCGGTATCCAGCTGCAGGCTGCTGGTGCCCAACAGCTTGTCCAGTGGCGAGCGCAGCAGGCGCAGGCCCTGCACCTTGTCCAGCTCGGCCCAGCGCCACCAGCGCTTCCACCAGCCGCCGCGCACGGCGACGTAGTGGTCATCCAGATACCAGCCCATGCGCGCCATCTGCCGATGTGCCACCAGCAGCGCCAGCGGCAACCAGGCCAGCACGATCAGGCCCCATGATCCCCAGCGCCAGTACGCGGCTGCGGCCAGCACGGGGACCAGCAGCAGCGCACCCAGGCACAGCCGCCACCAGCCACGCTGGGGAATGGACTGCCACTGCGCCGGTGGCCACTGCAGTTGTGGCAGCAGGTGCTGCACCAGCTGCTCGCAGCGCATTGCCGGGGCCAGCGGTGCCAGCTCGCGCAGGGCGCGGTCCTGGTCCCGCGAAGGGCCGCCGGCGGCGCTGTCGATGCGCAGCTGGCGCAGGCCGAACCAGCGATGCAGGGTGGTTTCGTGCAGCGTCCAGGCCTGGATGCGGCGACGCGCGACACTGCTGCGGGTTCGGCTGACCAGGCCAGCCGAGACGGTCAGCCGGCGATCCTGCTCGCTGAGAGTGAAGCCGTGATAGCGCAGCAGGGTCAGCACCACCGACAACGCCCGCAGCGCCAGCCAGCCCAGCAGCAGGGCTGCGGCCAGCAGCAGGAAGGCGCCGGCCACGCCGGGATGCAGGTGGCTTGCGTAGCCGAAGGCCTCCCTGCCACCACGCTGGATGGCCGCGTCCATCACCGGCCGCGGCACGGTCTGGAACAGCACGCCGAAGGCGGCGATCGCCAGTGCCCATCCGCGGTTGGAGAGCAGGCCCATGCGCACCACGTCCCAGCTCGACAGGCGCAGCAGCACCTGTTCGGTGTCGGTCCCGGTGATCGAGGGCGTGGCGACGACGTCGGCGGGCTGCGGTGCCTGCCCACGCTGGCGCACCAGCCGTTCCAGCGCCAGCGCCTGGTCCAGCCTCAGTACCCGCATCTCGGCTTCCGGCCGCACGCCGCCGGCTGATTCCAGGCGCAGCTCGGCCACACCGAACAGCCGGTGCAGCGGGTTCTGCCGCACTTCCACGTTGTGGATGCGGGCGAACGGGATCTCGCGGCGGTTGCGCGCCAGCAGCCCGCTGCGCACGGTGATGGCATCGCTGCCGATGCGGTAGCGGTAGCTGAGGTACTGCAGCACCGAGACCAGCACCAGTGCCGCGATCGCCGACAGTGGAATCAACTGCGCCCACATCGGGTCGCGCTCGCCACGCTGGCCGAACACCAGCAGCGCGACCAGCGGCAGGAAGTAGTGGCGCAGCTGCATCAGCAGTACGAACAGCCACGACCACGGGTGCAGGCGATGGTCCTCGCCACCGGCAGGCAGCGATGCGGGCAGGGGCGGCGGCAGGCTCACAGGGCGTCGGCGTCCTGGTCGAGCTGGTGCGAGAGGGTGTCGCGCAGGCGCTCGGCGTCGGCTTCATCCAGGCCGTTGACGGTGACCGCGCTCATGCGGGTACCGGCAGTGTGCACGATCAGCGTGGCCAGGCCGGCGCGGCGCTCCAACGGGCCCCGGCGCAGGTCCAGGTGTTGTACGCGCGATATGGGAATGCGGGTTTCCAGCTGCCACATCAGGTCGCGGCGCAGGCCCAGGCCCTGGTCATCCAGGCGCCAGCGGGTGCGGGTCAGTCGCCGGCGGCCGAGCCAGGCGCCGAAGAGGATGCCGATCAGCAGCCCCAGGGCGGCAGTCCACAGGCCGCCGGGCAGATCGAAGAACCAGGCAGCTGCGGCCAGTGGCAGACCCGGCACGAACAGTCCGCCGAAGGCGCCTTCCAGTGCGGCCAGGCGGGCGGCACGTTGCGGTAGCGATTGCCAGGCTTCGGTGGTCGGGGCGATGGGGGCGACGTCGGTCACGCGGGCTCCGTCAGGTGGCAGGGCGAGCGGCGGCGGTGGCCGCACCGCGCAGACGGTAGCAGGTCGGCTGTGTTACTGGGCAGCCTGGATCAGCGCATCGACATCCAGCAGGTGGCCAGCACGATCGGCCTTGGTGCGCAGGTAGTGTTCGTTTTCGGCGGTGATCTCGCCGGTGACCGGAATGCAGTCCAGCACCTCGATGCCGGCATTGCGCAGGCGCTGTGCCTTGGTCGGGTTGTTGCTGAGCAGAGCCACGCGCGAAATGCCCAGGCCATGCAGCATCGCCACCGCACTGCCGTAGCGGCGTTCGTCGGCACCGAAGCCCAGCTGTGCATCGGCGTCGATGGTGTCCAGGCCGTCGTGCTGGTAGCCGTAGGCGCGCATCTTGGCGGCGATGCCGGTGCCGCGGCCTTCCTGGTCCAGGTACAGCAGTACGCCGCCACCCAGTTCCTTGAGCTTGCGCAGGCCGCGCCGCAGCTGGTCGCCGCAGTCGCACTTGAGCGAGCCGAACAGGTCGCCGGTAAGGCAGGACGAATGCACGCGTACCGGCACCACCCCGGACAGGTCCGGGCTGCCGACGATGATTGCCACCTGGTCGCGCTGGGCCACGCCGCCGCGGAACACGGCAAATTCGGTCATGCCCACCTCGCGCAGCGGCACCGGCGAACGTGTCACCAGTTCATAGGCGTGGGCGGCCTGCTCGGCGCCCTGGTGCAGGTCGCACAGCGATACCTGCGCGCACTCATCGAAGCGGTGGTCGGTCTCCTCCAGCAGCACGCCCACCATGGCCGGCAGCAGCAGGCCCAGGCGGGCGATTTCCACCGCGCCATCGTCCAGCGCCTGCCCCGCCGACCAGCCCGGTGGCATCACTTCCGGTTCGCGCCGGTAGCTCAGCGAGGGCAGGGCATCGAAGTCGATGCCGGCCAGCGGCACGCGCGCGCCATGCTCGGCGGCCACGCCCAGCACCCGCGCACGGGTGGCGGTGAGGAACAGGTAGTGGCGGTCGGCGGCGGCCTGGGCGAACGCGCTGAAGCTGCTGCGGGTGCTGCTGTCCAGGGCAATGAAGGCCAGGCGCTGGCCGTGGCC
>Ga0308166_1004856_pt1 | contig 10538 bp, 9 predicted proteins | sample PhyCR2_2_FD_202137 | JGI IMG/M metagenome (GOLD analysis project Ga0308166, IMG submission 202137) | Phyllosphere microbial communities from UC Gill Tract Community Farm, Albany, California, United States - DLSLCC.R2 | ecosystem: Host-associated > Plants > Phyllosphere > Unclassified | place... | reverse complement strand
GAGATGGATGAGTGGTTTAAGTCGCACGCCTGGAAAGCGTGTATAGGTTCATAGCCTATCGGGGGTTCGAATCCCCCTCTCTCCGCCAGAACACGAAAGATAGGCCACCCTCGAGTGGCCTATTTTTTTGTGCCCACCGCCGTAATTGTTGCGCGACCACAAAGGTTAAGTTTTCGTTAGCAAAAGTCACGCCGTTAGTGATATTGTTGCCGCGATATAACTTTTTCAACACCGCCGTGAAACGCAAAGCCCTTTACCTCGTCATCTTCGCCATCGCCGCAGCCGGCGCCGCCAGCGGCACCTGGCTCGCCAACCGCAAGCCGGCTCCACCACCGCAGGCAGCGCAGGCCACGGGGCCGACTAAAGAAGCCACCGCCATCGCCGCCGACATGCAGCAGGTGCTGGCGGCCTACCGCAAGATGATCGTGCTGACCCAGGACGAAGCCGGGCTCTCCTCGACAGGCCGGGAAGAGGTCAACCGCGTCGGCCAGCAGCTGTTCCATGAAAACCAGGAACGCATCAACAAGATCGACGATGCGCTGGAAAGCCTCGTCGGGTCGCAGAACCCACGCCGCTTCGAGGCGGTCGGCGGCCTGCTTGATTACGTCGAGTCGGGCGAAGGCCTGTACGACGCGGACCGTCTCGCGTTCCGCGAACTGATGCAGTCGCTGCTGGCCAGCGTGGCGAAGGATTCGTCGCTCCCGGCCATCAAGCTGCACAAGCGGATCTCGGAAGACGTCGACGCGCTAACCGAGATCGAGCGCAATTACGAGAACGAGATCCGTGCCGTCTTCGGGCGCTTCGAGACGCGCTCCATCACGCTCAAGCGCGAGAAGTGGGACAGCTACGTCGCCTACCTGAAGACGCTCTACCAGCGCGACCGCATCCTCAAGGATTACGGCGTCGTGCTGCCCTACCCCGCCAGGCCGGAACCGCCGAACCAGGACAACAGCCCGACCGCGCAAAAGGAAGAGGACGAGATCTTCGGCAAGGGCCTGCCCAAGAAGACGATCGTGCTGACCTTCGACGACGGTCCGCATCGCCGCTACAGCGAGGAGATCGCCGCGATCCTCAAGCAGTACGACGCGCCGGCCGTGTTCTTCAACGTCGGCCGCAACCTCGGTACGCTCGACGCGCACGGCGCCGCGCGGCTCAATGCGGGCGCGGAAGTCAGCCGCAAGCTCAAGGCCGCGGGCTATGTGCTCGCGAACCACAGCTTCTCGCACGCGCAGTTGTCGAAGGAGAGCGGCGCCAGCCTGAAGGCCGAGATCCTCGATACGGACACGCTGCTGAAGGCCGTCGATCCGCAACGCTCCGCGCTGTTCCGCTTTCCCTACGGCGCGCGCAACAAGGAGGGCATGCACCTGCTGGCCGACGCGCACCTGAAGTCCGTCATGTGGAACATCGATTCGCTGGACTGGGCCGATCCGGTGCCCTCGTCCATCGCCGATCGCGTGCTGCGCGCGGTCGACAAGGAAGGCCGCGGCATCATCCTGTTCCACGACATCCACGAGCGCACCGTGAAGGCGCTGCCGGCGATCCTCGACCGGCTCGTCGCCGAGGGCTACCAGTTCGCCGGCTGGGATGGCAATACGTTCCGCGTGAGCGGCGGCGCGCATGCGGCCCCGGCACCCGTCGCACGTGCGGCCGCGACCGGGTATGCGTCCTCGTGGGCGATCGTCGTCGGCGTCGACGGTTATCCGAAATGGCCGCGCCTGCAGTACGCCGTGCGCGATGCGGAAGGCGTCGGGCAGGCGCTCGTGCAGAAGTTCGGTTTCGCGCCCGATCACGTGGTCACGCTGAAGAACGAGCAGGCCACGCGGCGCGGGATCCTCGCCGCGTTCCACGATCTCGTCGGCCATGGGGGCACGAGCGGCCTGCAGCCGAACGACCGTGTGTTCGTGTTCTTCGCCGGCCACGGCGCCACGCGCAAGCTGAGTTCCGGCCGCGATCTGGGCTACATCGTGCCGTACGATGCCGATCCCGAAAACCTGGCCAGCGACGCCATCCCGATGACGGAAATCCAGAACATCGCCGAGAGCCTGCCCGCGAAGCACGTGCTGTTCGTGATGGACGCCTGCTACAGCGGCCTCGGACTGACGCGCGGCGGCGCCAACGCGGCCTTCCTGCGCGATAACGCGAAGCGCCTCGGCCGCCAGATGCTGACGGCGGGCGGCACGGACCAGATGGTGTCCGACGGCGGCCCGAACGGCCATTCCGTGTTCACGTGGACGCTGCTGCAGGGCCTCGGCGGCAAGGCCGACCTGAACGGCGACGGCCTGATCACCGCGACGGAGCTGGCGGCGTACGTGGCGCCGGCGGTGGCCAGCGTGTCGCAGCAGACGCCCGCCTTCGGCAGCCTGCCCGGTTCCGAAGGAGGCGACTTCGTGTTCGAACTGCCTGAGGAAAGCGAATTCCTGAATACGAACACGGCGCAGCTGTCGAACGATGCCATCGCCCTCAACACCAAGCTGGACGCGAAGGCGTCGGCGCCGACTGCGCCCGTCGTCGTGAAAGACCTGCAGGGCGGCGAGCAGACGATCAAGGCGCCGGCCGCGGTGCCGGTCTCCAGCCGCCAGCAGGCGCAGCGCGCCAACGACCACGGGCTGCAGCTGTACAAGGAAAAACAGTACGCGCAGGCCGAGGCGCAGTTCACCGAGGCGCTGAAGCTGCGGCCGAACTTCGCGCTCGCGGCGAACAATCTCGGTTTCGTCTTCTACAAGCAGGACAAGTTTGCCGAGGCAGCGCGCTGGTTCGAGAACGCGATCAAGATGGACCCGTCGCGCGCGATCGCGTACATGAACCTGGGCGACGCGTATGCACGCGCGGGAGATGGCGAGAAGGCGAAGGCGGCGTACAAGACTTATCTCGAGCTGGCACCGACTGGGTCGGGGGTCGGATATGCGAAGGGGCAGATCGAGAAGCTATAAATGAACCGTCGTTCCCGCGCAGGCGGGAATCCAATTTAGGCCGGCACGCTGCTAAACTTGGGTCCCCGCCTTCGCGGGGACGACGGTGTTAAGGTTGCGGGCCGCCCTCATACGCCCCCAGCCTCCCCTGCTCATCCTCGCTGAACATACGATTGCGCAGCGCCGCCACGGCCGCCTCGTCGTTCAAGCCGCGGCGCTGAACCAGATACGCATCGATCCGCCGCTTCCACGCCGCCTCGTCACGATCCACATCGGCCAGCCGCTGCGCCGCATCCACACCAAACGCCTCCGCGCGCAGGCGGAAGACATCGTCCTCGCCCGCGCCGCCGGCCCGCAGCCGTTCCGCCTCTTCCTGCACGCGCACGATTTTCAGAGGCGCCTCGCGCGCCGCACGCACATCGGCCGGCAGGCCGGCATCCAGCGCGGCCAGGCGCGCCCGCTTCTGCTGCGCGTCCAAGGTGCGGTCGTCGCGGATCTCCATGCGTGCCAGGGCCTCCGCATTGGCGGCATCCTCGCGGCCGAAGATCGCGGCGATCTCGCGCCGGCTGAAATACTGCGCACGCAGTCCGCGCAGCGCGTCGAGCCGGCGCTTCAGGGCCGCGGCGTCCTGACCGGCCAGGCTGCGGTCGGCGCCGAGGCCCGCCAGCGCCTGCCGGTACGCGATGTAGCGCGTCAGCACGCGCTTCGCTGCCGCGGCGGCGGCCGGGCGCAAGGTGCGGTCCAGTTCACGCTCGATTTCCGCCCGCACCGCGGCGGGCGATTTCTCGCCCACGGTGCTCAGGTAGTAGTCGAACAGTTCGACCAGCCGGGCGTCCGCGACGATGCTGTCGTCCGGCGCCACGTGCACGGCGCCGTCCGGCCGCGTGCCCTGCAGCGATGGCGCGAACGCCTTCGCTGGCGGGGTGACGGTCACGGTCCGCATTGCCGGTGCAGGTCGCCCGGCCAGCATGGCCAGCATGGCCAGCCACAGCGTGCCCGCCGCGCCGAGCGCCAGGACGATGTTCGGACTGCGGTTCACAGGCCCATCTCGCGCAGGCGGTTGGCGTGCTGGCGGTACAGCGTGACGGGATTCGTCTCGAACAGGTTCACGAGGCCCGCGACCTGGTTCACTTCGTCCAGGTGGTTCAGCGCGTAGTCGTCGCGGATCACGCGGCCCAGGTGGCTGGAGCAGCTGCCGACGAGGCCATCGTTCTTCTCACCGCGGAACGCCAGCGACACGAGGCTGAGCGGCGCGTCGATCGGGTCGAGCAAATTCGTGAACGGTTGCGCGCCGCTCCACGAGAAGTAATACACGCCGCGGGTCTGCCAGGCGCCTTCGCCGCACGCGGTCGTCGGCAGACCTTCCGGATGCGCCGCATTGAACTTTGCGGCACCCGCAGTCGTCAACGAATCCAGCGCCGCCGTCGACACCTGCGCGCTGCTGTCGCCGGACAGGAAGGCGATGGTGCCGGCCAGCCCATCGACGATGGAGCCCAGCACGGCCTCCGACAACGTCCCCGGCGCGACCGTGCCGCGGATGACGTCCGCCACCGCCGAACCTTTATTGACGCCGCCGACGCTCGTCACGGAGGCGACGAGGTTCGGCGCCACCGAGGCGACGTAGCGGATGGTCGGGCCGCCGTGGCTGTGGCCGATCAGGTTGACCTTCCGGGCGCCGGTCGCGGCCAGCACCTGCTTGACGTAGCTGAGCAGCTGTTCGCCGCGCACTTCGGTGCTGTTGGCGGCGCTCACCTGGGCGACGTAGACCTGGGCGCCGTCGCGGCGCAGCGCGTCCGTGATGCCGAACCAGTAATCGAAGGGGCCGATGCTGTCCCAGCCGAGCAGGCCGTGCACGAGCACGATCGGGTAGCGGGTCTGGGTGTAACCGGCGGCGGAGGCGGACAGCGGCAGGACCGACAGCGCGAACAAGAGTGCGGCGAGCCAGCGGGCGAAACGTTTCATCGGTCGGTCTCCTTTTTAATGATTGTCGTACGGCCGAGCCAGAGTACGTACAAGCGGAGGGCGCAACAAGACATGCACGGCCGCACAAGACGGATTGGCTTGCCGAATCAGGTGAATGTCCCAATAATCCATGCATCGTCAGGGGAGAAAACCACAATGGACATGAAACGCATCAACGCGGGCAAGCTGCGCGCGATCGGCTACGACGCGCGCGAGCGCATCCTGCGCGTGGAATTCGACGACGGCAGTGCGATCGATTACTCGGGGGTCGGCAGCGAAGTGTGGCGGCGCTTCTCGACGTCGGGCGCGGCCTGGAGTTTCTATCGCGATAATATCGAGGAAGAGTTTGCGGGCAAGCGCGGCCGCGCGGCCGTGGACAGCAAACGGGCGGAGCTGGAAGCGTTGTTCAGGCAAGCCGGCGAGCAATGACGGCGCCAGGACGCATGCTGGGCTACAATAGGTCTCTTCGGTCTCATCCATGAACCTGTTCAGCATACTCATCGCCGACCAGCCGCCCGATGCCCCGCCGCGCCTGCCGCCGGCGGTCGCACGCAACATCGGCTCGTTCAAGGAACACCATCCGGGACTGCCGCATCGCCTGTACGACCAGCCGGCCATCCGCGCCTTCCTGCGCGCGCACATGGAAGCGGACGTGTGCCGGGCCTACGAGGAACTGCTTCCGTATGCATACCGGGCCGACCTGGCGCGCCTGTGCCTGTTGCACGAGTTCGGCGGCGCCTATGCCGACCTGTCCGTGTTCTTCCATGAAGGGCTGCCGCTCGAGTCCGGCAAGCTCGTCGTGTTTCGCGACCGCGCGGTGGATGCCCCGTGGATCGTCAGCAACACGATCATCGCGGCGCCCGCCCGCCTGCCCGCGTTCGAAGCCGCGATCCGCATGATCGTCGCCCATTGCCGCCGGCGCTACCGCGGCGTGTCGTCGCTGTGCCCGACCGGTCCCGTCCTGTTCGGCAAAGCCATCGCGTTGCACTGCGAGCCGGAGCAGATCCACCTGGGCGAGGTGATCAACGTCGCCCAGCGAGAGACGACCGAGACGCTCGCGTTCGTCGACGCGACGAACGGCAGGCTGGTCGCGTACCGCGCCAAGTCCGCAGCCGGCCTGGACGTCCTCGGCATGGACGCGGGCGTCAACAACTACAACGACTTCTACAACGCCCACCTGGTGTACGCAAGCGACTTTCCGGTCATCATCAAAGCGGACTTCCTTGCCGCCCATGGCGCTCCCGGCGGCCGGCTCGAGGGCACGCATTGGCTCCTCGCGCGCGACGGGGGCGACGGCGCGCTCGCCGCCGCCGGCCGGTGTCGCCTGCCGTTCCCGTTCTCGGCCGGCCGCCACCGCGTGCTGCTCGACCTGGCTTGGGCGACGCCCGGCGAGGTGGGCCTGGCCGCCACGGCGCACGGCTCCGGGGCGACGCTGGCCTGCGCGCGCCGGCGCATCGATGGGACCGGCCCGGCCAGCGTGACGCTCGACCTCGACGTCGAAGCGAGCCGCAAGGACATCGTCGTCGCCATCCTCGCCGCGCCCGGCGCCCGCGTCGCGGTGGCCGGACTGCGCATCGAGCGGCTGCAAGGGGACATACCGACATGATCAAGTATATTTCCTATGGCGACACGACCGGCTATGGGCTGGCGGGGCTCGCCTACCTGCGCGGCCTGGTGAACCTCGGGCTGGACGTCCACTGGCAGCCGATGTTCTGGGGCGCCAACGGCCTGCAGCGCTGGCTGCCGGCCATGCCCCCGCAACTGCTCGAGGCCGTGCGCGCCGCCGGCGCCGACCCCGCGCTGCGCGATCTCGGCCCGCTGCTGCAGCGCACCGCCGCCCCGCGCGACTACCGCATCGTCGTCGCCCACCTGGTGCCGGAATACCTGCCCGCGTGCGTGGAACCCGGCAAGGCGAACTTCGCCTACTGCACCTGGGAATCGGATCGCATACCGGCGCACTGGCCGGCCATCCTGAACCGGTTCGACGGCGTCCTGGTACCGTCGACGTTCAATGCCGAGGTGTTCCGGGCCGGCGGCGTGACCGTTCCGCTGCATGTGGTGCCGCACATCCGCCGCCACGCGCACGACGACGTCACCCCCGGCCAGCTCGACGACATGCGCCGCCAGCTCGGCATCCCCGCCGGGCACCACGTGTTCTACACGATCGGGGCCTGGATGCTGCGCAAGGACTTGCCGCGCCTCATCGAAGCGTTCGTCGAGGAATTCGACGCCGACGAGCCGGCCGCGCTCTGCATCAAGACCTCGACCCGGCCCGTCCATTTCCCGCTGCCGCACGAAACCGGCAGGACGTCGCTGCAACTCGTCGAGGCGCAGCTGGCGGCCCTGCGCGCGCGACTCGGGCGGCCCCGCCTGCCGCCCGTCGCGGTGCTGGCCGGCGACGGCATCAGCGGCGCCTGGATCGACCGCCTGCACCGGCTCGGCGACACCTATGTCTCGCTGACGCGGGCCGAAGGCTGGGGCATGGGCGCGTTCGACGCCGCCGCGCTCGGGCGTCCGGTACTCATGACCGGCTGGAGCGGCCACCTGGACTTCCTCGGGCGCGACCACCCCGGCCTGGTCGGCGGCACGCTGGCGCCGATCGACTGGCCCGGCACCTCGTACGGCCCCGACCACCACTGGGCCGTCGCCGACGTCGCCGACGCGCGCAGCAAGATGCGCTATCGCTTCGTGCACCGCGGCCAACCCGATCCGCACGCCCGCCTGCTCGGCGAACGGATCGCCAACCTGTACGCCGAGGGGCCGGTGATGCGGCGCTTCCGGCACGCGATCGGAGCATGAGCATGGTGCCGCGCCTGTTTCACTTCGTATTCGGCCTGAAGGAACAGACCGAGCCCTTCCACCTGGCGCATTACCTGTGCCTGGAATCGTGCCGCCGGATCAACCGTCCGGACGCGATCTGGTTTCATTACGCCAACGAACCCCATGGACCGCTGTGGGAACGGATCAAGCCGCACCTGACGCTGCGCCCGGTGGCCCGCACCGCGCTGCCGCTGGCCGCCTATGCCGCCTCGGAAGAAGGCCGCGGCATCGCCGCCGCCGGCTGGAGCTATGCGCACGAGGCCGACTTCATCCGCCTCCAGGTCCTGCGCGAGCATGGCGGCGTGTATGCCGACATCGACACGCTGTTCGTCGCGCCCATGCCCGACCACCTGTACGACCACGCCTGCGTGCTCGGCGACGAAGGCGCGCTGCCCGACGAACGCGGCATCCTGCGGCCGTCGCTGTGCAATGCGCTGATCCTCGCCGCGCCAGGGGCGCCGTTCGTCGCGCGCTGGCTCGACGCCTCGTACGGCGCGTTCGACGGCAAATGGACCAGCCACTCCTGCCAGCTCGCGAGCCGCCTGTGGGAACGGCATCCGGAACTGGTCCACGTGGTGCCGCGCCAGTACTTCTACCGTCACCCCTGGACACCGGACGGCATGTGCAACCTGTTCGAGCGACTCGACCCGGACGTGCGCGACGTCTTCAGCCTGCACTTGTGCAGCCATCTGTGGTGGAGCGCGGAACGCACCGATTTCACCCGCTTCCACGCCGGCCTGCTGACCGAGGACTACGTGCGCGCCGGCGCCACCACCTACGCCATGCTGGCGCGGCCGTTCCTGCCATGAGCGGCGCCGCCCTGGCCGACTTCCTGCCGCAACCCGGCCACGGCGTCGATTTCAGGCTGGGCCAGGACGGCGTCCTGGTCCAGCGGGGCCGGCTCGACCTCGTGGCGTTTCCGCAGCGGCCGCTCGTGTCGTGCCTGATGGTCACGCGCGGCCGCCTGTTCCCGGCGCGCTTCGCCGTCGACGCCTTCCGCAGCCAGACGTGGCCGGAGCGCGAACTGGTGCTCGTCTGCGACGCGCCGGGCACGCCGATCGAGGCGCATTGCCGCGCGCTCGACGATCCGCGCATCCGCGTGGTGACGCCGGACCGGCCTGCCGGCAGCCTGGGCGAGCTGCGCAACCTCTCGCTGAGGGCCGCGCGCGGCGACTGGATCTGCCAGTGGGACGACGACGACCTCTACCACCCGCAGCGGCTCGAACTCGGCATGCTCCTGCTGCAGTCGATGCAGGCCGATGCCATGTTCCTCAGCCGCTGGCTGCTGTGGTCGCCGGGGGCGCGGCGCCTCGGCGTGTCCGGCGCGCGCGAATGGGAAGGGTCGATGCTGGCGCGGCGCGCCGCTGTCCCCGACTATCCCGGGCTGGCGCGCGGCGAGGACACGGAAGTGATGCACGCCATGCTGCGGCGCGGCCGCATCGCGCTGGTGGACGCGCCCTGGCTGTACACCTACGTGCAGACCGGCGCGAACACATGGACGGCCCGGCATTTCGAGGCAATCTGGGAAGCGGCCACGCTGGTGGAAACGGAAGCGCGCTACGACGCCGCGCTGGCCGCCCTCGAAACCCAGGGCCCGTATCGCGCGTACGCCACGGCGGCCGCGCAGCGGCCGGACTAGGCGCCGCGGCTCGAGCCGGCCTTCGGCGCGACGTGGGCCTCGACGCCGTGCGCGCGCATGAATTCGACGCGGCGCGCATGCAGCGCATCGTTCGGGTCGAGCGCGCAACACACGGTCGCCGCCCCGGTGAAGCCGTGCGGCTCGCGACGCAACTGTTCGAACACCAGCCGGTCCTCACCGTCGCCGCTCGCGAACGCCGCGCACGACCACAGGTGCACCACGTGCAGCAGCTCCAGCTTGTCGATCGCCAGCCCGCTCGGGCGCACGAAGCCGCCGAAGGCCTCGGCGTAGATGCCGCGCCCGACGCCCACGCTCTCGAGCCCGTCCACGCAGAGTTCCTGTCCGGTATTGCCGTCCGCGTAGATCGAATACGAGTACGCCCATTTCTTGCCCTCGATCGCTTGCAGGATGCGGGCGCAATGGTCTTCCTTCAGCCAGTCGTCGTCGTCGAGGTAGACGACCACGCGGCTGTCGGCGAGCAGCGTCAGCGCGGAGCGCAGCGAGCCGCCGTAGTACGAGGCGTGCGGTCCGCCGTGGCGCTGCGACGTCGAGTAGCCGAGGTTGATCAGCGTGACCGTCACATGGGGCGGGCATTCGGGCGCCAGCTCGTCCAGCAGCGCCGCCAGGCGCCCGTCCGGGTCGCAGTCGACGCCCAGCAAGACCTGGATGCGGCCGCCCTGCCCGTCCGCGAGACGTTGGCGGAACACCGAGCGCACCGCGCGCGCCAGCGAGGCGCGGCAGGTGGTGACGATCGCCACGGCGACGGCATGGCGGCTCGGGTTCATAGCGGCCGCAGGGCGAACGGATAGGCGTCCGCGCCGGCGCGCCGGGCAACGCGCAGGCGCACGTCCTCGGCGCCCTGCGCGCCCGGCCGGTGATGGGTCTCGTCGCGCTGCGGAGCGTGGGTCGAGGCCAGTCCGACGTCGTTGAAAAAGAGCGGCAGCGTGGCCGTATAGCAGATGGCGCGGCGGTACAGCAGGTGGTCGGCCACCAGCTTGCCGCAGGCATGCACGCCCGTCAGGTCGAGGGCGACGCCGTCCGGGCAGTAGCGCGCCAGCAGGGCCTGCATGCCCCGGCGCGACACCACGTAGGCGCCCGCCGAATAACATGCCGGCTCCCATTCGTGCCACAGGATGCCGTGCCGCAGGTACAGCTCGCCCAGCTCCAGCACGACCGGCGCATGGCTCACGTGCAGTTGCAGGATCTCC
>Ga0308166_1004855_pt1 | contig 10538 bp, 9 predicted proteins | sample PhyCR2_2_FD_202137 | JGI IMG/M metagenome (GOLD analysis project Ga0308166, IMG submission 202137) | Phyllosphere microbial communities from UC Gill Tract Community Farm, Albany, California, United States - DLSLCC.R2 | ecosystem: Host-associated > Plants > Phyllosphere > Unclassified | place... | reverse complement strand
CAGAGCCGCGTGATCGAGCACGCGCTGTTCGCGGCCGGCCTGCCGTACACCGTGTACGGCGGCCTGCGCTACTTCCAGCGCGCCGAGGTCAAGCACGCCATCGCCTACCTGCAGTTGATGGACAACCCGCACAACGACTCGGCCTTCCTGCGCGTCGTGAATTTCCCGACGCGCGGCATCGGCGCCCGCTCGATCGAGCAGCTGCAGATGGCGGCGGAGACGTACCGCGTGTCGCTGTACGCGGCCGTGCCCTACATGACGGGCAAGGCGGGCACGGCGCTGGGCAACTTCGTGAAACTGATCGAGAGCGCGCGCTTCGAGACCCAGCAGCTGCCGCTGCCGGAAATGGTGCGCGTCGTGCTCGAGCGCAGCACGCTGCTCGCGCACTACGGCAACGAGAAAGAGGGCCAGGAACGCATCGAGAACTTGCAGCAGATGGTCGGTGCGGCCACCCAGTTCGTGCAGGAAGAAGGTTTTGGTACGCATGCTCCGGCCCACCTCGGCCCGCAGGCGGTCGCGGCGAGCGGCACGGCGATCGTCGATGGCGACGGCGTCGAGGTGCTCGATGGCGATGCGCCGCTGGCGGCCGTGATGTCGCCGCTGTCCGCCTTCCTCGCGCACGCGTCGCTGGAAGCGGGCGACGCCCAGGCGCAGGCCGGCCAGGAAGCGATCCAGCTGATGACCGTGCACTCTGCGAAGGGCCTGGAATTCGACGCCGTGTTCATCACGGGCCTGGAAGAGGGCCTGTTCCCGCACGAGAGCAGCGCGCGCGAGATGGACGGCGTGGACGAGGAACGCCGCCTGATGTACGTGGCGATCACGCGCGCGCGCCGGCGCCTGTACATGAGCTTTACCCAGCAGCGCATGCTGCACGGCCAGACGCGCTTCAACATGAAGTCGCGCTTCTTCGACGAGCTGCCGGAGCACGCGCTGAAATGGCTGACGCCGCGCGTGCAGACTAACTGGTTCGCCGGCCGCAAGTCGACGACGGCATGGGACGACGCTACGTTCCGCGAAGGCGGCATGGACAACCAGATCGCCAAGCAGATCGCGCAAAAGTCGACCAGCGGCAACGGCACCGGCTGGCGCATCGGGGAATCGGTCAGTCACGCGCGCTTCGGCGAGGGCGTGATCGTCAACATCGAAGGCGGCGGCAGCAACGCGCGCGCGCAGATCAATTTTGGCGCGGCGGGGATGAAGGTGCTCGACCTGTCGGTGGCCAAGCTGGAGCGGATCGGGCGCTGATCAAGCGGGCTGCGGCGCCTTGTCGGCCGGCTTGCCGAAGATCGTGCGGTACCCCGCATACATCGCGCACTGCAGCAGCAGCATGAACAGGAAGATCAGCCACATCAGCACGACGCGGCCCAGCGCCGCGTCGCCGAATACCAGCGCGGCCACGATGCACACGCCGAAGAAGATGCCGAACCACGCCGCCAGCAGCACGAGGAATGGCCGCGCCGTGCGGATGACGGCGAAGAAGCTGTAGAACGTTGCCTTGCCCGGTCCCATGTGCTTCCAGTAGGTGAGCGGGGCGGCGAAGCACAGCGTCACCAGCACGGCCACGTCCAGCAGGAAGACGCCGAACAGGGCCAGCATGTGCGACGTTTGCACGTTGGGCGGCGTCTTGGCGTCCGGCCGCGGCATCATCTGCATGATCACCTCGGGTGGAATCGCCAGCCGGGTGATCACCATCATCAGCAGCGACACGGCCAGGTAGACGAGCCCCAGTTTGCACAGCGCGACGAGCGCCGGCTGGCGGAAACCCGTCAGCAGCACGGCCGGGGTGACCCGGTCGCCGTTCTCGATCATCAGGCACGCCTGCATGAAGGCCATCGTGAACGACGGAATCAATACGACCGCAAGTACCGAACCCAGGATCGGCACGGCCGACAGGCCGATGCTGAACAGGATATTGGCGAAGAGGAGCGTCGTCAGGGCGGCAGGCTGTTTGCGGAACAGGCCCATGCCTTGTTTCAGCCACTCCCATCCGGTACGTGCGGGTAAATCGTTCATGCTGTCAAGTTGGGGGCGCCCCGTGCGATGCGCTCGCGCAGGACTCTTTCGAAGTGAGTCGGATCGTGCGGCGTGAGCATTTCGGCTTCGCGCGGACGGTGATAATCATACAGGCGCGACAGCCAGAAGCGCAGCGCCGCTGCGCGCAGCATGGGCAGCCATGCCGCGTGGTCGGCCGCCGTAAATTGACGCACCGCGTGGTAGGCGCGCGTCAGCGCCACGACGCGTGCCTCGTCGAGGCGGCCGGTGTCCAGGTCGATGCACCAGTCGTTGACGGTGACGGCCAAGTCGAACAGCCAGGTGTCCCAGCCGGCAAAATAAAAGTCGAAGCAGCCGGACAGGCGTTCGCCGACGAACATCACGTTGTTGCGGAACAGGTCGGCGTGGACGGGGCCCCGCTCGAGTTGCGCATACGTCGGACCGGCCGCGAACTCGCGCTGGAATGCCAGTTCGGATTGCAGCAGCGCGGTCGTCTCGGCATCGAGGAACGGCAAGACCTTCGGCACCGTCTCGACCCACCAGTCCAGCCCGCGCAGGTTCGGCTGCTGCAGCGGGAAGTCGCGCCCGGCCAGGTGCATCTTCGCGAGGATCGTGCCCACTTCGGCGCAGTGGACCGGCTGCGGATCCATCTGCGAACTGCCGTCGAGCTTGCTGACGATGGCGGCCGGCTTGCCGTGCAATGCCACGACGAGCTCGCCGGCGTCGTTCGCCACCGGCGCCGGCACGGGAATGCCGCGCTCGGCCAGGTGGCGCATCAGCTGCACATAGAAGGGCAGTTGCTCGAAGCTGAGGTTTTCGAAGATGGTGAGGACGTACTCGCCGCGTTCCGTCGTCAGAAAGAAATTAGTGTTTTCGATACCGCTCGCGATGCCCTTGAGCGCGAGTGCTTTGCCAAGAGGAAATTGCTTGATCCACTGGGAGAGGTCATCCAGCGTGACCGGGGTGAAGACTGCCATTGTGTAGGAAAGAAAAGTCGCGGTAGCGGTCGCCTCGGGCGACCGGGCTTGTTACTTCTTCTCTGGCTCGGCGGTAGCCGGCATGGGAGGAGGAGGCGGCACGTCGGCCGTCGTCGGGGCGTTGGTGCCGGATTCGCTCGTGGCTTTCCGCTTGCCCGACAGATCGAACTCACCCACCTTCCACTGCGGCGCGCGGATCGAATTCGTCTGCGCGTTGCCGGGCTGGGTGTTCGGTTTCATGTAGTAATGGCTGCCACCGGGCGTGGTGACTTCGACTTCGGTGACCTGGCCGCCGTCGCGCGTTTCCTTGATCTGGGTGCCGCGCTTCGGCGGAATCGTGGTCGCGGGAACGTCGCTGCCCGGCTCGATACGCTCGAGTTTCGGCGGTGCCGGGCTCGGGGTCGGCTGCGTGGTCTGCTGCTGGGCCACGGCCAATCCTGCCTGGCAAGTCAGGAAAAGCGCGAAAGTGGCGAGGCGGATAGGGGTACGCGGCATGATGATCACCTTTGTCGTTTAGTTCATTGTAACAAACGGCGCCACTTCTCTGTGAAAAGTGTGGCTTCGTCCCCATCTGGATGACATCGCCTGCCCAGCTTTTCTCCATTCCCGATTCTGCGATAATGGCGCACGTTTTGCCGTGCCGCCGCGGCCCACTTTTTACTCTGCCCTATGGACAACACCCTGCTTCTCGTCGACGGTTCCAGCTATCTCTACCGCGCTTTCCACGCGCTGCCCGACCTGCGCAGCCCGGACGGCTACCCGACCGGCGCGATGCACGGCATGGTCAACATGCTGCGCCGCCTGCGCGCAGACTTCCCGGCCGCGTACATCGCCTGCGTGTTCGACGCGAAGGGCAAGACCTTCCGCGACGACCTGTATCCCGAATACAAGGCCACGCGCGCCTCGATGCCGGAAGACCTGGCCAGGCAGATCGAGCCGATCCACGAAGTCGTGCGCCACATGGGCTGGCCGATCCTGATGGTGGAGGGCGTCGAAGCGGACGACGTCATCGGCACCCTCGCGGCGCAGGCGACGGCGCGCGGCCTGAACACGGTCGTCTCGACCGGCGACAAGGACCTCGCCCAGCTCGTCAACGACAAGGTCATGCTGATCAACACGATGAGCAACGAGAAGCTCGACGAAGCGGGCGTGCTGGCGAAGTTCGGCGTGCCGCCGAACCGCATCATCGACTACCTGACCCTCATCGGCGACACCGTCGACAACGTCCCCGGCGTCACCAAGTGCGGCCCGAAGACGGCCCTCAAGTGGCTGACCCTGCACGGCTCGCTGGACGGCGTGATCGAGAACGCCCACAGCATCACGGGCGCCGTCGGCGAGAACCTGCGCGCCGCGCTGGAATGGTTGCCGAAGGGCCGCGAACTGATCACCGTGAAGACGGACTGCGACCTCGTGGGCCACGTCGTGTCGATCGAGGAGACGCTCATCGGCCGTCCCGAGGACAAGGACGCGCTGCGCGATTTCTTCCAGCGCTACGGCTTTAAAACGATGCTGCGCGAGATCGGCCCCGGCAACGCGGGCAAGTACGGCATGCCTGGCGCGCCCGGTGCGCCGGCGCTGAATTCGCCGGAAGGCGCGGCGGGTACGCAACCGGGCATGCCGATCATCAAGGGCGAGTACGAGACCGTCACCACGCAGGAGCAACTGGAGCGCTGGCTCGCGCTGATCGACCAGGCGGCACTGACTTCCGTCGACACGGAGACGACGTCGCTCGACCCGATGACGGCGGAAATGGTTGGTATCTCGCTGTCGGTGGAGGCGGGCAAAGGTGCGTACATCCCCCTCGCGCACCGTTACGCCGGCGTGCCGGAGCAGCTGAACCGCGAGGACGTCCTCGAGCGCATGAAGCCGTGGCTGGAAAATCCGGACAAGCCGAAGCTGGGCCAGAACCTGAAATACGACAGCCACATCTTCGAAAACCACGGGGTGAAACTGCGCGGCATCGTGCACGACACCCTGCTGCAATCGTACGTGTTCGAATCGCACAAACCGCACGACATGGACACGATGGCGCTGCGCCACCTGGGCTATACGACCATTCCCTTCGTCGACGTGTGCGGCAAGGGCGTGAACCAGATCTGCTTCGACCAGGTGGAACTGGGCCGCGCGACCGAGTACGCGGCCGAGGACTCCGACATCACCCTGCGCCTGCACCACGCGATGATCGGCCACGTGGAAAGCGACAAGGGCCTGGACTATATCTACCGCAGCATCGAGCTGCCGACGTCCGTCGTGCTGCAGAAGATCGAGCGCAACGGCGTGCTGGTCGACGCGGATAAACTGGCGGCGCAGTCGAACGAGCTGGCCGCGCGCATCATGGAACTGGAGCAGCAGGCGTATGAACTGGCCGGCGGCCCGTTCAACCTCGGCTCGCCCAAGCAGATCGGCGAGATCTTCTTCGGCAAGCTGCAGCTCCCCGTCATCAAGAAGACGGCGACCGGCGCGCCGTCCACCGACGAAGAGGTCCTGCAAAAGCTGGCGGAAGACTATCCGCTGCCGAAGATCCTGCTGGAGCACCGCGGCCTCTCCAAGCTGAAGTCGACGTACACCGACAAGCTGCCGAAGATGGTGAACCCGAAGACGGGCCGCGTGCACACGAATTACGCGCAGGCCGTCGCCATCACGGGCCGCCTGGCGTCGAACGATCCGAACCTGCAGAACATCCCCGTGCGCACGAGCGAAGGCCGGCGCATCCGCGAAGCGTTCGTGGCGCCGGCGGGCAGCGTGATCGTGTCGGCCGACTATTCGCAGATCGAACTGCGCATCATGGCCCACATCTCGGAAGACGAGGCGATGCTGCGCGCGTTCGCGGCCGGCGAGGACATCCACCGCGCCACCGCCGCCGAGATCTTCGGCCTGCCGCCGGAAGAAGTGCAGAGCGAGCAGCGGCGCTACGCGAAGGTCATCAACTTCGGCCTCATCTACGGCATGAGCGCGTTCGGCCTCGCGCAGAACCTGGGCATCGAACGGGGCGCCGCGAGCAACTACATCGAGCGCTATTTCCAGCGCTTCGCGGGCGTCAAGCGCTACATGGACGAGACCCGTTTGCTCGCGAAGGAGCGGGGCTATGTCGAAACGGTATTCGGCCGTCGCCTGTGGCTCCCGGAGATCAACTCGCCGAACGGCCCGCGCCGCGCCGGCGCCGAACGGGCCGCGATCAATGCGCCTATGCAGGGCACCGCGGCGGACCTGATCAAGCTCGCGATGATCGCCGTGCAGGACTGGATCGAGAAGGATGCCCTGCGCACCCGCATGGTGATGCAGGTGCACGACGAACTGGTGCTGGAAGTGCCGCAGGACGAACTGGAACTCGTCAAGCAGAAGCTGCCGGAACTGATGGGCGGCGTGGCCACGCTGAAGGTGCCGCTGGTGGCCGAAACCGGTGTCGGGACGAACTGGGAGGAGGCTCACTGAGCCTGTAAAAACGCCCCGGCCAAGCGCGCGACTTCCGTCGTCGCCAGCAGGTTGTAATGCGTCGTCCCCGGCACGATGGCCAGCCGGGCGGCGGCGCGCAATGACCCATCCAGCCCCGCGTCGCGCTGGCCGCCGCCGAGCGCCTTGTAGAACCCGGCGATGTGGTCCAGCGTGATCGCATCCGCATCCGCGAACACCAGCATCGTCCGCGCCTGGATGCCACTCACCTGCGGCATCCAGTCGTAATCGCGGCTCTGTAATTCTCCCATCTTGCGGAAAGCCGTTTCCCAGTTCACGGCCGGATACAGCTTGCCCAGCGGCGACTGCGCGACGTGCGCGCCGATCTGCGCGGCCTGCGTGTCCATGTGGTCGAAGGCCGTGCGCACTTCCGGATAAAAACCGTTCCGGCTGGCCGCCGCCGACACGACGATCAGCCGCTCGACGACGTCCGGATGCCGGATCGCCGTCTGCAGCGCGACGCCGCCGCCGAACGAATACCCCAGCAGGTCGGCCTTGCCCGGGCCGAGTTCCCGGATCACGCCCGCGACATCGTCCGCCAGCGTTTCGAAGCGCAGCGGGCGGTCCACGTCCGGGGTGTGGCCGTGGCCTTGCAGGTGGATGGCGATCACGCGGCGGTGTTCCGCCAGCGCGGCGATGTTCGGGCCGAACGCTTCGCTGGCCATGATCCCGCCGTGCAGCAGCACGAGCGGCTTGCCGGTGCCGTGTTCTTCCACGTGGATCTGCATGCCGTTGACGGTGATGGAAATAGTCATGATGATCCTCGCAAGTGGGTGAGTGCCATGCAGAATACTCAGCCATATTATGTTGTCAAACATATCTAAAAGCGTGGCGTCACACGGGATCCATGCCTCGCTGCTAAGATAGCAAGCCTATCAAGACCCAACAAAGGAAGGCGATGAACGACAACGCAAGCGGCTTCGCGGCGGCCGCGCTACCCATCGCGGCGCAGTCCGTGATCCACACCGAGTCCGACGGCCTGGCCGCCGGCACCATCCGCCTGGCCATCGACGGCCAGGAAGTGCCCGTGTATGTCGCCCGCCCGGCGGGGCAGGACAAGCTCCCGGTGATGATCGTCGTGTCCGAGATCTTCGGCCTGCACGAACACATCGCCGACGTGGCGCGCCGCTTCGCCAGACAGGGCTATCTCGCACTGGCGCCCGATTTCTTCATCCGCCAGGGCGACCCGTCCACGATCCCCGACATCCCGACGCTGATGGCGCAGATCGTCCGCAAGGCGCCGGACGCCCAGGTGATGGGCGACATCGACGCCTGCGTGGCCTGGGCCGGCGAGAACGGTGGCGATATCGACCGGCTCGGCGTCAACGGCTTTTGCTGGGGCGGGCGCATCACGTGGCTGTACGCGGCGCACAACCCGCGCGTGACGGCGGCCGTGGCGTGGTACGGCAAGCTGGTGGCCGATCCGAATCCGCCGGGCCAGCCGGCGCACCCGATCCACGTCGCGTCCACGCTCACCGTGCCCGTGCTCGGCCTGTACGGCGCGAAGGACACTGGCATCCCGGTCGCCACGGTCGAACGGATGACGGCCGCGCTGGGCCAGGGGACGAGCGATTCCGCGATCGTCGTCTACCCCGACGCCGGCCACGCGTTCTACGCCGACTACCGCCCGAGCTACAACGCGAAGGATGCCCGCGACGGCTTCGCGCGCGCGCTGGCCTGGTTCCGCGAACACGGCGCCGGCTGACGGCAGCACGCCCGTCGGGTTACAATCAACGGTTTGCGCCCGGGGCGTGTGCTTCCGCACGCCCCCAGAAAAAGAAGAGGCTTCCAGATCGACCCGATTCTCATCTCCATCCTGCTGGCCACCGGCCTGGCGGGCGTGGTCAGCATCACGGCCGCCGCGGTGTTTTCCTTTACGCTGCTGTCGAAGGTCGTCGAACGCATGGTCAGCCTGTCGGTCGGCATCATGCTGTCGACGTCGCTGCTGCATGCGCTGCCGGAAGCGTTCGAATCGAAAGCCGACACGCATGCGCTGTTCGCCACCCTGCTGGGCGGCCTGCTCGCGTTCTTCCTGCTGGAGAAGGTGGCGCTGCTGCGCCATTCGCACCATCACGAGGGCGACGGACACCATCACGCGCATGGCCACGACGCGCGCCAGGCCGGGCGCGCCGGCTGGATGATCCTGATCGGCGACGGCATGCACAACTTCACGGACGGCATCCTGATCGCGGCCGCCTTCCTCGCCAATCCGCAACTGGGCATCGTCACCGGCGTGGCCATCATCGCCCACGAGATCCCGCAGGAGATCGGCGACTTCATCGTGCTGCTGAACGCCGGCTTCTCGCGCGTGCGCGCCTACGTGTTCAACCTGTTGTGCAGCCTGCTGGCCGTGCTGGGCGGGATACTCGGGTATGCGACCCTGGACCGCGCCAGCGACCTGATTCCCTATGTGCTGGTGTTCGCGTCGTCCGGCTTCATCTACATCGCCGTGAGCGACCTGATGCCGCAGATGCAGCGCCGGGCCACCGTGCGCGAATCGATTCCGCAGGTCCTGCTGATCGGCCTCGGCGTCGTCATCGTGCTGGTCCTGACGCACGGCCATTAAGATACTAAACGCTGCGCCCTGCGGTTGACAGGGCGCTTCCTCGCGACCTATGCTGGGCCGTTAGCTGAACGGAGGCCGGCATGGCGAAGCTCTTGAGTGAATGGATTGCAGCATTGCGCGACAAGCCGTCGCGCTTCGCCTACGTGGTCGTGGCCCTCGTGCTGTCGGTCGTGTTGTTCACGCTGGCGGACTTTTTGCCGGCGCCGTACGACTTCAGTCATTGATCGACGCGGCCCATGAACGTCGCCCCTGCGAAGGCAGGGGCCCAAGTTTTACGCGCAGCGGCAGGGTATGCAAAATTGGATCCCCGCCTGCGCGGGGATGACGGTTTTTAATGCTCGTCCGTTTTCAAGCCATTCAAGACGCGCCCGTCGCGACGGCCCGCTTCGGATCCGCCGTCCACTCGCTCCACGATCCCGGATACAGCGCCGCACCCGGCATCCCGGCCACTTCCAGCGCCAGCAGGTTGTGGCACGCGGTCACGCCGGAACCGCATTGCATGATGGCGTCCCGCGGATCGCCCACCGCCACCCCCAGTTCCGCCTTCAGTTGATCCGGCGCCTTGAAGCGGCCGTCGGCCTGCAGGTTGTCCTTGAAGAAGCGGTTCTTCGCGCCCGGGATGTGGCCGCCGACCGGGTCGATCGTCTCGTTCTCGCCGCGGAAGCGGTCCGGCGCGCGCGCGTCGACGATGGTCTTGCCGCCGTGTTCCACGTTGTGCAGGATCGCGTTCACGTCGACCGTCGTCACGAGGGCCGGGTGCGAAGCGATGGTGCCGCGTGCGCGCGGGGCCGGCGTATCGGTGACGACGGGCTGGCCCGCCGCCTGCCAGGCGGGCAGGCCGCCATCCAGCACGGCGACGGCGTCGTGGCCGACCCAGCGCAGCATCCACCACAGGCGCGCGGCGTACATGCCGCCGTGCGCATCATAGGCGACGACTTGCGTGTCGTCGTCCACGCCCCAGCCGCGCAGCAGCTCGATGAACGCGTCCTGCTCCGGCAGCGGATGGCGGCCGCGGAAGTTGCCCGCGGCGTCGCGCCTGGCGCCCGACAGTTCCGTCTCCATGTCGGCGAAGACGGCGCCCGGGATGTGGCCGGCCGCATGGGCGTCCCGGCCGGCGGCGAGGTTCATCAAGTCGTGGCGGCAGTCGACGACGACCCATTTGGGGTCATTCACGTGTGCGGCCAGTGCGGCGGGTTCGATCAGGGTCGTGAAGCTGGACATGGCACTCCTTTATTCGCTGGCGATGGGATCGGTTTCCTTGACGACGGCGCCGCGCGCCGTGCGCGTCGTATTGTAGAACGTCGCGGCGATTCCCGAGACGAGGATCACGCCCATGCCCAGCCAGACATGCCAGTCGAACACGTCGCCCCACAGCATCATGCCCCACAGGCTGGAAAAGACGATGCCCGTGTACTGCAGGTTGGCGACGACGAGCACCTTGCCGATGCGGTAGGCGCGCGTCATCGCGATCTGGGCGCCCAGGCCGCTGGCGGCGATCGCCAGCAGCAGGCCCATGCCGTGCCACGATTGCGGGCGGAACGTATTCATGCCGT
>Ga0308166_1004853_pt1 | contig 10541 bp, 9 predicted proteins | sample PhyCR2_2_FD_202137 | JGI IMG/M metagenome (GOLD analysis project Ga0308166, IMG submission 202137) | Phyllosphere microbial communities from UC Gill Tract Community Farm, Albany, California, United States - DLSLCC.R2 | ecosystem: Host-associated > Plants > Phyllosphere > Unclassified | place... | reverse complement strand
GTGCGCATGCGTTATAGCAACCACCGGTTGCCTGTTGTTATGCCATGTTTCGGCAGGGGTATTTCACCTATAGCAAGCGTTTGGGAAGGGTTCCAGCGAAGGGGTAAAATCAGTAACCCTATGAAAACAGTGACAACCTTGGGTTAGGCCTTATGGCATAAGGGCTGATTGAGGGTCAGGCAGAATAGTCCTAAAGCGAATTTTTAGATGTGACGGTGTCACATCTAAAGGGCTCATACGCCGGATATCAGACATTATCTTCACAGAGAGGCACGAACCCGTCGAACCCGCGTCGAGACGGTGATAATTGAAACGATAGCGACCACGGCGAGCATCAACCCGAGCGCCAGCATGGCGTTAAACCCGATCCATCTGAACAGCAGCAGCCCCGCGATGCCGCCCGAAATAAACGAGAAAAGGGTGGTTAAGTGGGTTGTCAGCTGACTTTTTTGCGCCGCCGTATCTTTGGAGTAATCCCTGCGCAGCATCGCCACCAGTACCGAGGCCAGGGATATCCCCGCGTCCGTCAGCGTGCCGGTAATGTGCGTCGATCTCACCCGCCCGCCGGAAAGCTGCGTGGAGGTGGAGTTATGAATGCCCATTAGTCCGCACAGAAAAAGAATAATCACGCGGTTGCTGGTGAGGGCATGAAAATACATCTCGTAGAAGGAGACGCCGGTCAGTAATAACCCTTCGACAAACAGGATCTGGCAAAAAACCAGCCTGACGTTATGAATAATGCCCCATATCACAATCATGCGCGCAATAATGGCGCCTGCGACAAAAGAGAGAATAATCGAGCCGAAGAAAATCATATCGCTCAGATCGGTGGAAGAGACTTCGCTCGATAACTGTGAGGTGTTGCCGGTCATGTGTGAGGGGAAAAAACCAAATGCCCCGAGAGCGATGGCATTCAGCAAACCTGCCGAGGTCGCCAGCCAGAGAGCAAGCCGGCGATCCTCCTTATGCGTTCGTTCTTTCTTGAGTCTAATCAGCAAGAATACCTCCAGATTGAGCTTTGCCTGAATATTCAGGCTAGCAAAGCGGCGCAACGGGCTGTCCAGGATATGGCTTAATTATTATTCCCTCTGACGACTTTCAGGGTTTAGTAATTAATTAAAATATCCTTACTCAAAATGGGGTCGAGAATACTTTAAATCATGCCGTTATTTCCGTGACGCAAAAACGCCGGTCGCTGGTTAAGGCGTTCAAACCAGGCCTCGATAGCGGGCACGTCGGGCTTATCAAAGGGTGTCATTTTCCAGCGATTCACCGACAGCCCAAGCACGACATCCGCAAGGGTAAACGTCTCGCCCGCCGCAAAGGCCCCGGTGCGCTGCAGCTGGATTTCCAGAATGGTGATGCAGTGGTTCCACTCTTTTATTCCCGCCGCAATACGTTCTGGATCGTTAAAGTCCGGGTTTTTACGCCCCAGCGCCGGGAAGACATAGCGCCAGGCGTTGTTAAATTCGGTTGCCTGCCAGTCCATCCAGCGCTCAACGTTGGCGCAGGCCTGCGGTTCTGCGGGCAGCAGATCGTGACGTCCGGCCTTGCGCGCCAGGTATCGGCAGATGGCGTTGGATTCCCACAGCACGAAGTCGTCATCGATCAGCACCGGCACCATGGCGTTGGGATTCAGCGCGCGGAAGGCATCCGTTTCCGTTGAGGCAAAACCGCTGCCGTAATCTTCCTGTTGATATTCGAGGCCTGCTTCTTCGCAGGTCCAGAGCACTTTACGCACGTTGATGGAAGTGGTTTTGCCGAGGATGGTGATCATTGCGCAGGTGTCCTTTAGAGGAATGAATTGTCTAAAAACAATACACCAGTTGCGCGGGGAAGGTTGGGGCAAAATTTAGTGGGATGTACTGTCTTGCCCAATCGACCACTTCCGGCGGATGCCGATCTTTTTGCCGTCGCTGACAACTGCCCCGCGCTCGTACCGCAGGAGTTGTCGATGGTACAAAGCCAGCGACCACCGTTTTCCTGCCGAAAAAATAAATTCCGCCCCGGGAATCCCCTGGAAAATAATTATATGCAATTGACATCCTTTATTGGACACAAAACCACTCCAATATTGCAGCATGTTTATCTAATATTATCTATATTGACTTATATTTATAAATAATACGATGTTACAGCAAAAAATAACAGAAATTATACTTTATGAACCTCGGCCACTGTTTCGCAATGCGGCTAAAAACAGCATCCAGGCCGTCAATGGCTCTCTGTTAGAGATTGAACCAGATGCGCTAATAGAGGAGGTACCCCCTTTTAATGATCAAATGTCTTTATTCGCTGCAGGCGTTAGTGGTGCCGGTGAGGAAATATATTCTCTATTACGGTTAATTCACCATCTAATAATGCAGGGAAAAGAAATTATCGTATGGGTCGCAAAACGGGATGACCTGCTTATCAGACTGATGTACCAGCTTGGTGTACAGACGCTACTCTGCGAAAATTATTTGGAAGAAGAACTCGCTCAGCGCATGTTATCCAAAAATTTCAGTTCAGAATATTTGCCTTTACGCTCTCCGCAAATAAATAACATGAATAGAATAAATAGGCTCACACACTCTGAACTGAATATTCTTATCGACTGCGCCCGAGGTCTGAGTGCCTATGAGATCGCCAGTCTGCGCCATATGGGATATAAAACGGTCTTCACCCATAAACAAAACATCCGGTTGCGTCTGAGCCTGCAAAAGTCAGCCAGTTGGCTGGATCTGCTTAATCGTTTGGATCAGATCTATTCAGTCTGAACATCTGGAGAACTATGTTTACTTTTACTGTTTGTTCCCGTGTGGTTCATCCGACTCTACTGAACGGGTTTCTATCCAGCCTGAAGGCTTTTCGCGAACAAAATCCCGAATGGAATTATGAAGTTGTTCGGCATGATAATGCACATCTGACTTTGCTTGATTTCACTGCATATGACACGCTTACTGATATCTCCGCCGCGGAGTACGAAAGTCTCTGCCGGCCAGGTGAAGGAACTGCTCTGGTTATGCTCTCTGCATGTCAGGAGAAGCTGGCGCATCAGCTCATGAGGTCATACCGATGTTCACTGCTTTGTGTGGATGAACGTCTGCTTGAACTGCGTGAGCTAATAAAACACAGTTTGAAAAAACAACGTTATATCAGTGCTCACTTCCTGCGACTGCAGGAGCAGGAGAATAATATAACCGACGGTATGATTTTTACCGATGCAGAAAAAAAAGTACTTATTGGCCTGAAAAGCGGTAAAACCGGGATTGAATTATCACGCGAAATGTTTCGAAGTCAGAAAACGATCAGTACCCATAAGCGAAAGATTATGTTTAAGCTGGGGGTCAAGAATGATCTGCAACTTCGCAAAGCGATACAAAAGCTCCAGCCGCCGCAATGATGCGGCGGCTGTTCTTACGTCAGGTAATTTATCCTCCGGTATTTTTTGTCAGATGTAACGGCCCTGTGTTAATTATCCGTTAAAAGCGTTTAATATTTTTCAGGTAATTTATTAATTTTTATCAGAATACCTCGATTAATCTCTATATAACCACCGATACATAAATCGCCCAGTATTTTCATAACACGACTGCGTGAAAGTCGGGTTTTTTCTAGAATATAATCACTGACGTTGACATAAGCACTCAACGCCTCATCTTCATTCATCAGGGCAATCAAATTTAGTATTATCAACTAACTGCTGAGGCAGTATCGATAATTCCTGTTTTTCCGCATTCCTGATCACAGAAAGGAAGAATGATGAGGTGGGGGGATTTGTGCACGTCGTTGTTAAAGTTTTTCACTACCGCCTCAATTAAATACGGTGCACTGAACGGGTTGCGCACGATTAATGAAACTTCTTTTTTTGCTGCTTTATCTAAAAAACGGGCGCCGCGAAAATTGACAGTGTCGGAGGTATTATGAATGAGGGCAATTGCAACGCAGCCAGTTAACATAAGTAATGTGGCTTTCAATCCTGACTCCACAATAATTAATTGAAACAAACGCCGTAATATTATTATCTGGAGCTCCTTGCAGACCTTAAAAGATGATACTGAGGAAGTTAAAAAAAGTCTCTTTTGTAAGTCCTTAAAAGGATTGTGTTCTGGTTGTTACATCAGACTAAATTTCTTTATTTGTCCGCTATTATCATAAAACCGTGTTTATGAACCAACCTGATGTATCTGCAGGCAGGGTTCTTTGGTTGCTGGATTGCGATGGGTTTCTGAGGTGAGGGCGGCAGGAGCGGGGGAGAAAGCTGGCTGCGCAGAAACGTGTTATCTTTTTGTGCATGCGGAAGCTTTGTAAAAGGACGTTATCTTTGCAGACTTTTCGTAAAAAAAACCGGGCATAACATCATGCCCGGTTTTCGTTCGTGTCATTTATTACCAGGTGTAGCCGACACCGGCATTCAGCATCCACGGTGACTCATAGTTATCCTGACCTTTGGCATAGTTCGCCCCGGCCCAGCCGCTCAGGTTTTTGGTGAGTTTCACATCCGCGCCCAGGCCAACGATGCCGCGTGAACCGTCGGTGCTGTCGTTGATTTTCTCGCCGTTGATGTCCATCGTGTTGCCGTTCTCGGTTTCACCCGCAACGGCCAGATGCACATACGGACGGACCTCGGTGCCATTGTTCAGCGCCATCGCCATACCGGCATTCACACCGCCTTCCAGACCCAGTGACGTGCTGCCGTCATCTTTCGTGTGCAGGCCATTTTTCAGCTTGTAGTCGACGCTGTTATAGCGTGCATATGAAATCTGGGCATAAGGTTCGATATACCAGGCATTAAACTGCTTGTGGTAGCCCGTTTTGAAAGCCCCGCCGAAGCCATTGTTGTTATAGTCGCCGGTAGTATGACCGCCGTCCAGAGACGTCACGCTGATGTCGTTTTTCAGGTGCGTACCCTTGATGCTGGCATCAAAGAACAGACCGTTGTTCAGACGCAGTGAGGTATACAGTGAGGCGCCGTAGCTGTCGACATCTGTGCCTGCACTGCCGCCGTCATGCATGTTCACATCCGAATACCCGCGGGTGGCGGCAAAACCGAACAGCAGGTTGCCCGGGGCGATATCGACACGCTTGTCAGCACCTAACATAAAGCCGTTGTTGGTCTGATCGTAGGCAGTACTGGTCTGCTCCATCTGCTGACGGTGGTAGCCGCCGTAGTAGCTGCCCCAGGCGTTCACCGTGCCGTCGCTGCTGCCGGTGAGGCGCTCGTGATCCAGACGGCGGTTCAGCGCATCCTGTTCGTCGCTCCAGATGCTCATCGCTGCCGCACGGGTATTCACCGCAGCCTGCGCGGCGGTCGAGAGCGTGCGCGAATTCGGGTTCGGGTTCGGGCCAGGCGTCGGTTCTGGCGTCGGTTCTGGCGTAAAGTTATCGAGGATCACGCTGGTTGACCCGTCAGCGTTAGCCACGCTGTGTGATTCGTAACGGTAAACCCCGACATCGTTCTGCATGGAGTTGAAGGTCGCACCGGAACCGTCCGTCACCTGAACAATGGTGTTGCCGGTCATATCGCCCGCTGCACCGCTGGAGTTGGAGGTCACGCCGGCATTGAAGCTGCCGGTGGCCTTGTCGGCCGTGAGCACGTAGGCGGAACCGGTTTCCGCGTTGTACGTGGAGTAAATAGTTGACGCCGTCGGGCTGGCCGCTAGCAGCGTGGTCGGTGCGCTGTCGGAAAGACTTGCGGTGTGGATATTCCCGCCGTCCATGACGATGTTGCTGGCACCGGTCAGGCTGATGGCATCGACATCCGTGGCCGCGTTGTTGATCCAGGTTGAGCCGTTGCTGATATTCAGCGCCAGCGCGCCGGTACCGGTTTTCCCGGCACTGCCGTTCCAGGCTGAGCTGTCGATGTTCACCGACTGGTCAGCACCTGAAGAGCTGGTGATGGCGCCGGAAAGGGTGGAGCCGCTGAAACCGACCGTATTCACCGCACTGGTACCGGAAATCTTCAGCAAATTGGTTTTGCCGGTGACGGTCGAATCTTTCACGTTGATGGTGCTGCCAGTGGTATCCCCTTTAAGGATGATGGCTTTATCACCTTCGATCGTTGACCCGGCGCTAGAATTTAACGTGAAACCGCCGCCCAGTGAAATACCATTGCCGGTCGAGGAACGTACCGTGGAGCCATCAATATTGATAATATTATTTTCATTATTAGAATCCTCAGTGGCTATCCCATTTTTAGCCCCGAATACAGTGGTGCCATTAGACAGCGTTACATTGGTATTTTTATTACCGGATGCTGTATAATAAACACCTGTATCATCGCCATTTATAGTTGTGTTAGAAATGTTATAAGCGCTTCCGTTATTTTGTGTTAATCTTAAGCCAGACTGAGCTGAAATAGTGGAGTCCGTGATATCCATTATACCGGAATAACCACCATTGGACGAGATGCCGCGATCGTCCGATTTAATCGTGCTGTTAGTGATATGGACAACACTACTCCCTTCGCTCATAAATACGGCCGCGTCGCCATAACCGCCACCGCTGGCCTCTATCAGGGAATTAGAAATATCTATATTGCTGCCACTTTTTCCCGTTGCTTCCCAAACATACACTCCGTTTTTCCCACCCTTGATTGTTGAGTTTTCAACCTTCAGGTTCGCGTTAGCCTGACCATTAACATTATTACGGACGAATAAACCGGTTTCCACGCCTTCAACATACGCGTTATCCGTGACGTTAACCGCAGCCCCTGTGGAGCTGGCAACATCTATACCAATTTTTCCACCAGAAATAGTGGTCCCTGTACCGCTGACATTCAGTGTTGCGCCTTTCGTAGGATCTGTAAGATTAATGGTTACACTATCTTTATCAGGGGCATTACTTATTTTGCTACCGCCATTGATATTGGCAGTGACACCAGCAGTGTCTACCAGCACGCCATCAGTAACATTTTTACCTGTAACATCGGTATCGGCACTGATGGTTTGTGCAGATGCGCAGGAACCCCAGGAATAAAGGGCGCCTAAAATAACAATATTAATTGCCTTGATTTTTGGTTTAAAACTATTTGGAGACTGCTGTTTTGCGTTTGCCATAATGCACCATAGATAATAATTTCGCCATAAAAATGGCACCGATATATTGCGGCGAGCAATATTAATTGCGGCCGACTAAAAGTTGGCAAATTTTACTTACAATTAAAAAGAAACACTCAGAAAAAAAAGTCCACTTTAGTACTTTTTCCCCTAAAAGGTCAGATGATTGTTACAAGCGACTGATAGGGTTGTCGTTTTTTTGACGTTATTACCCTGGGTTTATCCAGGTAACAGGATTGCACTCTAATGCGAAAATGATGTTAAATTTTCTTTAATAAAACGAAAATAAAAAGAAAAAAGTTGCTCAGAATAAACTGATTAGCATCTATTATTACAGAGCGCATAACAGGATCTATTATTAACCCGGACAGCTGCGATAGAGCTGATTCGGCACTGAACGCGCTAAACGCCGGGCGCTCTCATTAAGCGATTGAACACACAGTGCAAAGTGGGCAGCAGTAGAAAAAATGTCTGCTTTGAACGAAAAGTTGACGTGTAAGCTGGCGTCCTGTCCTCTCGGGATAAACGGGATACAGAGCGCGTCGTCATGGCCTGTGATAGAAGAATTCCCGCCCTGACCGAGCGGGGGGGGGGGGCATATTCCGGTTTTGTCCTCACCTGCCACTCCCCTTTAGCGTGTTACAGGGCTGAGACGAGGTTGCTGAAGAGGCAATTTTTGAATCACAGATCCTGATGATTTTCGCCTTCATTTCCTGGCGCACGTCATCTCCTTATTTATGTTCTGAATCTGAAACAATGACATTGTTACCATCAACCAGCAGTGGATCCCGACAGACAGCAAAAAAGCCGTAAGCAGTTATCTGCTTACGGCGCTGGGATCGGAGATGATTTTTCTGGCAATCAGGCCGCTTTCACGGCCCTGATTTTTTTCGTGTCAGCCGCTTCGGATTCTGTTTTACCCGTTGCAGCTGGAGCATTGAGATCGGGGAGCTTGCTGGTACGCAGAATATGCTGCACGGTCTCTTTCTGCTCGGCGAGATACAGGCCGAGATTTTCAGCCTGCGTTTCATCCATCTGCATTCCGCTTTGCAACAGCCAGTCGGTGAACGCGTCTGCCATATCGAGCAGCTTGTCGTGAGCGTCAGCCTCTTTCTTACTGGCAAATGTCATTTTCTCTTCACCTTTTCTAACGACAACAAATTTTGTTTCAACAGCCATCGTGCACCTCGCTATACTGTATTTATATACAGTATAGCAGCTCCCGATAGAAGTTGCAGCAAAATATGCATTACTGGCAAAGCTGCTGCGATTCCGGGCCACCCACACTCCGCCGCCACGCCCCGGGCGCCTGACCATACTGACGCTTAAAGCTGCGGTTGAAGGACTGCTGGGAATCGAAGCCCAGCGCGATCGCCACGTTCAGAATCGGCTCATCGCTGCGGGTTAAGCGCTCAACCGATTTTTGCAGCTTTTGTGCGCGAATATACCCGGCGAGGGGATAGCCCGTATGCTCTTTAAACAGGCGCTGGAGATGCCATTTTGAGTAGCCGGATCGCCTGGCAACGGACTCAATGTCCAGACGGCTATCCAGGTTGTTGTCGATCCAGTCGAGTAAATCATGCATAAATGCGCCAGTGTTCATCGGGTTACTCCCACGCTGCCTGTTAAAAAGTATCTTTGTCTGTTGCATTAAAAGGTGGCGCGTTTTTGTATTAATTGCAAGTTTTATTGTTGCATTTAAATCCCTGACCGTAACGGGTCTTTTCACATCCGCTCAAATAGCACATAAAGTGCAACAATTATTCTTGCACTTAGTTAAGCGCCTTCCTACAATCGCCGCGATAGTGTATTCGCAACTGTTACAGTTTTGTGGCGATGAACGACACAAATGGCCTTAAGACAGCCACCGGACAAAGGAAGTGGCGCAGTGCCTCCTGCTGCGTCTTGCCCGGCGGCGACAATTACCGGAATAAAAATAATGAGCCTGCAAAAAACCTGGGGTAACTTTCATCTGAACGCGCTGGGGGTCATGTTGCTCTCCATGCTGCTCGTCGGATGCGACAACAGCGTCGCGCAAAACGCCGCGCCGCCTGCGCCCGCCGTCAGCGCTGCTGACGTGGTGGTGAAATCCATTAGCCAGTGGGATAGCTTTAACGGCCGGATTGAAGCGGTGGAGAGCGTTCAGCTCCGTCCGCGCGTGTCCGGCTACATTGATAAAGTGAATTATACCGACGGCCAGGAAGTGAAGAAGGGCGAGGTGCTGTTCACGATTGATGACCGAACCTATCGCGCGGCGCTGGAACAGGCGCAGGCGAACCTGGCGAGAGCTAAAACGCAGGCCAGCCTGGCGCAGAGTGAGGCTAACCGTACCGATAAGCTGGTCAATACCAACGTTGTCTCCCGTGAAGAGTGGGAGCAGCGTCGTTCGGCCGCCACTCAGGCGCAGGCCGATATTCGTGCCGCGCAGGCGGCAGTTGACGCCGCGCAGCTCAACCTGGACTTCACCAAAGTCACCGCGCCTATCGACGGTCGCGCCAGCCGGGCGCTGATCACCAGCGGCAACCTGGTGACTGCGGGCGACACCGCCAGCGTTCTCACCACGCTGGTCTCGCAGAAGACGGTTTACGTCTACTTTGACGTGGACGAGTCGACCTACCTTCACTACCAGAATCTGGCCCGCAGCGGGCAGGGGGCGTCCAGCAACCACACGGCGCTTCCGGTTGAGATTGGCCTGACGGGCGAGGAGGGTTATCCCCATCAGGGCAAAGTGGACTTCCTTGATAATCAGCTGACGCCGAGTACCGGCACCATCCGCATGCGCGCGCTGCTGGATAACGCCCAGCGTCAGTTCACGCCGGGACTTTTTGCCCGCGTCCGCCTGCCGGGCAGCGCGGAGTTCAAAGCCACGCTTATCGACGACAAAGCGGTGCTGACCGATCAGGATCGTAAGTACGTTTATATCGTCGATAAAGAGGGGAAAGCGCAGCGCCGCGACATTACGCCGGGCCGTCTGGCAGACGGTTTACGCATCGTGCGGCAGGGGCTGAACCCTGGCGATAAAGTTATCGTCGAGGGTTTACAAAAAGTGTTTATGCCGGGTATGCCGGTTAACGCGAAAACCGTTGCTATGACCGCCAGCGCCGCCCTCAACTGATCCCTTGACCTGAGAATCCATCCATGGACTTTTCCCGTTTTTTCATCGACAGGCCGATTTTTGCCGCGGTGCTGTCGATTCTGATTTTTATCACAGGGTTAATCGCCATCCCGCTGCTGCCGGTGAGCGAATATCCTGACGTCGTGCCGCCAAGCGTGCAGGTGCGCGCGGAGTACCCCGGGGCCAACCCGAAAGTGATTGCTGAGGCCGTGGCGACGCCGCTGGAAGAGGCGATCAACGGCGTTGAGAACATGATGTACATGAAGTCCGTCGCGGGCTCCGACGGCGTGCTGGTGACCACCGTCACCTTCCGTCCGGGAACCGATCCGGATCAGGCGCAGGTACAGGTGCAAAACCGCGTCGCGCAGGCCGAAGCGCGTCTGCCG
>Ga0308166_1004847_pt1 | contig 10553 bp, 10 predicted proteins | sample PhyCR2_2_FD_202137 | JGI IMG/M metagenome (GOLD analysis project Ga0308166, IMG submission 202137) | Phyllosphere microbial communities from UC Gill Tract Community Farm, Albany, California, United States - DLSLCC.R2 | ecosystem: Host-associated > Plants > Phyllosphere > Unclassified | place... | reverse complement strand
CCAGGGCCCTCATTTTCAGTTGAAATTATTTGTTTGAATTTTCCAACCAAGCACTTGCTTGGTTGACTACGCTTGCTCCAGACCCAAAAAACAGGAGCGAGTCGCATGTCTGCCGCCTTCCGTTTGCCGCTGGACGTGTTCTACGAGCGTGAGGCCCGGCACCCGCGCCAGCGTTTTCTGGTGCAGCCTATCGGCGGCGGGCAGGTCGAGACCCTGACCTGGGCCGACGTCGGTCATCAAGCGCGTTGCGCCGCGCACTGGCTGCGCGCGCGGGAATTACCGCAGGGCAGCCACATCGCGCTGATCTCGAAAAACTGCGCGCACTGGATCATTGCCGATCTGGCGATCTGGATGGCCGGGCACGTCTCGGTGCCGCTGTATCCCAACCTCACCGCCGACTCGGTGAATCAGGTGCTGACGCATTCGGAAAGTGTGCTGGCGTTCATTGGCAAACTCGATGACTGGCCGGGCATGTCGGTCGGTGTGCCGGCGGATTTGCCGACCATCAGCCTGCCGCTGCACCCGCCCGGCGAGTTCGATTTCAGTTGGGATGACCTGCAAAAAAGCTCTCCAATCCGTGACGATCCGCGCCCGCCAGGCGAACAACTGGCAACCATCATCTACACCTCAGGCACCACCGGGTTGCCCAAAGGCGTGATGCACAGCTTTGCCAATCTGGGGTTCGCCACGACTCGCGGCACGCAACTGTTCGGGCTTAACGAGCAAGACCGGCTGCTGTCGTACCTGCCGCTGTGCCATGTCGCCGAACGGATGTTCGTTGAGCTGGCCTCGATCTACACCGGGCAAACGGTGTTCTTTGCGGAAAGCCTCGACACCTTCATCACCGACCTGCAGCGGGCGCGGCCCACGGCGATGTTCGGCGTGCCGCGGATCTGGACCAAATTCCAGATGGGCGTGTACGGCAAGATTCCGGCCAAGCGCCTGGATTTCCTGCTTGGCCTGCCATTCATTGGCAAGCGAGTCGGGCACAAGGTGTTGGCCGGCCTGGGCCTTGATGCCTTGCGCGTGGCACTGTCCGGCGCGGCACCGGTGCCGCAGACCTTGCTCAGTTGGTATCAGAAGCTCGGCCTCGATGTGTTGGAGGTCTATGGCATGACCGAGAGTTGTGGTTACTCGCACATCTGTCTGCCGGGCCAATACAAACAGGGCTGGATCGGCAAGCCGTGCCCGGAGGTCGAGGTGCGGATCGACGAGTCCGGCGAGGTGCAGGTGCGCAGTCAGGCGAACATGCTCGGCTATTTCAAGGAGCCGCAGAAAACCGCCGAGACCCTCACCGAGGACGGCTTCCTGCGTACCGGCGACAAGGGTGAGCAGGATGCCGAGGGACGCTTGCGCCTGACCGGCCGGCTCAAGGAAATCTTCAAGACCAGCAAAGGCAAATACGTCGCCCCGGCGCCGATTGAAAACCGGCTGGCAGTGCACTCGCGGATCGAACAGGTCTGTGTGGTCGGCGATGGTCTGAGTGCGCCGCTGGGCTTGTGCGTACTGTCGACGGTCAATCAGGAGGAGGGGCGAGCCAGCCTGCATTCGAGCCTGGAAAAACTGCTGGAAGAGGTCAACGCCGTGCTCGACAAGCACGAGCGCCTGCGGCGGCTGGTGGTGGTCAAGGACAGTTGGGCGGTGGAAAACGGTTTTCTCACGCCGACCTTGAAGATCAAGCGCAATGTCATCGAAGACACCTATGGCGCGCGGTTTGAAGAATGGAGCGCGCGCAGCGAGGCGGTGCTGTGGCAGGATTGAGTGACCACCAAAACAACAAAGGAAGCCTGCGATGACCTTGTGGCGCACCACTCCGAACATCGAGCAGTTGAACGCAATCCAGAAAAACACCATCGGCGAAGTGCTGGATATCCGTTTCGAGTCCTTCGACGAGGAATCGCTGACGGCGAGCATGGTCATCGACCACCGCACCCACCAGCCTTATGGTCTGCTGCATGGCGGTGCCTCTGTGGTGCTGGCGGAAACCGTCGGTTCGATGGCCAGTTATCTGTGCATCGATGCCAGCAAGTTCTACTGCGTGGGGCTGGAGATCAATGCCAACCACTTGCGCGGTTTGCGCAGCGGGCGGGTGACCGCGGTGGCCAAACCGATTCACATCGGTCGCACCACGCATGTCTGGGACATCCGCCTGACCAGCGATGAAGGCAAGGCCAGTTGTGTGTCGCGTTTGACCATGGCGGTGGTGCCATTGGGCGAGCAGCCGCCGGCGCGTTGAGGTCAGATGCGCCATCGCCATGACCGGACTGTCATCATTCCTGGCAGTTACGGTCATTGCTCAGGGCCGCGCTCTTGCGGACAATCAGCGGCATGTTTCCGCTCATGGATAAACCTGCATGTCGCAACCGATCTTTTTCGCCCACGCCAACGGGTTTCCCTCGGGCACCTATGGCAAGTTGTTCGCGGCGCTGGCGCCCGAGTATCGGGTCGCGCATCTGGAACAGCATGCCCATGACCCGCGTTTCCCGGCGGACGACAACTGGTACAACCTGGTCGACGAACTGATCCACCATCTGCAGCAACAGGATCAGCCAGTGTGGGGCGTCGGCCATTCGTTTGGCGGCGTGTTGCACCTGCACGCGGCGTTGCGTTGCCCTGAGCTGTATCGCGGCGTGGTCATGCTCGACTCGCCGGTGCTGACCCGCACAGACCAGTGGGTGATCCGCGCGGCCAAGCGCTTCGGTTTTATCGACAAACTGACCCCGGCCGGACGTACGTTGGGGCGGCGCGAAGAGTTCGCCGATCTCGACACGGCGCGCAGCTATTTTGCCGGCAAGACCCTGTTTCGCGGTTTCGATCCGGAATGCTTCGATGCCTACCTGCAGCACGGGCTGCATACGGTTGGCGACAAGTTGCGTCTGCGCTTTGATCCGGCCACCGAAATCAGCATCTATCGCGGCGTGCCGCACACCAGTCCCGGTCGCACTCGTCAGCTGAAAGTGCCGCTGGCGGTGGTGCGTGGCCACAAGAGCCGCGTGGTCATGCGTCATCACAGCCGATTCGTCGGGCGCCTGCCGCAGGGTGAAGCATTGAGCATGCCCGGCGGGCACATGTTCCCGCTGGAACGTCCGCAAGACACGGCGCGCCTGCTCAAAGAGCTGTTTACGCGCTGGGAGCGCCGCCAACAGAAGGACTGCGCATGAGCCCGACCTTCGAAGAAGTGCGCTTGAGCCTGCCGCATATCGAACTGGCCGCGCACTTGTTCGGCCCCGAGGACGGTCTGCCGGTGATTGCCCTGCATGGCTGGCTCGACAACGCCAATAGCTTTGCGCGCCTGGCGCCCAAGCTCAAAGGCCTGCGCATCATCGCGCTGGACATGGCCGGGCATGGGCATTCCGGGCATCGGCCCAACGGCGCCGGTTATGCGTTGTGGGACTATGCGCACGACGTGTTGCAGGTCGCCGAGCAATTGGGCTGGAAGCGCTTCGGCCTGCTCGGGCATTCGATGGGCGCGATCGTTTCGCTGGTGCTGGCCGGTTCGTTGCCGGGGCGCATCAGCCACCTGGCGTTGATCGACGGGGTGATTCCTCCTACGGACAAAGGCGAAAATGCTGCCGAGCGCATGGGCATGGCCCTGCAGGCGCAACTGGATCTGCGCGAAAAGCGCAAGCCGGTCTACAACACCCTCGACCGCGCTATCGAAGCACGGATGAAGGGCTTGGTGGCGGTCAGTCGCGAAGCCGCCGAACTGCTGGCGCAACGCGGCCTGATGCCGGTGCCCGGCGGTTATACCTGGCGCACCGACAATCGCCTGACCCTGCCGTCACCGCTGCGCCTGACTCAAGAGCAGGCGATGGCTTTCGTCCAGCGCATCACCTGCCCGGCGCAACTGGTGGTGGCCGCCGACGGCATGCTGGCCAAACATCCGGAGTTGCTGGAGCGGCTACCCTTTAGCCAGGAACAGCTGGCGGGCGGGCATCATTTGCACCTGAACGATGAGTCCGGTGCCGACCTTGTCGCAGACTGTTTCAATCGCTTCTTCGCCATTCCTTGACTTGCACCGGGCAACTGTCGAGGCTGGGCGGGTTGAAATGGGAGACAAACACGATGGATTTCTATACCGCTGCGCCCCCGACCCGCCAAGCCATGCCGATCCGATGAGCCTGACTATGCGGTCACTCAGTCTGTTGGCGCTGTGCTGTTTCAGTTCCGTTTCGTTCGCCGCCGACGTGCCCGGCAGCCAGGATCTGCAGATCGTGCCGCGTCTGGCCGATGCGCAGATCGTTGACTATCGCCCTCCTGTGGAGCTTGAGCGGATCTATCCACTGGGCTCGATCCGCAAGATCAGCGGCCAGTTGCGCTTTGACGGCCAGGTCACGGCGCGCGGCCAGACCACTTCGGTCACCTACGAGTTGCCGCCTGAGCATTCCGCCACCGAAGCCTTCACCGCCGCCCGCGAAGCCCTGCAAAAGCAGGACGCCGAGTTGCTGTTCTGGTGTCAGGCCCGTGATTGTGGCGAAAGCAGCCTGTGGGCCAATGAAGTGTTCGGCAACGCCAAGCTGTACGGCGCCGACGAGCAACAGGCCTATCTGCTGTTGCGTCTGGCCGCACCGAAGGACAACACCCTGGTGGCGCTCTACAGCATCACCCGCGGCAATCGCAAAGCCTATCTGCATGTCGAACAGTTCGAAGCGGGCGCACCGTTGGGCGAGCTGCTGCCGACCTCGGCCACGCTGTTGCGACAGCTCAAAAGTACCGGTGAACTGGACTTTCCCAAGCTGACCGGCGATCCGGATGACACCTGGTTACGACTGATTTCCCGTGGCTTGAACCTCGACACCACCCAACGCGTGACGATTGCCGGACCCAAGGCCGAGGCCTGGCGTCAGGCGCTGATCGGTCAGGGGGTGCGGGCGGCACGGATGGAGGCGGGGAGCGCCGACGGCTCTGGCCTGCGCATCGATCTGTTGCGGTAAGCTGCATCGGGCGTGCACGCGCGGCGTGTTCGCCTACTCTTTGACCGACTGACTTCTTCGAGACTGTACATGCTCAATAACGATCGGCTGTTGGTGCAAATCCTCCTGCTGGTGCTGTTCGGTGCCAGCCTGTGGGTGATGGCGCCGTTCTGGTCGGCGCTGTTCTGGGGCGCGGTGCTGGCGTTCGCCAGTTGGCCGCTGATGCGTCTGCTGACCCGCTGGCTCAATGGCCGCGAATCACTCGCCGCGGCCATTTTGACCCTGGGCTGGATGTTGCTGGTGGCGGCGCCGCTGGTGTGGCTCGGGTTCAACCTGGCCGATCACGTGCGCGATGCCACGGCGTTCATCAAGGATGTGCAGGTCGATGGTCTGCCGGAGGCGCCGGTCTGGCTCGGCAGCGTGCCATTGGTGGGCGAGCGGCTGGTGGGGATCTGGAACAGCATTGATCAGCAGGGCGCAGCGCTGATGGTGTCGATCAAGCCGTATCTGGGGCAGGTCGGGAACTGGCTGCTGGCGCGCAGTGCGCAGATCGGCGGCGGGATTCTCGAGCTGACCCTGAGCATTGTCTTCGTGTTCTTTTTCTATCGCGACGGGCCGCGCTTGGCGGCGTTTGTGCACGGTCTGCTGCAGCGCCTGATTGGTGAGCGTGCCGGGTATTACATCGAGCTGGTGGCCGGCACCGTGCAGCGGGTGGTCAACGGGGTGATCGGTACGGCGGCGGCGCAGGCGGTTCTGGCGTTGATCGGGTTCCTGATTGCCGGGGTTCCGGGGGCGCTGGTGCTGGGGATCGTGACCTTTCTGTTGAGTCTGATTCCGATGGGGCCACCGTTGGTGTGGATTCCGGCCACGGCCTGGCTGGCCTGGAAAGGTGAATACGGGATGGCGGTGTTTCTCGGGATCTGGGGGACGTTCATCATCAGTGGCGTGGATAACGTGTTGAAGCCTTATCTGATCAGCCGCGGGGGGAATCTGCCGTTGGTGATTGTGTTGCTTGGGGTCTTTGGCGGGTTGATTGCGTTTGGGTTTATCGGGTTGTTTATCGGGCCTACGTTGTTGGCGGTGGCTTATAGTTTGTTGACGGATTGGAGTAAGAGTCAGGCTCGGGTTTAGGTTTGGCTTGGCGGCCTTTGGGCCGACCAGGTTCCTGGGGGTTTGGGTGAATATCCGTTTTTTTGGGTGTTGCGGCTGGCGGTTTCGCCCTTACGGCGAGTCACTTTTGCAGACGCCCAAAAGTAACCAAAACGCTGGGCCCCGGCGTACGGCCCTCGCTTAGGCTCGGGTTCCTTCGTTACGGTGTTCATCCGGGGGCATCGCCTCCGGTTTGCTTCGCTGCACCTCCTCTCGATGTGTTTGGCTGCGCCAAACGGTCGCTGCGCTCCCACCCCCGGATAAACCCCTCCACTCAGCCTGCCGAAGGGGCCGGCACGGCAAGATCAGGAGCTTTCGGCGAGCTGACACTCGGCCATTGAGTGGGGCGGCTTCGCCGCGTACGGTGCATACAGTTCAAAATTGTGGGAGCCAGCCTGCTGGCGATGGCGGCCTTACAGCCGACCAATTTCCAACTGACCACCCCCAATCCAACTGTGGGAGCGGGCTTGCTCGCGAAGGCGGCCTTATAGCCGAACAATCTCCAACTGAATGCACTCCATCCAATTGTAGGAGTGAGCCTGCTCGCGAAGCGGCATATCAGGCAACAAGCCTCTCACGGCCACACTCAAATGACCGTTCCCACACCACTGCATGGAAACGATCACCCATCACGACATAAGGTCAGGTCGCCACATTCAGGTATTTGCCCACCGGCGCGGCATTGTCGAGTGAGTACTGTTTGCTCAAGTTGGCAATCATCCGGTTCAGCGCTTCGCTGGTGGTCTGGGTACTGGTGGTCTGATCTTCGGGCGGGTGTTCCCGACCTGCCTGTAGCGCCGCTTTCAGTTCATCGCTGCTCACGCCGCCACTGCTGTCGCTGTCGAGTACCTTGAGCAGCGCGGCGCTGGTGTCGGTGCTGTTCGTTGAGGTGTTGTCACTGGTTTGTAGCGCGCTGCTCAGTTCGGTCGCGCTGATGCTGCCGTCACCATCGGCATCCAGTTGGCTGAACAATTCATCACTGGAAATCTGAGGCGGCGGAGGTGGAGGCGGGGTCAGGCTGGCGGTGAGTTCCTCCTGGCTGACGGTGCCGTCCTTGTTCTTGTCCAGGGCCGAGAAGATTTGGTTGCTGTCGGCGCTGCTGCCGGCGCTGGTCAGGCCGCTGCTCAGTTCGTCGCTGCTGATGGAGCCATCACCATCGGCGTCGAGGGCGCTGATCAGGGCGTCGGCGAGGTCGGTGTTCGGTGCTTGATCCTGAGGTGGCGGCGGAGGCGCCATCGCGGTCATTTCTTCGGCGCTGAGGCTGCCGCTGTCGTCGCTGTCCAGATCGCCGAATTGCTTGCTCAGGTTGACCAGCAGGCCATCGTCGGATTTCTGCGACAGAGCACTTTTCAGTTCGTCCTGATCCACCGCGCCGTCGCCATTGCTGTCGAGTTTGGCGAACAGCTGCTTTTGCAATTGCTGGCTGCGGGCGTTCTGGGTGGAGGTGCTGCTGGTGCTGGTATAGCTCGTGTAATTGCTGACGCTACTGATCATGGGCTCACTCCTTGGACTGTAAAACCGGTGGGTGTACCGGCTTGTACAGACTCAAGGGGCAAGATGTCCTGGGTGTTTTGGCTTTGTACCGGTGGGTATACACGATGGAGTGAACACCACTGAAACCTGTGGGAGCGGGCTTGCTCGCGAAGGCGGCCGATCATTCAACACAGAAGTCGACTGACACACCGCTTTCGTGAGCAAGCCCGCTCCCACGGGGGATAGGTGTGTTTCTCAAGTGCGCGGTAGGCGGATGATTGCGGTCAGGCCGCCACCCGGGGTTTCTTCCAGATTCAACTGACCACCCAGACGCTGCGCCGCTTCACGGGCGATGGTCATGCCCAGGCCGACGCCGCCGGAGTTGCGGTTGCGCGAGCCTTCCAGGCGAAAGAACGGTTCGAACACCGCCTCGCGCTTGTCTTCGGCAATCCCCGGGCCGTGGTCGATCACGCGGATCAGCAATTGCTCGCGTTGATCCTGCAATTCGATGCGCGCCTGCCCCGCATAGCGCAGGGCGTTGTCCATCAGGTTGTTGATGCACGAGCGCAGCGCCATCGGCTGCACTTGCAGCGGTGCGCAATGGCCGCTGACGTCAACGTCGGCGCCCTGATCCTGAGCGTTTTCGCACAGCGATTCGACCAGCGCCTGCACGTCCATCAACTGCAGCGCTTCGCTGGTGCGCTGTTCGTGCAGGTAGGTGAGAGTGGCGTCGAGCATGCCGATCATGTCGTTAAGGTCCTGGCGCATCTGACCTTGCAGTTTTTCGTCGTCGATCTGTTCCAGGCGCAGCTTCAACCGCGACAGCGGAGTGCGCAGGTCGTGGGAGACGGCGCCGAGCATGCGTGCTCGCTGCTGCACCTGTTCACGAATGCGTTGTTGCATCAGGTTGAAAGTGTGCGCCGCCTGTCGTGCCTCACGCGGGCCGGACTCGTCCAGCGGCGGGCTGTCGAGGTTTTCGCTGAGGCGTTCGGCGGCATCGCTCAGGCGCTGGATCGGCCGGCTGAGCAGTTTGGCGCCGTACCACGCAGCGATCATCAGCGAGATGAACTGGAAGGTCAGCGGCACCAGCGGCCCGCCGAACCACGGACGTGGCGGGCGGTGGGCGAAACGTGGATCCGGCGGTGGCCGTTGGCCGTCGACGCCCTCGGCAAACTCCGGCGGGGGCGGCGGTGGGGGTGGCCCATAGTGATGAAACCAGGCAAAGGCCAGCAGGTGCGCCAGGACGATCGCCACGAACAGCATGCCAAACAGGCGGCCGAACAGCGTGTCGAAGCGCGCTCGCATCAGCCGATGTCTCGCGCGTCGAACAGGTAACCTTCACCGCGCACGGTTTTGATCAACTGCGGGGCTTTCGGGTCGTCACCAAGTTTTTGCCGCAGGCGCGACACCAGCAAATCGATGCTGCGGTCGAACGCCTCGATCGAGCGGCCACGGGCGGCATCCAGCAGTTGTTCGCGGCTGAGTACCCGGCGCGGGCGTTCGATAAAGACCCAGAGCAAGCGGAATTCGGCGTTGGACAGCGGCACCACGAGGCCATCGTCGGCGATCAGCTGGCGCAACACACTGTTCAGGCGCCAGTTGTCGAAGCGGATGTTGGCGCGCTGTTCGGTGCGGTCATCGCGCACACGGCGCAGGATGGTCTGGATCCGCGCCACCAGTTCCCGGGGTTCGAACGGTTTGGCCATGTAGTCATCGGCACCCAGTTCCAGACCGATGATGCGGTCGGTGGGTTCGCAGCGGGCGGTGAGCATCAGGATCGGGATGTCCGATTCGGCGCGCAGCCAGCGGCACAGCGACAGGCCGTCTTCACCGGGCAGCATCAGGTCGAGCACCACCACGTCGAAATGCTCGGCCTGCATCGCCTGACGCATGGCTGCGCCGTCGGTGACGCCGCTGGCGTGGATGTTGAAGCGCGCGAGGTAGTCGATCATCAGCTCGCGGATCGGCACATCGTCATCGACGATCAGCGCACGGATGCTCCAGCGCTTGTCGTCTTTATGCTCATCAGTCACGGTGGTCTGGGTGTTGTGCATGGGGCTGTTCATCTGCCAGTAGGCCGCCAACCACAAAGATGGGCTGCGAGGTGGTGGTTTCAGCATAGGCGTCCTGCCGTGAGGCGGGAAGTGCTGATGTAAGGACGTGTTGCGGCTGGCGAGGCTAGCGCGCACGCTTGTTGGCGGCGTGTCGGTTGTGTATCGGGTTCGACACAATAGCCGCGAGCGCTATGCTGATCACGTTTGCGGCGACGATTTACCGATCATCGGGTGCCGCGCTGGCGCCGCTTCCGCTACAATGCGCGCCGATTTCGACTTGCCTGAGAGCCCATCCATGTCCGCCTGCCAGACTCCTATCATCGTCGCCCTGGATTTCCCCACCCGTGACGGGTCAAAGTGGGCAAGGAACTGTTCACCAGTTGCGCCGCGGAAATCGTCGGCACCCTGCGTGACAAAGGCTTCGAGGTGTTCCTCGACCTGAAATTCCACGACATTCCCAACACCACCGCGATGGCCGTGAAAGCCGCTGCCGAGATGGGCGTGTGGATGGTCAATGTGCATTGCTCCGGTGGCCTGCGCATGATGGCGGCCTGCCGTGAAGAGCTTTCCAAGCGCAGCGGCCCGCAGCCGTTGCTGATCGGTGTGACCGTGCTGACCAGCATGGAGCGCGAGGATCTGGCCGGTATCGGTCTGGAGTGCTCGGCGCTGGAAGCCACCGCACTGAAGTCGGCGCACCCGTCGCTGCAACTGGTGACCCCGGGGATTCGTCCGGCGGGCAGTGCGCAAGATGACCAGCGCCGTATCCTGACCCCGCGTCAGGCGCTGGATGCCGGTTCCGATTATCTGGTGATCGGCCGTCCGATCAGCCAGGCGGCGGATCCGGCCAAGGCACTGGCTTCGGTCGTGGCCGAACTGGCCTGATCAAACACGCAAGATCCAATAATGTGGGAGCGGGCTTGCTCGCGAATGCGGTGGTTCAGTCGAAATTGATATCGACTGACCC
>Ga0308166_1004844_pt1 | contig 10555 bp, 12 predicted proteins | sample PhyCR2_2_FD_202137 | JGI IMG/M metagenome (GOLD analysis project Ga0308166, IMG submission 202137) | Phyllosphere microbial communities from UC Gill Tract Community Farm, Albany, California, United States - DLSLCC.R2 | ecosystem: Host-associated > Plants > Phyllosphere > Unclassified | place... | reverse complement strand
TGAAGAAGTTGCCGCAGCCATCGTTTGGTTGTTGTCGGATGAGGCGTCTTATTCCACCGGCAGTTTTCTTGATTTAGCCGGTGGAAAGTAGCTTACGCAGGCATTATTTCATTGGCGGTTCGTATGGCAGGGTATCAATACGTAGGGTGCGATAATAAGCCAGTCGTTCACGAAAATAGGTGCGCAGATGTTCAGGCTGCTCACGCTCAACCAGTTCCGCGATAACCGGCATATGATAGCGTTCTTTATACGATACGCCAGCTGCGGCTAAGTCGACATTAACTTTGTCCATCTCTTCCTGAGGAAGATCGGCTAGATTGAAACTCATATGACCTCCTGTTGCGTCGGCCTCATTATTCCAGAATGTTTCGTTTGACTCTATGGCTTATTACCCGTGAAAGCAGGGTTATAGCATCCAAACCTGTCTCAGGCGTGGATGCTACAGAGACAAACCAACGAAATATCAAATATAACACTGCAAAATATTTAATTATTACTGAACTGATCAAGATGATATGTGTATGAATACACGCTTCAAGTTCAGAACTTTCGTTGTGGAAATCAATAGTTTTTTTAATGTATTGTTCTAAGTATAACCATTCATTTTAAAAGGCTATTGTCGCATGACGACCAATAACACCATTCAAGTGTATACAAACGAATTCACACCTGAAATTCGCTCAAGCCTTGATATATCGCCGTATAGCGCTGAAACCCTCTCAACCTTAAGTGACGAAAGCTTAGCCATTATCCGTGAGCAAGAAGCTTATATTCACGCTCATCCTCCCGTGGGTATTTTTCGCTTTGCAGCAGAAGGAAGCCAAACGAGAGGTGGTGGAACGGTCAAAATAGACTCGAGTGAGGTGATGATTAATCTGAAAAGTGGGGCTTCAGTACAGCTAGCACAAGTAGGAGATCGCGTCGTTTATCCTGACGGTGCTTCAGCTGTGATTATGACAGGAGCGGGTAAGCAGCATCGCTTTGGTGAAGCTGACGCGGCACTGGTGGGTAGCCGTTTAGATAATGGTGATGAAATTATCAATACGCCTCAGGATAGCCTACTGATTATTCAACGTTCAGGAGAGGCAATGCCCGTTGATTTTCTGGTGGAGTGTCCCTGATGAATCGCATGAGCGTGCATGGAAAGGGGCAAGGATTGCATGGTGATAGAACAACCACAGGCGCGATGTGTATCTCGAGCTTGCCCAATGCATCGGAGAATAATCGCGGCGTTTTGCGTATCGATGATGTGACAACCGCGTGCCCGAAGTGTGGGAAAGTCGGGAGGATAATCAGCGGGGATGCGCGAGCAACATACAATGGCCGAGCGACGGCGGTGGATGGCGCGGTGGTATTATGTGGATGCCCAGGCGGGAGTAATCGGCTCATCGCACCTCTTGGACGGTTAGCGTCTGAGAGAAGCTCATCAGTACAACAATCAACATCAATGCCACAACAATCTACTCAGGCGGCTAAAGAGCCTGAAGCGGAGACGATGACGGCTGAGCAAGAGAAAGGTTCTACGCCGGTGTTTGCTAAATCGCGAGAGCGTGGTGACGGAAATACCGAGGCAGGAACGGAGCCAGAGACGCACGAAAACTTTGCGCTGATGGGGTATTTTCGCGCCGTGCCTCTATCTGAGCCCGAGCAACATGGACAGAGTGCCAAACGGCCTGAACCACCGCCCCCCGAGCCGGAAAAACCGTGGTACAAAAAGCTCTTTGGTGGAGCATCAGTCGCAGCACCAGCAGTGGCCGCGCCTGTCGCCGCCAGCACAGTATTTCCATCAGGTTCGGCGGCGCTTGAGTGGGTTGGTGGGCGTTTCATTACGGCGGGCTCATGGGCTGTTCGCGCCGTGGTTCCGTTTGGTGAAATTGCCTCAGCCGGTGCGGGAGCGCCGATTGCGGTGGCTCTTATCGGTATGATGCCTCGAACGCTTAATAGCGGAGAGCAGGATTTCATTAACCAGATGAGACTAGCTCAATTGGCAGAGTCCGGTGGCAAAGCGCCAACGCGGGTGCGTTTTCGTTGGGAGGATGATGGCCATGGGCGTTTATCCCCGAAAGGCTACCACACACCAACGGAAAGCGGTTTATCCGAAGTTCCTGTGCGTGAGATGAAGCTCAACACGCAGACTGGGCTGTATGAGTTTACGACAGAGGGGGTAAAGCCGGTTACGATTTACTGGAACCCTGACAAGCTAGAGCTAGATATTCCCTCGAATACGGGACATCAGGACAGTCCAAGCTTACCCTCGTCCATAACGGTACTGCCGATACCGGAGAAGGTCGGAAGTGACATCGAGAGTTATCCCGCGCCGACTGAAGGGGATTTTGAGGATTACATCCTGATATTCCTAGGTACGGATATGCCCCCGATTTATATCTACCTGAGTAAGCCGCCGGTAGAGTTTTTGGAGGTAGAGCTATACAGTGACTTTAAGCGTCGATCGCGACAGGGGAAATATGAGGCTGATCACATGCCATCGGCTGCGGCGGTTCGGGCATATTTGAGGAAGAAATACCCAAAACTTGATGCCAAGCAATTAGACAGAATGGCCAAGGATGTTGCTTCTATCGTTATTCCTAAGGACGTTCATCATCAAGTTAGTGAAACTTTTGGCAAGCGTAACAACCCTGAGCAAATCGAGTCAGATGCGCGAGATTTACGGGTTGCAGCGGATCATAATCTTGATGCCATCAAGCCAGCATTGAAAGAGCATGGTGCAACAAATGAGCAGATCGAGGTTGTGCGCCAGAAAATGCATAAATTGAATGGCAGTATGGGGCTATACAAATGACCATAAATGTAGAAGCGTTGATACGTTGTATTGGTAAAAGCTATCAGGAAATCTTTGATGCAGGGTTAATTCCATACAAAACAAAACCAACAGGCTATCCGGGAGATCCTGATATATCATTGGATATGGCTAAGGAAGGAGTGCATTTAACCTTTAAGCGTGCTGATCGCAAGCTGTGGTCAGTTATACTAACGATCCAAAATCATGATGTTAAACACTGGGCATTTCCTAATGAAATGCCATCTCCTTTGCAACAAACTATGTCACGGTCATGGATGCATGAGACATTTGGGAGTCCAGATCGGAGCTCGCCACCAGAAATTATTATGAAGCGCGCATTTGGTTGGAGTGATGTGTTCACTCTCGAAGACTTTCAAGTACCTATGAGTTTGCAAGTAAACTATGACGTAAAAGATATGGTTGAATCAGTTGTATTTTTACCAACATCAGAACTACGCTGGTAGATTCATTAAAGTGCCCTAGCAGGTATATAACACCAGAACATTTTATAGTGCGGATTGTTCTGGGGAATTCTTAGATATTCATGGCACCTAAAAATAAAAAAAGCGGTAATGCATAAGCAAAACCGCTAAATTTCATCTACTAGATATTTTTATAACTTCACGCTACATGAAGTGAATTCAATTCAATTCAATCTAGATCACTCTCGGACCCTGCGTGGTGAAGGGACGCTGGCGTGGGCGGAAGAGTGAAACTAGTGCGCCAATTAAGGCAACGCTCAGAACCACAAGGTTAAAGAGCACGAAGCCTGCCATCAGCATGGCGACCATCATTACCGCCGATACGATAAGCGTCATCTGGCGCATTTTACCGCTGAGCCCCATCTGGCGAGACTTCAGCGATAGGTACATTTTCCAATATTGCATCTGGCCCTGCAGAGCGCTGCGCAGACGTTGAGTGCGAGTGTGTGACTGATTATTTTTCATATTTAATTAACTCCTGATGACTCGCTAACGGGCCAATTTGTGATCCACCCGTCGTTTGTTTCTTGAAAATGAGACTAAAGAGAATTCTTTCAAAACCCCAGCACCTTTAGCCTACTTTACGTGGCTGACAAAAGCTGACATCGAGAATAGGCTGTAGTTATTAAGTTATTCTTAACGCGGCACCCATGTGGTGATTTTGTTTTGATAGCTATCAGGAAATATGGCGCTATTTTGACTATATTCAAGTGACGTTGTCACATAAGAGGGCGTCGAGTGAAGAAAAATCCTTATTATGATCCTAATAAAACCCACCATACGCTAGAGGGTTTTACCAATCCTGAGCCCAATGAACATCGTCCTGGTGATTTAAAACGTTGGCAAAACGAACGCAAAAAGAGTCGACTGCCGCTAAAGCCTGAGCAGGGATATCGCGGGCTCGTTGAGCGCTGGTGGCAGCAGGTTGATCTGGAACAGTCACAGGATGGCGTGTGGTGGCTGGGTCACGCAGCGATGCTGGTGAAAATGGGGAGCAAAAACGTCCTGATTGATCCCGTGCTTTCTCAGCGTGCTTCACCGCTGAACTTCTACGGGCCAGAGCGAAAAACGCCGCCGCCTATCAATGTTGAACAACTGCCAGATATTGATGCGGTTTTGATCTCACATAATCATTACGACCATCTTGATAAACAGACTATCGATGCGCTGTTGAAGCGTTTTCCCTCGTTGATTTTCATGGTGCCGCTTGGGCTGAAACGGTGGTTTATCCGTTGTGGTACGGTACACGTTCACGAACTGGATTGGTGGGATCAGCGTGCGGTAGGCGATGTGCAGGTCCATTATGTGCCCGCACGACACTGGAGTATGAGAACGCCTTGGGATCGCAATCGTAGCCTGTGGGGCGGGTGGGTGCTATCGCATTTAACCGATAGTTTCTATTTCGCTGGCGACAGTGGTTATACGCCACGGCTCAAAGAGATTGGCGAACGATTAGGGCCCTTTTCGTTGGCTGCGCTGCCGTTGGGCGCCTATGAACCGCGCTGGTTTATGCATTCTCAGCATATGGATCCCGCGGATTCGGTTCGATTATTTCAGGAACTAGGTTGTCAGCGAGCTTTTGGCATGCATTGGGGCGTATTTGAGTTAGCCGACGAAGCTTTGGATGCTCCTCCTCGTGGTTTACGCGAAGAAATTCAGCGGCAAGGCGTTGATGTGAATCGCTATACCGCCGAGAAGATTGGCGCTTTTATTCCTTTTCCTCGCGGATAAAAAAGCATAGCGTTCGGACATTTTCACGTTTTCGTGTATAATGCCGCGTTAAAATTCAATTAATTGTTTGAATTTCAGAGACATCCACAATACCCCACGACGCCTGTGAAGGCGACATTAGAGGTTGCTCAATGAGCGAAAAGTTACAGAAAGTTCTTGCCAATGCTGGTCATGGTTCACGCCGTGAAATTGAAGCCATGATTAAAGAAGGCCGTGTCAGCGTTGATGGTAAATTAGCAACGCTTGGTGACCGTGTTGAGGTTACTCCGGCTATGAAAATTCGTGTTGATGGACGCGTTGTGTCTATCCGCGAATCAACCGAATCTGTTTGTCGCGTTTTGGCATATTACAAGCCAGAAGGCGAACTGTGTACCCGTCGCGATCCAGAAGGTCGCCCAACGGTATTTGATCGTTTGCCAAAACTGCGCGGTTCTCGTTGGATCGCCGTAGGCCGTCTGGATATCAATACGTCTGGTTTACTGTTGTTCACCACCGATGGCGAACTGGCAAACCGTTTGATGCATCCAAGCCGTGAAGTTGAGCGTGAATATGCGGTACGTGTGTTCGGTCAGGTTGATGATGAAAAAATTCGTCAATTAAGCCGTGGCGTACAGTTAGAAGATGGTCCTGCATCATTTAAAACCATCAGTTTCCAAGGCGGTGAAGGGATTAACCAGTGGTACAACGTGACCTTAACCGAAGGGCGTAACCGTGAGGTTCGTCGTTTGTGGGAAGCCGTTGGTGTGCAGGTGAGTCGTTTGATCCGTGTTCGTTATGGCGATCTGCCTTTGCCAAAAGGTCTGCCACGCGGCGGCTGGGCTGAGCTTCCACTTAACGACATCAACTATCTGCGTGAATTGGTTGAGCTGAACGCGGAAACCGTGAGCAAGCTGCCGGTTGAGCGTGAACGTCGTCGTATGAAAGCGAATCAGATCCGCCGTGCGGTTAAACGTCATGGTCAGGGTGGCAGTGCTGCAGCTGCAGCGCCAAACCGTCGTTCTGGTTCAGCGAATAAAGGCACGTCTTCTACGCGTAGCGCAGCGGGTAATAAAGCGGCTACCAGCAAAGGAAACAAACGCGGCTAATCACAGCGCGTTGTTGCAACGTAGAATTGCCAAGCAAATATCAAACCGTAGCGTTAATCCGCTGCGGTTTTTTTATATCTGCGATCTGGCGCTAGCGCCAGATAAGCGACTGGTATTAATATAGAAGGCAATCAGAGAGTTAATTCTCGGCTCTTGCTTATCGACGACATGGACTGATCCGTAACAATGAAACTATTTCTCGCCACTTTGCAGTTTATGACCCGCATTCCCGTGCCTGCCCGCTGGACAGATAATCTCGATATGAATGATTACGCCAAAGGCGTGGTCTATTTCCCGTTTGTTGGCCTGATCGTTGGCTTACTGAGCGCGCTGGCGTTTGCCGTGGTATTGCCGGTTTATGGCCCTTTGTTGGCAGCGGTTGCCGCGGTGCTGGCGACCACATTGGTCACGGGCGCGTTTCATTTAGACGGTTTGGCCGACACCTGCGATGGGATTTTCTCGGCGCGTCCACGTGAGCGTATTCTCGAGATCATGCGCGATAGCCGTATTGGCTCGAACGGAGCTCTGGCGCTGATTTTTGTGATTTTGGCGCGGGTGGCGATTATCTATCAGCTGACGCAGACTGGACATAACGTTTACACCTTGCTAGTCGCGGCTCCGGCGCTGAGCCGCGCATTGCTGCCTGTTCTGATGTATCAGCAAAAATATGCGCGTGAAAATGGCATGGGAAACCTGTATATAGGGAAAATCGGCGGCCAGCATTACGCGATTGCGCTGATTATTGGTCTATTAATGACGCTGGGCTTTGCCAGCTGGCACGGTGGATTGGCAGCGATCATTACTTATCTGTTTGCGCTGCTATACCGTAGTTTCATTAATAAACGTATTGGTGGGCAAACCGGTGATACCATCGGTGCGGGCAACGAACTATTCGGCCTTATCTTCCTGTTTGCGGTTATTTAAATCCAAAATGTAGAGCACCGCGAATCTGAATCCAAGGAGCACTGATGGAGTTATATCTGGTACGCCACGGTCAGACTCAGGCCAATCTAGACGGTGTGTATTGCGGCAGCAGCGATTTGGCCCTAACGGCGCTGGGCGAGCAGCAGGCTGATGCGGTTGCGGCACAGCTGGCAGGAATTTCGTTCGAAGCGGTTTATACCAGCGGCTTACAACGCACCCATCAAACTGCGCAGAGAATACTCGGTGCCGATGCTGAATTTGTCCAACTTACCGGATTGGACGAAATGGCATTTGGTGAGTGGGAACTTCGTCACCACAAAGAATTACAGCAAGAAGATGCGAAACACTACGCTGCTTGGTGTGCCGATTGGCAGCGAACCGTTCCGCCGGGCGGGGAGGGATTTCGTGATTTCTCTGCAAGAGTTAGGTTGGCACTGTCTGATCTTCAGCAGAAGCATGCGGGACAGCGCGTATTGATCGTTGCGCATCAAGGCGTTATCTCGATCATATGCACGCAGCTTCTCAAACTAGAAGACCGTGCTATGTGGCATTTCCGCATCGAGCAGGGAGCGCATAGCAGAATCGATTACCGCGAAGGATTCAGCGTTATTCATTGTTTAAATAATAGTGGTAAAGCGGTTGCCTGATTAATACGCCGAAGCCTGCAAGGGCAGCTTCGGCATTTGGTCATTACCAGTCGATACCTTTCTGTGCTTTGATACCGGCTTCAAATGCGTGTTTCACTGGACGAACTTCGCTCACGGTATCCGCCAGTTCTTCCAGCTCACGATGACAGCCTCGTCCGGTGATAATCACGGATTGATGTGCTGGACGCTGTTTCAACGCCGTCAGCACCTCTTCAAGCTCGATGTAGCCGTAACTCACCATGTAGGTCAGCTCATCCATGACCACGAGATCTAAACTTTCATCTTTCAGCATGCGTTTGCCGTGTTCCCAAACCGCAAGTGCGGCGGCGGTGTCCGTCTCTTTATTCTGTGTTTCCCACGTAAAACCGGTCGCCATTACCTGAAACTCAACGCCGTGTGGCTCAAGCAGATTTCGTTCACCGTTTTCCCATGTACCTTTGATGAATTGAATCACGCCCGCGCGATGCCCATGGCCTACAGCGCGCGCTACGGTGCCAAATGCCGCCGTACTTTTACCTTTACCATTGCCGGTGAAAATCATCACGATGCCGCGAGTTTCCTGTGCGGCGGCAATACGGGCATCCACTTTTTCTTTAATACGTTGTTGGCGCTGCTGGTGGCGTTCTTCAGACATGCTTTCTCCTAACCTATTAATTTATTGTTGTACGTCGGTATAAATAGCAACGCTAACATGATGTGTGGTTATTCTGCAGGGCCTGCTTTTCGCCCTGGCTGAGCATCAAAACTCATTCCCGTTTTCCGGCGACTGTCGTCACCCATCAAATAGAGATAGAGCGGCATGATATCGGCAGGCGTTTTGAGCTTTTGTGGGTCTTCGTCTGGGAACGCTGACGCGCGCATTCCGGTGCGTGTTCCGCCTGGATTAATGCAGTTTACCCGCAAATTGGTGTTCTTATATTCGTCAGCCAATACCTGCATCATGCCTTCGGTGGCAAATTTGGAAATGGCGTAAGAGCCCCATCCCGCACGGCCGATTTTGCCCACGCTTGAACTGGTGAAAATCAGTGAAGCAGACGGGGCTTTTAGCAGCAACGGCAGCAGCGCCTGCGACAGCAGCAGCGAGGCGTTAACGTTAACCTGCATGACATCACAAAACTCTTGATAGTCTTGTTCCGCTAAAGGATTGATAGTGCCGAGCAAACCGGCGTTGTTTAATACGCCATCGAGATAGGGATAGGCAGAGGCCAATTCTGCGCCGAGTTTCTGATAGTCGGCGGGCTTCGCCGTTAACAGATCGAATTGAACGATGGCCGCAGGCGACAAACCAAGCTGGCGTATTTGTTCCTGCACGGCCTGAAGCTTACTCAGCGTTCTACCCAGTAGAATCAGCTGTGCGCCGTGGCGAGCGTAGGTCAGTGCCGCTTCGCGGCCAATTCCGTCTCCCGCGCCGGTTACAAGAATAATGCGGTTTTGCAAAAGCTCAGGCTGTGGTTGATAGTGCATGTTGTATTTCCTCACGCCGCTTTAGCATCAAGGCTTTTCGGCTGGGTCGGCAAGTTATGACTAAATTGTTTATTTGCTGTAACCAATAGTCGCCGATCTTGACCTATTGCACGGTTGCTGGTCAATGGTATTGTTCCTAGAGCGGACATTATGTGCTGAATTTACAGGGACTTTACGTATCAGCCCCTTGAAAATGACGCGTCCGCCAGTATGTTACATACTGGCGGACGCGTTACAGTGGAATAACGCTAATATAAGTTGTATCAGAAAATCTTAAACAAGGCGGTGAATGTGGAGTGGTTATCCTTGTATGGCCTATTTTTGGCGAAGGTGATGACCTTTGTGATCGCAATAGGGGCATTGATTGTGTTGTTTGTCAGCCTGCGACATAAAAAGGGAGCGAGCCGCGGAGAATTACTGCTAACGGATTTAGGCGAGCAGTATCGTGATATGCAGCGCAGTATGCAGGAAGCACGCATGGACGATAGCGCCTTAAAAGCGTGGTATAAGCAGCAGAAAAAGCAGGATAAAGAGAAAGCAAAACAGCGTAAAGCTGAGGTCAAACAGGGCATTGCGGCGAAAGAAAAACCGTGCCTGTATGTGCTCGATTTCAAAGGAAGTATGGACGCCCATGAGGTGAGTTCGTTACGCGAAGAAATCAGCGCTGTACTGGCTGCCGCTAAGCAGGGTGATGAAGTTCTCTTGCGCTTGGAAAGCCCCGGTGGCGTAGTGCATGGCTACGGCTTAGCCGCTTCCCAACTACAACGTTTACGTCAGGCGGGCGTGCGATTAACCGTTGCGGTGGATAAAGTCGCCGCGAGCGGTGGCTATATGATGGCTTGTGTCGCTGACCGCATTGTCGCCGCACCTTTTGCTATTATTGGCTCAATCGGCGTTGTGGCTCAAATCCCTAACTTCAACCGTTGGCTGAAGAAGAATGATATCGACGTGGAGCTGCATACGGCCGGAGAGTTCAAACGCACACTGACGCTGTTGGGCGAGAATACCGAGCAGGGGCGTGAAAAATTCCGCGAAGAGCTGAATGAAACCCATGAGCTGTTCAAAGAGTTTGTCAGCCAGCAGCGACCTTCACTGGATATTAATTCCGTCGCAACCGGCGAACACTGGTATGGGATCCAAGCGAAAGAGAAAGGTTTGGTCGACTCCGTTGGTACCAGCGACGATCTGTTGATTGCTGAAATGGAAAATCATGATGTGATCGGTGTGCGTTATACCCGTCGTAAACGCATGATGGATCGCTTCACCAATAGCGCTGCGAACAGTGCCGATCGCCTGATGTTACGTTGGTGGCAACGTAGCCAGCGTTACGATATATAAGAGAATATTGTTAACATTGAGTAACGTTAATGAAATTAAAATGCCCCTTTAACGGGGCATTTTTTTAACTATTTAATTCAGAAT
>Ga0308166_1004836_pt1 | contig 10574 bp, 9 predicted proteins | sample PhyCR2_2_FD_202137 | JGI IMG/M metagenome (GOLD analysis project Ga0308166, IMG submission 202137) | Phyllosphere microbial communities from UC Gill Tract Community Farm, Albany, California, United States - DLSLCC.R2 | ecosystem: Host-associated > Plants > Phyllosphere > Unclassified | place... | reverse complement strand
GAAGAAGGCCTGAGCTTTTCCAGTTCAACACTCGCTATTGGGGTGCTGGTGCTGGAGGCGCTACTGGCGCTGACGGTTATTCTTTGGGGTTACGGATACCGTCTCTTCTGAGTTCACTGCATTGCTGGCGTAAATGCCAGCAATGCAGCATCTGTTCACGATTATCCGCTGGCGACAACGCCCGGTGACCGTTATGATGCCGAAGCCAGCCTGTGTTTATCCGTTGATACAGGCGGTGTACGTCATGACGTGCGTGAATAATTATCAGAAGTCTCACCATGCTGAAATTCCGAGTCTCTTTACTTAGCCTGGCGCTGCTGCTGGGTGCGTCCGCTGCCGTGCCGGCCGTCGCTAAAACGCCCGCGGTGACCGCCGCTGCTGCTCAGCCGCAAATTGCGTCCGGCAGCGCGATGATTGTCGATCTCAACACCAATAAGGTGATCTACGCCAGCCATCCGGACCTGGTGCGCCCGATCGCCTCGATTACCAAATTAATGACCGCGATGGTGGTGCTTGATGCACATCTGCCGCTGGACGAAAAATTGAAAGTGGACATCAGCCACACGCCGGAGATGAAGGGGATCTACTCCCGCGTGCGGCTGAACAGTGAAATCAGCCGTAAAAATATGCTGCTGCTGGCGCTGATGTCGTCTGAAAACCGTGCGGCGGCGAGCCTGGCGCACCACTATCCGGGCGGCTATGACGCCTTTATCCGCGCGATGAACGCGAAAGCCAAAGCGCTGGGGATGACCAATACGCATTATGTTGAACCGACGGGACTGTCGATCAACAACGTCTCCACGGCCCGCGATCTGACGAAACTGCTGATTGCCAGCAAACAGTATCCGCTGATTGGTCAGCTCAGCACTACCCGTGAAGAGATGGCGACCTTTGCGAACCCGGCCTATACGCTGCCGTTCCGCAACACTAACCATCTGGTATACCGCGATAACTGGAATATTCAGTTAACCAAAACCGGCTTTACCAACGCGGCAGGACACTGTCTGGTGATGCGCACCGTGTTTAACGGTAAGCCGGTGGCGTTGGTGGTGATGGATGCCTTCGGCAAATATACCCACTTCGCGGACGCGAGCCGCCTGCGTACCTGGATTGAAACCGGGAAAGTGCAGCCCGTTCCGGCCGCAGCATTGACGTATAAAAAGCAGAAAGCGGAACAGATGGCGACGGCGCAGAACGACTGAGTCGTTTGTGCGCGCTGATGTCCTCACCCCGACCCTCTCCCACCGGGAGAGGGATAAAAAGCTAAAAACGGTAACCCAGGTTACCGTTTTGCGTTTATTCCGGCAGCGTCCAGTCCCCATCGTTGAGCGAGCGCTGCATAATCACCGTATCCCGCCAGTCGCCTTTCTTATACCCCACGCTGCGCAGCTGACCGACAATCTCGAAGCCGTGCTTTTTATGCAGCCGCAGCGAGCCGGCATTATTGTTGCCATCGCCCACAACGGCAATCATCTGCCGCCACGGGCCTTGCTCGCAGCGGGCGATCAGCGCATCCATTAATGCCGAACCAAAACCGCGCCCGGTAATGCTGGCATCCACGTAAATCGACTCTTCCAGGGTATAGCGGTAGGCGTGTCGCGGGCGGTAAGGCGTGGCGTAGCAGTAGCCCACCACGATGCCGCGATACAGCGCGATAAGCCACGGTAAACCGCTCTCAGCCACGCTTTTCATTCGATGACGCATTTCGTCGATGGTAGGGGGGACTTCTTCAAATGACGCGCGCCCGTGCAGCACATGCCATGCATAGATGGCGGCGATGGCATGCACATCATCGGGAAGGGCATCGCGCACTTCCAGTTCGGTCTCGGATAAAACATCAACAGCCGACATGATGTGCCTGCTCCTCGTTATAGAAAGCCGGAGAAACGTTCCTCCGGCGTCAGACGGTTACTCTATTACGATTAAGGCGCGCTAAACAATCTCTCAAATTTGGCTATAGGAATTAATCAGACGCTTGCGTTACGCGCTGCTCCGCGTCCGCGCTCTCTTTCCAGTATTTCTTCCGCGTTGTTTTACCAATGCCGGGATTCATGCTGTTTGTAGGGTCATTCTCGCGATAAAACTGCTTAAGTGCGTCAGGGGCTTTATAAAGATGCCCGACGTTATGTTCCGCAGGATATTGTGCGCCGCGTTCACGCAGCAGGGCGAGCATCTGCTCCTTCAGTTCATGCGCATCGACCCCTTTTTTGACGATGTAATCCTGATGGAAGACATAACACATAAAGTGGCCGTAATAGAGCTTATGCACCAGCTTGCTGTCGATTTCCGGCGGGAGGTGCTCAAACCACTCGGTGTCGTTACGTCGCAGGGCGATATCCAGCGCCAGAATGTCTTCCACCTCTTCGGAATGCACCGCCTGATAACGGATGGCGGCGCCCGCGGCGGCAAAACGGTGCAGGAACGCTTTGCTGCCCTCTTCAGGCGTACAGGCAAAGAAATCCCCTTCGGCGGTTTTGAAGAATTCGGTCAGCCAGGACTGCGCTTCGGTAATTCCGTCTCCGGCCATTTTCAGCAGCAGGTGGTGCTCGTACTTATCGCGCCAGGTTTTCATTCGCTCCGGTAAGTGCGCCGGGAAAACGTTGCCCAGCTTCTGCATAAAGCGGTCGGTGAAGTGGGGTTTGAACAGCGACACTTTCTCCAGCATCGCGTCGGTGCGTCCCTTCATGGTGAAGAAGAACGGCATTTTGTCGGTGCCGAGCTTGTCGATCATCAGGAACGTATCTTTGCCGTAACGCTCGGCGATGTCGTAAATGTCCCGGTGCATGTACTCGCCCGCCACCGGCAGATGGGTGAATTCGCCCAGAATATGACGACGAATTTCGGTCAGAACCTCAGGCTGATTGGTGCCAATGTAAAACACCTGCTGCTTTTTCTCCGCCGGGAAGGTATCCAGACGTACGGCAAACACGGCCAGCTTCCCGGCGCAGCCGGAGGATTCAAACAGGCGGTCCGGGTCGGCGTTGTAGCGCGCCGGCGTATCGGCGTCGATATCCCGCACGCGGGTCACGTAGTCGTGATCGTGCGCGTGGCGGCCGTCGTGCTGCACGTCTTCGTCCTTCACGCGATCGTCGTCGAGCTTGCTGAGGATTTGTTCCGGCGTTACGCCGAGATCGATACCCAGATGGTTCACCAGCGTCAGCTTGCCATTTTCGTCAATACGGGCAAACAGCGACATCTCGGTGTAGGCCGGGCCGCGCTGCACCAGCGAACCGCCGGAGTTGTTGCAAATCCCTCCAACCACCGAGGCGCCAATGCAGGAGGAGCCAATCACCGAGTGCGGCTCACGGCCCAGCGGCTTAAGCGCTTTTTCCAGGGAGTAGAGCGTCGTGCCGGGGAACGCGAGCACCTGCTCGCCTTTGTCCAGCAGGTGCAGCTTGTCGAGGCGCAGGGTGCTGATAATCACGATGTCGCGATCGTAATCGTTGCCGTTCGGCGTGGAGCCTTCGGTCAGGCCGGTATTGGCGGCCTGCATTAAAATAATCTTGTCGGCGGCGACGCAGGCGCTCAGCACGCGCCACAGCTCCAGCAGCGTGCCGGGGAAGACCACCGCCAGCGCTTCGCCCTGACCGGAGCGGAACCCTTTGCGGTAGCGGGCGGTTTTGGCCGGGTCGGTAAGCAGGTGAGAGGAGCCAACCAGGCGCGACAGTTCGTTAATAAAAGTCGTGTTATCGTTTGTTCGAACAGAAGTCATCTTCCACTCCTTGTGGTGGGGCAAATTTCTCGCTGTAAAGCATAGCGCGATTAACTGTTAAGCGGTCGAGTATTCACGAGAAAAATCAGAGAATAACCCTGCAACGTTTCGAGGGTTTGTGGCACACTGCGCTTTTCGCACGGTATGGCCGAGATCGTCCGGCGGTTATTGATGAGAGAGTAAAACGACATGAAATGGCTATGTTCTGTAGGTGTCGCCGTCAGCCTGGCGCTGCAACCTGCGCTGGCAGAGGATTTGTTTGGTAATCACCCGCTCACGCCTGAAGCACGGGACGCGTTTGTCACTGAATTGCTCAAGAAAATGACGGTTGATGAGAAAATCGGCCAGCTGCGTCTTATCAGCGTCGGCCCGGATAATCCGAAAGAGGCCATCCGCGAGATGATCAAAGACGGGCAGGTAGGGGCCATCTTTAATACCGTCACCCGCGAGGATATCCGCAAGATGCAGGATCAGGTGATGGATCTCAGCCGCCTGAAAATTCCGCTGTTCTTTGCCTATGACGTGGTGCACGGCCAGCGTACCGTCTTCCCGATTAGCCTCGGTTTAGCCTCCTCCTTTAACCTCGACGCGGTGAAAACCGTCGGGCGCGTGTCGGCTTATGAAGCGGCGGACGACGGCCTGAACATGACCTGGGCGCCAATGGTGGACGTCTCGCGCGATCCGCGCTGGGGCCGCGGCTCGGAAGGCTTTGGTGAAGATACGTATTTAACCTCCACGATGGGGAAAACCATGGTGGAAGCGATGCAGGGCAAAAGCCCGGCGGATCGCTACTCGGTGATGACCAGCGTCAAACACTTCGCGGCCTATGGCGCGGTTGAAGGCGGGAAAGAGTACAACACCGTCGACATGAGCCCGCAGCGCCTGTTCAACGACTACATGCCGCCGTACAAGGCAGGGCTGGATGCGGGCAGCGGCGCGGTGATGGTAGCGCTGAACTCGCTGAACGGTACGCCTGCGACGTCCGATTCATGGCTGCTGAAAGACGTCCTGCGCGATCAGTGGGGCTTTAAGGGCATCACCGTTTCCGACCACGGCGCGATTAAAGAGCTGATTAAGCACGGTACCGCCTCCGATCCGGAAGACGCGGTGCGCGTGGCGCTCAAGTCGGGCATCAACATGAGCATGAGCGACGAGTACTACAGCAAATACCTGCCGGGGCTGGTGAAGAGCGGCAAGGTCACGATGGCGGAGCTGGACGATGCCGCGCGCCACGTGCTGAACGTGAAATACGACATGGGGCTGTTTAACGATCCGTACAGCCATCTGGGGCCGAAGGATTCTGACCCGGCAGATACCAACGCTGAAAGCCGTCTGCACCGCAAAGAAGCGCGTGACGTGGCGCGCGAAAGCCTGGTGCTGCTGAAAAACCGCCTCGACACGCTGCCGCTGAAAAAATCCGGCACCATTGCCGTAGTGGGCCCGCTGGCCGACAGCAAGCGCGACGTGATGGGCAGCTGGTCTGCCGCAGGCGTGGCCGACCAGTCCGTGACCGTGCTGACCGGGATTAAGAGTGCCGTGGGTGATAAAGCGAAAGTGATGTACGCCAAAGGGGCGAACGTCACTAACGATAAAGACATCGTCACCTTCCTCAACCAGTACGAGGAAGCGGTGAAGGTCGATCCGCGCACGCCGAAGGAGATGATCGACGAGGCGGTGAATACCGCGAAACAGTCTGACGTGGTTGTCGCGGTCGTGGGCGAAGCGCAGGGTATGGCGCACGAGGCCTCCAGCCGTACCGACATCACCATTCCGCAGAGCCAGCGCGATCTGATCGCCGCCCTGAAAGCCACCGGCAAGCCGCTGGTGCTGGTGCTGATGAACGGTCGTCCGCTGGCGCTGGTGAAAGAGGACCAGCAGGCTGACGCCATTCTGGAAACCTGGTTCGCCGGTACCGAAGGCGGTAACGCCATCGCCGACGTGCTGTTTGGTGATTACAACCCGTCGGGCAAGCTGCCGATGTCCTTCCCGCGCTCCGTCGGGCAGATCCCGGTCTACTACAGCCACCTGAACACCGGTCGCCCGTATAACGCCGACAAGCCGAACAAGTACACGTCCCGTTACTTCGACGAAGCTAACGGCCCGCTGTATCCGTTTGGTTACGGTCTGAGCTACACCAGCTTCAAGGTTTCTGACGTGAAAATGTCGGCACCGACCCTGAAGCGTGACGGCAAAGTTACCGCCAGCGTCGAAGTGACCAACACCGGCAAGCGCGAAGGGGCAACGGTGATCCAGATGTACGTGCAGGATGTCACCGCCTCGATGAGCCGTCCTGTTAAGCAGCTGCGCGGCTTCGAGAAGGTCAATCTGAAGCCTGGCGAAACCCAAACCATCAGCTTCCCGATTGACGTGGACGCGCTGAAGTTCTGGAACCAGCAGATGAAATACGATGCGGAACCGGGCAAGTTTAACGTCTTTATCGGGGTGGATTCTGCCCGCGTGAATAAAGGCGAGTTCGAGCTGCTGTAACCTTCCCTTCTTTGCATCCCCCGGCTTCCGGGGGATGCGTCTTACGTTATGCTAAAAAGGCATTTTGCCGGGTAAATCCGCTGTTTTAAGCTACGCTTTTCTCTCAAGCCTCTGAAAAAGGCGATAAAAAAATGAGGATAGCGGAATGACGATTGCAAAGGGGATGTTGGGATCTGCGGTGCTGCTGGCGGCGCTAAGCCTGCCGTTACAGGCGGCGGAGCCGGTAAAAGTGGGCTCAAAGATCGATACCGAAGGCGCGCTGCTCGGCAATATTATTTTGCAGGTGCTGGAAAGCCACGGCGTGAAAACCGTCAATAAAGTTCAGCTGGGCACCACGCCCGTCGTGCGCGGGGCGATCACCTCCGGCGAGCTGGATATCTATCCGGAATACACCGGCAACGGGGCATTCTTCTTCAAAGATGAAAACGATCCGGCATGGAAAAACGCCAAAGCCGGGTATGAGAAAGTCAAAAAACTCGACGCGGAACAGAACAAGCTGGTCTGGCTGACGCCGGCCCCGGCCAACAACACCTGGACTATCGCCGTGCGCAAGGACGTGGCGGAGAAAGGTAAGCTGACTACGCTTGCGGATCTCAGCCGCTATCTGAAAGAGAAGGGCGACTTTAAGCTGGCAGCGTCCGCGGAGTTTATCGAGCGTCCTGACGCGCTCCCGGCGTTCGAAAAAGCCTACGACTTCAAGCTCGACCAGGCGCAGCTGCTCTCGCTGGCGGGCGGGGATACGGCGGTAACCATTAAGGCGGCGGCGCAGCAAACCTCTGGCGTTAACGCGGCAATGGCCTACGGCACCGACGGCCCGGTGGCGGCGCTCGGCCTGCAAACCCTGACCGATCCAAAAGGCGTACAGCCGATTTACGCCCCGACCCCGGTCGTGCGCGAGGCGGTGCTGAAAGCCTATCCGGATATTGCAGAATGGCTCAAGCCGGTCTTCGAAAAACTGGATGAAAAAACGCTGCAACAGCTGAACGCCAGCATTGCCGTCGAGGGGCTGGATGCCAAAAAAGTGGCCGCCGACTTCCTGAAACAACAAGGGCTTGTGAAGTAACGGGAAAGGGCTGTGCCAATAAAATGTCATAACCGCGTACTGCTGCTGTTGGCCTGCGTGGCCATCGCGGCAGTCGCGCTGCCGTTTGTGAATGTCGCCCCTAACCGCCTGATGTCAGGGGAGGGGCGCTCTCTCTGGGACGTCTGGTCCTTTACGCCGTGGTGGCTGACGGCGGCGCTGGCCGCGTGGGTTGCTCTTTCATTCTGGCAAGGGCGCACGGCGCAGTGGCTGACGCTGCTCCTCGCTGAAGGGCTGTTTATCATCCTGTTCTGGGGGGCCGGGCAGGCGGCGACGCATATGGCGTCAGCGGAAAGTCCGCTGGCGAGAACCACGGTGGGCAGCGGCCTCTGGCTGTGGCTGGCGCTGTGTCTGCTGGCCAGCAGCGACGCCATTCGTCGACTCATCTCCAGCGCCGTCTGGCGCTGGGTGCTCAACGCGCAGATATGGTGCATTCCCTTGTTCCTGCTGTTCAGCGGGGAGCTGAACAATCTTTCGCTGCTAAAAGAGTACGCCAACCGTCAGGAGGTGTTTGATGATGCCCTGGCGCAACACCTGACGATCCTCTTCGACACGCTGATCCCGGCTCTGCTGATCGGGATACCGCTCGGCATGTGGTGCTATCGCCATCCTTCACGCCAGGGCGGGGTCTTTGCCGTACTCAACGTGATCCAGACCATTCCTTCCGTCGCGCTGTTTGGCCTGCTGATTGCCCCGCTGGCCGGGCTGGTGAAGTCATTCCCGGCGCTGGGAACGCTCGGCATAGCCGGAACGGGGTTAACCCCCGCGCTCATCGCGCTGGTGCTGTATGCGCTGCTGCCGCTGGTGCGCGGCGTGGTCGCGGGCCTGGGCCAGGTCGCGCCGGATGTGCTGGAAAGCGCCCATGCGATGGGGATGAGCGCGCGGCAGTGTTTCTGGAAAATTCAGCTCCCGCTGGCGCTGCCCCTGCTGCTGCGCAGCCTGCGGGTGGTGGCGGTACAAACTGTCGGCATGGCGGTGATTGCGGCGCTGATTGGCGCGGGCGGCTTTGGCGCGCTGGTGTTCCAGGGGCTGCTGAGCAGTGCGCTCGATCTGGTGTTATTGGGCGTAGTGCCCACGATTGCGCTGGCGGTTGTCGTCGACGCGCTGTTTGCCTTATGGCTCGCGCTGCTCAGGAGAAGAGCCAATGATTGAATTTCATGACGTCAGTAAAACCTTTGCCGGTCGCCCGGCGGCGAGCCACCTGAACCTGAACTTTGCCGAGGGGGCATTTTCCGTGCTGATTGGCACCTCGGGCTCGGGAAAATCCACCACCCTGAAGATGATCAACCGTCTGGTTGAGCACGACAGCGGGCTGATCCGCTTTGCCGGGGAAGAGATCCGCAGCCTGCCGGTGCTGGAGCTGCGCCGCCGGATGGGCTATGCCATTCAGTCTATCGGCCTGTTTCCGCACTGGACGGTGGCGCAGAACATCGCCACCGTGCTGCAGCTGGAGAAATGGTCGCGGGTGAAAATCGCCGACCGGGTGGATGAACTCATGTCGCTCCTGGGGCTGGAGCCCGCGCTGCGCGATCGCTATCCGCACCAGCTTTCCGGAGGCCAGCAGCAGCGCGTGGGCGTGGCGCGCGCGCTGGCGGCTAACCCGCAGGTACTGCTGATGGATGAACCCTTCGGCGCGCTGGATCCGGTCACGCGCGGGGCGCTGCAGGCGGAGATGACCCGCATTCACCGCATTCTCGGACGCACGATCGTTCTCGTGACGCACGATATTGATGAAGCTCTGCGCCTGGCCGACCATCTGGTGCTGATGGATCATGGCGAAGTGGTGCAGCAGGGCTCGCCGCTTGAGCTATTAACATGGCCGAAGAACGACTTTGTGCGCGAGTTTTTTGGCCGCAGCGAGCTGGGCGTGAGGCTGCTCTCCCTGCGGACGGTCAGCGACTATATGCGTCGGGAGGAGGTACCGGTGAGCGGCGAACCGCTGCAGGCGCAGATGAGCCTGCGGGATGCCCTCTCGGCGTTTGTCGCGCGCCAGTGCGAGGTATTGCCCGTCTCGGACTCCCGCGGTACGCCGTGCGGAACCTTACATTTTCGCGATCTGCTGGCCGGGGAGGTGACGCGTGAAGGCACTGCGTGATCCGCTCCTCTGGCTGGTAGCGCTCTTTGTCGCCTTACTGTTTCTGATGCCCCACAGCGCGGCGCTGTTTAACGCTCTTTTCCCTGGGCTGCCGCGGCCGGTTTATCAGCAGGAGAGCTTTATTAATCTCGCTCTGGCGCATCTCTGGCTGGTGGCGCTCTCAAGCGTCATCGCGGTTGTGTTGGGGGTTGGGGCAGGCATCGCGGTCACGCGGCCTGCGGGCAAGGAGTTTCGTCCGCTGGTGGAGACGATAGCGGCGATTGGCCAGACGTTTCCCCCGGTTGCGGTGCTGGCGATAGCGGTTCCGGTGATGGGTTTTGGCCAGCAGCCCGCCATTATTGCGCTGATTTTATACGGCGTATTGCCGGTACTGCAGGGCACGCTGGCGGGCCTCGCGGCGGTACCGGCGTCGGTGCTGAGCGTGGCAGAAGGGATGGGGATGAGTCGCGGTCAGCGGCTGCGCAAGGTTGAACTGCCGCTTGCGGCGCCGGTTATCATTGCCGGGATCCGCACGTCGGTGATTATTAACATCGGGACGGCGACCATTGCGTCTACGGTCGGTGCCAATACGCTGGGAACGCCGATTATTATCGGCCTGAGCGGGTTTAATACGGCTTATATCGTGCAGGGGGCGGTGCTGGTCGCGCTGGCGGCAATCGTCGTCGATCGCCTTTTTGAGCGGCTGGCGCTGTACCTCAGCCGACACCGCCGCGAACAATAAACGAGTACCCTGCCAGCATCACGCCGCCAATACCGCTCACGGCCATCAGGACAAAAAGGGTAATAATGGCCAGTTTGGTTGTCTTCATCATGTGCTCCTGTTGTTAACGGAACAATTATACGGTGAAGCGCAGCTGTTAATGAACCATTAAATGCCGTTATGGCTCATCCGGGCCAAGGGAATAAACCGGGTAACCATTCTCTCGCCATTCCGTCAGCAGCTGTTGCTGCGTGGCGGACGGCACTTCTCCACACCAGACCAGCAGGGTCTGACCGTCGAAAAACTCGGGCTTAAGCTGCGCCAGCGAGTGCGCCAGGACATCCACGCGCCAGCCCTTCTGGGTCGCAATCCACGCTTCCAGCCACAGGCGGGTGGTATCGTGCACGTTCCAGCCGACCACCAGCGCATCTTTTCCGGCCTTGTTCTTCGCTGAGGCAAGGCAGACGGCAATGTAGTTGATCAGCACCCCGTCGAGTAT
>Ga0308166_1004832_pt1 | contig 10578 bp, 9 predicted proteins | sample PhyCR2_2_FD_202137 | JGI IMG/M metagenome (GOLD analysis project Ga0308166, IMG submission 202137) | Phyllosphere microbial communities from UC Gill Tract Community Farm, Albany, California, United States - DLSLCC.R2 | ecosystem: Host-associated > Plants > Phyllosphere > Unclassified | place... | reverse complement strand
AACCGGCCGCGGCACCGGCCAAGGCCAAGGCAGCGGCGCCGGCCGACAAGGCAGGCACGACGACGCCGTCGACCGCGAAGAAAGTCGCAGCGGCCGCCGCCGGCGACGATTGGGAAGAATTCTGAGCCCACAAGGCTCAACCAGGCGCCGGTGACCACACCGGCTTCAAAAAAAACTTTGTTTTTCAGGGGAAATAAATATGTCTAGTAAGAAATTTGCTATGGGTCTGGTGGCGCTGCTGGTGTCGGGTGTGGCCGGTTCGGTTTTCGCAGGTGAAGTGCCGGCGAGCTTCGATCCGTCGAAGTGCAAGGTCGACTACCCGAAAGCGTCGTTGATGAACGAAGAGCAGGGCGTCACCTCGATGTCGTTCCTGGTGGGCGCCGACGGTTCCGTCGCCGATTCGAAGCTGGAAAAATCGAGCGGCTTCAAAGGCCTGGACAAGGCCGCACTGAAAGGCCTGGCTGCCTGCAAGTTCAAGCCGGGCACCAAGGACGGCTCGCCGGCCCAGACCTGGACCAAGGTCGACTACGCCTGGAAGCTGGACTGATCGTCACGGATGCCGGCCGGCTGGTTCGGCGCCCCCAGGTGTGGCTTTGCGTCCCCGGCACCGTGCCGGCGGCGCACGAGACGGCGGCCTGGCGGCATCCTGTTGTCCGAAAGGGCGTCCCCGCGGGGACGCCCTTTTTGCATGCGCGGCCTGCGTGACCGAACGCGTGACGGAACTGTTACCGGACTGTGGCGTCATGTTTCGGTTGTAAGCGTCTCTTTCATTCGTACCGGACGGGCGGACCGGTCGTTATAGTGGTCTCACACGAAACGAAAGGAGCACCACCATGAAACGTATCCTCTTTGCCGCCGCCGCCACCCTGATCAGCACCGCCGCCATGCTGCCGGCGCAGTCCTTCGCGATGGGGGACATTGTTGTCGTGCGCACCGCGCCGCCGCCGCCGCGCCACGAAGTCGTGCCGGCCGCGCGCCACGGCTACGAATGGGCGCCGGGGTACTGGAACTGGACGGGCCACCGCTACGTGTGGGAGCGCGGCCACTGGGAGCGCGCGCGTGCGGGCTATGCATGGCACCGTCCGGAATGGCGCCAGGGCGACCGCGGCTGGGAACTGGACCGCGGCGGCTGGCGCCACGGCGACCGCGACGGCGACGGCGTGCCGAACCGCTTCGACCACCGTCCGAACAATCCGAACCGGTCCTGACCGGCCGTGACCGAACGCTGTGACGGACCGCGCGCGCCGCCCGCTCAGCCGAGCGGCGCGCCGTCCTCGAACATCTCGCTCGCCATGCGGGCGAGGTCGTTCATGCCGCCGCCCGCCTCGAGGTGGGCGCGCAGCCAGCGCGCCTGGCCGCCGTCCTTCATCAGATGTTCGATCACGTCGCACGCCTTGCCGAAGCCGGGGTCGCGCGAGCGCTTTGCCAGGCGCGCGAGATCGGCGCGGATCGCTTCCGCGGCCGGCAGGGACACGCCCGTCTCCGGTTCGATGAAGGTGGCGTCGACGCCGTCGCGCGCCGCATTGAAGCGGTTCCAGATGTACAGCTCGCGGCTGGCGCTGGTGGGCCAGCGGTCCGGCTGGTCGGCCCATTCGAGGCACAGCTCGCGCGCGTAGCACGCCAGCGCCGCCGCGTAGACGGGTTTCAGGGGTGTGTCCAGCACGCGCAGTTCGATCGTCCCGTATTCGGGCTTGGGCCGCACGTCCCAGTAGAAATCCTTGATGCTGTTGACGATGCCGTGGCCGGCCAGTTCGTCGAAGTGGGCGCGGAAATCGTTCCACGTGCGGATCTCGTACGGCAGGATGCCGCTCATCGGGAATGCGCCGACGACGTTACTGCGCGAACTGCAGAAGCCCGATACCTCGCCCTGCCAGCACGGCGAATTGGCCGACAGCGCGATGAACAGCGGCGCGCGCTGCGTCAGCCAGGCGCACAGGCGCATCGCCTCGTCCGGCGTGCCGGCGCCGATGTGCACGTGCATGCCAAATACCGTAAACAGTTTGGCGAGATACCCGAACTTGCGTTCCGACGCGAAGTAGCGTTCCTTCGGGTAGATGCGCTGCTCGTTCCACTTCTGGAACGGATGCGCGCCGCCGCCCGAGATCGACGCGCCGACTTCGAACGCGGCCTGCTGCACCGTCGTGCGGATGTGTTCCAGCTGGTCGGCCGCGGCGTCGAACGACGTCAGGATCGCGGTGGCCACTTCCAGCATCGACGTCGTGATTTCCGGCGTGTGCACCCAGGGCTTGTCGTGCTTGTCGAGCAGGCGCAGGATGTCGGGCGCGGCCGGGAACAGGTCGTAGGTCAGGCGGTCGAGCACCATCAGTTCCAGCTCGATGCCCATCGTGCCGACGGTCGACGTCTTGAAGTCGGGCAGGTAGGCGGGGCCTTGTCCCGATACCGCTTGCGCCTGGGCGTCCTGGTTCAGCTTGCCCAGCGCTTCATCGTTCAACAGGTCGCTCATTGCGCACCTCCTCGGTAGGTTTCGCCCGCCAGGTGCAGGCCGAGCCAGGTCATGCCGGGCGCCAGCAGGACGTTCAGGGCCAGCAGCGCACCCATCACGGCGGTGGATGCGGGGTCGAGCCCGGTGTAGGCATTCAGGGTGTTGTCGACGACGAGGCCGCCGTAGCTCACCAGCGAGCACATCGACAGCGCCATCGCATGCTGCTTGCGCATGCTCCACGCGTTGCCAGGCCACAGCGCCAGGCGCGTTGCGAGGATGCGCGCGGCGAACACGGCGAGCGCCGCCAGGATCGTCCAGCCGTCCAGCAGCTGGCGGAAATCGACCAGCGCGGACGACATCAGGAACAGCAGCACGTAGCCGATGTCCTGCGCGGTCTTCAGCTGCGCCTGGAACACGTTGTCGCGCTTCTCGACGTTGCGCAGCAGGACACCCATCAGCAGCAGCGAGAGCAGGGCGCTGGCGGCCGTGACGGAGCACAGGCCCAGATCGATCAGCAGCGCGGCCAGCAGCATGCCGGGACGCAGCGTCGCCGGTACCTTGCACAGCCGCGTGGCGAGCGCGTAGATGCCGTACGACAAGCCCGCGATCGCGGCGCCGACGACGAGCTTGGCGCCCTGGCGCACCAGTTCCGAGCCGAAGTCGCCGTGCGCGTCGAGGCCGTGGCTGCGTGTCCAGGCCAGCGTGACGCCGAGCGCCAGCAGCGCGACGAGGTTGGACAGGCCGACCATGTTGGCGGTGGCGAAGGTGCTCGTGCCGCTCGCGTTCTCGTCGGCCGCCATCGAACTGAAGATGACGGGATTGACGGCGATGAGGATCGAGCCGATGAAGATCGCGGCGCCCCACGGCAGGCCGAGCAGCACGAGGGTGACGGTGGCGGCGATGCCGCGCGCGATCGTCCCGAGCAGCAGGCTGATGCCCTGGCGCCCGCTGCGCAGCAGCCACGCCAGGTCCATCTTGCGGCCGACTTCGAACAGCACGAGCGCGGCTGCCGCATTCAGCAGTTCCTGGAACTGGGTCAGCAGCGCGCTGTCGATGAAGCCGACGCCCGTCGCGCCCAGCAGCAGGCCGGCGATCACCGCGCCGTACAGCTTGGGAATGCGGAAGCGCTGCAGGGTCAGGCCGATCACGAGCGCCACCATCAGGCCGCCGCCCAGCACCGCGAGCGGCGACAGCAGCCACAGGGGCGTGGACAGTTCGTCATTCATTGTGCACCTCCCAGGCATGCGCCAGCGCTGTGAGCTCGCGCTCGATCACCCCGGCGCGCAGTTTCGCCGCGTCGGCGGCGCCCGGCGCCACGTCGCTGACGATGCGCGCGCGCACGATGCCGGCATCGTCGCGCAGCGGAATCCACAATTGCCCCGTGACGGTGCGTCCGTCGCGCCAGACGGCGATGAACTTGGCGCCCGTGCGCTCGCCCGGACGGGCCGGCGGCAGCAGCGTGAACGGCTGCATCCATTCGGCCGTCGGATAGTGGCGCGCCAGCTGCACCTGCATGCCGCTGCGCTGCTCGAGCCGCGCATCGTCGCGCGACCACGGCAGGTGGATGCGGGTCTGGCCGATGCCGGCCGTCTCCAGGCGCAGGCACGACTGCTCGGCCACCCAGCGCCAGGTGTCGCCGTCGACCGCGCGCGGCTTGCCCTGCGACGCGGCGCGCCAGGCGACGGCCATCTGCGACGCCGGCGGCGCCGCGTTGCCCGCATCGACGGCCTGCGCCGCCGCCGTCACGTCGCCCCAGTGGGCGGCCTGCCAGTCGCGCGTGGCGGGCCGGTCGGCCGGCTGCCAGCGCCACAGCACCGCCGACCATTGGCCGTCGGTGCCGCGCCAGACGGCGGCCGTCTGCTGGGTCGCGGCCGCGCGCGCGCTCAGCGACTTCGCCGGCCAGGCGGCGTTCCACGGCGGCGCGTCCGCATGCATGGCCTGCGCGAGGCGGTGCCACGCGATCGCGGCGGGCGGCAGGCAGGTGGCGGGCGGTGTCGGGATGCTGCGCCAGTACAGCATTTCCACGCGCCCGTTCCAGGCGCAGCGGCGCAGCGCCGGCGCGCCCATGCCGGTTAAGGCCGGATCGGCGGGCGCGGCGCAGTTGCCGGGGCGGGCGCCGGCCAGCCGGGCGAAATCGGCGAGCGCGGGCACTGCGGCCGGCGCGGGCTTGCGGCCGCGCGCCTGGGCGGCGGTCGGCAGCAGGATGAACAGTGCGCATGCGCCGGCGAGCAGATGCGATGGACGTGTCGGGGTCATGGATGATCGGCCCTCATCGAAAGACCTCGGCGCGGGCCGGCACAGGCGACCAGGGCGCGGAGGCGGGCGGTCGCAGCGCAGCCATGGCGGCCGGCGTCTGGACCCGTTGAAGAATGGATGCGGAGCGCATCCGGCGATGCGGCGGGTGCCGCGAGGCGGCCAGGTCAACGCAATGCCTGCCGCTCGTGATGGGTCTGTAACCGAGCTCAAGTATAGAGCAAAGAATTCATTTGCTCAAATATGATTGACGCAATTACATTTCCAGCGCGCATTTTAATGGATGTCCGAACGGGGCGGCGTACGGTTGAGCATGTGTCGCGACGAGGTCGACGGTGTTACCTTTACTGTCGGAAATTTTTACACCGCGTGTGACGTGGATCGCTAGCGAAGAAGCAAAGGCTTGATTCAATTCAAATATTTATTTCGTGCATGACTATTGCATGTTCTTCTGTGAAACATAAGTTTCTTAAAGCAACTATAAATATCTCCAAGGGATTATCTTGAAAATCAAAACCATCGTCGCCGCCATTGCCCTGTCGTCCCTGTCCGCCACGGCCTTCGCCAACGTGCTGAGCACCAACCTGAACTACAACGTGTCGGGCCGCAGCGGCATGTACTTCGACCTGACGGCGAAGACGAACATCGTCCTGCAGTCGTTCGACGTGCTGGGCGTCGCCAGCAGCTGGGACGTGTATTTCAAGACGGGCACGTACGCGGGTTCGGAGACCAACAAGTCCGCCTGGACCAAGGTCGGCGCGGCGGCACTGAGCAATTCCGGCAACCTCAACATCGACGACCTGATCCTCAATGCCGGCCAGACCATCGGCCTGTACATCTACGCCAACAACGGTACCCAGTATTATCGCGACGGCAAGACCACGTTCGCCGACAGCAACCTGGTGTTCACGGGTGGAACGGGTAACTTCGGCGCCTTCAGCAATACGCTGGCGGATCGCGTCCTGTCCGGCAGCGTCAACTACAAGCTCGGCACGCCGGCGGCAACCACGAACGTTCCGGAGCCGGCGAGCCTGGCGCTGCTGGGTCTGGGGCTGGGTATCGCCGGCCTGACCGGCGCGCGTCGCCGCGGCGGCAAGTAATCCGATTCAAGGCCGGACGGGCAGGGTGCCCGTCCGGGGCAGGCGCGCGCCGGCTTACTTCCAGAAGCGCCACCACGGCCGGCTGGCGCGCATCGCCTGCTCGCAATCCGCCATGTTGCTCAGCGTCTGGGTACGCTGCTCGACATGCCATGGGTCGGGTTGTTCGACCCGGTCCAACTGGGCCAGTGCCTGCCGGTACAGGACCAGTGCGCGCTCATGCTGGCCGGCCCGGCTGAGGCTGTTGGCGGCCATGCGCGTGGCCAGGGGCTCGCTGGCGGCGCACAGTGCGGGCAGCACGGCGTCCAGGCGGGCGAGGGCGGTCGCCTCCTGGGTGTAGCCCATGTAATACAAGGTCACGCTCAGGGTATCCCAATACCTGTAGGCGTGTTCGGATCGCTCCTCTTCGTCGAGCGAGTCCCACCACTGCTCGAGGCGCTCCAGCCAGACAGGAATCTCCCGGTCCCGTTCCTGGCGGTGCAGGCATTTGGCCACGTCAATGATGTAGCCCGCGGGTGAATGGCGCGAATAGCCGTACCTGGCGGCGTAATGCCACAGCTGGTCGGCGGCATCGAGAAAACCGACTTCGTCCTTCAGCAAGAGCAGGCAGTACATCACGCCCTCGTAGTGTTCGGCGAAAGGGCTCGCTTCGATGCCCTTGCGGTGCAAAGCGATGGCGCCGTGGTAATCCGATTTGTGGCGGCGGTAATCGATCGCCAGGTTATTGCACAGCATGGAGTAGGGATGCACGCCGCCGTCGCGGTACATACCCTGTCCGGTCTCGAAGAACCGCTCGAACTGCGCGAGGCCGCGCTCGTAGTAACGCGTCGCCAGTGCCTCAACGGCCTCTTTCGGCCACGCGCTGCCGGGTGCCAGTTCATCGCGCGTTCCGTATTCCAGCATCACGCCGGTGTTGTAGGACCACCCGGCGGAGCCTGTGTCTACGAACGGCATCTGCAGCGCCTGCTCCACGCCATGGAGCTGCATGCGGCACAGCCAGATCTTCGGCACCACCGCCGACGTCGCCAGCTCGGGGTCGCGCGCCGCCGATTCCAGCAGCGGCAGCGCGGCGGCATAGTCCTGCGCACTGTCGATCAGGTGCAGGCCTTCGACGGCGTCGATCGCCGCCATGGCCACGCCTCCCGCGCGCGCCACCTGCAGGTGCGCTTTGAAGAACCCGGCGGGATCATGATCCCCGACGACCCACGCCGTGGCCTCGACGGTGCTGGCCCAGGCCAGCAGCAGCGGCCAGTACGGGCTGCTCGCGCTGCGCCCGCTGCGCGTACCGTCGTCGGCCAGTTGTGCGAGCGCGACCCGGCACGCGTGGTCGCTCGACACGGGCCGTTCGTTGAACACGCATTCGAACGCCAGCGCGGCTGCCTGGCCGTGCCGTCCTGCTTCGAGCAGCCAGTCCAGCATGAGGGCGCTGAACTCATCGTTCTCGTCGCAGCCGAGCACGTAACGGCCGGCGCGTGCCGCCTCCAGCGCTTCGGCGAGCGCGCCTTGCCGATACAGGGCGCGCGCCCGCAGCCGCGCCGCGCGGACGGCGATTTCGCGACGGTGCGGCAGGACCGGCACGTCGGCCGCCATGGCATGCACCCGCTCCACGATCGCGTCCACGCCTTCCGGCAGCAAAGTCACCAGGCTGTCGCCCAGGTACAGCCAGTCGTTCACGTCCAGATCCTGCCCGGGGGCGGCGTCGTGGAATGCCTTGATGGCCGAGACGGCGGCAGCCTGCGCCTGGGTGGCGACGCCTTCGCGCGCGTAACTGTGTGCGCGCCAGAGCGCCGTATGGGCCTTGTCGAAGGCGCGATAGGGCGCACGCGCCGCCTGCGCGCACTGGTAAGCGTAGCGCCCCTCGGCGCAGCGCCGTTCCAGTTCGAACAGCCCGGCGCGGCCGGCCAGCGCGCCGAGATAGTCCCATGCGTCCTGCGACTGGGCGTTGTGCGCCATGCCGTTCAGGAGTGCATGGGCCGCTTCGGCAGCCGGAAGAGCGCGCGCCGCGTCGTCGCCCAGCACCTCGACGCGGGTCAGGGCCAGCGTCAATTGCGTGGCCTCGCGCTCGCCATCCGGCACGGCGGCCAGCACGGCCTGTCCATCCCCGTCCAGCACCTGCAGGGCGGCATCGGGCGCGCCCGCGCGGTGCCACAGGCGGGCGAGCCGGCGCACGCTCGCGAGCGTATCGGCGCGGTACGTGTGGCGCTGCAGGGCGGCGCGCAGGTTGTCCTGGATGAGGGAGGGCGCCAGCTCGTCCTGGCATTGCGCTTCGAGAGCCTCTTCGGTGTCGTCGAGGAATGCCTCCAGCGCGCCGGCGCTGAGGGCGGATGAATGGGTGTGGTTGGACATGGATCGTTGCGAAAGTCGGCTGCCGGCGGGCGCCACAGCATCGCAAGTATGGTGCAGGTGTGCCAATTGGTCAATCGACAAGATTGCCAACGTATTACAGTCCGAGGGACGTCCTGGATCGTCGTCCTCCACGGGCCGGCCGCAAAACGGACGGGTCACGAACGCCGGCGCATGTCCCTCTGGCCGTGCCGCTCGATCCGGGTGAGACCGGCCCGACGGCTACAGGATCACGCCGCAGCATTCCTTGTACCGCTTGCCGCTGCCGCATACGCATGGCGAATTGCGTGAACGAGCGGTTGCGTGCTGCGGCTTGCGGAACAGGGAATCCCGGATTTTCCGTATTTCGTCCTCGAGTGCCGTCAACGCGGCCACCTGGATCACGAAGCCGAGGTTCATCGGCACGGCATCGGCCGCTACCGGTTGCGTACCGGCCCGCGCCCCGGCGGTCACGACGTTGCCTTCCCGCGTCAGCGCCGGACCGCCCCATAATGTGCCGAGCAATGCCATGCGTGTACCGGGCGCCGTCCCGCCCGGTGGATGGCCGGGCATGGTCCGGTTGGCGAGAAAGACAGGCGAACCGGACGCGCCGGGAAAGCATGCCGCGTCGATCAGGAATTCGGGGCGTCCGTTCCATGGGAGGCGGGCATGGCTTGCCGTGATGCCGCGGCGGACGACGGGCATGTTGTGCCGCGCATCCCACAAGGAAGTCGGGTGGCCGATCACGACGACATCTTCGATGGGCGAGAGCGTGCTCAACAAAGCGTCGTCCGCCACGTCCTGCCGGCGCAGGGTGACATAGAAATAAAGCTTCTTGTCGGCGATCGCCCGCCGCAGGACCGACGTGATCACGATCGCGACGAGATCGACCGATCCGTCCGGGTGCCCGATGACGACGTCCTGCAGCCGGGGGAGGTGGATCACCTCGTAATTCCCGACGTCGGCGCTGCCATCGTCCTTCGCGCGCGTCAGCGTGAAAAATCCACTGACCGCATCGTTGACGAGATGCCTGTTCGTGACGATGCAGGGAACGTGATTGATACCGTCGTTGCAGAATTCGAAGAGGTACCCCGTCCCGGCGGACTCGTTGCCCGACGCATCCATGCAAACGAACCGTACAACGCTATGGGAAAGTTGAAAGAGCGGGTCGGTCACGTTCATTGTCTGGCGCAGATCTAGAATGGGCTGGAAGCCGGGCTTCCAAAACGAACAACGGGTTACAGCGATGACGCTTGTAACCCGTTGTTCTTGCTGCCGAATTCTTGGGGTGGCTGATGGGACTCGAACCCACGACAACAGGAATCACAATCCTGGACTCTACCAACTGAGCTACAGCCACCACTGTCTTACTTGCCGTCTCGTTGTTGTCGAGACAGAACAAGATTATATAGGGTCATTCGCATTCTGGCAAATCGAGTTTTGCTCAACCGTGTTCTCGGGCGTCGCGCGGCCGTCGAACGCCGTTTCGTACACGGGCGGATCGATGCCGAGCAGCGTGTTGAACGCGGCCGACAGGGCGGTGGCGCTGGCACTCGTATAGGCCTCCAGGCGCGCCGGGGCGTCCGGTCGGGGCTGGCGCAGCAGGTGGCCGGCGTCCAGCAGGCGCACCAGCTGGCGCGCGACCGCGTCGCCCGTGTCGATCAGGCGGATGTCCTGCGCGCCCGCCTGCGCGATCACGTCCTCGATCGTGGCTTGCACGAGCGGGTAGTGCGTGCAGCCCAGGACCAGCGTGTCGGCGCCTTCGGCCAGCAGCGGCGGCACGTAGCGGCGCAGCATGTGCTGCACGCCTTCCGCATCGCCCGCCTCGATGTGGTCGACGAGGCCGGGGCACGGCTGCAGCAGGAACCGCGCGCCCGTCGCCGCCGTGATCTGGTCGCGCAACTGCAGGAATTTCGTGCCCGACAGCGTGCGCTCGGTGGCCAGCACGCCGACCTTGCCGCTGTGCGTGGCCGCCGCTCCGGGTTTCAGGCCCGGCTCGACGCCGACGATGGGCAGGTGCGGGTAGTGTGCGCGCATCACCTTCACGGCGGCGATGGTCGCCGTGTTGCAGGCGACGACGATGGCCTTGACGCCCTGGTCGACGAGGAAGCGGATGACGGCCAGCGAGCGTTCGGCGATCACGTGTTCGGGCTTGCCGCCGTACGGCGCGAAGCCGCTGTCGGCCACGTAGATCAGGTGTTCGTGCGGGAGCTGCGCGCGGATGTGGCGCAGGACCGAGAGGCCGCCGAGGCCGGAATCGAAGATGCCGACGGGGGCGTCGTTGGATGTGGTGTGCGTTGACATGCGGGTATTGTAGACGCAACCGTGGTGTGAATGAATCGGGCCCCTGCCTGCGCAGGGGCGACGTGGTGATTTGCGCAGGCGTGGCCCCGAAGGTGCCTTTCGCCGCGCGCGACGAACGTCGTCCCCGCGCAGGCGGGGACCCGATTGCATACGACGTCG
>Ga0308166_1004827_pt1 | contig 10582 bp, 8 predicted proteins | sample PhyCR2_2_FD_202137 | JGI IMG/M metagenome (GOLD analysis project Ga0308166, IMG submission 202137) | Phyllosphere microbial communities from UC Gill Tract Community Farm, Albany, California, United States - DLSLCC.R2 | ecosystem: Host-associated > Plants > Phyllosphere > Unclassified | place... | reverse complement strand
CAGCTGATCATCATGACGGTGTACCTGCCGATCTTTGCGCTGTCCGGCATCGAGGGCAAGATGTTCCATCCGATGGCATTTACGGTCGTGATGGCGCTCGTCGCCGCGATGATCCTCTCGGTGACGTTCGTGCCGGCCGCCGTCGCGCTGTTCGTGACGGGGGACGTGGCCGAGCACGAGAATCGCCTGATGCACAAGGCGCGCGCACTGTACCTGCCGCTGCTCGACGCGGTGCTGCGCAACCGCCCGGTGGCGCTGACGTTCGCCGTGCTGAGCGTGCTCCTGACCGGCCTGCTGGCGACGCGCCTCGGTACGGAATTCGCGCCCAACCTGAACGAGGGCGACATTGCCGTCCTGACCATGCGCATTCCCGGTACGAGCCTGCAGCAGTCGGTGGCGATGCAGCAGCGGCTGGAAAGCACGCTGCTGCGCCAGTTCCCCGAGATCGAGCGCATGTTCGCGCGCATCGGCACGGCCGAGGTGGCGACGGACCCGATGCCGCCGAACGCGGCCGACAGCTACCTCATCCTGCGTCCGGAAAGCCAGTGGCCGACGCCGCGCCGCACGCATGCGCAACTCGTGGCCGCCATTGCCGAGGCGGCTGAACGCATCCCCGGCAACAACTACGAATTCTCGCAGCCGATCCAGCTGCGCTTCAACGAGCTGATCTCGGGTGTGCGCAGCGACGTCGCCGTGAAAATCTTCGGCGACGATACGGGGGCGATGCTGGCGACGGCGCAGCGCGTGTCCCAAGTGCTGGAACGCCTGCCGGGCGCGGCCGAGATCAAGGTCGAGCAGACCGAAGGATTGCCGGCGCTGACGTTGACGGTCGACCGCATCAAGGCCGCGCGCTACGGCCTGAACGTGGCCGACGTGCAGGAAGCGTTCGGCACACTTGTGGGCGGGCGCGACGTCGGCACCGTGTTCGAGGGCGACCGCCGCTTCGCCATCACGGTGCGCCTGCCGGAAGGCGCGCGCAACGACGTCGACACGCTGCGCCGCCTGCCGATATCGCTGCCGGCGCGGGACGGGCGCGCGGCCGCCATTCCCCTGTCCGAGATCGCCACGTTGACGTTCGTGCCGGAAGCGAACCAGATCAGCCGCGAGAACGGCAAGCGCCGCATCGTCGTCACGGCCAACGTGCGCGGGCGCGACCTCGGCTCGTTCGTGGCCGCGCTGCGCAAGGAACTCGATGCGCAGAAGCTGCCGGCCGGCGTCTGGCTGAGCCTCGGCGGCCAGTTCGAGAACCTGCAGGCGGCGGGGCAGCGCCTGGCGCTCGTCGTGCCGGCCGCGCTGGCGCTCGTGTTCGCGCTCTTGTACCTGATGTTCGGCAGCGCGCGCGACGGCCTGCTCGTGTTCAGCGGCATCCCGTTCGCGGTCAGCGGCGGCGTGCTGGCGCTGTGGCTGCGCGGGCTGCCGCTGTCGATCTCGGCGGCGGTCGGCTTCATCGCGCTGTCCGGCGTCGCGGTACTGAACGGCCTGGTGATGATCGCGTTCGTGCGCTCGCTGCGCGACCAGGGTCATTCTCCCGAGGCGGCGATGCGCGAAGGGGCGCAGGTGCGGCTGCGCGCCGTGCTGATGACGGCGCTGGTGGCGTCGCTGGGCTTTTTGCCGATGGCGCTGGCCACGAGCACGGGCGCCGAGGTGCAGCGGCCGCTGGCGACGGTGGTCATCGGCGGCATCCTGTCGTCGACCGCGCTGACCTTGCTGATCTTGCCGGCGTTGTACACGTGGGCGCACGGCCGCGTTCGGCAAGAAAGTTCCCCCGACCGCGTGCGCCATTGACCGTAGCGTCGTGGCTGCCCGATACGCCCGGGTGCGCCATCCTTACCCGGCCTGGATATGGCAGACTGTGTCATCGCAATCGAATGGACACGCTCATGGACATCGGACGGGACATCGGACGGATCGAAGGGTTGGCGTTGCGCGCGAGCCTGGCAGCCCCGCCCGCGCGCGTGGACGGCGTGCGTGCCGTTGCCGGCATGGGGCTGGACGGCGACGTGTACGCCGACCCGCTGTCGCCGCGCCAGCTGCTGCTGGCCGGCACCGACGCGTACGACGCGTTCGCGCTGGCGCCGCACACGCTGCGCGAGAACCTGCTGCTCGACCTCGACACGTCGCGCCTGGCGTCCGGCACGGTGCTGCAGGTAGGCAGCCACGTGCAGCTGCGCCTGATGTTCCAGTGCGAGGCGTGCGGCCACCTGGACGCGCACCGGCCCGGCCTGTCCGGACGCATCGGCACGCGGCGCGGCATGCTGGCACGCGTGCTGCGCGGCGGCGACGTGCGGCCGGGCGACCGCATCCGCGCCACCGGACAGTTGCTGCCGCCCTGGTCGGACGACTGGCGCGAGCGCATCGTGCAGGTGCTCGACGCGCTGCCGCCGGCGAACGTCGTCACCTATAAACGGCTGGCGCAGCTGTCCGGCGTGGCGTCGACGTATTGCCGCGCGTTTCCCGGCATGATCGCCCGGCTCGGGACGCGCTATGCGGGCAAGGCGGTGCCGACGCAGTCCGACGTCGGGCTGCCGCGCTGGGACGGGCGGGAATTGTTCGGACCGGTGCCGGGCGGCGGCGCCATCGACGAGCAACTGCTGGTCGCCGCCGACGCGGCCTGAGCGTGGGGGACGCGCATGCGCCGCGCCAGGGTGCCGTCACAGCGGCTGCAGGTCGTAGCGCACGTCGTTGCGGTCCGGGCGTTGCGCGCCGTCGGCCTCGGTGTTGGTGTCGGTGACGAGGTAAGTGTCCCAGCCCAGGCGGCCGGTGGGAACAGGGTCGAGCGTCGTGCCGGGCACGTCCGGTCCGCGCAGGACCAGTTCGACCTCGTAGTCGAACGTGACGCCCGCCATCAGCGCGAGCAGGCTGCCGAGCGCGCGCGCCGCCAGGCCGCCGGGCAGGAACGCGGAAAAGCCGGCGTGGTCCAGCGGGCCGATCGTCACGCGCAGGCGCAAATCGCGCTGCCACACGCGCACGCCGGCCATGGCGCTTTTGCCGAGTACGGCGCTGGGGCGGCCGAGCACCGTCTGCTGGGCGTCCGGCACGGCGTACCAGGCACCGACGAATTGCGCGATGCGGATCGGCTGGCCGAAATATTCGGACAGCACGCGGCCCATCTGCACGGCCGACGACGGCCGCTGGCGGATGGCGGCGGCAAAGTAGCCGAGCGCTTCGTCCGGCACGGCGCCGCGGCTGTTCGTGGCCAGGCGGCCGCGCAGCGCATCCTGGCCGAGGCCGGCGATGGCCAGCAGCAGCGGCAGGAAGGCGTCGGCGCCGGGCCGGTAGCCGACGTGCAGCCGGTACTTGCGCCAGGCCGCGTAGAACAGCGCGAGCGAACGGTTCGAGAACGTATCGAGCAGTGCGCGCGGTCCCTCGTCGGCTTCGCGCTGCAGGTGCTCGGCGATGCGCTCCGTGTAATGGGCCGGCAGCACGCCGTGGCCGCTCAGCAGGCCCATGAACGCCGGCGTCACGCGCACGTATTGCAGGCGCGCTTCGCGCAGCGCCGTGCCGAGCGCGTATGCGTCGGGGCCGACGTCGCGCGGTTCGGCCCGCACGGCTTCCAGCTGGCTGGCCGGAAAGCCGAGCGACGTCGAGTTCTGGAAGCGCAGGTAGTGCGCCACGACGTCGGCCTTGCGTTCCCCATGGCGCTGCAGCCACAGTTCGAGCAGGCGCACGGCCTGGAAATACTCGAAGCGATACGGTTCGCGGAACAGGCGCTCGATTACAGCAGGCTCAAATCGCCGCTTCTGGGTGGGCATGTCAACAATTCCTCTCCGGTTTTACTGGATACGACCACCAGTTGCGTGAAGCTGTTGGCGTGCACGTACAGGGCGAGAAAGCGTTCCAGCACGTGGATGAACGCATGGATGCCGCTGCCGACGAACGCTTCCTCGTCGAGGCTCAGGCGCACTTCCACGCCGCGCACGAGGCAGGTAAACGGGTTGCCGGCCATCCAGGCGCTGGCGACGCGCCGTTCGATGCCGGCGATGCCGCCGATCTGGCGCTGCGACGACGGCGAGCGCGGCAGATCGTACAGCGCAAGCATCTCGCGTAGCGCGTCGACGCCGCCGTCCACCAGCGACAGATGGTTCAGCGTCAGGTGCGAGATCAGGCGCCAGTGCGCGCCGCGCCCGTTCTCGAACCGGACCGTCGCCGTCGGCTTGCGCAGGAAGCGGATGTCCTTCGCGTTCGAACCGCCTTCCAGGAACAGGTCGCCGCCGCTCTGGCCGTACGGCAGCAGCGACGGCAGGTCGCGGTTGCTGCACGTAAGTTCCAGATTCAAGGTCTGGGTTTCGACGGCGGCCGGGTCGAAGTCGATGTCGACGATGGCGATTTGCGTCTCGTAGCCGGGGCTGCGTTCGGCCAGCGTCTCGTCCCGGCGCAGCAACCAGTAATGCCCATTCTGTTCGGGCGCCTGCGCATGTTTCAGTGAATAAAACGGGTGGAATTCGACGATGGCTTCGCCCTGCGGCGTCTGGCGCACGAGGTTGACGGATTCGACCGCCTGCACTTCGTAGGCGAAGGCGCGGCGGGCGTCGGCCAGCACCGGGTAGCTGGCGCTGGCGTGCGTCAGGCGGATCGGCTCGCCGCGCTGGCGGAAGCGGTTGATGACGGGCGTGCAGCCCAGCAGCAGATGGTGCGGCGCCAGCGTGCCGAGCAGGCGCGCCGTGTTGGAATCGGCGCGCAGGCCCGCGATCGCCAGGTGCAGCGTGAGCGACTTCGCACCCGCCGCGAGCGCGGACGGCAGCGCGGCCGCGAGCGCGGCGAGGTCGATGTCGATGAAGTTGAACTTCTCGGGGAAACAAAAATATTCCGTCAACAGTCGATAAGCAACGTGGGAGCGGGCCGGCAAGTCGATCAGGGCGTCGGCCTCGTCGAAGCCGACCGGGTGCAGCGGCACCGCGTCGAGCGGGAACCAGCGGCCGTTGCCGTCGGCTTCGACCCAGGCCGCGGCGGCGCGCATGAACAGCGTGTCGCGCAGCGCCGCGCAGAACGACGGCTCGCCGTCGATGAACACGCGCAGCCGCGACAGATCGCCGTTCCCGAAACGCAGTGTGCCGGCCGTGGCGGCCAGGGTCAGCTTCAGGCCGGCGCCGGCGCCGTCCGGCATCCGCACGGCCTGCGGATGGTCGATGATGGGGCTGAATGCGGCGCCCGCGAGCGCGAGCGGTGCCATGGTCACGGGGTAGACGGTGCGGAAGTTGCAGGGCGCGCCGCGCAGGGGCCGCGTGGTCAGCGCCGTGCCGCGCGGGATGGTGCTGATAAGCGCCTGCTGAGCGCCCGTGCCGCCGCTGCCGCTGCTGCCGACGCCGGCGCCGAAGTGCGCGATCGAGCAGGAGGGAAAGGGCCGCAGGTAATGCGGGTACAGCACGTCGAACAGGGCTTCCGTGAATTCCGGATAGTCGTCGTCGAGCCGCTTGGCGATGCGCGCATTGAGCAGCGCGAACGCCTCGATCATGCGCTCGGTGTGCGGGTCTTCGCACACTTCGCCGCTGATCAGGAGGCGGCCGGCGATCTTCGGGTAGCGCTCTGCGAACTCGCGCAAGTGGCGGCGCAGGTAGCCGAGTTCGCGTTCGTAGTACGGCAGCAGGCGTTCCACGCTCAGCCTCCCGTGGATGGGGGCACGGGCGCGCGGCCCATCTTGCCGATGCTGTACTGCAGCGTCGACGGCTGCAGCAAGGCGTCGAAGTTGACGGGCTCCTGCGACGCACGCGCGACCAGCAGCGCCGTGATCGAGAATTTCAAACGGTTGACCGTGCTGTCGTCGCGCACCTCCAGCGTCGCCTTGACGTTGCGCAGGCGCGGTTCGTGGCGTGCGATCGTTTTTTCAAGGCATTGGCAGATGTGCGCGCGGTCGCTCGGGCTCGACAGCGAGCGGTCGGCGAAATCCGTCAGACCATAGGTCACGAGCGAGTTGCTGCACTCGGGATAGCCGTGCAGCGCATTCTCCGGAATGACGGAGCGCGTGTTCAGCAGCGCTTCCAGGTCGCGCGCGACCGAATCCTTGAAATCCTCGGCCGTCATGCGCGTGACGGTGGCGTTGCCGGCGCCGCGCACGGACGTGCCCAGCAGGCGGTCGAAAAATCCAGGCGTGAACCCTTCCATCGGCCCTCCTCCATGCCGGCCTGGCGCCGGCGCAAGCGCGCATCTTCACACAGGCAGGGGCGGAAAAATAGTTCCGTTGGGCACGATCCACGTTTCCTTTGAGCAGCAGCAAAACTGCGAGGACTCGCCGCAAAACGCCGCCACAAACGGCTAAGGTGGTCGATCTGGAACAGGCAACGACAGCGGAGGATACGCATGACGCACTCGACGACCGGCACCGTGACCAGCAAGATCTTGTGGGGCGAAGGGCTGCTGCTGCGCCCGCAGCATTTCCAGCGCCAGGACCAGTACCATGAACAGCGGCTGACCAAGAGCATCCGCGCGGTGCAGCCCTATGCCTGGGGCGTGGAGCACCTGCAGATCGATACGGAGGCGCTGTCGTCCGGCGTGCTGCGCCTGCTGGCGCTGGCGCTGCGCTTCCAGGATGGCGAATGGGTCGACGCGCCTGGTGCCGACGACCTGCCCGACACCGTCGACCTGGGCCAGATGGCGCAGTCGCAGCAGACCGTCACGTACTATGCCGCCCTGCCCGGCCTGAAACCGTTCAGCGGCAACTTCGCCCCGCCGGGCCAGGCCGCCAGGACGACGCGCTTCGTGCAAGCCAACGAAGAGACGCCGGACCTGTACACGCAGGCGGCGACGGCGTCCGTGTCCTACCTCAGGAAAACCGTGCGTCTCGTGCCGGAATTCGAACCGCGCGACGCCTATTTGAGCTTCCCGCTGCTGCGCCTGCGCCGTGCCGCGACGGGCGGCTTCGAACCGGACCCGGCGTTCATGCCACCCAGCCTGTCGGTGAGCGCGACGCCCGCGCTGTTCCAGCACCTGCGCCGCCTGCTCGACGCGCTGCAGGCCAAGGTCGCCTCGCTGTACGGCCACCACCGCGAGCCGAGCCGCAACGTGATCGAATTCCGCTCCGGCGACATGTCGTCGTTCTGGCTGCTGCACACCGCGAGTTCGGCGTGTGCGTCGCTGTCGCACTACCTGCACCATCCGGACCTGCATCCGGAACGCCTGCACGAGCAGCTGCTGGGCGTGGCCGGCGGCCTGATGACGTTTTCCAAAAGCTGGACCCTGGCCGATTTGCCGGTCTACCAGCACCTCGACCCGGGGCCGGGCTTCGGCAAGATGTTCCAGATCATCCGCGAACTGCTCGACACCGTGATCTCGTCGAAGTACTTCGCCATCGTGCTGAACGAAGTGCGGCCGTCGTACCACCACGGCATGCTCGACTCCGGCAAGATCGACGAGCGCACCACCTTTTACATCGCCGTCGCGGCCGACCTGCCGACCTTGGAACTGGTCGACACCGTCCCGCTGCGCTTCAAGGTCGGGGCGCCGGACGACGTCGAAAAATGCGTGCTGTCTGCCCTGCCCGGCGTGCGCCTGCAATATGCGCCGCAACTGCCCGCGGCGGTGACGGTGCGTCCCGACACGAGTTACTTCGTGCTCGACGCCAAGGGACCGATGTACGAGCGCATGCTGCAGGCGCAATCGATGGCGATCTACGTGCCGTCCGGCATGAAGGGGCTGAAACTGGAGCTGCTGGCCGTGGCCGCCTGAACGGGGCCTGGCGTCGGCGCCGCGGGTATCATTGTCGTTTTGGATACAAAAATCGCCGACATGATATTCCGCAGCGTTGCCGCTTCCCTGTCGTTGTACCTCGGCGTATGCACCGCCGGCCACGCGGCCGACCGCGCGGCCGGCCATGTTCCGGCGCCGTCGCAATCCATCCAGGGCACGGTCTATCCGAGCGCCTGCGCGCCGAAGCAGCGGCGCGCGTTGCGGCAGGCGCTGGCGGGCGGCCATCCGCTCGACGAACAGGCGGCCTGGACGCTCGTCGAGACGGCACTGTGCGCACCGGCCGATGCGGCGGCGCTGGCCTATCTCGATGCGCACGTGCCGCGCCGGATCGAACGCGTTGACTCCGATCTGGACGTCGAGTCGACCAGCAGCGTCAGGAAGGATCGCGCATTGCTGGCGACCCTCGCCACGGCGGGGCAGGCATGGGATGCGTCGCTCGACGCGCGCAAGGACGGGATGACCTTGCAGTACTACTGGAACGAAGCCTGCATCCGCTGGCTGACGTTCGACTACGCCAACGGCAAATGGATGCTGCGCCAGCTCAGGAGCGCTTGCGACTGAGCGCGCTTCAGCGCGCCGTCCCGCGCCACGCCTGCGTGCGCCCCAGCACGTGCGTATCCAGCGTGCTCTTGCGCGCCAGCTGGCCATTCAGGCCGAAGTTCAGCAGGCAGACGTCGTCGTCCGCCTCGCGCCCCTGGAAGTGGCGTGCCCACGGATCGCGCACCGGCGCGGCCGCTACGACCGGCACGGACTGGTCCGGCGCGCCGGACGGCGGCAGGACGGATGATGGCAGGACAGACGACGACAGGACAGACGGCGGCAGGACAGACGGCGGCAGGACAGACGACGGCAGGATGGACGGCGGCAAGACGGGCCGCGTCCGTGCCGGTTCCGCGAACACGGCGGCCTGCTGTCCGCTGGCGCTGCAGGCGACCAGCGCGCACACGTCCACGCGTTGCGCCTGCGCCTGCGCGGGCAGCGGCACCAGCACGGCTGCCGAACACGCTGCGAGGAACGCGGCCGCAAGGCGCATCGGAAGCGCCGGGAATTCGGTATGCATGATCGGGTCCGGTCGATGACGATGCGGCGACTGTAGCGGGATGTGCGGGGCGCCGCGTGTCCGATTGTGTCGATGCGCGGCGTCGACACAGGCGCTTGCAAAAAAATCCCGCACCGGCGTCGATCCGGGACGATCCAGGCGTTCTCCACTGCGCTAGCATGCCGGTGAAGACATCGCATCACGACATCGCATCATCACGACAAGGAAGGAGACATCATGCTCTATCAAGGCAGCTGCCACTGCGGCCGGGTGGCGTTCGACGTCGAGGGCGAGATCCAGGGCGCCCTCGCCTGCAATTGCTCGATGTGCCAGCGCAAGGGGTCATTGCTGTGGTTCGTGCCGCGCGCGCAGTTCCGCCTGCGCACGCCCGAGGACGCGGCCGCGACGTACACATTCAACAAGCACGTGATCCGGCACCGCTTCTGCCCGACCTGCGGCATCCACCCCTATGCCGAGGGAATTGATCCGCAAGGCAATGCGATGGCGGCCGTGAACCTGCGTTGCCTCGACGGCATCGACCTGGCCGCGATCCCCGTGCACGAATTCGACGGCCGCGACACCTGAACCGGTACGTCGTGGCCGCGCTCAGTTCAGCCGCGGCGCGATCACGAGCTCCGGTTGCGGCCGCGGCGCATGGGCCGACAGTTCCGCCGGCGCCACCGCCTGCGGCAGCGCGACGATCTGCTGCCACAGCGCGAAGCCGGCCGTGCGGTTGGTGCGGCTGAGTTGATAGGCCGGCAGCGCGTCCGCGCCGTGCGCGAGCCACAGGGCTTCGTACGACGGCGTCAGGCGCGCGTCGTGCCACGCCTCGGACAGCGGCGCGAACGTTTCCTGCAGGACGGCGGCGGTGCTGCGCATGCGCACCCAGCGGTGGTTCAGCCAGCCGTTGTCCTTCTCGACCGGGTTCAGGAAACGCTCGATGACCTGGCGCGCCGCTTCCTCGCCGCTCTTGCTCATCGTGTCGATGGCGTCGCACGTCATGTTCAGGTTCAGGCCGCCTTCGCGCTTGGTATGGCGGATCAGCACGACGCGGTCGCGGTAGCCCGGCGTGCGCTTCAGGGCTTCGTCGCGCCACGTGCGGATCGTGCGCAGGATGGCGCTCGCGAAGCGCGGCAGCGAGGGGCGGCCATCGGCCTCGTCGACCGGCATGTACGCGGCCGTCGTGCCCATGTTGTTGTTCGATGGCAGCGATACGCGCGCGGACGGCGGCTCGTCCTCGCCGAGGTCGTCCTGCAGGGTGACGCCGAACGTGGGGCGGGTCGGCAGGATGTCGTCAAAGAAATGGATCGGGAAATTGCTGGTCAGGCCGCCGTCGGAAAACCAGACGCGCATCAGCTCGACGCCGTCGGCGTGCACCGGCTGGGCGCGCAGGCGGTACAGCGGGACGGCCTGCAGCAGGATGGGAAAACTGAGGCTCATGCGCGCGGCCACGACGAGCGGCAGGTCGTCCGGATCGGGCATGAAATAGTAATCCTCGGCAGCGGCGTTCATGCGCGCCAGCAGCGCCACCGTGCGGGCACCGTGGCGCGTGTGCTGCGATCTCGCCTTCATCCAGTCGACGATGGAAGCCGGAAACAGCGCCGTCAGTTCCGACGCGCGGAACACCAGGTCGGCGCTCGAATGCGGCAGCCGGTGCGCGCGCAGTTCGGACAGGCCCGTCGTCATCAGCGCCAGCTCGATCGGCGGCTCGGACGTGCGCAGCTGGCCGAACGTCAGCGGCGCGTCGAGCGGCAGGCCGGCGATGTTCTGCACGAGGCCGTGCAGCCATTCCGTCAGCGCCGGCGGCTGGTCGGCATCCGTGCGCAGGCCGGAGCAGATGCCGCAGCGGTTGGCGCGCAGGCC